>Ga0304730_1000030_pt1 | contig 171700 bp, 182 predicted proteins | sample M_130628_MF_Meta_FD_190474 | JGI IMG/M metagenome (GOLD analysis project Ga0304730, IMG submission 190474) | Freshwater microbial communities from Lake Montjoie, Canada to study carbon cycling - M_130628_MF_MetaG (v2) (version 2) | ecosystem: Environmental > Aquatic > Freshwater > Lake...
GCGTTGGAAACAAAGCCATACCAATGTGGTTCGACGTGTACTGGGACATGCCAAACGTGGCACCAGAGTCATATATGTGGCAGGCAATCACGATGAGTTTTTAAGGCCAATGATACCATATGGTTTCAATTTTGGACTTATAGAAATACACAATCAAATAGAACACATAGGTGCAGATGGCAAACACTATCTTGTTACCCATGGAGATTTATTTGATGGCATTACTCGTCTTGCACCATGGATAGCATTCCTAGGAGATAAAGCATATGACATTGTTCTTACACTCAACAATAAGTTTAATTGGATTCGGCGCCGTATGGGTTTTGGGTACTTTAGCCTTAGCAAGTATCTTAAATACAAGGTTAAAAAAGCAGTAGACTTTGTATTCAAATTTGAAGAGAACTTGGCCAACTACTGTAAGAAGCGTGGCTTTGATGGTGTTATATGTGGACATATACATCATGCAGAGATAAAAGAAATCAACGGTGTCACATATATGAACGATGGTGACTGGGTTGAGTCATGTACTGCCTTAGTAGAACACTGGGACGGTAAGTGGGAAATAATTACATGGACTAAGGAGAGGGATGATGTGGTTACTAATCCTGATAGCAATTCACGTGAAAGACCCGACAGACCAGCCAGGAAGAGTGGAGTTACTGTTTCCAGATCAAAAAACCTGCGAGCAAGCCCTAAGCACACTCAAGTGGCAGTTGAAGTTTAAAAGTTTTAAAGTAGAAGCAAAATGTCAAAAACAATCTTAATCATAACTGATAACTTACCGGAGCAGATTAATGGCGTTGTCACAACTTACACGAACATCGAGGCTTGTGCGATTTTGGATGGTTATCGCGTTGTTTACATTACTCCCGGGGACTTCCGCCACTTTGATTGTCCTGGCTACAACGAAGTCAAGATTGCCTATACAAGGCAGATGGGCAAGAAGATTGAGGCGGTCGGTGCGGATTATATCCATATCGCCACAGAAGGTCCTGTTGGTCTGTCTGCTAGAAAATATCTTTCAAAACGTAATCTTCGCTACAATACTGCTTATCATACTAAGTTTCCTGAAGGACTCCGTGCTTTATTTGGAATACCTGAAGCCGTTACTTGGCCTCTAGTGCGGTGGTTCCACAAACATTCAGGTAAAGTGTTGACCACAACTGACACAATGGTTGCAGAGTTAAGGGCACATGGATTTGACGGCGATGTTATTTCTTGGACTCGCGGTGTTGATCGTGACATATTTTATCCAGCAGACATTACTGTTGAAAAGCAACCTTTACTAGTTTGTGTCAGTCGTGTGAGCAAAGAAAAGAATTTAGAAGACTTTTTCAAATTAGATTATCCCGGTCATAAGATCATGGTAGGCGATGGTCCCATGTTGGAAGAATACAAAGCTGAATATCCCAGTGTTGAGTTTGTGGGTGCAAAGCGTGGTGTTGAACTTGGTGACTACTATCGTATGGCAGATGTGTTTGTATTTCCCAGCCGTTGGGAAACATTTGGACTTGTGATGATTGAAGCAATGGCCTGTGGTACACCAGTTGCGGCTTACCCATGTCAAGGTCCTTTGGATGTTGTAGACGAGGGTGTCACAGGGTGCTTGAATGATGAGCTTAAACAAGCAGTCAATGATGCCTTAATGTTAGACCGTACAAAAGTGTGGCAAGGCAGTGCTCGTTGGACCTGGGAAAATGCTTGGGAAATATTTAGAAACAATCTTGTATCTGTAAAATCATTGTAATCGATTATCCGTTAAATAGTTATGTGCCACAAGCACACTAACCACAAGGAGCTCAAAATGAAACTTGAAATGACAGTACACGGGTTAAATGTTAATTTAGAATTAGATGATGGTGCATACAACGGTTTAGAGATTTTACAACATGTTAAAGATCTAGTCGACGAGCTATCAACATACGACAAAGTTATGTTGTCAGTAGTATCAATACCAGATGATGAAGACTTTGAACAGGCTCTAGAAGAAAATGAAGATTATGAAGAAGTAGTTGCAGAAGAGCATATTGCTCGTGCAACATGGCCGTTTCCAGAAGGCGGATTAGACGATCAAGGTGCAGAAGTAGTTGCTTTTGTTGAGCCAGAACAAAAGACAGTTTAAATCGTCCACAAAGATTGAGTGGGGCTGGAACTCGTAACCAGCAGTAGGAACTTAGGTTCCTATTTTTATGAGCAAGCTAAATAGTAGTAGTTAATGAAAGGACACAGACATGGGCATACTAGAAGTCATAGTATATGGGTTTTTCACCGCATTTGGCTGGTGGGGCGCAAATCACTACGTAATTGAACCTTACTTTCCTCCACCAATTGAGCGTAAAGTAGAAGAAAAGAAAGATGATAAAAAATGATAGATTATGCTACAACATTTTTTGCAATCTTTTTGCTAGATGTTGTTTATACATATTATTTAAGATGTGTGGCCGATGACAATGTATTAGGCGCAAGTTTTTGGTCGGTGGCTTGTTATATTTTAGGAAGTATAGCAGTTATAAATTATACAACTAATCATTGGTTGATGATTCCAGCAATAGCAGGGGCATTTGTTGGAACATTTGTTGGAATGAAAATTAAAAAGAATACAGTATCATGAAACCTACCATTGCCTTATTTTTGTACGATCCTAAGTGTAGCGTACAGTCGGGCAATGGTGTCATTAAAGCGTTACAATCAGATTACAATTTTAAAATATTCAGCATTAATCCGTTAGAAGATAACTTCTTCGATGACGTAGATATGATAGTTGTTCCTGGCGGGTTTGGTGATGCTAGTACGTTTGATCGTGCATTCAAACATATTAAAGATAGAGTTAAATCATTTGTACAAAACGGTGGTAAGTACTTGGGAATTTGCATGGGTGCTTATTGGGCAGGTAAACACTATTTTGATATACTGGACAGTGTTGATGCTGTGCAATACTTAGCACAGCCTAATACAGATACACGTAGACCACATGCTAAAAATATCAGTATAACATGGCAAGGCAATCCAATGAACATGTTCTGGTATGACGGCTGTGCCCTAATAGGCAACACTAATAAATTTACTACTATTGCAACATACGCCAACGGGGACGCAATGGCTATCGCCCAGGACAACATAGGGCTAATAGGATGTCACCCCGAAAGCGAACGGTTTTGGTATGACAGCTACACATGGATGAAAGGCAAGTATCATAACGGGCAACATCATCAACTGCTTTTAGACTTTGCAAACCAGCTAAATACTGGATGCTTAAAAAACTCTTACTAAGCCCCTGGACTGCTCTATTAACTCTTGCGTTAGTAGTGGGCATACGTGTTGCAGATCCCTCATTTGTTGAAAGCGTAAGACTACGCTACTTTGACACGCTGATCACAGCAAAAGCTCCAACAGAGAATAACATCTATACGGTCAACATAGACGAAGCCGCATTAGACAAATACGGCCAATGGCCACTACCGAGGGTTAACTATGCTGAAATTATTGAAGACCTGTATCGTCGTAATGCTGGCCTTGTTGTGCTTAACGTGCTCATGGCTGAGCGTGATCGTACTGGTGGAGATAGGGATCTTGGAGCCGCTCTTAAACATTATCCAGTAGTACTAGGAAGTGTCCCAAGTGCTAAAACAAAGAATACACCCCGTGTTCCTGGATCAGCAGTATTAGGCCCAGAATGGTTAGATCAAATTGTACAGTATCCGGGACTTATTGCCAATGTACCAAGTTTAGAAAACTCCGCTGCCGGAGTTGGAATAGTTAACACACTCCCAGAGGTGGATGGTGTGAATCGCCGTATACCGTTAATCGTTGCAGTTGACGAAAAACTTTATCCGAGCATAGCTCTAGAGACACTCAGAGTAGCGGCCGGCGATTCCACTTTCCAAGTTAAGTTATTTGAAGGTGGCGTTGAGAAAATGCGTATACCAAAGTTTGGACCTGTTACTACAGACAACCTAGGACGCATATGGATTGATTGGAGTCAGACAAACAAATCAGTTAGCCTAGTGAACTTGCCAAAAGACTTTGGCGGTGCTATTGTTGTAGTGGGACCAACTGCCGCAGGTATTGCTAATCCCTTGCCTACTAGTAAAGGTGCAGTATTTCCACATGATGTGCATGCCGCAGTTATAGCAACTATGGCAAACGGTGTTGTTATTGAACGTCCAGACTATGCAGACGGCTTAGAAATTATTGCTATCTTAGTCGCAGGCTTACTATTATTATTTTTAACAAGGTGGACTTATGTTGGACTTGCGTCAGTTATTGTGTTGGTCGCTGGCGGTATTGTTGGCAGTCAGTATGCTTTCACTAACTTTTTATTCTTATTCGATGCTACTGCCTTTGCAGTTGGCACAGTCTTGGTCGCTTTGCATGCCTATGGAGTTAAGTTTGTTTCAGAGTTCCTACAAAAGCAAGCCATAAAGAAACAGTTTGCTGGTTATTGCAGTAAAGAAGTTGTAGAGCTATTACAAAAAGATCCAGACCTAATCAAGCGTGGTGTACGTAAAGACGTATCAGTTATGTTTAGTGACCTACGTGGATTTACACCAATTGGTGAACACTATGGTGATGATGTTGCCGGCTTAGGCAAGTATATGAATGGCTATATGGATGCTATCAGCCAGCCCATGTTAGATAACAAAGGTATGGTTATCAAGTATGTGGGTGATGCGAGTATGCACATACATGGTGCTCCTATTGAAGATCCTAACCATGCACGAACAATCGTTGCTGTTGGCTTAGAGATGTTGGACAAAGTAGATGAATACACTAAGCTAATGGAAGCACAAGGATTACCGCCTGCCGCTATGGGCTGGGGTTGTAACTCAGGTATTGGCTTTATTGGTGAGATGGGGTCAACAGAAAGACACAGCTATGACATCTTAGGTGATATGGTTAGTACTGCGGCTCGTTTAGAAGCACGTTGTAAGGCTTATGGTGTGTTGTGTATTATTGGTGCTGAAACATATAATCGCACTAAAGATGATTTCTTCTATCTAATGTTAGACAACTTACAACCAAAAGGTAAGACTGTAGCAGACTTAATCTATACAGCACTACGTACACGCGGCGTTGATTATAGCAAAGACAAAGCACAGCATGAAGCAATGCATGCCTTGTACAAACAGAAGAAGTTCGACGAAGCTGCCGTCATGTGTACTAAGCTAAAAGGCAACTTTGGTGGGCAGATGGACAAGTACTATAAAATTTGGATTGAACGTTGCGACTTTATGAAACAACAGGATCTAGGCGATAACTGGAACGGTGAGTTTGTAGCTCACGAGAAATAATTAACTGCTACCACCGGCAGCTTCTTTCTTGTCGCTAGGGTCAACTTTTTTGTTCTTATTACTTATATTATCTGCTTCGTCCATAGCATCGTGAAACTTAGCGTTAGCTTGTGCTTCCACTATAGCTGTTTCCATAACACGATCACTTTCAATCATCTTACCTCGAATAGTTAATACTGTGTTGACCTTTTGATTTAAACGAATCAAGTCGTTGTCTAACATACGTATTCGATCGATAAGAGCAATAAGAACTGAGTTAGCTTCTGAGATTACTGGCTTAACTTCTTTTGTTGCCCACTCCCAAACGTATTTGATAATGAAGCCCATGCCCACTGCCATAACAATGGGAAAGCCATACTTATTAACTGCATCTGCTATTTCGTTCATTTTTCGCTCCTCACGAGTATTTACCTTCCAACATATACTTGTGGTTCTGCTTCTTTACGACGATTCTCTTCACTTTTAGGAAATAATCCATTACCGTATTGCGGATACTTTTGCTGTCGGTCATATGCTACATACATAAACATTCCACCCATTGTAAATATTATTACAATAATAAAGATACCTATAATAAAATCGTCTCTAAGCTGTTTCATACGGATTGCACGTCTGCGATCCTGCATAGCTTGACGTTGCATTTGTTGAGCAATAAGAACTTTTTGTTCCTTCCCCATTTGCTTCATCATTTCTTCTACTTCTGTATACAATGCGCCTAGTTCTTTAGGGCTTTGATAAACCATTAGTTCACGCAACTCAATTTCCATTTGTTGTAATTGTTTTCTCATCAACACACGTTGTAAAGCACGTTTGCCTATACTATCATCACCTTTATAAACTTCAGTTTTAGCACGGCGCTCTTCTTCTTCAAAAATTGCTATACACTTATAAAAGTTATCATAGTATGCGCCAAGATGATTACCTATCTCTTGATAAATTCCTGTGTGTTCGTCTTTATTAGCTCGCTTGTTTAAATCTATTACACGATTCTTTTCTTCTATATAAGCATTGCGTTGTGCTGTAGTAGGAGGTTTTTCGGCAGGATGAAGTTTGTGAAACTGATCATCTAGATCTTTAAGTACTTCTTTAACTTCTCCGGCGGCGCCTTTTATATCCTTATACAGTTTACAGCCAGCCTTAACAGCAGACACTGCTCCGTTGGCTAAAGCAAAGAGGGTGATTGGATCCATATGGTCCGCACCAGCCCCTCTTTAGAACATAAGACCGATTAAAAATCCAACAAATGCGCCAACCGCGGCGGCTTTGGCTAAATCTACGTCATGCCATAGAGGTTGTGATTTTAAATATTCTTGTGTACTTGGGTTTAAACTATCCCACCATGCGTCCCATTTATTCATTGCAGTTCACCTTATGTCCTTTTATAAATTGTTCTACTGGATCTAGTTTAACTAACATAGCCTGACCGTCGACATTGACAATCTTAAAACAGTCGCCAGCCTTCCAACCTAGTTTGTCTATGTTTAACTCAGGGTCAAACTTAATCCACTCGGGCTCTAAGTCCCAATCGTAATCGTAATGTCGCACTAGTCTCTCCTTGCGTCGTTTTTACCATCAGCACGACTAATACGATCAACGTCCGGACGCAAGCCTAAAGCGTTTGAAACAATTGTGTCAATACGTATAACATCGTGGTTCATGGTTTTTACTCTATTATCCAAAGCAGTAATAATACCTGCCATTCCTTTGATACTGCCAAGCACACCCTGTAACAACAGTTTGATAGTTAGATACACAAAGTATCCGCCAACTAACGCTGCCGCGACCGGCATTCCCAGGTCACCAATAAGTTTGAATATTTCGCCCATTTTTTGCTCCGCTCTTTATGTGAGTATTTATCTGAGCAGAAAATATCTTGACTTGAGTAAATACTATTGCTATAATAAGCACACTTAACTAAAGAAGGAAAATGGTACATAATCAGAAATTTGAATCTAGTATGTTTGACTACTGCTCTACCCAAGCAGAACGTGCATATAAACTACTAGAGGATGGGGAAATTGACGTGGGTCTGCAATTTTTGGCACATTTAGCCGATGTTTTGCAGATGCTAGTAGAGGCTAAATCTAGTCAAGGCATTACCAATATCAACGAGTTTGCTAAACTTGTTAAGGAAATGGATGAACTAGATAAGGACCAAATATACAGTCATTTTATAGAATACGGATTTGGTCAGTACATTCCTGAATAATACAGCTAAATAGGTATAGTAAGCTAGGAGCCATTACTATGGGTAGCAGACAGCCGTTTAACTGGTCACTTTTAGATCGAAATACGTTGTACTCTATGCTCTACGAACTCAAATCTGAGCTAGTGGATAAACGCCTACCTATTGGCCAAGTTTGTAAGATTATTAGCCGACACATCAAACAACATCTTCCCGTTAAAGTAACTAGCAGTAAGTTTGCTCCTGTACGTAAGGGCGAGCTTTGGTTGGGCGGTGTTTATTACTCAGGTGACGACTCAGCGGGTAAAAAACGTTTTATCGAAGTACAACTTGCTTACCCCCCAGATGCACAGACTATGAAAATAGGACAGTATCGCTGGGAGCGAATTTGTACTGTATTTGCTGATATCATGCTACATGAAATAATACACACTAGACAATTTCGTGCTAGAGATTTTAAATCTATCCCAGGGTATCAAAGTACTGCTTACTATATTAAAGATCGTAAACAACAAGAGTATTACGGCGATAGAGATGAAATGGGCGCTCATGCTTTTAACATTGCTCAAATGATGATTGACAAGTTTGGTTGGGATCCAAAAGCTATTAGTGATTACATGGACAGCAACATACCAAAAAGAGTTCGGCCCAATGATTGGGGACGCTTTATGAAAACATTTGACTACAATCACGATCATCCAAAAGTTCGACAAATGAAGCGTAAGATAATGAAGCAGTTAGAATACGCCTGTCTAGGAAAACCATTTAAAACACCAAACCACTTGACTTACTGATAAGTAGGCAGTATAATATATTTTATGGCACACCACTCATCATACTGGTCATGTAGTCCTTTCGCCGATTGGCTACGTGGCACTAAAAAACTCAATGCAGGAACCTCGGAAGAATGGGACGAATGGACCACCGCGGCTCAAATGAAACACAACTTCCGGTACTGGCTTGCAGAAGAAGCACTAAGTCATATACAAGATTTTGTCACATGGCCCGAAAGAAAACTAAATGACGTTAGATATTATATTAATAACCGTTGGATTAGTCGCAGTCATGGCCTTACTGCTCATGCTCGTGACATTAAGCCTGGTAGTTGGTGTGATGTGGGCAATCGTTTCCTTCCTTGTCTGTTTAACGAGTTGGTAGATTTTGTTGAAATAGAACAAGCATGGCATCATTGCATATGGAGTGACGAAGCTAAGACCAAATTTAATGTGCCTTGGTATCGCAAGGGTTGGTTACGTTGGAGAACTTGGCGTTGTCCAGAAGCTGGCCTAGAGTATCTAAAGTGGGCTAGCGAGCTAGTCATTGACAAAAACATGGGCGCAGAGCCTGGCGAAAAAGGCTACGGCGAACCTACATATCAGGCCAAGGCCGCAAAAGAGATTATTGAACTATATACTTGGTGGACTGTGACTTACCGCAATCGTCCAGACCCCTACGAAGCCAGTGGATGGACTGCGGCATGCGAAGCAAACCGTGCGGCCAATGGCGGCAAGCTGAGTTTCAGCACTCCAAAAGATCCTGTGCTTAAAAAGCAAAGCGATAAGGCACATAAGTTGCTTCAAAAAATTGAAGCCGATTACGAAAAAGAAGACGAAGCTATGATGATCCGTTTAATCAAGATCCGTCAAAGTCTTTGGACCTAAAACATACATAATAATACAAGGAGAAACATTATGGCACAAAACAAATACGCAGAATTTACTGCTATCATTGAAGCAATGGAAGCAGACTTTGAAAAGTTCTACGATAAAGAAGTTGGTGCTGCCGGTACTCGTGTTCGCAAGCATTGTCAAGATTTGGCAAAACTCTGCAAAGAAACACGCAATGACGTAACAGCAGTAAAGAACGAACGTAAAGAAGCTAAGTAATAGTATGGACAAACAGGAAAAGAAAAGAGATGTGGCAGTATTTGCCAACATGCTCAAAGAACTAATGAACGATAGTCTAGATGATAACTTGGTTACACTAGATCGTGATTTACAACATTTTCTATATGGTCGTGTTGCTGTGTTGGTAAAACACAATGAAGGACAACCAATTGGAAGTGTTGGAGATCTAGGTGCTATCGTAGGTGGAGCATTTGCTACTATCCTAGGAGAATTTATTTCTTCTAGAGTACAGACAGCAGAAGATTTACAAAAGTTAGTTTTAACTGCCAAAGAAAATATGGTAGAAGGATTTGAACTAAGAGCACCAGTGCTCAAACAAAGTGATGAAACGCCGGCGACTGCCTCAGGGGGTGATATAACAGCGCCAGAAGCATCACAAGAAAAAGTAGAGTCAGTATGATTCCAGCATATAGTGAAGAAGTAAAAATCACTATCAAGGAACAGGGCCTAGATCCAAATTTGGAAACTAGGGTAAAAGAGTTACATGAACAGGTAAGGCTTCTAACAGAGACTGTCGAGTACATGAACAGAGAACGTAGCAGGATGAAATCCGAGTTGGACCAACTCCGAGCCGCGATTAACCGACAGTAACATGTCAGAAATAGGAAAATAAGTAAATGGCAACAGGTAAAGTAAAATGGTTTAATGAAACCAAAGGTTTTGGATTTATTACTCCAGACAACGGTGGTGAGGATTTATTTGCTCACTACTCAGCAATACAGACTCCAGGCTTCAAAGTTCTGCAAGAAAATCAAGAAGTAACTTTTGATGTAGTGCAGGGCATGAAAGGCAAGCAGGCTAGTAATATTCACCCAGCGTAAGCTGAGTGTAAAGAGATAGTTGTAATCCCTTCAAAGTGAAGGCATTCTGGACGCGGGTTCGACTCCCGCCAGGTCCACCATAAAGTATATTCGGTTGGCACATAGCCAACAGAGACATTAGAAACGTGAGTATACTTCATAATGGGCCTGCCATGGTTTCGACAGGGTGAGATAATAGAGACGGCAACTCAGTAGGCGATGACTGTAAATCAAGCAAAACTCGTAAATGCAAACGCAAATACATTCGAGTACTTCACCGTAGAAGGCTTCACAGCTGAAAGCGGTCTAGTAGCAGCCTAAGAAACTGCAACTCCGGGGTAGGACAGGCCTTGTAAAATAACATAACCAAGGGCGATTAATTTCGCCCTTTTTTCTTGACACTCAGTGTTAAAGAAAATAAAATCAAACACAGACTAAAACAGTCTTTTAAAAAAGGAAATAAAATATGAAGAAGCTTTTATTAGCATTAATGATGGTGGCAGGTATTTCTGTTGCCCAAGCACAGGTTACAGGCAATTTGGGCTTGACCTCAGACTACAGATTCCGTGGTGTAAGTCAAACCCAAAATGCTCCAGCAGTACAGGGTGGTATTGATTACAATCACGTAAGTGGTTTGTATATTGGTAACTGGAACAGTTCTGTCTCAAGCCAACTTTACACAAACGGTGCTGGTGTAGAATCTGATGTATATGCAGGTTTTAAGAAACAAGTTTTTGGTAACTTTACACTCGATGTAGGTACAATGAACTATTTCTACCCACGTGCAGGTACAAACGGTAGTTTTGACACTAACGAATTGTATGCTGGCATTGGTTACAAAGAACTTGTTACTGTAAAATACAGCCACGCTATCAGCGACTACTTTGGCACAGCCAACAGCAAGAACAGCTACTATGTTCAAGCAGATGCGGCAATCCCAGTTGTTGGTAAATTGGTAGCACTTGCACACGTTGGTCGCACTAATGTTGCCAACAGCTCATCATTAGACTACACTGACTACAATGTTGGTCTTGGTTATGATTTGCAAGGTTGGAACTTGGCCGCCAAGTACTACATTAACGACAACAAGACATCAACATTTATGACTGCTAATACTGTTAACGGTCAGAAATTGTACAAAGATGCTTTGGTATTTTCTGTAGCAAAATCATTCTAATGAATGCGTAAAAGGAAACAGGACCTACGGGTCCTTTTTCTTTATTAATTTTTTCAATAAGCGTTATAGAAATAATTATTGGAAAAACCTATTGACCTTATGGATTAATAGGATATATAATAACAGTAAGACAACACACACAAGGAGATATTATGTCTGTTACACTAGCAAACTTAGGTAGCGCATTAGCCGGTGAAAGCCAAGCTCATGTCAAATACCGTTACTTCGCAAAGATCGCTCGCGAAGAAGGATTCGAAGATGTTGCAAAACATTTTGAACACACAGCAGATCAAGAACTGCTACATGCATGGGGCCATTTAGAATTGCTAATCGGCAAGCCATCAACAAAAGAATGTTTGGAAAAAGCCATTGAAGGCGAAACTTACGAGTACACACAAATGTATCCACAGTTCCAAGCTCTTGCAATTCGTGAAGGCGAATTAGAAGCGGCCAAAGAAGCTCAACATCAAATTGAAGAATCAAAAGAACATGCCGCACAATTTGCCGCTGTTCTAGCCAAAGCAGAAAAACGTTTCAACGCACTAAAGAAAGTTGAAGAACGTCATGCCAATGCATACAAACAAGTTTTGGAGACACTATAATGAACGATCAAATATATATCTGTGTAGTCTGCGGACACGAACACAATGAAGAACTAGAAGGCAAGTGGGATGAATTAGATGAGTCCTTTACTTGTCCCGAGTGCGGTTGCGGTAAAGACGAATACGAGGCATTCTAATGCTAGACTGCCTAATACTCGGTGATTCAATCGCAGTGGGAACTGCACATTTTCGTCCGGAATGTGCTGTCTATGCTAAAAGCGGTATCAACAGTCACAACTGGTTGAACAAGAACGTAGACAAAAATCTAACTGCAAAAAGTGTTATCATTAGTCTTGGATCAAATGATCACAAAGGTGTAAAAACATTTCACGAGTTAATGGCAATTCGTCAGCTAACTGATGCGGGTAGAGTCTATTGGATTCTACCTGCAAACAAACCAGAAGTACGAGAGATAGTTGAAATTATTGCTAAAAACTTTGGCGATACAATACTGCCCATTAGTAAACTAAGTAGCGACGGAGTACATCCTACAACTGCCGGATACAAGGAATTAGCAGAAAAATCTCAATAAATACTAGATGAAACAATACAACTTTGAAGATTATTTTTCTACTTTAACAATTCCTGAAACTTGGGAAACTTTAGAAGACTTTATCGAATGGTTTATGGACTCTAGAATGCCATGGATGATTCCCGAAGACTCAGAAGTCTATGTTACTGATAATGCTAGTTCTATCATATTGTTTAGACACGATCGTTATCAAGTAGAGCTGTATGTTAATTATCCTTCAACAAAAGCACCATTACACGGTCATCCGGGCATGGATTTAATTACTATGCAAATTGGAAGAATGAATCCTATTCAATGGGCATATGCTGGCAAGATATTAAAAAGTGGCAAAAAACATAATGCTAACTTTGCTAGCGAAAAAGGAACTGTTTTCTTAACATTTGAAAAATGGCTACCTGGAATACCAATGACTAGTGCGTCAGTTAACTGGGTAGGACCTACAGTTGGCCCTATACACGAAAAATTAATTAAGCGTCATTTTCCTAATGTAGAGATTGTAGACGGTGTATCTATGCTTTCACTTGATTTACTACAATCATAAATAATAGATAAAGGAAAAATTGATATGACTAAAAAAGTTGTCCTAACATGTCGGACTTTAAAAGAATTAAAAGGTTCTCCGGAAAGGGTAGCCGAGAGAACAGCACAGATTGCCAAGATGGTCGCTGAAGGGAAAACTGACGGCATATCAAATTTTGTTCCTCCTGCTACTGCCGAACTTACATTCATAGACCAAGCGGCAGCTGAAGAGTGGGTAACTTGGGGGACAGCAAATTTAACCAAGTACGGCATCACTCCTGTATCATTAGAAATTCAATAACCCTTCATTTTGACCGGATATCGCCAAAAGTCTTGACAACAAGACTAAATAAAACTATAATAGAGTCATGTCAACAAAGACCAGCGGCATCTAACTGTTGTAGAAATACAACAAACAAGATAACCAAAAGTGGTTGACACAAGTGCAGAAAGGCACTATAATTAACACATGAACTAGCAATTCCGCTAGTAAATAAAAAAGGTTTAAAAGAGAAACAAAATGCAATCGTTTAACAGACAACAATGTACGAAACATTCGATAGCCCAGGTGGGAGGCTTTATGCCCTCTTATTGGCTGGCGATTAATAGTACAAGTCTATCAAATGATCGTTTACCAGAGATTACAAGGGTCCGGGAGGGCTGGGATGGTTAAGTAACACACTTAATTACATTTCAAAACTTCAAGGACCCTAGGATTAAAACCCTGGGGTTTTTGTTTTTAAGGAAAGGAAAAATGAAAGAGATAGATTATACAAAATTAAACGAACGTATTGTTGAACAGGCTTATGAAGCCGCTCTTAGTAATACTCTTACTAAAGAACAGCTTCAAAAACTTATTCAAGATAAGTTTGAACGTGCTAGAGTGTATCACGAAGCGTTAGCGAAAGCACCAACGTTTAGTGTAAACTAAAGTACAAAGTGTGAACATACAGGAAACGAGGTCCTGGCTCTGCACTTAAAACATGGAGCGAACGGGCGGCCTATCGGATGAAACTCCTCTTCTGGAGCGAAAAATGGTAGCGTATTAAAGCACTCTCAGGTTCTGGGTAATCTCGGAGCAAGTGGGTTCATCCATGAAGAGTGCTTTAATACACACATTCTAAAGAGTGTGTTAACGGAGGTTGTTCCCTATTGCCGGCTGTAACCCGGTAGGCATAATAAGTAGGGTGGCGCCAAGTGGTTCGATTCCATCAACCTCCACCAAATTTCCTCTTGTAGTTAAATGGTATAACAATCGGCTGATAACCGGTCATTACAAGTTCGATTCTTGTCGAGAGGACCAAGTTTAGGATACTAACAGCAAATCTTAATCAACTTTCAAATGGTGAAAAAGAATGTATCCTGTTTTATTATACTCCGGTCGTCTAGTGGCTAGGACGCCAGCCTTTCAAGTTGGAGAAGCGGGATCGAAACCCGTTCGGAGTACCAATATGCCGTTGTAGCTCTCTGGGAGGGTAACTGATTGTCTATCAGATTTAGGCGAGTTCGATTCTCGTCAGCGGCGCCAGAGCAGATCCTGTTCGTGTAGCAAAGCCCCACACTGGTGGGTGGCTCAGGATGTAGAAAATCACGAACCAAATCTATTCCGTGAAATCCAAGCATGGTGCAAGGACCTGACTGTTAATCAGTGATTAGGTGAGTTCGATCCTCACACACGGAGCCAATCAACAAACACATTTCCGACAGTAGGCGGAGGTGACAATGTCCATTCGGGTGAATGTGTTTTTTAATTGGGGGCAGTAGCGGGCTACGGTTCTCCCTTGCAAGGAGGATGTCTAGAAGGGTTCAACTCCCTCGGTCTCCACCAAATTATCTCGCATTCGGTTAGCGGCTATGCCACCTGGTTTGGGGCCAGGAGTTCGAAGGTTCGAGTCCTTCATGCGAGACCAAGTTAAGCCCTATTAGTTAAATGGTAGAACACCTGTTTTGTAATCAGGGGATGGCAGTTCGATTCTGTCATGGGGCACCAGTTTAGGATAGTAACAGCAAATTAAAAAATCTTTTCTTGAAAAAAAGCCAAAAATGCTATCCTGTTTTATTTTAATGTTCAAAGGAGAACGACATGAAACGTGCTAAACGTTAGTGTCATCCTAGACCCCCGTATGGTCCTGGATGGCACGTAAAAGAAAATCAATTACGAATCATCCACAGCTGGCGTTAACGGTAGCGTACTCGGCTCTTAACCGATGAGGTGTCAGTTCGAATCTGACGCTGTGGACCATATGGGGGTATAACTTAACGGCTAAAGTAGTAGGCTTTTAACCTATTAATCAGAGTTCGATTCTCTGTGCCCCTACCATATGAAAACATATTCGATACGGACATAGTCTGTGTGCGGCAAGATCACCTTCCTTTGACGAGAACGATCCGAGTGTGTTTCCATATGGTAATGTAGGACAATGGTAGTCTTCCTCCTTCATACGGAGAGTGTTACTGGTTCAAATCCAGTCATTACCACCAAGTATGTATCCCTAGTGTAATGGCAGCATTACAGTCTCCAAAACTGTCGGTCGGGGTTCGAGTCCCTGGGGGTACGCCATTTTAAGGATGTTAACAGCAAACATTTATACATTGAACTTTTAATTCAAACCGTAAAAATACATCCTGCTTTTTTGTTCCCGGATAGTGTAGTGGTAACACAACAGACTTTGACTCTGCTATTGTAAGTTCGATTCTTACTCCGGGTGCCATATATCGGTCCTTAACTCAGCGGATTAGAGTGTCAGTCTTCGAAACTGAAGGTCGGGAGTTCGAATCTCTCAGGGCCGGCCAAAATTTATCGCCATCGTATAATGGATAATACACTAGTTTGCGGAACTGGTAATTGTGGTTCGATTCCATATGGCGGTGCCAATCAATGGTGTCTTTAGTGTAGTGGCCTGCACCCTGCTCTGTGAAAGCGGTAGTACCGGATCGATACCGGTAAGGCACCCCAAATATAGTTCCTTAGCTCAGTGGTAGAGCAGTACGTTGACATCGTGAAGGTCACAAGTTCAAACCTTGTAGGAACTACCAATTTTGCTACTTTAGCTGATGTGGTCATAGCACCGGTTTGAAGCACCGAGGAACCAGGTTCGATCCCTGGAGGTAGCACCAAGTTTTGTAAGTGTCAGCAAGAGAACAACACGCTATATAGGGTAGTTCGAACTACCGAAATAGTAAAAGGCAAATGGGTTCAACTCCCACCCGCGGGGAACTGCGGAGGTCTGTAAAGGAGACTGTACTGGTTAAGTATCCCAAGTGACGTATCTTGACCCTGCCGGCTTTATATCAAGGGAGAATGGTTGCGATATGAGGGACGCAACTACTTACAAATTCAATATGCCCTTGTACGCTAATTGGTAACGCGAATGGATTTAAAATCCGTTGTTTGTAGGTTCGAATCCAATCAAGGGTACCATACCGCTTTCGTTCAATGGATAGGACATGATTCTTCTAAATTCATAATAGTGGTTCGATTCCACTAAGCGGTGCCAACAGGCTCTTATAGTTTAATGGTAGAACACTCGCTTGGTATGCGAGCAATCGTAGTTCGATTCTACGTTAGAGCACCATGCCCCCTTAGCCCAATTGGTATGAGGCGTCTCTCTCAAAAGGAGAATCGTGTCGGTTCGAGTCCGACAGGGGGTACCAATATAATAAGTAAATGACAATGGAAATGTGGCAGAGTCCGGTTTATTGCAACAGTCTTGAAAACTGTCGGCCTGAAAAGGTCCGTGAGTTCGAATCTCACCGTTTCCGCCAATAATAAAAAAATGTGTTGACAACACGATAAAGTGATGTTATAATACATACATGTTAAGAGATTAACATACGTTCTTTAAAAATTAATTACAAGTAAACCTTGTGGAGTAGAAGCATCAACGGTGATGCAGTGGACTGTAAATCCGCCGTCTTAGACATGCCTGGTTCGATCCCAGGATACTCCACCATATTAAAACACATTGACCGAACCGAGTAGACATAGTCGTTTCTGGTAGTTGTTAGTGTGTTTTAATATGGAGCGGTGGCCGAACGGTAAGGCAGCGGATTGCTAATCCGTAGACCGGTGAAAGCCGGTCACTGGGTTCGACTCCCAGTCGCTCCGCCATATTTGGAGAAGTAGCTCAGCTGGTTAGAGTGCCACACTGTCACTGTGGAAGTCGCGGGTTCGAGTCCCGTCTTTTCCGCCAGATATAGCAGACAGTAGTTGACCGCTACTAAATATTCTGCTATAATAGAAGTTGTAGTAAACGCCGGATTAGCTCAGTGGTAGAGCAACCGCCTTGTAAGCGGTAGGTCGTCAGTTCAATCCCGACATCCGGCACCAAAAGTTTTTGCCCTGGTGGTGGAATGGTAGACACGATGGTCTTAGAAGCCATTGTCGAAAGGCGTGGGAGTTCGAGTCTCCCCTGGGGCACCATTTAGTTGCGGGATTAGTTTAATGGTAAAACAGCAGATTTCCAATCTTCGGTCAAGAGTTCGATTCTCTTATCCCGCTCCATAGTTTAATAACGTAAAGGTATATATGAGTAAACCAATCGGTCTTAGTCGTGGTCCAGAAATTGACACAGATTTATGTGTTGCTAATGTAGGAAATAGATACAATCTAGTATTAATTGCCGCAACCCGTGCAAAAGAAATCAAGCGTCAACATAGAGACAGTGACAAGCGTGAACATGTTCACAGCAACATCACAGCATTGCTTGAAATACAAACAGGCAAGATTGGTTCCGAATATCTGAAGAGAGTAAAATAATTTCGGAGTGTAGCGCAGTCTGGTAGCGCACCTGGTTTGGGACCAGGGGGTCCAAGGTTCGAATCCTTGTACTCCGACCATAAGATAGTTTGCCTGGTTAGCTCAGGGGTAGAGCAACGCCTTTACACGGCGAAGGCCCGCGGTTCGAAACCGTGACCAGGTACCAAAATACAAAAAGGAAAATATGTTAAAACCCGGTAAGACATTTAAGTTAAGTAAAACAGCCAAGCGCATGATTGCCTTGATGAAAGGTGCTACAGCAGAACAACGCAACCAATACAAGCGTATGATGATTCAAGCAGAACTTGCGGCGGCTATTGTTGTTAAGACAGCGCCACGTGATAAGAATGCTCCTCGTAACGGCGGATACATTACAACAAGTAACAGTGCCACTGCTAGCGAATAAGATTATTCCTCGATAGCTCAGTTGGTAGAGTGCCGGACTGTTAATCCGTTGGTCCCTGGTTCGAGCCCAGGTCGAGGAGCCAAGTATAATGGAAAAATTTGATCCACTTTCTAATGATTGGTTACTGAATAAGTTTAATTATTATTCAGAACTTCGAGATGCTGATCAGTTGTATTGGAGTAACATGTACAACATGTATGTTATCACTAGATATGATGATGTACTTTTTGCATTGAGTAATCCAGATATTTTTTCATCTGCAAAAGGTAACTTACTTAGAGAAATACCAACACGTTTTGGAAAAACTCTAGGTAGTAGCGATAATCCACAACACGATAAATTAAAAGAAATTCTCAAATCAGCATACAGTAAAGATAACATTGATAGGATATTATCTGTTGTAAATTTAAAAATAGAAAAGTTTTTAAAAGATACAACGATACATGTATCAAATTTAGCAGAAGAAATTGCCGCTTGGATTGTAACAGAAATATTAAATTTGCCTTGTAATAAAGATGATATGCAATCTTTAATACTAACAACATTTAGAACATCTAATAAGGCACTTGATACTAACAATAATGTTACTGACGAAACAAGTTTGATAACATTTATGCAATTAGTAAGAGACTTAGTGTCTAGTAAAACAGATCCATTAGGACCTGGAGTATATGCAGAAGTATTTAAATTAGAAACAGATTTTAATCTACACAATTTTACCACACCGTTATTTGCCGGGATGTCATCAATGACAGGTGCGCTAGAATATTTGACATTAGACATAGTTAGTATTTTAGATCAGTTACAATCTAACTATTCGTTAATACCGAGTGCAGTTAATGAGTCGTTAAGATTTAATACAGCGACCGCTAGATTTGCTAGAAGAGTTCTAAAAGAAGTTACTGTACAAGGTACAGTGATTAAGCCTGGAACACGAGTAGTGCTTTGTTTAGATTCTGCAAATAGAGATCCTTCAAAGTTTACAAATCCAGATGTTTTTGATATTACTAGAACAACTCCTAATTTAGGATTTGGGTTTGGTTTACATTCGTGTATTGCATTAGCAATATCAAAAGCAGTAATGATTCAATATTTGAGTATGTTGTTAACACATGCAGGTAAGTACAAAGTAGTCACTGATCGAGCAGGCTATCAGTTTGTTTTAACGGCACCTGGCAACTTTGATATGATTTCAAATATTATTATTGAAAAAATTAATGGGGGATTAGCTCAGCTGGGAGAGCGGTAGCTTTGCAAGCTATAGGTCAACGGTTCGATCCCGTTATCCTCCACCAAATATATGCGGGCGTAGCTCAGTTGGTAGAGCATTACCTTGCCAAGGTAAATGTCGAGAGTTCGAACCTCTTCGCCCGCTCCAGAATATGGAGCCATCGTCTATCGGTTAGGACATCAGGTTTTCATCCTGAGAAGAGGGGTTCGACTCCCCTTGGCTCTTCCAGTTTTGTTTATGTGTGTACGGTTACCCATATGTGAGTAGCGAGTCGCCCAAGACACTTGTTACTGTACCTGATGTCCGTAGCAGACTTACGTCAAGTAAGTTCAGCAAGTAGCTTGGACACTACAAGCGATAAACAAATTCATTGCCAGCGAGACTTGGAAGTCAGAGAGGTCTTATACACCTTTTAGCGCCAGATTAGCGTTCTTGAGAGGGTTCGATCCCCTCCGCTGGTACCAGTTTTAGGATGATTACAGCAAACAACTTTACTCCAGCCATACTTGGAGGCCGGCCCGCTTGGGGGTGTGTCGTGGGTTCGAGTCCCGGTCTTAGACACTGCATCCTGTTTAAACCCCGTCTTACTATTTCTACGTTAACGAAATAGCGTCCCTGAAACGATAGAACAGGGGGTACACTAGGACCTGACCTTACAGTCTCCATTTCAGGAGATACTGAAAACTGCCTAGGGTGTGGTATAACGCCATTCCAGAAGAACAAATGTTATGGACAGAGTAACAGCTCAGTTTAGGGCTCTTGTGGTGAGAGTAGCTAAACACTTTATTAAAACGACCTAGAATCTGTAAAAAGATCAGGTTTGGTATCCCAGTCACTGTGATCGGCATAGCCCACATACTTAATACACCTTAGGTTGTTTTACTAAAGTAACTTTATAAATGCTTTCTGAGTAGCTACAGTGGAACACCGAAATACTTGTCAATGTCGACCATGTACAAGGACCGGCCATGAAGAGTTGGGCTACCGAGAATTCAAGCGTCACAGAGAGCACCTATAAAGTTATCGCGGGGAGGGTCCGGTCACCAGCGTGGTCTCATAAGCCATTGCCATCCTTGGTTCAAATCCAAGTCCCGCAACCATTTTTATCAGTAAGGAACTTAGGGTATCGGGAGTCCGTAATGGGAAGTATAAAGGGTCGGAAGCCTTTAATATTTGATGATTATAAATCATACTTCAGCCGGGTGGTAGATCAGGACATACAGTCTGGGCGATCTTCAAAAGCAGTTGATACTCCATGTTTGCTAGACAAGTAGAGCGCGACTGTATGCCGCGGGTAGCCAAGTTTGACTTTCGTCGACCAAAACTCTCCAAGTTCCTTTCTAATGAAATATGCAACGGTGGCAGAGAGGCCCAATGCAACGGATTGCAAATCCGTAAAACCGGGGGTTCAAATCCCTCCCGTTGCTCCATAAAATGCTGATTTTAGCAAAAAGAGATAAGTACGTATATAACACACGGAGTAGCGAATCATGATCAAATTTATTAGAGACATTTCTAATAGCCTTTTAGAATACATTAAGGATGATCCAGTTCGGCCGAATCTATCAGTTGACTTTAGAGTCAGTGACGGACGAATGGTTATTGCTCTAATGGATGAAGAAACCCCTGCCGCAATGGTATGTGTTAGCCTACATGACTTTATTCCGGCAAGTGTAGAAGAACTTGCTACTACAGCAATAGAACCTACTACAGCAATTTTCTATACTATTTGGAGTTATAGAGCCGGTAGTGGTCGAGACTTGCTGTTTAAATCAGTGGAAGCTCTTAAGCAAGACTATCCAACACTAAACCGCTTTGTTACACTAAGTCCAAAGACTGAAATGGCAAAGAAATTCCATCACAAAAACGGAGCAGAAACGTTCCGTGAAAACGAAGATACCATCAACTATGAGTATCATATCTAAACTTCGGACTTGACCTTTTGCTGTAAAGAACGTATAATATATACGTGGTCGTAAGCAAATAGGCAAAGCTCCAATCCAGAAATGGTGAGGGACGGGACAAGGCTATTAGCCGTCTTTGTAGGTTCAAACCCTACCGACCACACCAAATCATTCTCCTAGTAGTACAATGGATAGTACGGCTCTCTCCTAAAGAGTAGATGCAGGTTCGATTCCTACCTGGGAGACCAAAATATATTTTGGCAAGTTGTCCAAAAGATATAGACACATAGCAGTAAAGCTGTTATAATAGACACATAGCAAGCAGAGATGCTTGTAGCAAGTTTTAGGATCGGTACAGCAACATTCATATACTATGGACTGTTAGACACTGTGGTAGTTAGTGGAGCAGAGTGCGTAAAACCACCGAGCATTGAAGGTAACTATTGAAACAAGACTAACGAGCACAGAGTGATGGCCTGTGTAAAATAAAAGCAGTCAACAACGATCCTGTTTAGTCATAGGATGACTACAGCAATTTAAAACTCTGAACTAACTGCTATTGAAAGCGGTCGCAGGACACAGTAGAAATACTGTTCTAGAAATAGACGCTCAAGGAATAGACGACAGAATGGAAAGACATTCTATGATGTTTGTACAGACACAACACAAACTAGTCAACATGAATGTTGATAGGGTCTGGGTGCCATGATTGGCCAGACCAGAATACTAATCAAATTGGCACGATCATCCTGTTAGAATTTTAGAATGTTAACAGCAAACTTTAAATTTCAACTATATCTGAAAATAAAACACATTCTGTAAAGGTAAAAAAATGAACGCATTTGTAAACGCAATCGCAAATCAAGAAGCCCGTACTGCCAATGGCATGAAGGCTCGTGCATCAACAGCCAAGAAGACTGTTGACCTGTTCTACAAGATCGGTGCAAGCCGTGGTAAGAACATTGTAGGCGACTTCACTGCCGCTTATGTAGAAAATCAAGACGTAGCACTACGCATCGCACAATGGGCACGTGATGTCCGTGGTGGTGCAGGTGAACGTCAACTTTTCCGTGACATTCTTGTTCACTTGGAAAAGACTGACCCAGACGCCGCTTTGGCTTTGCTTCGCAAGGTTCCAGAAGTTGGTCGTTGGGATGACATCTTTGTCTTCACCAACCCTGACCTAAAGTCAGCCGCTTATACCATGTTGGGCGATGCCCTACGTGCTAACAACGGTTTGGCCGCAAAGTGGACTCCTCGTAAGGGTCAAATTGCCGCTGAAGTTCGTGCCTTCTTTGGCATGACTCCAAAGCAATACCGTAAGAGCCTTGTGGCACTTACAAAGGTTGTTGAAACCCAAATGTGTGCAGGAGATTGGGATAACATCAACTTCAGTCACGTTCCTTCTGTAGCGGCTCGCCAATACAAGAAGGCATTCAACCGTCACACACCTGCATTTGCAGAGTATGTTGCCAAGTTGGTAAGTGGAGACAAGACTGTTAAGGTTAACGCCAACGCAATCTTCCCACATGACGTGCTGAAGGGTGTGATCACTGCATACGGTCCTTCCAAGTTGGACAAGACAGAAACTGACCATGTGATCGCACAATGGGACAGCTTGCCTAACTACGTGGGTGATGCCAGCATCATGCCAATCGTAGACGTTAGCGGTTCTATGTCTTGCCCAGCAGGAAAGAACACTGGCGTAACTTGTATGGACGTTTCAATCAGCTTGGGCTTGTACCTAGCAGACAAGAACAAGGGCGTGTTCAAGGACACATTCTTGACTTTCTCAGACAAGCCACAACTTGTTACTCTAAAGGGTAACATTGTTGACAAGGTTGCTCAAATGAGCAAGAGTGATTGGAACATGAGCACTAACTTGCATGCCGCTATGGACAAGATCCTAAGCGTTGCAGTTAAGGGTTCAGTACCAGCTAGCGACATGCCAGCCATGTTGCTGATCTTGTCAGACATGCAGTTCAACCAATGCGCCCGTTACGACGACAGCGCAATGCAAATGATCGAACGCAAGTTCGAAGATGCAGGTTATACTGTGCCACAGATTGTTTTCTGGAACCTAAACAGTTCAGACAACGTGCCTGTTGCCGCTGACAAGAGTGGTGCCGCATTGGTAAGTGGATTTAGCCCAAGTATAATGACTAGCTTGCTAGCCGCTGACTTGGATCAGTTCACTCCAGAAGGCATCATGCTTAAGACTGTAATGAGTGATCGTTACGCTCTCTAAGCTGTTGTAGAAATACAACAACCCCTTAAACCCTGTCAGCTGTTTTGGTTGACAGGGTTTTCTTTTGAGTTTATAATAGTTGTATGTATAAAATAATAGGAAAAGCAGAAACGTTCAAAGTTCTTACACTTGCTGAAGCAATGAACATTGCCAAAAGCATGAACGAGTTTGTAAGAATCGTTGGAACAGATTTTGAAATTGTAGGCATATTTGGAGTAGACACAGTCAAAGATGGCGTGTGCCCAGATGGCGTTGCTTACGATTGGAACAAAGCCGGCCGTATAGGTCGCGTTAAAAAGGAAAGAACATAATGCCATGGATTGAAAATATACCGTTGGAAAATGTAGCAAAAGGACAACACCATGCCTGCGGCGAGAACAGTATGCTAATACAGATCTCGGATCATGACATGGCATTCCCTACACCTAAGCATCAGTTCAAAGAAGTTCATCAGTTTATATTTTTGGATATTGAAGAAGAAGGCGATTTCGCCATTACAGATGAACAAGCCAAACAACTTGTGGCTCTTTTACAACATGCATTTGAGAATCGGATGAATGTTGTTGTTCACTGTCACGCAGGCATTTGCCGCTCGGGTGCGGTCTGTGAGGTCGGAGTCATGATGGGCTTTGCAGATTGCGGACGTTTCAGGATGCCTAACTTGTTAGTCAAGCATAAAATGATGCGGGTGCTAGGGTGGACATACGACAGCGAAGAAAAGTCCTATGATGTACACGGAAGTGTTAACGAGTGGGGCTTTATTACTCCAAAGAATCCGGTTGACTAACTAGCGGAATGATGTTATAATAACGTTATAGTAACAAGGAGCGCACAATGGACATTCGAGTTGAAGCACGTAGCCCAAAGAAGAAGAAGTTTATAGAAGCTATTCTTCCTTCAATAGTTACACAGCTTGGTTTGGATAACAGCAGAAAATCTGTTTTGATCAGTCTTGAGCAAGACTGTGCGGGTATGGGTTTTACTTTACCTCTTGATGCTCTCGATAGTTACGTGGTAGTTATTAAGCCTTCATTGAGCATTAAGGATATCGGACTCACACTTGCACACGAGATGGTTCATGTGCGACAGTTTGCCAAAGGTATTCTTAAAGTAAAGAATGGAGTGAACTATTGGAAGGGTAAACGGTTTACCAAGCGAACCAAGTATTTGGATCAGCCCTGGGAACAAGATGCCTTTGCAAGACAAGAAATCATTTTTAGAAAATCAATCGAGTAAAGGATACTAAATGGCAGGCAAAGCAAAATCAGTTTATCTAACGATAACTAAAAAAGGTTCAATGAAAACAGAGTTTCATAGAATGTTTTTTGATGCTAAAGGCTTTAACGAGTACGTTAAATCGGAAGAATTCAAAGCCAAATGGCCTGCTAGTGAGTATAATATTATAAAAGAAGTTTATTAAAGAAAGGAGGCAGATATGCCAAGTGTATTCTTAGTAAGCGACACGCACTTTGGTCACACTGGTGTTTGCCGCTTTACCCGTAACGATGGAGTTACAAAGTTACGTCCGTGGGACGATGCAGATGAGATGGATGAAGCCATGGTTAAGGCTTGGAACGAAAGAGTCAAGCCCACTGACAAGGTCTATCACTTAGGTGACGTGGTTATTAACCGCAAGGCATTGAAAGTCTTAAGTCGCTTAAACGGCGACAAGGTCTTAATCCGCGGTAACCACGACATCTTCCGTGACGACGAGTACAGGCAGTACTTTAGAGAGTTACGTGCATATCATGTTATGAACGGAATGATCTTAAGTCACATTCCTTTACACTCGGATTCAATGGGACGTTTTGGTGTTAACATTCACGGACATACTCACGCAAACCGTGTCAAGAAGGCCCGAGGTGTTGATGCTAAAACAGGAGAGATCTTATACAGTGATATGAACGATGTCCGCTACCACTGCGTGTGTGTAGAACAGACCCCGGACTTTGCTCCTATCTTGTTTGAAGATGTTATCCGTAACATCGAAGCTGAAGGTGGAAGTGTTGGATTTAAAAACGGGAACGGGCCTACAATGTAGGCTCGTTTTTAAGGAGTTAATATGATTAGATTAAACGTATTTGAATTGGATAAGATCAAAAAGATCTGTGAAGAAGTTGGCACAGAATACTTTGTGTTAGAACAGACTGCTGATACAGGCATTGGTAGTATTCTTACACTGACCTATGACACAGAGATTGCAGATTATCCTGCAAAGATTTCTATCGAAGTATCAGGTGTAGAGAGCTGGTAATGAACGAGCGAATCAAAGAACTTTTAAATCAGGCTACTACTGATGCCTTGTATGAAACTAAAGATGCCGTTGACTTCTTAGATAATCCTGTGTCAAAACAACAACGTGAATTACAGTTGGAAAAGTTCGCCGAGTTGATTGTGAAAGAATGTGCCAATCATTGTGATTTACTATTAGATCATAAGATTAGTTCAGAATGGTCAAGAGGAACACACGATTGTTCCAGAGCGATTAAGAAACATTTCGGAGTTGAATGATGAAAATTAAGTTTGATAAAGATACAATGCCTGACGAACTGTACAATGCGCTACTAAAGCATTTTGTAAACGAAGCAGTTGGTCTCGGCGTAGAAGTCAACAAGTTTACCGAGTTTACCAACTGGGTTATCGAGTGTGAAGTAGATGTGAAAGAAGCGGTGCATTAATGCCTAAGTGTTATCAACTTATTGGAGTTCCGGGTGCAGGAAAATCCACTTGGTATAAAAATCAAGACTGGTTAGGTGAGGATAAAAAGGATCACAAGTATGTTTCAACCGATCAGCATGTTGAAGGATATGCTAAGGATCAAGGTAAAACATACAGTGAAGTGTTTACAGAATATATGCCCACTGCTGTCCAGCAAATGATGGTAAATGTTAACATGGCATGTGCATTTCAGATGGACATTGTATGGGATCAGACTAGTACTACTATCGCAAGTCGGGCTCGCAAGTTTAATGCCTTACCTGATTATGAGCATATCGCCATAGTGTTTCGTACTCCTGAACATAAAGAACTTATGCGTCGATTAGAAAGTCGGTGGGAGGATGGCAAGATTATTCCTGAAAATGTTATTACTAGTATGATTGCCAGTTGGGAAGAACCTACTACTGAAGAAGGATTCAAAGAGATTTGGTATGTATGATAACCAACATGGAGATAATTTTTAGAAGGTAATGATAAGTATTCTTACTTGTCGTTACCTTTTTTTTTTGAATTTTAAATGCTAACTATCCTTTCCCTACTGCTACTCAAACATTGGTACGTTGACTTTGTACAACAGACCAGCGAACATATTCAGCACAAGGGCACGTACGGGCATCCAAAAGGTATTGAACACTCATTGTGGCATGGCCTTTATACTGCACTTATATTCTTTTTGGTCTTGTCTTTTGAAGAAGCTGTCTTATTAGGTTTGGCTGATTTCGTCTTGCATTATCATATAGATTATGTTAAAATACAGTACGGAGAGAAAGATTTGAAAGAGAAAAGATTCTGGAGTCACTTTGGACTAGATCAATTTGCTCATCAAATCACTTATATTTTATTAACAGCAATCGCGATGGGACTTTAATGGCACAGCATTTAATGGTGGACTTGGAGACACTAGATACAAAAACTTCAGCAACTATCCTAACTCTAGGAGCAGTGAGGTTTGATCCATTTACTAATGCTCCAATGAAAGAGCTTTATCTACGTGTAGACATTGACAGTCAAGACAAACTAGGCTGTACAGTCAGTGACGACACGCTCAAATGGTGGAGTTCCCAAAATACAGATGTTAAAGAAGAAGCATTTAATCCTCTTAACCGTATTCCAATCCATGAAGTTATTAATCAATTCCATGCACTAGCTTGGGGCTGTAGTCACTTTTGGTCACACGGTGCCACATTTGACTTGATGATTTTACAGAACATTTATGAAAAATTAGGTCGTGCATACCCGTGGAACTTCTGGGAGATGCGAGATACTCGTACCTTATTTGAGTTAGCAGATCCGGATATGCCACAAGACTCAAAACACAATGCCTTAGAAGATGCAAAACGTCAAGCAATTGAGTGAAGAATGTCTATAGAAAAATTGGATTTACCGGATACAAACGCTAAGGTCAGTTCTAGTCCCGAGCGTCATACCTTCCAAAAAGAAGGATATATCAAAAACTGTGAGGAAGAGGGCAAAGAACCAAATCCCGACTATGTTAATATGTACAAGACTTGGCGAGAACAGGATGAAGAAAATCTAAAAGATCCTGCTTGGCAAAAGGATAATCTCGAGTATGATCTTCGTAGCACCTCTTGGATATTAGAGAAAGCTCGTGCTAGCGAAAACTATGCCCAAAATATCTATGCCGCGTTATGTAATATGCGTTGGCAACGTATTGGCATGTGGCCTGCTCTTAAAGATGAATACTGGTCTTGTAGTTGGAGAAGTGCAGGCGGGGTTGTTTCTGACATGTTAGGAACAGGTGACTATATTGATTGGTATTGTAGTGGCATTGGTAGTCAAGACACTGGATACGGATTAAGTGATAAGAAGCCAGAATTAGAAGCTGATGGAAGAACCTATGTACCGGAAGGTGTAGTAACTGAAGAAATACGCAAAGACTTCCAAACACTAGGATGGGTACCTAGTGAATGGCCAGACGAAGATTAAATACATATATGAAAACAACTTATCTAGTAGAAGAACTATTTGAAGACATTGAAGGCGATCCCGACAATGTCATATTTAAAATCCCACCAGAAATCTGTGAAGCACAAGGTTGGAAAGAAGGCGATACCATGCACATTGAAGCCAGTGATGGACAACTAATTATCAAAAAAGTATGAGCAAAGAAGAGTTGATTGAGTTGGAAGGTACCATTTCCGAAGTACTTCCGGCTAATATGTTTCGCGTTACTTTGGAAAATCAGCATGTGATCACATGCTATACAAACGGCAGACTTCGCCAAAATAAAATCAAAATGATTCTAGCAGATCGAGTTCGGGTAGAAATGTCACCATACGATATGTCCAAAGGACGTATAACATACAGATTGTGACTTGACTTTTAGTTAAGTTGAAGTTATAATTGTATTAAGGTTGAAACAGAATGTATGGAATAGGTCCATACATTGATCGTAGTAAACCTATTAATGCTGTAAATTAAGTCAGCGAAAAGGAAACATCATGGCAACAATGACTCTCGTCGCCAAACAAGCTCGCGCAACTAAGGCCAAGCCTTACAATAAAAAACAAGCAATAAATGCTTTTGTAAAAAAATTCAAACACCAGTTTGAAATGAAGGACGATGCAATCGACCTTCGCGAAATGGCAAAGAATTATACAAACAACACGATCCCGCTTGAAGATATTCATCAAGCAATTTTGACAGTCTTAGGTCCAAAGTTCAGTAATCGAACTGTTACACCTTACGACCCAAGTGGCGGCGCAACCATTACGTACCACAATAAATCAATTAGCCCACGCTTTGGCTACATCATGTGGGACCAAGCATACCTCTGGACTGTGTTCCAACGTGACGTTGCTCCTAACCATTGCGAAAAAATTGACCGTGATTGGGATCACACCTGTGCTATTGTGCCTTGTGCCATTCGTCTTACTCTTAAAGACGGCACAGTAATTTACTGTATCTGGGACGGACACCATACTATTCAAGTAATGAAATTACAGGGCTATACTAGTTTCCCAGTTTGGTATATTGACATTGATCATATTTTGGACGAAGAAGTAGAAGATGCAGGTTTTGAAGCCACTGACGATGGTCGCATTGCTTATGGCGCTTACCTTGCTGGTACTAACATGCGTATGATCAACGGCAAAAACAAACGCCAGTTGAGTGCATATGATGACTTTATGATTGGTCTTGAAACTAAAGACCCACAATATGTTAGCATGATGAATATTTTGCGTAAACATAGTTGTGTGCCAAAACGTCACGCAACCTGCGCTGGCGCCTTTACGCAGATTAAGTCAGGTATGGAATGCTACGACTTTGATAAGGGAGTTAGTTGGGAACGTGCTCTTCGATTGCACCGCACTAACTGGACTGCCGCACCACTTACATTAGAGGTGTTTCGTCCGCTAAGTATGTTGTTCCATCGTGCCGCATTGGAAGGCTTTGACCTTGACGAGAACTTTGAAATTGAACTTATGTCAATGTTAGTCGGACGTTGGGGCGACCCTGAGAGTGTTCAAGAAGGCATTAAGGAAAGCTATTGGAAGGCTTACAATACTGTTGGTAAGTTAAAGGGTAATATTCCAGAGCACGATAAAGAACGTGTGCTTGCAGGATTGATTAACTTTTATCGCCAAAAAGGCGGCAAAACAATGTTGCCAGAACCCATGTGCCAGTGGAAGGTGTAACATGAGATTTTCATTAATGAAAAACTGGGCACCAAAGTGTGCTCACGAAGATTGTAATACCCCGGTTAGCTATCACGATAAGGGAATAAAGACAGACGGTACTCCCTGGGCTAAATGGAAATCTTTTTGTGACCACCATCGAACAATAGGAAAGGCCACACGTGACCTTTTTATAAAGTCAAGAGGAGGTTGCGAGAATCGCGATGCTAGATTAGGTTGGGTATGCGGAGATCCTACAACTCCAAGTTTAACAATCGACCATTGGGACGGAAACAAACATAATAACAATCAAGATAATCTTGTTGTTCTATGTGCAAACTGTCATAACGAAAAGAGTAAAAAGTTTAAAGATACAGTACAGAGGTATACAAACTATAATACTCGTTTCCATGAATTATTTGAGGAAGTATAAAAATGGAAGACTGGAAATTATTCTATATCTTTAAGGATCCAATGGGATCTGTAGATAGTAAAATTGGAATTACCGGTCATCCTGCTGTGCGCCTTGGCGTCTATCAAAACAGCTACAGTCGTAAAAGTCATGTAGCTTGTTTTGATGTGATGTATGTTGGGCCAAGCAGGGCAGTGGCTAATCTTGAAAAAGCAGTTAAACAAAAGTTTGATTGGCATATTGAGCGTGACGGACGTGGAGCCAGTGAATGGATTAGCCAAACTCATACTAGTATTGAACAGCAAATTGATGAGCTTATTGAAGGCTATCAGTTTAAAGTTCAAAAAGTACCCAAAACGTACCTACCAGTAAATGTTGATAATTTAGATCGCTTGATTCTAGATTATAACCTTATTAAAAAAGTCGATTTGAAATCTTAATACACCAAGGACTAAAATGAAAGTAGTTAGCATATCAGATAAGAGTAAAGAAAAAAAGAAAGCAGATCTTTTAGAGATTCTTGATCATCTACGTGCCCAAGTAGAAGAAGGCACCATAACAGAGTTTGTGGCCGCCAGCATGGACGAGGATGGTGACGTACAAATACATGCGGCCTGTGCAGATTTTCCGGGTGCGGTTGGCTTGTTTGAAATTGGTAAACACATTCTAATTACACAGGACGCATAATGGCTAGTTTGAAAGAGATGCCGTTTACGGTAGTCGAGGCGCTGACCTTTGCCTGTTGTATCTACAGAGAAAAAGGCTATACCAGCACCAGCAGTTATACGGCAGGGGATCAGCAGAGTTATACCAACAAGGACATGCTGACCTTTGAACTCTTGCCACAACTTGCCGGCAGTACATATCTGTTAAAGTTTACGCCTACAGTAGAAGACATTGATCAAGCATTAGCTATTATTAAACACTTTCGAAAACTTAGTTTTGGCGTTATTGGCGATACACTTAATGATTACATGGGCAGAGTCTTCGGTGTTACTCAAAACGAAAATATTACTATGAAGGACTTTGGAGTATTAGCCAGTGTCCCGCAGGTATATGATCGTGAAATAAATGAAAAGCAGGTCAAGGCCGCAATCAAAGATACAGTAAAAGCCTACTTGGGACAAGAAGGTGATACTATTGTACTCAATATTCGATACATACAAAGCAAACCTGTACCTCAGATCGGATGTTTTAGCCATACTGCTATCACCGATGGCAACTATTTGGTAAGTTTTTTAAGCAAAGAGCTACTAGGCATTGCTGGTTCTAGTCAACAAATAAGAGCCAAAGTAAAAAAACACTCAGTAAACTTTACATCCAAAACGCCTGAAACACAATTAAATTATGTCAAAGTACTTGACAGAGAGTTCGTTTGGCAGTAAAATGTAATTTTAAATAGAAAGAATACCATGAGCGATCCTTGCTACACAGTTATTAGTACTTTAGAAGATCACCCAAGTCGTTTGAATAAAGAAGCCATTATTTTGGCCCAAGCTGAAATGGGTAATAGAGAATTTTTTCATGGATGCCAACTAGCATTGGATCCCATGATAACTTTTGGTATCAAACAAGTTCCGGAGAAAAAAGATGAAGATGGTCCTGGCTTACCTTGGGATAGTTTTACTCTCGCTCTTACTGGCTTTGTTACACGTCAAGTTACCGGTAATACAGCACGTGATGTAATTCAAGCCATGATGAAATCCGCCACTAAAAAAGAGTGGAATGGCTGGTACCGTCGCATCCTTATTAAAGACCTGCGTTGCGGAACTAGTGAAAAAACCATCAACAAAGTAGTGGAGAAGAAATATGCTGACTATGCTATTCCTGTATTCAGTTGTCAGCTTGCTCACGATAGTGCTAATCATGAGTCAAAGGTATCAGGTAAAAAACTCATCGAAGTTAAGCTCGACGGAGTTAGAGTTATTACTATTGTACGGTGTGATGGTCGGGTGGATATGTTCAGTCGCAATGGTAAAGAACTTGTTAATTTTCCGCACATTGTAGAACAAATTAGTACAGTAGTTAAAAAAGCACCCCCTAAATATGATCTAGTGCTAGACGGTGAGATTATGAGTAGCAGTTTTCAAGACTTAATGACACAGGTGCATCGCAAGAGTGATGTCAAGGCTAATGATGCGATTTTAAATCTATTTGACATGTGTCCATTGACTGCCTTTGAACAAGGTACTTGGGATAAAAGTCAGACCCTTCGCAGTCAAATGGTGCAGGCATGGGTAGAAAAGAATCACACAGACTTACCTAATGTTACTTGTCTTGCCAACGAACTAGTTGATTTAGATACTGCCAAAGGTCAGTTGCGTTATAAAGAAATCAATGCACAGGCAGTCACAGGCGGATATGAGGGCATTATGATTAAAGATCCAGAAGCTGGATACGAATGTAAGCGTAGTGTAGCGTGGCTTAAACTTAAACCATTTATTGAAGTCTCTTTGGAGGTTAAAGATGTTGAAGAAGGTACAGGAAAAAATGTTGGACGTCTCGGCGCTCTTGTTTGCGAAGGTGTTGACGATGGTAAATCTATTTCAGTCAATGTGGGAAGTGGTTTTACTGATGATCATCGCATTGAGTTTTGGGCTAGCAGGACTTTACTCCCTGGCAACATTGTAGAAGTCCGTGCAGATGCAGTAACACAGAATCAGGACGGTACATATAGTTTGCGTTTTCCACGTTTCAAAGGATTCCGTGGTTTTGAACTAGGAGAAAAGATATGACAGAAATCAGTAGAGTCTCTGCTCAAAATGCAGAGATTCAAAAACAGATAGAGATTAAAAAACTAGACAAACGGCACGAGGAACTTCGTATTGAAGAACAACGTGTCAAATTAAATCTCAAAGATAATGAAGAAAAACGAATTGAAATGAATCGCCGGATGAATCGTCCGGGACAAAATATAGATAGGATAGCATAATGAAACAAGAACTAGACGCATTGCTATGCGAGAAGTATCCTAAGATGATGATCAACCGCAACAAGGACATGAAAGAAACTTGTATGTGTTGGGGCTTTGAATGTGGCGATGGTTGGTACAATATCCTTAATCAACTCATGGGTAATATCCAGCATCACATTGATTGGAAAGAGAAACAGCACAACTGGGCTGTCAAGTATAACGAAATGGCACAGGCTGGTAAGAGTGGTAACACAGAACTGTTTGCTGATTTGGTAGCCAAGGAGTATGCAGACAAGCCAACCATCAGTGCAGACTACATCCGTGAACGTTGCGAAGACATGATTAAAGATCCGCTACGTGATGTTCCAGAACTTGTTCCCCAGGTAACATTGGACCAAGTTAAAGAAAAGTTTGGCACACTACGTTTTTACTACACAGGCGGTGATGACTATATTAGCGGTATGGTTACTATGGCAGAAGCTATGAGTGGCTGTACTTGTGAAGGGTGTGGTAACCCTGCAAAAACACATGGTCCGGGCTGGATTAGAACTATTTGCGGACCTTGTGAAGAAAAGCGTGAAGCTGAACGTGCCAAATACGCAAAGCAAAATGGCTTTGAAGAATGACGCACAGGGGCACTTGGGTGTCAAATCAGTAAAGCCCACGTTTGAGGTTATGGTAATAGATGGCTTTGCACATCGAATCCACAAAACAGTAGTACACAAGTTTACAATGGGCGATGTTGAAGATCCAGACTTGTATGCCGCTCAGCCATTATTGGATTGGCAACAAAGCGAAATGGGCGAATGGATTATGGCTAGAGCAGTGGATACCCCTGAATGGCATAGACATGCTGATGTAATGAGCTACGGATATCAATATGCAGTTGTTGCCAAACTAAAAGAAAAAGATTACACCTATTGGATTCTTAAATGGGGTAATGATGTTGACAAAAAACGTTAAATGTAGTATAATACTAATATGAAAATCAAACTTGTATCAGACTTGCACTTGGAGTTTAGTGATATTAACATCACTAATGACGACAACTGCGATGTCCTTATTCTAGGTGGCGACATTATGATCGCACAGGATCTACACGATCATCCAGAGTTGAGCAATACTGCCGATCAACGGGCTATTGCCGCGGGTACTGGGTTGGGTCGTAGACAAGAACGTGCTCAAAGATTCCGCGACTTTTTTAAGCGTTGTTCATTCCAGTTTCCTCATGTAATCTACATTGCAGGTAACCATGAATTTTATAATGGAAAGTTCTATGCTGGTATTGACTACTTGCGTGAAGAGTGCGCCAAGTATCCCAACATTTACTTTTTAGAATGTGATACTAAGGTCATCGACGATGTGACATTTATCGGCGGTACACTCTGGACTGACATGAACAAGGGTGATCCTTTGACCATGCATGCCATTGAAGGTATGATGAACGACTTCCGTATCATTAAAAACGACAAGCGTAACTATGCTCCTATGAGTTCTAGGGACGTTGCTGGCCGCCATGCTAGAACATTGCAGTACTTTAGAAGTGTACTTGCAGAACAGCATGACAAGAAGTTTGTTGTGGTTGGGCACCACAGTCCTAGTTTCCAAAGTGCCCATGAAATGTATAAGCATGAAACCTTGATGAACGGCGGCTATCACAGTGATTTGAGTGAGTTTATTATGGATCACCCGCAGATCAAACTGTGGACACATGGACATACTCATCATCCGTTTGATTATGTCATTGGAGAAACCCGTGTTGTGTGCAATCCGCGCGGTTATGAAAACGATGGTTACAGCGAAGACACAGGCTGGAACCCTAATATTGTATTGGAAGTTTAATATGACCTTAGAAGATCTACAACATATCTTTGATCGACAGATAGAAGAAGGCACAGAAAAACTGTACTTCATGCTAGTTGATGGTGATTGCATGCCTGTGATCGAACGGCATCCTAGTGGAGATTTGGCTGGCCTATTGCCCATGCTAGATCATTTTCAATATGCAGGTAATGAAGTTATGCCGAGGTTTAAAAAATGAAAATTGGACTTAGTTATAGCCGTTGCGTTAGAGATATCGTTGACGGCAAAGTGGATATTGAAGATGTTCTAATATTAATCACTCGTACGGATTTTGATCCGCATGATGACAAACAGTGGGAAGGTATTTGGATTGGCTACGGTGGTGGTACAGAAAATGCTTACAGTCGCGGATTCTTTAGTCACAGCAATCCCGAATGGGCTGGCTATGAAGATGAAGATCAGTTCCGTAGTGTCAGCATTGAACTTTGGGAGTCTGGTAAACTACATCAGCCACGCAAGTTTGGCGCACATCCTCAGCGCCGTCCTGAGATTTGGTTAGAAGCTGTATTGCCGAGCGAAGAATTGGCAAAGAACCCTGCGGCTAAAACAGCGTGGGACAAGTTTCAAATGATTGCAGGGTTGACTAACGTAGAGTTGGACGACAAGTACAAATGATTAAAGGAATATCAGCATCCGTAGGATTAACAGTATCAGGCGGCAACACCGCACTACCTTATGTTGGACCTAATACTAGTAACCCCATGACGGGTATGCTACGCATCCACAACACAGAGATCGAAGTGTTCAACGGATCAAGTTGGCAACTGATACCTAGCAGTTACGCTACTGTGAGCATGGATCAAGAAGTACTGGACGTAATACAATGGGCACGTACTCAACGTACTATGGCCATGAACCGTTTAGCCCTTGCTCAAAAGAATCCTGCACTGATGAAAGCTCTTGAGGCAGTTAAACGAGCAGAAGATAATTTTGAGTTACTGTCAACCATTGCTGGAGAATACGAGCATGTCGAACGTTAAGATTAGATACAGCGATCAATGTAGTGTTAAAAATGTTGCCAGTGGCAAAAGCGTTGATGCAGAAGTCATGTCCTTTAATGAAGGTCGTAACTTAACAGTAGTCCTAAACAAAAGCGTAAAGATTCTTATGAACTGGAATGGTCGTATGTATGAAGGACGTTCAGCAGGTATGGACTTTACTAGCGACGGGCCTAAAGGTCAACAATATTCGGAGGGAAGATGAGCAATGTATTAGAAGTAACTGATTGGATTAAAGACTTTGAGTTAACAGCAACCTACGAAGAAAAACCCGATACTTACAAGTTTGATCTATTAGAAGCGGCTGTTGTCCTTCATGATCATGCTCCGACATTTTTAAGCATTGAGGAGTCAAGAGTATTAGATGCTATCGATCAATCAGTTAAAGATCGTGCAGAAGCCATTCGCAAGTTCTATACCAAGCAATGGTTTTGGACTTCATTGTCAAGTAATAGAAGCATGAGTGCATTTCGTCAACGTGCTCACTACCTGTTAGAAAGCCGAACTCGAGAGGTCTTGAAGAAGGATATAGGTATATATGTAAAACTACCATGGTTCTACGAAGAAGATATGATCTATAACGATTTTAAAAAGACATTAAAGACAACCAAAGATATTCCAACTGTTAATCACGGTAGGAACAAAGTAGAAGTTGCTATTACATTTTTAAAGACATCAAATGGCTGGCAGGGAAAACGTCGAACAACCAAGTATTGGTTTAAAGATGACAGTGACTATCTGTATTGTATCGATTTAGAAATGACCAACCCTCTAATGAGCATGTTTGACGAAGCTGTTAAAGAACGTGGCACTTGCAAATTTGAAACACTCATTCAGACTGATCGCATTGATCAACTATATTTTTATAAACTACACCAATATAAACTCTTAAAGGAAACAAATGAAATTTCGTAAGAAGCCGGTTGTTATAGAAGCCGTACAATTTTTCTTTACAGATGAATCAGTATCGCAGTTAGAAGAATTCTGCGGAGAATCTCTAGGCAACATTCGAAAAGAGCATGATAGTAGTCCTGCTGAAGCAGAGATTCGTACATTAGAAGATGGAACCCATTTAACTGTTAAGCATATTGCCACAGAGGGCGATTGGATTATCAAGGGGGTGCAAGGTGAGTTCTATGCTTGCAAGCCAGATATTTTTGAACAAACATATGAAAAGGTAGAATAAGATGTCCAATTTAGTACCAATGGTAGTTGAGTCTACTAGCAAAGGTGAACGTGCGTATGACATTTACAGTCGTTTATTAAAAGATCGCATTGTGATGTTGGATACAGATGTTAATGAGCATACTGCTAGTCTAGTTGTTGCACAAATGTTATTCTTAGAAAGTGAAGATCCAAACAAAGACATTAGTTTCTTTATCAACAGTCCAGGTGGTGTTATCACTGCTGGTATGGCCATCTATGATACAATGCAGTTTATCAAATGTGATGTACAGACTATTGTTATGGGACAGGCTTGTAGCATGGGATCATTCTTAGCTCAGGCGGGTGCGGCCGGCAAGCGTAAAATACTTCCATATGCTCGTCATATGATTCATCAACCTAGTGGCGGTGCTCGTGGTATGCAAAGTGACATTGAGATCCAATACAAAGAGATTACCAAGATGAAAACCATCTTAACTGAACTCTATGTCAAGCATAACACTAAGGGCAAGACCTATGCTGATTTTGAGCGTGATATGGATCGAGACACATTTATGTCAGCACAAGAGTCACTAGACTACGGATTGTGTGACGAAATCATTACAAAAAGACAATGACCATTCTATTTCAAAATGGTTGGGAAACCGTTGAAACTTTTGACTTCAGTAGCCTAATCACTGCCGAAGATCAAAGACTTGCAATGACTGATATCGAACGAGTTATTGCTGATGGTAACTATTTTAAAAATAGTCCTGCCTATCAAACCAATATTAATGTCTTCAATCATCCTGGAGAACATTGGTTAAAGTTTAGAATGAGTTTTACATTTAGTTGCTTTATGTACCTAAAGAAAGAAGTAAAGATTGATCAAATACAAGCATGGAGTTTTATGACTTCAGATGCTGTTGTAGAGGATAGAGATAAGCTATGGCATACTCATCAATACGGAAGCGAAAAGGCATTGTCAGGTATTTGGTATTTGCATATTCCAGATGATGTTGAGGATTGTAGCCAATGCGGTACCGAGTTTGCAATTAATGGAGTAGAGAATCCAGAACGTTGGGTAGCTGAGCCACAGGACTTTAGTTGGTTAATCTATCCGGGCAAGACTTGGCACAGGCCAATGCCTCCACAATCAAGTAAGAACAGATTTATTATTGCCGCCGATATGGTATTTTAAGGAATATATGACAGACATTACAGAACTAGCAGACTTTAAAGATACATGGTACTCAACAGCCAATGAAGAGGAACGTAAACAATTCCGCAAATGGCTTTTGGGTATACTCAATATGCATGAAACAGTGGAAGTTACTTTCAAAAAAGCAGACGGAACCATTCGTGAAATGAAGTGTACACTCAAAGAAGGCATTCGTCCAGAAGTAAAAGAACCAAAAACTTCAGATACACTCTGTACGGTTTGGGCAACGGATGTGACTGCCTGGCGCAGTTTTAAGTTCGAAAACATTACCAAAATCAATTTTAGCCTCTAAGTTCAGCCCAAAACAGGTTGACAAAGTGGCCGTTTGACTATATAATATGTTTATTGTTTAGTTAATCAGGAGCAAAAAATGGCAACAAAGACAGCAACAAAAACTCGTGTAACCAAAAAGCAAGTTACAGCCCACCGTACTCGTGCAGTTAAAGATCACAGTCCTGTTTGGGAAGGTTGCGAAACTTGGGATGACAATACATTCCACCGTCACTTTAAACGCTCAATGGATTACTATCGCTTGGAATCCGAAATTAAAACTTACAAGCCCACAGTAGTCAAGTGGATGGAGTCAGTTGGCTGTACCAAAGCTGATATCACTGCTTTTAAGAAAGTCAAAGACAATCGCATTAGTACCACAATGGGTGCTGTTGCCGCTTGTTTGAATCGCGGTATGACTCCACAACGTGCTGGTTTTAATAATGGCCGCGATACTGCCGCATGGATGAGAGCAGAGATTGTTAAAGTTCTTGCTGAAGGCAAAAACGATATCGACCCAGAAACACTTGCCGCTGAAAAAGAAGCCGCAAAGAAAGAAGTATATACTCCAAGTATTCAAGAACGCCTGCGTGAAGTTGCATTAGGTATGACTGAAGAACTAGAAAACGCATACGAAAACTTTCAAACCGATCCAGAAAACTTTGATCCAAAAGCATTTAAAGTTCTTAACGTGTTAAAGAGTCAGCAGGCTAAAGCCGCCCACGCTCGCATCATCCGTGATTTTTATGCTCGTGATTTAGCAGAGCTTGAGGAACTTGCCAGTGGCCAAGGTGATGAACAGTTACGTGAAGCATATAGTCATCGTAGCAAGAAGCAGATCAAAGCATTTATTGCGTTCTTAACTGAAATCCAAAATGCCTGTACAATGCTCATGCAAGAAGCCAAAGTCAATCGTGCGCCACGTGCTAAGAAAGCTGTTCCGGCCGAAAAGATTGTTGGCAAACTCAAGTACATGAAGACTAATGAACCTTTAAAGCTCGTAAGTATTAACCCTGCAGATATTTTGGGTGCAAAAGAGCTGTGGGTTTACAATACCAAGAACCGTAAAATTGGTCGTTATGTTGCTAAAGAGTACGGAGACCTTAGTGTAAAAGGTACTAGTATTATTAACTTTGATGAAAATCTCAGCATACAAAAGACTGTTCGCAAGCCAGAAGATAAACTCAAAGAGTTTAAAGCCGCTGGTAAGGTTGCATTGCGTAAGTTCTTAGATGACATTAATGCTACAGATACCAAGTTAAACGGCCGTCTTAACGAAGAAACACTACTGCTTAAGGTACAATAAAGACTGTTTATGCGTTCGTAAAACAAGTTTACAGGCATAGATAAATACTCTAAAGTGGAGTATTTCTATGTCTGTGATTAGTGCTGACGCATTTAGAAGAATTGTTTTAGTTGATAACCTTGGTACGACCCAACCCGTTTTACGAGCAGATGACCGTAATGACGTATTAACAATCCGTGCAGGCACTGGCATTTCAATTCAGAAAGATGAAGGAGATGTAAACGCCGGATTTACAATCTATAATACAGGTGAGCCGGGACCTACTAGTATTGACGATATACTAGAAATTCCAACAATTGGAGAACGTCCACAACCAGCGGGCGTAAGCTGGAAGCCAATGGAGCTTGGTAAGTTAACTGTTCAAGATTACTTGCCCGATAACCTAACAAAAACAACAAAGATGTTCTACACCGGACACGGTGTACAGGCTCCTACTAACAGTAGTCTCTCTTTAACCGTTGCTGGAACAGGTACAGTTATTGTAGACGGCACTTCAGCATTGCGTTTGCCAGTTGGCGACATTGCTAGTCGTCCGGGAACTACAATTGGCACAGTACAAGCAGGTCAAATACGTTTCAATTCCGAGATACCAAGATTTGAAGGCTATGATGGTCGAGGTTGGAACACGCTAGGCGGTGTAAGTAGTATTGATGGCGGTACAACTATTGCACCGGATCCTACATTACCCATACTAAACTTTAATGCTAACGGCTACCTAGTAGCCACAATGAGTAGCTTAAACACAAAAATCTTTAGTCCGGGACTTGTAATCCCAACTGGAACTACTGCTGAACGTCCGCCTGCTATTGTTGGACAGATTCGTTTCAATACGCAAAACACTCAGTTTGAAGGATACAATGGTAGTGGTTGGTCAAGTCTAGGTGGGGTTCGAGACATTGATGGCAACACTTACATTGTTCCGGAACTAGGCCCAGGTACAAATGAAAATACCCTATACTTTGTAACCAATGCCAATCTAGCTCTTACTCTAGACGGCAGTAGACTGTCTTTACAAAATGGTCGTTCTCTAATGTTTAGAGAAGGCATTGCCAGCGGCAATCAAACTGCAACTATTGCACCTCCAACAAATATTACATCAAGCTACACTCTTAAATTACCAACTAGTCTTGGATCAGCTGGTAGTGTATTAGGAGTTGATGGGTCAGGACAACTAGAATTTGTCAATGCCGATTCGAGTGCGGGTAGTAAGATCAACGTATCTGAACTATTTGGTGACGATAACAATGACGGGTTTAGTCGCCCTGTTAGAACACTAAAACGTGCATTGCAAATAGCATCAGGTTATGTTTATAGCCCAACATTTATCTATGAAGAGGAAGTATGTCGACGTGACGCTGGACTTATTATTGACAGTTTGGGTTGGGACCTAGTAACAGGATCCAACTGGAGATCTTTAAAGAGCGGACTTACTTATTTTAACGCCACAGCATTGCCTGTTATAACAACTCAACGTCCTCAAACAATACAGGCTGTTTCTTTCTTAAAACGAAAAGTATTAGACCTAGTAACAAGTGAACCAACAGTTACTACTACTCTTACAAGTTTATCAAATGAGATTATTGATATATTGACTAATGGCGTTGGTGCGGCAAATGCTGTATCAATGCCCGCACTAGCAGGTACACCTAGTGGTGTTGAAAACGCTAAGAACTTACTGTTATCTAACGCCAACTTCTTAGTAGCAGAAACTATTGCATGGATCAATTATCAAGCGGCAAACAATATTGCTCCATTTGACAAGAGCATTAGTTATGATGAGACTAAGTGTCGTAGAGATACTGGATTAATTTTAGATGCTGTAGGTTTTGACCTAGCACTAGGAACAAATTATAATGCTGTAACTACTGGACTAGCATATCAACGATATTCTTATACAACACTACCATCACAAAAAACAGTAACCCTTTCTGCTATACAATTTGCAAAAACTAATACTCTAGCACTTGCAGGAGTTAGTGCTGATGGAACTGCTACTACTAGAGCGGGTGCGGCATTTAATGAAATTATTGACATAATAACCAATGGCATAGTTCAAACAGCAACGGCCGCGGACGCATTAATATTCCCAACACCGACTGGAGCAAGTTCAAATAAAACTAATGCTAAAGATCAACTAATAGCCAATAAAGATTTCTTAAAAGCAGAAGTTATTGCTTGGTTAAATTTAAACTACCCGTCTGTTGGATTTGACCCTGCTCTATGCAGTCGAGATATGGGATACATTATTGATGCCCTATGTTATGATGTGTTGTATGGCGGCGATAGTGCAAGCATTCAAGTTGCTCAAACATATTTTACAGGCAGTGGCGCACAAGTATTACCATTGTTTCAAAGAGCCGCAACTGTGGCTGCATTTAATAGACTATCAGAAATTGCTCAACAGGTTATTATAAAAGACGAAGTAGTACCAACTGCTGGTAATACTGTCAGTCAAGATATTATTAACCCTGCAGGCACTACAACTGAATCGAATATAGTCTTTACACTGATCTCATATATTACTAGTTCTATTGCTAGTAATACAACTGCTGGATTACCAAGTGTAACTTATCCATCAGTTACTTGGTCAGATGCCGGCCTACAAACTGCAAAGTCTGCTATTGCATCTGCTAGATCAACTATTATTAATGATACTATTATTAATATTAACGCTAGCAACCCGTTTACCTATGACAGTGCCAAGTGTGCTAGGGATACTGCCTTTATTGTCAACTCAGTCGCATACGATTTAATCTACGGTGGTAACAGTCAAAGTCGAGATGCTGGCTTAAAATATTACAGTAATGTAACTGGTCTAACTCTAATTGGATCTCAAAATGCTCAAACTGCGGCGGCAATAGAAAGACTTAGAGCAGTTTCAATTCAAGTTGCACAAAATATTTCGATTGTTAAAACATCAGGTAATGCACAAAATCAAGTATCGGGTTCTGCAGGCAGTAGCGGTGCGGCTGCAATTATTTCAGCAAGGCTATCAGAAATTATATCAGTTGTTAGTGCTGGAACAAGTTATGCCCCAACATTGGTAGATCCAACAGTTGCAATAGATCCAGCATTAGGTCTCATACAAACAAAATTAGACAATGCTAAAGATCGTATTGCTGATAACGTAGTTGCGTTTACTAGCAAATATAAACCAAATGGCAAGAAGATTGTTGTACAAGTTGCGGCCGGTAACTATGTTGAAGACAATCCAGTTATCATTCCAGACAATACAAGCGTACTAGGCGCAAGTCTTCGTGCCTGTGACATTCGTCCGTTAAATGCTAACCAAGACATGTTCCGTTTACGTAACGGTGCATACTTTGGTGAGTTTACTTTCCGAGATGCAGTTGATGCGAGTGGCGTGCCAACATTCACTTTTGACTACGCTACTTCGTTTGATGATGCTACTGACATTTACACTAGTCGTCTTGGTTATACTAATATGCCTATTAGTAAACCTATTATTACTGTATCTCCATATATTCAAAACGTTTCCATCTTAAGTTTCTTAGGTGGTAACGGCGCAAAGGTTGACGGTAACCTAGTTGAAACTCCTAACATTCCGTTGATTAGAGAAACTGCTGAATTCCCATTAAGTGGTCCAGCACCTGAACAAGGTAAGTCATTTGTTGCTAACGCATTTACCACATTGAGCTTTGGCGGTACTGGCTGGCGTATTATTAACGATGCCTATGCTCAGATTGTGTCATGCTTCCAGATTTTCATGTTGAACGGTTCGTATGCTCAGTCAGGCGGATATCTATCTGTTACTAACTCTGCTACTAACTTTGGTATCTATGCGCTTCGTGCATCTGGTTACAGCCCAAATGCATTTGCCTTTGACAAAGGTTATATTGCATCAACTGGAACTAGCAACAGTAAACAGACTCTTACTACTCTAGGATTTGGTCGTGCGCCAACACAAGATTATGTTTTAAGATTTAGAAGCCCCGACTATAAGGTTGCCTATGACTTATTGTTAGCCAGCAAACTTGCAATACAGAACGCAACTATAACTTGGATTAATTTAACATATCCAAGTTTAACATATAACAATGCAACTTGTTTTAGAGACGTTGGCCTGATCATCGATGCTGTTGCTTATGATACCTTCACTGGTGGTAACAGCAAGAGCGTAGAAGCCGCTACAAGTTACTATAAAGGCTCTACATCTAGTCAAATAGTTATAACTGGACAACTAACTGAAACTATTGCGGCAATTAATTATGCTAGAAGTCTAGCGTTGACTGCTGTTTCTAATAGCGGACTAGGCACATATGTTGGTAGTAAGTTTGATATTATTACCAACGGCCTTGCAGACCCAGCGGGAGTTCCTGTATCAGTTGGCTACGGTAATATTGGTGATATTACCAACAACTACAAACCGGCGGCAGTTAGTGTATCATTTGATGCGGCAGTTAATATAAATCCCGCCCTTGACACTATTACCATTAACGCACACGGATTCACAAACGGTCAAGCAATTGTTTATCACGCAAATGACAATCCAGAAATTCCAGGATTAAACAACGAGCAAACTTACTATGTCAGTTATGTTGACCTTGATACCATTCGATTGACATTTGACGAAGGCGGAACTGTTTCTGTAGACATTAGAGCCACAGGTGTTGGTACACATTTCTTCTTTAAAAATATTCAAGAGTTCTTTGTTGATGAAATACTTGAAAGTCATAACACCTATCAAGAACTAACTCTACAAGCTGGCTCATATAACTTTGTGCCAGGTAGTGAAATTACTGGCGTAACTGGCACTTCTAGTAACAATGCATTTGTGTATAGTTATGATCCAGTTAGCTATAAACTAGTTGTTAGTCTAAACAAAGTTACTGTTGGTGCAAGTATTATTCGAAATGCCTTTGCGGCCAACAGTACTATTAATTCAGATAACGGTGCACCTGCTACAACAAATATTGTAGTAAGTGATGTACTTGCTATCAATACATTATACTCTGCTAGATTTAGCGTACAGGGCACAACTGGAAACGGTCTACTAACTAACCTAGGTAATCTTCCAAATAAACAAATTTGGCTACATCGTCCAAGTATTGTTAACAGTTCTGGACACACTTGGGAATATGCTGGATCGGGTGTTGACTACAATGCCCTACCACAAAACGGTGGACAAAGTATTTTCAAATATGAACAGTACAGTGATTTGCCAGGTCGAGTTTACTCTTCAGGTACTAACGAACTAGGTGACTTTAAAGTTGGTGACTTCATTAAGGCTGAAAACAAAACTGGTAATGTTAGCTTTACCAACAAGGTATCAGTTGCACAGTTAGATGCACTACGTCTAGCGGTGGGTAATATTGTTATTGACTTTATCAGTGATGACGTTGACCTAGGTGATAATGAACCAGGTGGCGCAAGTAACAGTCGTCTAACAACACAGTTAGCCATTCGTACATTCTTATCAAACAGACTAGGCGGATTCATTGACAAGGCTGTAAGTACCAATGCTGTACCGGGTGCGGTTATTCAGTTGAATAGCTCAGGTCAGATTAATCCAGACTTGTTGCCTGCGGTCCGTGCCTTCAACTCAGCTAAGAGCAAGGGCTTCTATAGCAGACTAAGTCTAGTTGAAGAAGTACCTGCCTACGATTTCCTAAACGGTGACATTGTAACTGAAGAATATGCCACAGTACAGTTGACATTAAGTGCGGCAATTTCAGCACCTGTTGGTTCACTAGTTGTTCAAGCAACTACAGGCGCCAGTGGTTACCTAATTGGCGATGTACTTGCTGAAACAGTTATCACAGTTGCCAGTGTGGGCGCATCTTTTAGTGCGGCATTTAATACTGTAGATAATTTAACAGTAGCCGGTGATGCTACACCTTCTACAGGCAACGGAGTCGTAAAGCCAAACTTGGTAGGTACTGTGGCTAGTAACGTGCCTGCAAACTTTGTATTGTCAAATGCCAATGAAGGGCAATATTTAAATCTACGTGCAGATCAAAGTTACAGCTTTACCAACGGCACAATTGTTACCAGTGCTAATGATAACGTACAAGGTACTGTTACATCTACAAGATTTGGAGTATTAGATACTGTAGACAACGGAAGCATTACTCCAGGAACATTGTATACTCCACTATCTGGATCAGTTACTTACTCTTACGTTGCACTAACTAATATTTCAGGAAGTGGTACTGGTGGTATTGCAGATATTACTGTAACCAATGGTGCTGTTAGCAGTGTTGACTTACGTAGAGGCGGTACCGGTTATGCTGTAGGAGATGTTCTATCAGCGGCTAGCGGTACCATTGGCGGAACAGGTAGTGGCTTCAGAATCCCAGTAACTGGTATCGAACAGCGTGTATACCTTAGCTTGCTAGGTGGTGAAAGATTTACAGCTACACTAGCAAGTCCAAACTTTATTGCTGATAATAATGCTCCAGTAAAAGCAATAACTGCTACCGGTACATCTACAAAAACATTTAGTGCTAATTCAATTGGTGGTAATGTAAACTATGTTACCAGTCGAATCACTATTACCGGCCACACATATGCAGACGGCGATCCAGTAAAATATGTCAGCAGTCCAAACACTGCTATTGATCCGTTGGTCAATGCCGAAGTCTATTATGTAAATGTTTATGATGCTAATACCATTGAGCTGTACGAAGACTATGCGTTGATACAAAAAGTTGTATTTACAAGTTCAAGTACTGGTAATCATACTCTAACAATCTTTAATGCCAACGTAATTGATAACTCATTCTATTATGCGGCACATGGATTAACTACAGGTGACCCATTAAGACTAACAGGATCAAGTTTACCATTAGTCGGCGGCTCTGCTATTGTTACTGGTACATTCTATTTTGCCGGTTCAATAACTGCAAACTCATTTACTATCCATGCATCAAGAAGTGAAGCATTAGCAAGTATTAACGGTCTTGTAACTAATAAAATTGTGTTCACTACTACAGGTAGTGGTACACTGACATTTACCAAACAGAACGTACAGGTATTTGGAACTGTAAACACTAGTTCTACAAACAAAGACAACTGGAGCTCATTGAGTGCTACCACTATTGATGCTTCAAGCATTACCGGTGGCGTTATCTCAACAAGTCGTTTAGCAGGTACTGGTAGTGCTAATGATACTACATTTCTACGTGGTGATAGTTCATGGCGCACAGCAGTTCAAAGTATTAGAGAAGTCAACACACCGTTGACATTTACTGGTTCTTATAATACCGTTGGTAGTAACAATTATTACTATGGCGATGTACAATTAGACATTGAAAAGGTTGACAGCAACAGTGGAGACGACAACTACACTAATCTAGGTGTTGCTAAATTCCGTAAGACACAATTTGCTGTTGGAACTAGTGTTGCGGCCGGCGAAGTTTATATTAAAGACGGCGTAGTTGATGCAGGTACCTTAGACAGTTTAGACAGCGCATACTTTTTAAATCCTGCTAACCTAACTAGTAACGTGCCTGTTACACGTGGCGGAACTAATATTAGTTCGTATGCTGTGGGTGATTTATTGTATGCTAGTGCTACTAGTATTTTAAGTAAGGTAGCGATTGGGCCAGCTAATACCATATTAACCAGTGACGGCACTAAGCCTGCTTGGAGATCTAGTCTAACAGTTGACGGTGCATTGACTGTTGGCAGTCCGGCAGAACAAGCTCTTATTGTTACAACAGGCGGAGCTAACATTGGCGGCAACTTGTGGGTTGGTAAAAATGGGTACATAACAGGCGATTTGAATGTTACTGGTAATGTAAACATTAAAGGTTCAATACTAACTATTAATTCAACTACAGTTAACGTTGACGATAAGAATATTGAATTAGGCAGTGTATCTACACTATCAGATTTATCGGGTACTATTAGTGGAAACATAGTAGCAGGATTAATAGACACGTCCGGATTAACTAGCGGAATGAGATTAGTTAAAACTACTGGTGCCGGGGCATTTGGTGGTATTACTGTTATCAATACTATTGTTAACCCGACAACAATTACTGTAACCCCAACAACTGCAAACACAGATGGTACTATCACGTTTGATGTATTAACCGCAACTAATGCCACAGCAGACGGTGGCGGCATTACACTAAAAGGTACAACTGACAAAACATTCAATTGGGTCAACTCAACTAGCGCATGGACCTCAAGTGAGCACATGAACCTTGCCGCTGGTAAAGAATATCGAATTGGTGGTATAACTGTACTAACAAGTGCAAGAGTATTAGGCAAGCTACCAGGCGGAACTACTACTGGTGACTTGGTTGATATTGACAGCACACAAACATTAACTAATAAAACCCTAACTAATCCTATAATTAGTGGAACAACTACCAGCATTACTAACATTGGCACATTAGCAATAAGAGATGCCAGTGCGGCTTTTGATGTAACACTTGCGGCCAACAGCTCAACTGCGCTAACAGCAGGTCGTACATTAACCCTTGACATGGTCAATGCGGCAAGAACTATTAAGCTAGGCGGCAATTTAACTCTAGCCAATAACTTTACAACTGTTGGCAATGCTATAACATTAACAGTAAGTGGTGCAACTAACGTTACAGTACCAACTACAGGTACATTGGCTACCTTAGACGGTACAGAAACATTTACTAACAAGACACTAACAAGTCCAGTGATTGGTACTATTGTTAATACAGGTACATTGACACTGCCAACAACTACAGATACTATTGTTGGTCGTGCTACTACTGATACACTATCTAACAAGACCTTGACATTACCTAAGATTAATGACACAAGTTCAGACCATACATATAATTTTGCAGTCAGCGAGTTAACGGCTAATAGAACTATAACCTTGCCACTATTAACAGGTAATGATACGTTTGCGTTTATTGGTCAAACTCAGACATTTACTAACAAAACATTTACTGATGCTAGTACTTACTTCCAAGACGAAGCTGATAATCTTAAAAAATTACAGTTTCAACTAAGCGGAATTACTAGCGGAGTTACTCGTACATTAACTATTAATGATGTTAGCGGAACTATTGTAACAACAGGCGACACTGGTTCTATTACCAGCACCATGATTGCCAATGACACTATTGTTAATGCTGATATTAACTCGGCGGCTGCTATTGCCTATAGCAAACTAAGTTTGGGTAATAGTATTGTTAATGCAGATGTAAGTAGCACAGCGGCAATTGCCTATAGCAAATTAAGTTTAGGTAATAGTATTGTCAATGCTGATGTAAGTACTAGTGCGGCGATTGCTTATAGCAAACTAAACTTATCAGCAAGTATTGTTAATGCTGACATTAGTGCAAGTGCGGCGATTGCAACAAGTAAAATTGCTGGCTTGGCTGCTTCAGCAACTACTGACACAACTAATGCAAGTAACATTACAAGTGGGTCATTACCAAACGCACGTTTAACTTACAGTAGTATTACTATTGGTACTACTCCAATTAGCTTAGGATCGTCAAGTACAACACTAGCCGGATTGACTAGTGTAACATCAACAACTTTTGTCGGAGCATTAAGTGGTAATGCTACTACAGCAACCAACGGAGTCGTTACTACAGGTAGTTATAGTGACCCAAGTTGGTTAACAATTAGTAAGAGTAAAGTTGGTTTAGGTAACGTTGATAATACTGCTGATGCAAACAAATCAGTTAACTATGCTACTAGCGCAGGTAGTGCCTCAGCAAATGACGTATATCCTTGGGCCAAGTCTTCTACTAAGCCAAGCTATACTAAATCAGAAGTTGGGTTAGGAAATGTTGACAATACCGCCGACGCTAATAAATCAGTGAGTAATGCAACTACGGCTGGTGGTTTAGCAGTTGCTACTGGTCGAAATAATAGTGCTAATCAAATTGTTCGCACTGATGCTAATGGTTATTTACAAACAGGCTACATCAACTCTAGCAACGGTGACGAAGGCAACAACAGTAGCCCAAGTAGAGTCTGGGGTACAAATGGTAGTGATAGTTATTTACGAACATACTTAACTAGTGCGTTAAGTGTTAGTTATGCGGCAACAGCAGGTAGTGTAAGTGGTACTGTAGCTAATGCAACTAACGCAACTAATGCAACTAACGCGACTAATGCAACCTATGCACGTTATGTTTATGATAACGGTGCCTACAGCGGCGGTGCCGCTTATAGAGAACCATCTGGTATGTACGTTGTTTATGCGGCATCGGCAGGCAGTGCACCGGCTAGTGACGTTTACTCTTGGGCTAAACAACCTAATCCGCCTGCGGCAGGTACTGCAACTTATGTGGGAGCCAGCGGATATACTGCGGTGTCAGGAGTTGTTACTATAGCAGGCAGTGGCGATACTAGTGTTACACAAAGTGGTAATACAATTACTATTAGCTCCAATACCACTGCGGTATATGCGGCTGACTTAGCTGAGAATTATCAAGCTGATGCGGTCTATGAGCCTGGAACTGTACTAATGTTTGGTGGAGAGTTTGAAGTAACTGTAGCCGATGAAGATACTATTCGAGTCGCTGGTATTGTTTCCACAGACCCAGCTTACCTAATGAACATTGGGTTAGAGGGCGATAAGGTAGTTGCTCTAGCATTGACTGGTCGAGTGCCATGTAAGGTTAAGGGCAAAATACGCAAGGGCGATATGCTAGTTTCAGCTGGTGGCGGATATGCCCGTGCTACTGATAACCCAAGATTAGGTGCAATTATTGGTAAAGCTCTAGAAAACTTTGACGGTGATGAGGGTGTTATCGAAGTAGTTGTAGGAAGAATTTAAACGATAAATATTCTAAAGAGAACTGATTATGAGCCAATTGCTTTCCATTGTTGATGATAAAATTGTTATTGAAAAACTAAGTCTAAAATATCTAGACGGCAACACCACGCACGTAGGAACATTAGATATTAAGGGTGGCTTAAAAGTTGTTCAAAGCGTATCATTTGACACTGATCTTAGAGTACGTGGTACTTTAAATGTTGATACTATTAATGTTAAAAATCTTAATAGAGGTGATGCTAGTCAACTTGATGCATTTACTTTTTCAGCAGACATAGAGTCAGGATTAGACGGGCGTGGCGTAGTTTGGGGAGTGGGTGATACTTCTTATCAATTAGTGTTTAAATCACAGCCTCGCAGAATCTATTCAAGCGAATCGTTTGATATTAGTAAAAATTCTACATATCAAATTGACGGCGTTAATGTACTACTAAAAGACAGTTTAGGCAGTTCAATCAAACACTCAAAACTAACTGAACTTGGTACACTTACAGGATTAGAAGTAGATGGCAATGCTAATTTGGGCAACACAGTAATTGTAAACAGTTACCTAAATCGTGTTGGTATTAATACTGAAATCCCAAATGCCGCATTTAGCGTTATGGAAAACGGCATTGAGATCGTTGTTGGTACAGAAGACAACCGTGCTGTTATTGGAACTTGGGGCAATCAAGCATTAGATATTATTACTGATAATACTTCTAGGATTAGTATACAAGGTAATACAGTAACCTTTGGTAACGAGTCTAGTAAAAATGCACAAGTTAAAATTAATGGAACACTAACTGTTGATAGTATTGTTAGCGATCTACGAGTTGAAAGAATTGCTCCAATTGAATTCTTGGAAGATAACAACAGCGGAGTTTACGGCAAAGGTTTAATTTGGAAAGCTAAGGGAGTAAGTTCTAGACAATTCTTTTTAATGCCAAACCCAGATAGATTTTATAGTACAGAGTCTATTGATCTTGCTAGCGGAAACTATTTTAGTATTGGTAAGAATTTAGTTATTAGCGAAACAGCCGTCGGTGAAGGTGTTAAAAACAGTAGTCTAGAAACACTAGGTACTTTATCTGGGTTAACAGTAGGCGGCAATGTCAATCTAAGTGACGCATTAAAAGTTATTGACTCAGCGGCAATTGCCAACAGATTGTTTACAGTAGCTTCAGGTGATGTAACTCTTAAATTAACTGCTGATAGTATCAGTGCTAGCGATAGCATTAGAGTATTTGTAAAAGACACACAAGAACTATCAGTTACTGATACTGGTATTACCGTTGGTAATAAAAATAATACTGCTAGAACTATTAACGCATATGGCAAACTAGCAGTAAACATTACTCATCCAGATCCAGATGCGGCATTTAGCGTGGACGGGCCGGTGGTTATGAATGGCAAAAAGTTTGTAACCGCAGACGCAATGCCCACATCGGGCGAATGGAACGTCGGTGACATTGCCTGGAACTCTACACCGCAAACATCTAGCTATATTGGTTGGGTTTGTGTTATCAGCGGCAATCCGGGCGTTTGGAAACCTTTTGGACAAATTGCCTAACCACAATCGTTGACTTTGTCTAATAAGAGTGTATAATTATTAGACACACACAAAGAGGACTCTATGGCATCATCCCTCTATAAACACTCTGCAGTCATCAAACTTGCTACCTTAATAAAGGAGACTAGAGATGGCAAAATTTTATTCAACAAAAACTTACGGCAACGATAGGGGTCTATCATGCTGTTTCAGACAGTGGAGAGCGACCCATAGTCACTGCTCAACACTTCACGGATACTCAATCGGTATTAAACTAATATTTGAATGCGACACACTAGATGACAAAAACTGGTGTATGGACTTTGGCGGTCTTAAAGAATTCAAAGCATGGGCAGATCATATGTTTGATCACACTTTGGTGATTGCTATTGATGATCCTATGATGCCTTTTTTCAAACAAATGGCCGCACAAGTCAACATGAGCTCTGAAGATCCTTCTAGCATTATTCCTCACAAACGTGGTGCTATTTGCGATATTAGAGTAGTAGATGGCGTAGGCTGTGAAATGTTTGCCAAAATGGCGTATGACAAAATGGCTGAACTTTTGGCTAGTGGCGATATGCGTTACCCAATTAACCCGACAGTAAGAGTTAAATCAGTTGAAGTATTTGAACACGGTGCTAACTCAGCTACATACGAAGGTTAATAATCTTTGGACTTGACCTAAATAGGCGTACATGCTATAATGCTGTATGTCTATTTTTTTTGATTGGTAACTATGATTAAGCGTATTGGATTTGCTTGTAAGTGGATTGATGGTCCTAGCCAAATTAATGGCATTAAACAAACGGATACAGCTAAACAATACAACACAGGTACCACAACAGTAGCATGGCTTAAACGCCAAACACGTGACGTAGCAGAACAAAAACTATGGGACTTAATGGTAAGTAACATACAAGCTACACAAAAACTCGTAGATCGAGTAGGAGAGTTAAATGAAAATCTTAGGATGGTTCGTCTTAGTAGTGATATTCTTCCTGTATACACTCAACCCGACTTTAGCTACTTCTGGCGAAGAGCCGATGTTATTGACTATCTCGAGCGCAATTTTATCCTTGTTGGCAATAGTGCTCGCGCAAGCAATACCCGTCTTTCTATGCATCCTGGTCAGTTTACTGTTCTTGCTAGCGTTGATCCGGGCATTGTTCAACGATCGATAGAGGAATTTGAATATCATGCTGATATGGCAAAATGGATGGGTTTTGGCCGCTCCTTTCAGGACTTTAAGATCAACGTCCACATATCGGGTAGAGCCGGTCCCGAAGGTATTAGAAATGCCTACAAAAGACTTACCCCCGAAGCCCGGAATTGTATTACAATTGAAAACGAAGAAAACTCATGGGGGTTAGATGATTGCACTAGTCTTGGAGACATATTGCCTATTGTGCTTGATATACATCATCACTGGATTCGCGAAGGCGAGTATTTACTCCCCACCGATGATCGTGTTAGCAAGGTGCTTGATAGTTGGCGTGGCCTCCGCCCTACTATGCATTATAGCCTTAGTCGTGAAGATGTTATTATGGGGCATTCAACTACCAGTAGGCCAGACATGGCAACACTACTACTAGAAGGCTACAAAAAGCAAAAACTCAGAGCGCACTCTAACTTTTACTGGAATATTCCGGCAAATGAATGGGCTTTGAGCTTCTGGGATCGCTTTGATATCATGTGTGAATCTAAAGCGAAAAACCTAGCAAGTGCTAGGCTATTCGAACAAGCTGAAGAACTAGGTCTTATTTAGGTGCTTTTGGAGCACGTGGCTTTTTAGCAGCCGGTGCTTTCTTAGCAGCCGGCTTTTTCTTGGCTGGTGCTTCAGCCACTACCGGGATTGCTTCTGCTATAGGAGCTACTTCCACTGCTGGTGCTACTTCAACTACTGGTGCTACTTCAACTTTATACTCAGCTACTGGAGCTGGTGTCTCTACAACTGCTGGTTTGCCTGTAAAGAACTCTTTGATTGCTTTGAACATTTGAATGTCCTCCTTTGTTAGTTTATTTATAATCTGCTAATATCATTTAGACTGCTAACGGGCGTATCCCATATGTGTTTACGCTCTACACCGCGTTTTTGGGCAAACCGTTTACTGTCACAATTTTTACACACGTGAAAATAGTTATTACTTAATCTAGCGGGATCCATTGACCCTTTTGGCCTAGTAAAAATCTCCTTGCAGTTATCACAGCGCAATACTACTATAGATCGTTTACGTTCGTATTCGTGTTTATGCCCTAGCTTACTAGTTCGTTCGTGTGTGGTTTTTTCTATATCTATTTTGATGAACATATAGTGTATTTACATTAAGGTTATAAAACGGAAAGATAAATATCATATACAAGACTTATTGGAGCATTCAATGGCACGTAAAATAGTAGACATCGGCGTAGAAGGTAATGACGGAACTGGTGATAGTATCCGCGAAGGTTTTAGAAAAACCAACGAAAACTTTAAAGAAATATACGCTGTATTTGGGCAAGAAGGTACATTAGCATTTTTAAACTTAGGCGATGTAGAAGCCGGACAGCTTAAGAATTATTCTGCCATAGCTAATCAATTCCCTGTTGTTAACAATCAAGGGTCTGGAATTAAGTTCAAGCCCTTAGTAGGTGCTGCCGGTTTAACTATTACGTATCCAGATGATCCTGCCGATCCCAACTATAACAAAATTGTTCTAACACAGCAACGAGCTGTAGCAGAATTAGGCTCTGCCGATGCGGCTGGTAAATTTGGCAATTCTGTTGATGGACAAGGATTTGTCTTTGGAAATATTGCAGATCCTACACAAGCTAATGTATTAAATTGGAATACTGCTTTTGATCGTCACGGTCAAACTGTTATTGGGGCTGAAAAGTTTCCGGTTCCGTTAGGATTTGCAGACAATAGGTACATTAATAAAGGTACAATACCGGGCGAAGTTGCTGATGCAATGGTAGGTTATCTTTCTGTTCCAGCAGGCGCAACGGGTGATCAAGTGCCGCAGGCCGCTGAAACTGTTCTAAAAGCCGGCGCTACAATGACCGGTAAACTATTCCTAAGTGATCATCCGGGTGATCTAGCAGGCGCAGGTAATCCAATTGGACTCGATGATAAGCAAGCGGCTACCAAATATTATGTAGATACAACTGCATATTCAAGTAAAGTTAATTTGTATGTTAGTACCAGCGGCGATGACTCACAACGCAAAACTCCAGTGGGGAAAGAAGGCCGAGCATTTGCTTATGCCTATGCTAGTCTAGTTGCGGCTTGTTTAAAAGCTGAACAGCTTATTGACGAAAGTCCATGGGAAACTGGCCCATATCGTCAGTTAATTGCTTACGGTGGAGCAAAATACTATTCAGAAATTACGCCAGGCGGTATTATTATTGGTGGCGGGTTAAACGGAACTACCCGTATTAAATTCACTAACGACAGCGGTAGCCCAGTTGATCAAGGTATTGCAAACAATAGAGATATTATTCCAGGCAAACTAGTAGTTGGTCGTAATAGCGGAGCAAGAGGTTTTATTGTAAAATATGGAACAATTGATAATACTGACTATGTTGACCTACGAGATGTAACTGGATCATTCTCAGTTGGTGAAAACTTATTCTTTGACCAAGCTGTTAAGCGTTTAGAAATTTCTATCTTTATTGAGTCAGGTAATTATTATGAAGATTATCCAATTCGTATTCCGCGTAACTGTTCTATTCTAGGTGATGAATTTAGACGTACAGTTATCCGCCCTGCGGATCGAATAAGTAAAAGCCCATGGGCTGGTACTTGGTTCTATCGTGATCTAGAATTTGATAACCTAGCTATTGCAGAAACAAATTGGGGATATCATTATCTATCAGACCCAACTAACAAGGCATCAACTCCAAAAAATAACAAAGACTTAGACGTATTCTTATGTAATGATGCTACTATTATTCGTCAGATCAGTTGTCAAGGTCACGGTGGATTCATGATGGTGCTTGACCCTAACGGTCAAATTTTAACCAAGTCACCTTACTGTCAACAGTCAGGTTGCTTCTCCGGGTCATTAAACAAACAAGCATTCCGCGGTGGTCAATATGTTGACGGGCAAGCAGGAAGTATGCCTGTAACTTCAGTTAGTACTAATTCAGATAAAACTGAAATTACAGTTACTGATGCATTCCGTATACCGCAAACTCCTACTGCATTCTTTGTTAAAGGTAAACGCTATAAGATTGATACATTTACTGATAACGGTTTAGGATATCGAGGTGCTAGAGAATTACTAATAGCAAACAAAGAATTTATTGTTGCAGAAACTATTGCCTATATCAATGATGTCATTACTCCAACTTTTACATATGATGCTGTTAAATTTAGTCAAGCTGTAGGAAATATTATCAATGCAGTTGCATGGGACGTAGTATTTGATAGTAATATTCAATCTATTTTAATAGCCGAAGAATATTATGTAAGAACCAAATACACAACGTTCCCTTCAGAAAAAACACAAACACTAGCCGCTCTTAATTATGTAAAAGATTCTCTAGTAGCACTACTATCAACTAATGCAACAGCGGCAGCCCGTGCTAGTGCAAAAATGGATATAATATTACAAATCCTTACTAGCGGTGTCAATGACCGTAATATTTTAGATGCAAGCTCATGGACTTATCTTGGCACCACTATTACTGTAACAAAATCTGGTGGTCATGGATTGGGTGCAGGCTGGTCAGTTAAAATTGTAGATGCTACTGCAACAACCAATGCCCCTAACGGTATATTTAATGTTGCATCTATTGTTGATGCTAATACATTTACATATACTGTTACTAATGCTCCGACTGGTACTGCTGGTGGTAACATTAGATTTACCAGCTCACCAATTCCAATTAGATCAATTCCTAACCCGCCTGTAGATCCACAGGCATTGCCTGCTACTACATTAGGCATTCAAAATAGTCTTGCATTATTAATTGCTAATAGAGAATTAATTAAAGCTGAATACATTGCCTACATTCAAACTTATTATTCCGATTTCTTATTTGGAACTATCGGGGTTGCTGGTTATATTAGAGATGCTGACAGAATCGTCAACGCAGTAATATATGATTCTATTTACGGTGGCACTAGTCAAAGTGTGTTAGTGTCTAACAACTTCTTTGATGCTGAAGGCAAATCAACAATATCCACTGAAGTTACACAAATATATAATGCATTAGAATGGATTAGAGATGTTGCCAAACAAGTAGTCACTAATACAGAAATTACCGGTTTGTTACAAGTATCTATTAGACAAGCTAGAGGAACTGCAGGTACTTTAGAAATTGCTACACTTGTAGAAGATAATTTTAATTCTGTTGTTACTGCTATTAGATTTGGTGCTGACACACTGCCTGCTGTGTCATATCCAAGTATTGAAAATGTTGTTACAAGTTTACAATCAGCAAAGAGTTTATTAGATATAAATTCAAATAATATTCGTTCAAATACTATTTCGTTTATTAATAACAAATATTTGTACGATGTGGCAGCGGCACAACGAGATATTAGATTCCTAGTAGATGATCTAGCGCACGATATTGTCTACACTGGCGATTTAAAAATGGTAGAGCACGGTCTAGGATACTTTGTTGGAGATGCTAAACTTGTTAGTGACCCTGAACGCCCAAGAACACTGGCTATTCTTGATTACATAAAACAATTAGCATTGGCTATTGTTGACAACGTTTCTATTCCAAACCCACAGTTGACCAAGGTCGGAAGTTTAATCATTGGACAAACTTACAAAATTAATACTGCCGGATCAACTATTTGGACCGCATTGGGTTCTGCAGATAATTTACACAATACAGTCTTTACTGCAACTGCCACCGGTACAGTAAATGCCACTCAGATTACTGTTGGTCGTACTTATACTATTGTATCAAGAGGAAGTCCAACTAATTTAACTAATTACATCAGTATTGGTTCTTCAAGTAATGCTGTAGGAACTTCATTTATTGCCAATGCTGTAGGAACTGGTACCGGCACTGTTGTACAAGGAACAGGAGATGCTAGACTTGCTAGTGGCAGTGATTTCTATAGAAGACAATTTGGTATTAGTCAAACAATACAATTAATTTCAAGCGGTGCTGGTCCTTCTACTATTGTACCGAGTTTAACATGGGTTAATACTAACCTAGTAAATGCTTTCCAAAAATTGCAAGACACTAAAGAAGTTATTCAATCAGCAGTCATTACTTGGATCAATAACAATATAGCATCAAACGTTACTAATCCAAATAGCATATGGTACGGCTTCGCTTACAATAGCGGAACTTGCAGTCGAGATGTAGGATTAGTTGTTGATGCCGTCGGTTACGATATGATGTTTAACAGTAACTTCCGTAGTAGTAAAGCTGGTATGGCTTATTACAGGGGAGTTGCTAGTGCCGCTATAGTAAGAGACAATCAATTGTCTGCAACAATAGCGTCATTTGCTTATCTAAAAAATTATCTATTGTCAACTATTACATCTGCTGCCTATGGTAATACGGCTAATACTAGAGTTGGCGATAAGATGGATGTTGTTATATCAATTCTTACCGACGGCCTTAGTGCAGTTCCTGCATTTGTATTACCGGATCCAACAGGTTTTGATATCGACTATAGTAATGCTAGAAGACTAATTAGCGATAATAAAGCGTTCATTGTTGATGAAATTACATCATGGATTGCCGCACAAATAGTTGGAAACATTACGCCGTTCACTACACAGTTCCAATACAACTCAGCAAAGTGTGCTCAGGACGTTGGATACATTATTGATGCTATTCGTTATGATTTAACATATGGCGGAAATTTAGAAACTCTTGTTGCGGCCAATGCATACTTTGTTGGTGCTGACACAACATTAGGTACAGACCAAAAAGATAAAACTATTGCCGCATATGCTCGCTTAAAAGAAATTATTGGCAAGGTAGCACAAGCTGTCCAAGTATTAGATAAGAATACAGCTCTTATACAAACTACCGCAGTAAGCGGTGGTGGTGCAAGTACATCAGTAGCATTTGCTCAAGCTCGTGTTCAAGATATTATTAAACAAATTAATATTACAGCCGTTGATAGTAAACCTCAATTAGAATATTTGATTGGCACTACTAGAACAATGGTTGCTAATACTAAACCAACGGGGTATGTATCTGCTAAAAACTTATTAGTAGCTAACCGTGCATTTATTCAAGCTGAAGTGTTTAACTACTTAAAGAATACTTACACCTTTACTATTACACAATCAACTAACAATCAATTTGTAACAGCTAGTACTGCTAAAATGAGAGTTGGCATGCCGGTTAAGTTTCTTGGTACTGACCCGTTTCAACAAACAATTTTATCAGCATCAACTCCGCTACTAGTAGACGGCAAGTATGTAGTTACTTTTGAATTTGTAAGACAAAGAGTTAGACCAGATTCAACAAAAGAATACGAGGTTCAAGGCAATGCTAATGGCCTATACAATTTAATTGTACCAGTTGCTGTTGTACCTGATCAATCAACTACTGATACTACAACTACTAGTATTACAGTAGTATATCCGTTTAATCCAGGTGTGTTCGATTATGCTAATCAAACAACTATTCGTGTGTCAGGCGGAACATTTGGTGGCGTAAACCGCGATGCCAAATACTATGTTAAACAAGTTGTTAGCGGAACTAATTTTACAATATCAGAAACAATTAGTGGCGGAACTCCTGGATCACTATTTTCAGTAGATAGTGATACCGGAACAATGTATTGCTCGTTTGCATTTGATGAAGCTACCTGCAGAAGAGATACTGGATTCTTAGTTAGCAATATTTCTACTGATATATTATACGGTGGAAGATATAATACTATTAAGTCTGGTAAGAGATACTTAGTTGCAAGTTCTGTATTAGTTGTAACAGAACAAAGTGTTGAGTGTCGAGCCGGTATTAGTTACATTGACACGCTAGCACAACGTATTATTAACAATCAAGCACCGTTGGTAAATTATCAAACTTTGAATAATGTTAACCCTAACGATTTTGTTGCTCAAGTTTTTGATACTAATGCTACTGGTGGTAGTGCCGCTGGCGCCACAATTAATGGGCTAGTCGGGTTAGTAAACGATATTATTTTAAACGGAAAATTATGGGCTGACAGTATTAGTAATATTCCAGATGCTGTAGTATATCCAAAATATGTTTTACAATTAAATCAAGATACTCCATATAATACATATTTGTCTGGACCATTGCCAGACGAACTAGTTCTACAAGCGGCAGGTAATACAAGTATGTTGTCTAATGACTGGACACAGTTAAACGACTTAGCCTATGGTCTAGTTGCTACAAATAACGGATTGATTGAAACAGTATCAGTGTTTACCTACTACTGTTGGACTGCTTACTATTCACGCAATGGTGGACAAATTCGTTCTGTTGCAGGTTCTAATGCACACGGTGAGTATGCTCTTGTTGCAGAAGGTAGTGACCCATTTGAAGTTCCTGATGCGGCCAACTTAGCCAATGACATGCCTCAGGTGGCTCGAATTTATAAATCCGGGCCTTTTGCCGCAGAGATGGGGAAAACAAAAACAACTGTTTACATCGATACCTATAGCTATTTGCCATATAACGTAAGTGAGATAGAAATCAATCACGGATATACCATAGTTGACGGTGCTATCACTGATATTGGTATTACTAGATACGAAGTTGCAGGTATTACTGATGCTTCAGGAACATATTTCTCAACTGCTCAGCCATCAGCTGAGGCTGCGGCACTATATGGAGGGAATGGCAAATATAGAGTTAAATTTACTTTTCCTCCAAAAACTTATATTCCAGATGTTGGAAGATATTATACCATTACTGGTAATGCAAACACTGCCTACAACAATAATTTAACAGGTTGGTTATGCGTAGCATCTGATGTAAATTATGTCACTTTAGAATTTACCAGTGTCAATCCTGGAACATTTAGTACTACTACAGCTACTACTCTTAAATTAAAGAGTGGAACTATCCTTAGATTAAATCTAAACACTAGTGGCACAAACAATACTAGTTCTACTGGTTTACAAAATGAGTTGTTTGATAATCAGTTAGTGGTTATTAGACCAAATCAAAACTTTAAGTTCTACAATGTTGATAACATTAGCCCGACTCGACCAAGTACGGCATTAACATTTAGAGGTGACCCACTGGATAATGCTGATGCTCCAGTATATCGTGTACTAGCGTTCAACACTAAAGATCCGTTGAGTAATCCAATGACGTTGACTTACAATACTATTGAGAGGGCATACAGCTCTAGTAACGTAATCACTGTTGGATCAACCCTTTCACTACGTGCGGGTATGAAAGTCTCTATAGTTAGTGGAACCGGTAGTTTATCTGAATCAACTACAGTAGTTTCAATTACTAGTGATACTACATTTACGGTTTCCCCAGCCCCGGCTGTAGCATTATCAAATGCAATTATACAAGCAGTATCTCCAACACAAAATGATATTATTTTAACATTTGACTCTAGTTATAGTTATATTGGTTTAGTTATTGATCCTGATCATAATACCTTAACAGAAGCGCAGGCGGGCATTGACGGCGGAAGTACTACTAGAACATTAGGTTCACAAATTGGAGACCAGTACTTATCTATTAGAAAAATTAATAGTGCCGGAGAACTACAACGTATTCTAACTGGGCAAATGTGTTTTGCTTGGAACGGTCGTGTTCATAGAATTTCTAACTATCTTGTTAGAACTATTAGTAGCACTGAAGGTTATGGTATTGTACAACTTAACGAAGTTACTGCTGATGCTACTAGGTCATATCAAGACATTAGCGGGTACGGTGGTACTGGTATTGCCGCACCAACAAGACCGGGAGAAGGATATAATATTTCTACTGCCGTATATGACTCTGATGCTCAATTAATCACATATTCAATTACTGGATTAGAGACTGCACCAAATGCGGCAAGATTCACTGGTGTCATTTCTGCTACTACGTTAACTGTTAGTAATATCACATCCGGTACTATATTAGTAGGATCTACTATTACAGGTATCACTGGTACTAGTGTAACTGCTGGAACTAGAATAACAGAACAATTAACTTGTTCAGCGGCATCAATATATAGTTCAACTGCAACAGGAATTAGCGGAGCATATACAATAACGCTTAGTGTAGGATCAGCTAATATATTACAAGGACAATTTGTTTCTGGTAACGCGGCAACAATTGCTGGCTTACCAACTAATACATATGTAACTAATATTAGCGGTACTACTATTACATTGAGTAATGCGCTGACAAGCAACATTTCTGCTACTGTTTATTTTTTTACAGCAGGCCTAGCAGGTACATATAGTGTAAACAATTTATACCCTGCTCCAGTTTCAAGTCAGTTGATGGGAGTTCACTATACAGTGTATGGTAATAGTAATATCAGTTACAATATTGCCGGCCCAATACTGACTTCAACTTATCAGTCATTGACCATTGCGGCTGCAAAAGCAACTGTTGTTGGCTCTGTATCAGGACTATTCTTAACCGTTAATTATGTAAGCGGTAATACAATACAACTTGGTCAAAATATTAGTGGAACTGGTTTAAGTGCAGGCACATATGTTGTAGCACAAAGTTCAGGTACACCTGGCGGTGTTGGAGTATATCAATTAAACACTGTTGCTAGTATTCTAACTCCAACATTTACTGCGTCTATTAATAACGGTAGTGGTAGTGCAGGCACTATATTAAATGTTAGCACGGTAGATAGCGGTACAATTTTAGTCGGCGCTGATATTCAGAAAACTGGCGGGACTGGTGTAACTACTGGGACTACTATTACAGGACAGTTAACTGGTGTAACTGTAGCTACAACTACTGCTACAGGTACTAGTGGTACTAATATTTTATCTGTAGCCTCAGTAGTAGGTATTGTTGTAGGACAACTAGTAACTGGTACTGGAGTTCCTAACGATACATATGTCAAAGAAATTAACATAACCGGAATACAACTAGTAGGCAGTAACGGTGCAACTAGAGTATTAACACAGGCAGCAACCGGAGGTAGCTATGTATTTGCCACTGCTGGTGGTCAAGGTACATACTCAGTAGATGTAAGTCAACTGGTTACTTCAGGAGAGATGAAGGCATTGTTTATAGCGATTCCTGGAATATTTGGTCCAACTAGTGCTACACGTATTTTCCCAACTGAAAAATTATATAACCCTGCTCTAGTACAAGATAATACAATTACTCTACGTACTGGTTTAAGTGCCGGTGAACCTGCAGATATTATTATTAACATTAGTACTTGCCGAGTAACTGGTCACGACTTTAGTGATATTGGTACTGGTGGTTATAACCAAACTAACTATCCAAATAAAGTTTACGGTGTTGGTAAAGCAAAGAATCAAAAGAAAGAAGTTGCTGAGCGTGGCACAGGTCGTGTGTTCTGGGTTGCGACTGACCAGGACGGATTCTTCCGTGTAGGTCGATTCTTTACAGTTGACCAAGGTACTGGTACCGTTACATTTGCGGCTTCATTGGCTTTAAGTAACTTAGATGGACTAGGATTTAAACGTGGTCGTGCTATTTCTGAGTTCTCAGACGATGACACATTCCAAGATTTATCAGATACTAAAGTTCCAACAGAACATGCGATTGACGGCTACATTAATCGTCGATTGGGCATTGACCGTAACAACGTTATTATCAGCGAAGGAACATTGGGTGCAGGATTCTTAGACAGAAACGGTATTCTAGAAATGAATGCCAACCTAAGACTTGGCGGACATTACGTTGAGAACTTGGGAGAAATCACTTCTACTACTCCATTCAACTATGCTGTTACAAAACGATATGTTGATAACCAACAGATGTCAGATGCGTTTGTTGATGTTGATGGAAAGTTTAACAACGATATATTAATTTATAACGGTGATAGATCACCTCCGCTTACACCAGCATGGGTCAATGCCAAGAGCTCAAGCTATAACAGTCAAATTTATGTTGAGTTGATTGCGGATAAAGAAGTTGACATTCGTGTCAAGAGTGAAACTATTGTCAATAGTCAAATTAAAGAAGATGCTAATATATCACAGAATAAACTTGATATTAATGTTGCCAATGAGCAAAGAGATCAAGGTGTATTATTATCTGGCGTACAATTATCTAGTGGATATGTAGTAGCAACATCAGATGCTCCTACAGGCAAGTCACCACATTGGTTAGTTAAACTATCTGTAAGTGGAACTCCTACTCTACTGTCAAGCAATATTTGGTACACAGTATCTGGCAATAGTAATTTAAACTACAATGGAAAATTCTTTTGTGTAAGTTCTAGTTTACGAGTTGGCGGCGCAAATGCCTATATAATATTAGAGTATCCTGAATATCCAGGAGTCTTTGGCGGAACTACCACTACAGTAACTCCGTGGGAAACAACAATTACTAGTCAGTTAAATCACGGGTTAGTTGCCGGGGATAATGTTTTAATTACTGGGTCAATGGTAGCTTCAGTTAGTGTGGTGGCAAGTGGCCAAATTAATAGTCGTCGATTAATTTTAACTTCGCAAAATAGCGGAGTTGGAACTGGACAACTAGTAACTGGAACTAATATTCCAGACAATACTTATGTAGCATCAGTTGATGGTTCATCTGTAACATTAACTGAAAAATTAATTGGTGTAGTAGATGCCGCAACAGTGACCTTTGCTAGTAACATTAATGGTAACTGGTTGGTTAAATCTGTCCCGGCTACTAATTCGTTTGTAATATCTCTTGATACAAGACTATCGGGTGCATTTACATTAACTACTGCAAGAGCAACTAAGTTAGGACTATCGACATTTAATAAAAATCAGTTTGCTGTTACTAATGGTTTTGTATCGTTAAAAACAAGTTTAACTGATGCAGTAACAGCCACAATTAATGCTAACAGTAATATTGTAACTATTTCAAATAGTGACATGGCTAAGATTGGTGTAGGGCATGTGATTACTATTAGATCCGGCGGCTCTAATGTAATTGTTCCAACAACTGCTCTAGCTAACCCAACAGGTATTGATAACGGTGTTCAACCACAACCAATGACTGTAACTGCCATTACTAGCGATACTACATTTACTGTGTCAGTAGCATTTGGCGGAACTGGATCTGCAGCCAGTGCAATTTTAAATATTATTTCAGGTGTGCCGCTATCAAGTGTACAACAAATAGAAACTGACAGGATCATTGGTAATCTAAGCGGAAGTAGAACTACTCCTAATACAGTAACCACAGGACAAATTGTCAAAGCTGGTGATGGTATTAAGAACATACAGTTCAATGACGATCAATTAGCTGATGTAGCTGTACGTGGTATCATGAGTATTATTACAAGAGATACTGAGTATCCACACAAGAATACATACGGTGTATGGAACGTAACTAAGACCGGTGCTGGTAATAGTGTTGTTCGTACAACTAACGAAGGTGCAATTGAAGCTACACAATACATTTTAGATAGTAAGAAAGCTATCGATACGTCAGGTGGTGCTAACATTGACTTCTTTACTCCTGGGCAAGCCAAGTTCTTAACAGCGTCCGGTAACAGTGGAGTTGCGGCACAACCAAATATTTCAGTTGGTACGTTTACAACTTCTATTAATACTACTGCAACTAGAAACGACAGCGGTCTTATTACTGTTAGAGATACTGCTAATATGTATATAGGACAAGAAATAGCAATAAGTGGAACACCATTTGGTGGACTTACTGTTGGAACATACTATATTGTTTCTATAAACGGGCTTACAAATCAAATTACATTAAGCACTAGCGATACATTGTCTCCTGTATTTTCTGGAACAACAGGCGTTGCGCCAAGCGGTCAAGCTATGACTGTTGCTGGCACCACTATTAATCCAGGTGTACTAAATGGTCAAGTTTATGTGCCAAATTTAAAAGCATACGGTAATGTAATTTTTAATCCTATTAATGCAAATATTAGTTTCCAACCACGATCAACTAACGGATCATCTGGTACTATTACCATGTATCCTGCTGTTAACGGTAGTATCAATAATATGTCTATTGGTTCATCATCTGAATCAACTGGTAAATTTACTACAGTAGAAATTACCAGCACAACTGATGCTGTAAATTCTACAACTGGTCCGTTAAAGGTTGCAGGTGGTGCGTCTATTGCCAAGAAACTATTTGTTGGCGGAAACTTTGAAGTTACTGGTGATACACTATTAACTGGTAATTTAGTAGTTAAGGGTGTAACTACAACTGTTAATTCAAATACAGTTAATATTGCTGACAAAAATATTATACTAGCCGGTGTAAGTACATCACCAAAAATTAGCGGCGATATTGATGCTAGTGGTATTGTAACAAATATGCTTGCTGAAAATGCATTAGCAATTACTGGTCTAATTCCAGGAATGGTTATTACTAAAGATGGAACAACTGGACCAACTAATAATGCCGTGCTCGGTGGGTTTTTAAGTGTTGCTACTATTGCTGAAGTATTCAGTGCAACTAGTATACGAATTACATTATCAACAGGATCTATTACAGCAGGTAAGATAATATTTACTGCGGCTGGTGGTAACGACACCACAGGTGATGGTGGTGGTATTACTGTTAAGGCAGCGGTTGATAAGACTCTAATCTGGGTTGCCGCAACTAACAAGTGGACAACCAACGTTGGTATAGATGTACCAGATGTTACAGTAACTAACGGGTTTAGTGCAGATACAGTTAGTGTTAAAACATTAACTGCGAAAGACACAATAACATTAGGTGATAGTACTAATGAGTTTGGTAACACTGATAATATTACTACCAATGCATATTTTGTAGCAGGCAATCAATTAAAGACTGCTAAAACAACTGGCAATACATTGTCAGTATCAGCATACGATGTTGATGGATTGGCATATCAAGATTTGATTAAACTTACTGCGGGCAACACACCGTTTGTAACTATTAAGTCAGATGGTCTTGGAACTTTAGACGGCATAGACATTGGTCAGACTAGTCATAAGCAAGGTAAGTTTACTATATTAGAAACCACCGATACTGCTACATTTGGTGCCGCAGTTACTATGACTGCCGCTAACAAAAATGTAACATTTAGCCCAAGTGGTACTGGAACTGTTAAGTTAGAACCTGCTGCCGCATTAAGTTTAAAATCAACTACCGCTGCCGTAACTATTAGTTCCTATACTGCGGGTAATATGGATGGTATTATTATTGGTGCTAATACTGCTAAGGACGGTACATTTGTAAACTTAACAGCCACTACCGCAGTAACGTTTTCACGTAATGGCCAAGGTACAAGTACAACTGATGCAACACATACATTAAAAGTTACAGGTGGTGCAGGATTTAGTGGAAACGTATATGCGGCTAAATTCTACGGTGCTTTTGAAGTACCAGCAGGCTCAGGCACAATCAAAGGACAAATTGACGGTGCTGATAAAGTTTTAACTGTTACAGCGAGTGACGGAGTCGGTCCATACTACTTGACATTTGCTGATTCTAATAATGCCATTGCTACAAATGAAACTATCTATACTGATGGCTCATTAAGTTATAATGCAAGTTCTAATACACTAACCGCTGATAACTTTGCAGGTATTGCAACTAAAGCAACAAACTTGACAGGCGGAATATTAGGTTCAATACATTATCAATCAGCAAATAATACATCAGCAATCCTAGCACCAAACGTAACTATAACTAACAAGTTTTTACGTTCAGTAGGTGATGGCGCGAGCGGTACTGCACCATCTTGGATACAGCTTGCGTCTACTGATATTAGTGATTTTGGTACTGCTGTTAGTGGTTACATTGGTACTGGCACAGAGATAGCCGGTAATGCGGCAACTGCTAGTAAGTGGAAAACTGCTCGTACAATTTCATTCACCGGTGGAGCAACTGGTAGTGTATCAATCCAGGGCGATGCTAACGTTACTTGTCAGTTGACATTAGCGGCTGCGGCGGCTGATACAGTAAAAGTTACAGATGAAGCAACAGCAAGTACTGCTAGGTACATAACATTTACTAGCCAAGGTACTAGCGGGCAACAAGCCAACATCGGAATTGACGGTGACTTGTTCTACAAACCAAGTACAAACACATTAACTGCTAGTTATTTTGCAGGTATTGCTAGCTATGCCAACTACGGTGACTTAGCAGAAAAATATCTAGCAGATGCAGACTACGAAGAAGGAACAGTTTTAGTATTTGGCGGAGATGAAGAAGTAACTCAAAGTACAGTCTTCAACGATCGTAGAGTAGCTGGTGTTATATCCTTAAAAGCTGCCTATACTATGAATGATAAATTAGAAGGCAATCATGTAGCAGTTGTTGCTCTACAAGGTCGTGTGCCAGTTAAAGTTATCGGTCGTGTACAAAAAGGTGACTTGCTAGTATCAAGCGGTAAGCCAGGATATGCGATTGTTAATAACGATCCACGTGTTGGCACAGTTATTGGTAAGTCGATAGCAGTAAAAACAACAGACGGCGAAGGCGTTGTCGAAGCTGTTGTAGGTAAACATTAAAGGAAACAACTATGCCAGTTCCATTTGAAATTCGAGACAATCTTGTTAACGTTGGCGTAGTTGCCAACGACGGTACAGGTGACGATCTTAGAGATGCATTTTTAAAAATTAACGGAAATTTCTTATACTTAGGTAATAGATTAGGAACAAATCCTAGCGGAGCTAACATAGGGCCACGAGGTGAATCAGTTTTTAAAGAAGTTGTAGATTTTCAATATCGATTTAGAAAAATTGATGCTGATGGCAATCTGCATGTTAGACTTGTAGGCGATGTTATAACTTTAGAGTTTAAACCAAATAGCGCAGTTAATTTCCAAGGGCAGGCAATTACTAATGCTGGCGCTGTTACTGCTACTAGTTTCACTGGTAACCTAAGTGGTAATGTAACTGGTAATGTAACGGGCAACGCAGGTTCTGTAACAAACGGTGTTTACACCACCGGTGATCAAACAATTGGCGGAGTTAAAACATTTAACTCTAGAATAAACGCAAGTATTAACGGAAATGCACATACAGTAGATGACGGAGTTTACACCCAGGGAAATCAGAACATAGATGGTTTTAAAACTTTCCTCCAACCTATCTCAGGGCTATTATCCGGCAACGTAACCGGGCTAATTAGAAGCCCTAACCAAACTGCTTACGTGGATGTGAGTAACCTAGAAAGACGAATAAATACATTTGACTATGGAGTTATCAATCCAGTGTTTATGGACCCTATAAGATATTATTTGTATGCTGTAGGGACAGATATGGGCACATTCAATAACCCTAGCGACTTTGGCATAGACGCTGGAACTATATAACGGAGAATAAAATGGCATTACAAATTAGACGCGGACCAACAGCAGACAGAACAACTAAGAGATTTGTCGAAGGTGAGTTGGTTTACGACACGCAAGAAAAAGCACTGTATGTTGGTGATAGCGCCGATGGTGGTGTTACTGGGACTTTAGGCGGAAAAGCGGCATCGTCTTATACTGACGAGCGAGCGGTTGACGCAGTAGGTGCGGCACTGGTTGCTGGTACCGGAAATGTTGTCTTTACCTATGGCACTACGCAAGATAATGCAAATAGAATAGATGCAACTGTTACATTAGATGGTATTGGTTTGTTGAATGTTGTAGAAGATACAACACCACAACTAGGCGGTAACTTAGATTTAAATAGTCGCGATATTACAGGCACTGGAAATGTTAACATTACCGGAACAGTAACTGCCACAGGGTTTACAGGACCATTAACTGGTAATGCCTCAACAGTTACTAACGGAATATATGCTGGACAGAAATTTTATGTTGGTACTACAGAGATTGATATACAAAGATCTAGTCTTGCCCAAACACTAACTGGCACAAGTATCGATGGTAATGCAGGTGGTAATGCGGCAACAGCAACCAAGCTAGCCGCTACTAAAAACATTAACGGTGTAGCATTTGACGGCAGTGCAGACATTACAGTTATTACACAAGGAACTGGCGTAACTGTTAGCGGAAGTACTATTAGTATCGGTCAAGCAGTTGCTACAACTAGTAATGTTACATTCAATAATGTAACAGTTAGCGGTGATTTAACAGTTAATGGTGATACTACAACACTTAATACATCAACACTAACTGTTGAGGACATTAATATTAACATTGCTAAAAATGCTACAAGTAACGGTTTTGTCGACGGTGCCGGTATTACTATTGGTAATTATGCAAATAGTCCTTCGATAACATATACAGCAACTGGCGATAAACTTGTTTTTAATAGACAAGTTGAAGCTACTAGTTTTGCTGGTAATGTGTCTGGTAGCGTAACTGGTAACGTAACTGGTAACGTAACTGGTAACGTAACTAGTACAGGAGATAACGCATTTTCAACTGCAACTGTCAGTGGCGGAGATGCTAATAACTCTAGTTTAAAACTTGCAGGTTACAATCAACGTGGAGGTGTTGGATTTCATGGTTTCTTAGAAGTTAGAAACAACTATTCTTCTGCGGCAAATCCCAACAGATATTTCCGTTTAAATTCCGACGGTGTTTTAGAAATTATTAATAGCTCGTATGCCGTAACATTATTGGCATTAGACAATGACGGAAATATGGAAATCCACGGAACATTTAATTCTACTGGTAACATTACTGCTCCGCAATTTAACGGAACAGTAGCAGGTAATGTTATTACTACTAGTATTAACACCCCAAGTCTTGGCACTACACTTACAATGACCCCTCAGGTAACATTTAGCAATTATGTTAACATTGACCAAGGTCTTTTAATATCCGGTGATTATGCATTATCAGTTTCAGGATATAAAGTTATTAGTCAAAATACTCCAGGATACACAACTGCGGCTGATTTGAATAATACTAGAGCAACATTTAATGTTCCTGTACGCTTTGGCAGCTATACAACTGTACAAAGAAATGCATTATCGGCTACCAACGGCGATGTGGTTTACTGTACAGATAGCGGCCCCGGTGGTATTGGACAGTTTTGTGGCTATGCAAACGGCGCTTGGGTATCACTAAGTTAACAATAAATACAGCATATAGGATAATAATATGCTGAATATTTGGAGCGTAAAATCTGGGCACTCACTTGGATCCCTACAAGAAGGTACGGTATTCAAGAATATCCACGGGGCAGACAATCGTATACCCCTACCACTAATCAACGGTGCTGATTTATCCAATTTAACTTTTAGTTTAATTTCTGGAAAACTACCCCAAGGACTTAGACTGATAGATCATTACATTTCAGGATCTCCATACGAAGTTGTTAGATCAACTGTTTCAACATTTGTTATTAGAGCAAGTAATTCAGTTACTGGCGAAATATCGGACCGCACGTTATCAATTACAGTTGAAGGTGCAGATGCTCCAAAATGGGTTACTACGGAAGGTACATTGCCTGTAGGGGCAGTACCCTATAGAATAGCACGGATAGTAAGTGCATCAAGATATAATAATATTGTTACACTTACAACTGACAAAGCACACGACTTTGTTTTTGATAACGAGATCTCAGTAACTAGTTCATTAGCTGATATCAATAATAATAAAATAAAAATTATACGTCCAGGATTTTCTGGAGTTGAAACGCCCGACGAATACATTTATAGAATAGCACACACTATAACATATAGAGATGTTGGTATTAACTTTGGTACTAGATCCGTTACAGGCACAGTCCAGTTATTAAAAGCGCCGCTGACTTTTGTGTTAGACGGAACCTATATTGATTTTCAATTACTAGCCACTGACACTGATCTGCGAGCAGGGGACGAATTAGAATTCTTTATTGAAGATAACAGCGGACAACTTCCACCGGGTCTAACATTAAATAGAAATGGACGCATTACTGGATTTATTGATCCTATTCTTGCTCTTGACATTACTGCCCGAGACGGAACATTTGACGTTAATACGTTTGATGATTATCCGTATGATTTTGCTCCGTTGCCTAACATTGGTATTGCAGGATACGAACAAGTACTTACTCCTAAAAAATTAAATAGATTCTATGAATTTATTGTTAGTGTAAGTGACGGCGAAACTATTACCAAACGTACATTTAAAATATATGTAGTTGGAGATGACTTCTTACGCACAGATAATACCATAATGAAAATTGGTGGCGGTGCTTATATTTCCTATACTTCCGACAGCACCTATCTACGTAGCCCAATTTGGTTAAGCGCGGCTAACCTAGGAACTAAACGTGCTAATAATTATGTTACTGTTATACTAGATACATTTGATCCGAATCCAGCAATTGGGCCAGTTGATTATCGTTTAGAAAAATTTAACCCTGATGGTACTCCAAGCGAGTTGCCGGCAGGTCTAGCACTTGATCCTAGCAACAGCGAAATTTTTGGTTTTGTTCCTTACCAACCAGCTGTTACAATAAATTATAAATTTACAGTTAGTGCAACAAAGTACGATAAAGAAAATCTTGAACAAATTGAAGTTGAAATTGTCAATGCAGAATTAGCGCCAATTGGTCAAAATTATTTAAAAATTAACAAATTACCAACAAGTGATCAACAATTGATCACTAATGACAACATACGAATTGGTGCTTATACTTACAAGATTAACTCTTACGAAGTGCTGTCTAATCAAGCATATGACACTATTAAATTAGATAAGCCCCTAAAGAATGTAGTTATTAAAAGTTTTGTTATTGCCAATTCTTATTACAGAGTACTAAGTCAGCTGTATACAACACGTACAAGTTCAAAAACTTTTACCATGCAGGTGCTTGGAGAGATTGACAGCGTTATTAGATTCTTAACTCCTGCTAACTTGGGATCAGTTAGAGCAAACTTATCAAGTCAATTAGAAATACAAGCAGAAACTACAGTAATAGGTGCTGTACTAACTTATAGACAAGTTAGAGGAACATTACCTCCGGGTGTTGAGTTACGTGCTAATGGCGAACTGATTGGGCGTGTTACACAATTTGGAAATATTGTCTACAGAAGTTTTTGGAAAAGCGGAAAGCAATATAAAATTAATGATGTTATAAAATATCAAGATCAATTATATAAAGCTAACTTTGCACATACTAGTAGCACACCGTTTAATATATCTCATTGGGACAAATATACTTTTAGAAATAATATCACAGGTCTCACAACATATGATAGCAGAACTACTAGCTTTGATGGTCGCACAGGAACGCAAGATCGATCTTATACATTTACTGTATTGGCCCAAGATCAATTTAAATACAGTGCCATATCCGGAACGTTTACAGTATTTGTAGAAGACCCCGATGTGAAATTGTTTAGTAATGTTTATGTTAAACCGTTTCCTACATTAGCCAAACGAGCAAAGTTTTATACGTTTATTAACGACTTGGATATTTTTACTGAAAGTAAGATATATCGATCAAGTGATCCAAACTATGGTGTACAAAAAGAATTAAAAATGTTGATATATGCTGGCATTGAAACTCTAGAAATTAAAAACTATGTGCCTGCACTAGCTATGAATACTAAACGTAAACGTTTTCGTATAGGTAGTCCAAAGAAGGCCATTGCAAGGAACCAGGGTTCAAACGATACAATATATGAAGTAATATATCTTGAAATTTTTGACGAGTACGAAATTGGAAAACTTAGTCCTGCTCAGGCAATAAAGTTATCATACGGCTCCCGTTCTAAAGTTCAAGTTAATCAAACTGACATAAATCCGGTTAACGGACTATTAAACTTATCTAATAACAAAATACGCAATAAATTAAACGAAGATAGCATAGATAGATTTCGAGGTGCTGGAGATAATTTAAAAGCAGATACAACTGCGGTTAGGGCTAGTGGTAAAGATCTTGAATACATCTATCCTTCTAGCGTTAGTAATATTAGGCGCAATATAAAAACATTAATTGTTGGGGACAGTCCTAGACAAATTGATACAGAAAATAGCTTTTTGCCGCCATGGATGGTTACTCCGCAGGACTCAAAAACTCCTGCGACAGGGTATATAAAGGCGGTGCCGTTATGCTATTGCAAACCCGGTGAAGCAGACTATATTTTACAAAATATAGCACACAGCGGATTTGATTTTACTAGTTTAGACTTTGAAATTGATAGATTTATTATCGATGCAGTTTCTGGAAACAATGAAGACCAGTATTTGAAAATTCCTAATTACAAGTTTAACGTATGATAAATACTTAATCAAGGATACTATAACATGGCTACAATGAGAAATTTAGATATTGACCAGGATTTTCCAGTTGCTGGGCAAGATAACGAAAGTCAAGGCTTTAGAGATAACTTTAGTGCAATTAAAGATTCTCTAACCTATCTTGACGAACAACTTTTTAAAACTGGTGGACTAACTGAAACTACTGTAAAGTTAGGAGAAAGAAACGAATTTGATATCAATGCTAGTTTAGAAACTGTTAAATTATTAGGAACTTCAGAAGCTACAGTTAAAAGCGGACAAGCAATTGTATTAACTAGTGGTCAAGAATTAAATTATTCAGCTGGTTCTTATCATTCTATTTTACTAACCTCTAGTACTAGTTTAGATGTTATTGGTTTTCCTATGCCAGACGGAACTGAGGATGGACGTTTTGCCAAGCTACGTCTCGACGCTACGTTAAGTACATTTAATGTAACCACAGCAGGATCATTTGTTGTAGGTCATGTTTATACTATTTTTGCATTGGGCAACACTAATTTTACAGCAATTGGTGCTACTGCAAATACAGTGGGAATTACATTTAAAGCCACAGGAGTTGGCAGCGGAACTGGCACTGCCAAAGAAGCTAAAACATTAAGTTTTACAAACTCAGTAGCAGGCGGTACTATAAAGTACGAAGGTAACTGGCCAACAACATTATATGTTACTAGTGAAACAAATCCAGTAGTTGTTGAGTTTTGGTCTTATGACGGTGGCGAAGTAGTATATGCACAGTATTTAGGACAATTTGGACAGACTGTTAGAGACACCGCAGTAGTCAATTTAACAGTAACAGGTACTAGTACATTAGGTGATGCAGTTACAGATAGAATTATTTTTAACGGTATACCAAAACTACCATTAGTAGATGGTGTTACTCTCTCTGGGCTAACTCCAGAAGTGGGTATGATGATTTTTAATACTACTACTAAACGTGTGCAAGCATATGTTCCAGATACTGGTCTTGCTCAAGGTAATAATGCATCTAACACTGCTGGTTGGATTAATATAAGCTAATGTTACATCCGCTAGCACCAGACTTGTCAAAGTTAAAAGATAACGAGCTTGAGAATAAACTTCAAGAGCTTAGTAAGCGTTATTTTCAAACTAGTAATTCTGGTATACAACAACAACTGATAATGTTAATTGAAGGCTACAAAGAAGAATTGGCAAACCGCAGATCCAGAATGTGGCAAGAACAGTACCAAAAACGCGACACAGATCTTGACAGTTTAATAAAAGTCAGTTAAAATAGCTGAATGCATACTGACCTTTTAGGAATACCCATCTACTCTAAATCTGATATACTTGATATTATCTATCAAGGTAAATTGGATATCTTAAATACAGTCCTAGTTGATCTTGAAGATGCTGAGATTAACAAATTTAATTCTGCCGCTAAAGAAGCCGGTATTGCAGAATTAAAACAATACTACCCACTAGATATTAATGTAAAAGAATTTGATCGATCTATGCAGGATAATTGGTTAATGCCCGATAGCTATAGAGAAATGGATATTGCCAAGTGGGTATTAGATAAATGCACTACGCAGGATCAATTACAGCGTGTTGGTGCAGAACTGTTAGAATTTCAACGCAGAGATATGATGCCATTATTAAAATGGATGAAGTATTTTGTTGATACTTGCAGGACTAATCGTGTAGTTTGGGGTGTAGGTAGAGGTAGCTCTGTGGCTAGTTATGTGTTATACTTAATAGGCGTGCATCGCATAGATAGTATGAAATATAATTTAGACTGGCAGGAATTTCTGAGATAAGTAATACTATAATAGGAGGCTAGTAAAATGGCACAAAAACCGCAAGCAAAAAAAGTATACCGTACTGCAAACGGTCGCGTAGTAGATATGGATTTATTACGTCAAAAAAATGAATTAACTCCAGCAGTTGGTAATGTTCGTGTAAATGCACGTGGAGATGAACTAGGCGCAGGTGGACAAATTGTTCGCAGTCGTGAAGACATCCTAAAAGACTTTTATGCATCAGCCGAAGCTGAAGCAGCCAAACCAAAGGAATAACAGTGAACGTCAACGCAGTAAAAGGTAAAATTATACCGCTAGGTAATAAAATATTTGTTCATAACATGAACTTTGGCGAGCAAGTGACTACCGGCGGTATTGTATTGATGAGTGATGATGCCAAGGATCACGGCATCCATGCTAGATGGGCGCAAGTCTGGGCAGTAGGTAAAGATCATAATGAAGAATTTAATGTCGGTGATTGGATTTTAATAGAACACGGTCGCTGGACTAGGGGCATTCCATACGAGTATGAAGATGGTACAGAAACTACTATTCGTATGGTAGAAAACAAATCTATCATTATGTGGGATACTGAACAACCTAAAGATGCCATTATTGGTCATTTAGATGGCGGTGGCCCTCCCCCAACAGTTAGCCCAGATGAGTTTTTAAGATGACAAATCCATTCCGAGATCAAGAAAAGTTTATGAAAGCCTGTGATCAAACTACAGGTGGAGAATTTGACCAAGAACAATTTAAAATGTACCTCGGTCTTATTGACGAAGAATACAAAGAACTTAGGGTCGCAGTGGACAACAATGATCAATTGGAAACACTGGACGCATTAATTGATATTCTTGTTGTTACAATTGGTGCTATACATAGTATGGGTAGTGATGCTGAGGGTGCTTGGAAAGAAGTCATGAAAACAAACTTTGCTAAGATCGACTCCGAAACAGGAAAGGTTCGGAAACGTGAAGATGGTAAGGTATTGAAGCCGCTAGGTTGGACTCCTCCAGATTTAAAACCATTTGTATAAAAGATGTATAGAGTAAAATATTACACATATGAAACATTACATTCCAGATATTTTGAAACACTACACGAAGCAGTGATGTTTTCTGTATACAGTGTTCGGAGTGGCAATGTTTACGGAATAGATTTGATCAAATAGATAACACCAAAGGGTCTTGACAGACCCTTTTTTAACCTCTATAATAGCAGTATATGCCAGGAGGAAAAATATGAAATGTAATACTTGTAATCAGCAATACAGCGTTACCTGTGATTGGAATCAAGGAAGATGTCCACATCATCCTCCAGCAATTAATATGTATAGTATGAGATTTTATAATCTCTTACAGTTTATCAAAAACATCTTTAAAGGAAAAACACCATGACAGACAACGAACAAAATATAGAAATAATGAAAGACCTAAGAAATAGGTTAGACAGAGTACTTGATAATACTCCCGCAGAAACATCAACAGTTAAACATCCGGATGCAAGAAAACATTTTTATGTTAGCGTTGTTAAGAGTGCTGTACGTATTGGTGCCGCATCAGCTCTTATTATGGGATCGTTTACACTAGCAGGCGCATTGTTTATTCTAGCAGAAATCTTAGGCATTGTTGAGGAAATAGTATGAAAGAGTTGTGGGTAGAAAAATATCGTCCTAAAACTGTAGAAGGTTATGTTTTTAAAGACGACGCCCTAAAAGAGCAAATTGCTAAATGGATAAAGGACGGATCAATTCCGCATATCTTGTTAAGCGGTAATGCTGGTACTGGTAAAACAACATTAGCAAAGTTACTACTAAATGAAATTGGAGTACAAGATACAGACATCTTAGTTGCTAACGGAAGTAAAGAAGGTCGTAAGATTGAATGGGTTGACAAGCTGATTGGTTTTTGTCAAACAATGCCCTTTGGTGATTTTAAGGTTGTACTTATTGACGAAGCAGATTACATGAATAAAGAATCTGTACAGCCAGCACTACGCAACCTAATGGAAGACTATTCGAATAGCGTTCGCTTTATTTTTACCTGTAACTATCCACATAGGATTATTACTCCTGTAAAGAGTCGTTGCCAAGAGATTAAGATTGAAAAAACAGACTTAACAGAGTTTACTGCCCGTGTTGCTACTATTTTAGTAGAAGAAAGCATTGACTTTGATCTTGAAACATTAGATACTTTTGTACAAGGTACATATCCAGACTTGCGTAAGTGTATTAACAATGTACAAATGAACAGTACTAATGGTACATTAAAAGTTCCAGAAGTAGTTGACGGCGCAGGAGACTATCGTGTAGAGATGGTAGACTTGTTTAAGAAGGGCAAGATTAGCGAAGCACGTAAACTGTTATGCAGTCAAGCCCGTCCGGAAGAAATGGAAGAGATCTATCGTTGGATGTACGATAATATCGAATTGTTTGGTTCCGATGAAGAGAAACAAGATAGTGCAGTTCTTATTATCAAGCAAGGTCTTGTAGATAATGCATCAGTAGCAGATCAAGAGATTAATCTTGCGGCAACAATGATCAGGCTTGCGAGGTTGCAATGACATATCTAGTAACAGAAAATTGTATTAAATGTAAACATACTGATTGTGTAAGTGTTTGTCCAGTTGACTGTTTTTATGAAGGACCAAATTTTCTAGTAATCGATCCCGACGAATGTATTGACTGTGGCGTTTGCGTTAGTGAATGTCCTGTAGATGCTATTGTTGCTGATAGTGATGCTACAGTCGATGTGCCATTTTGGTTAGAAATTAATACTAGACTAAGTAAAAAATGGCCAGTAATTACAAAACAAAAATCTGCACTTCCTGATGCAGACAATTGGAAAGATGTTCCAAATAAAATAAAACTATTAGAGGAATAACATGACGCAACGTATTTTAATTATGGGATTGCCAGGTGCTGGTAAAACAACCTTAGCAGAAGCATTAAAAAATAAATTAGAAGATCGTATTACTAATGCAGAAATGGAACCAATATTTCCTAAGGTAACTTGGTTTAATGCAGATGATGTCCGCCGCAAGTATAATGATTGGGACTTCAGCAAAGAGGGAAGAATCCGTCAAAGTTTACGTATGTTTCAATTTAGTATAGAAGCAGGCACAGAATATGTTATTTGTGATTTTGTTGCTCCGCTAGTTGAAATGCGTAACAATTTTAAAGCAGACTGGACTATTTGGGTAGACACTATTCGAGAAAGTCGATATGCCGATACCAATGCGGCATTTGTTGAACCTGAACATTATGATTTTCGTATAACAGAGCAAGATGCAGAAAAATGGGCAGACTTTATTGCTGATCATATAGTTGACAATCGCAGACGCCCTGTATTTGATTGGAAGAAAGAAACTGTGCAGATGCTAGGACGTTGGCAACCTTGGCACGATGGCCATCGTGCATTGTTTGAAAGATTGTTAGCTAAGACTGGCCAAGTTGTTATTCAAGTGCGTGATGTGCAAGGATGGCAAGGTAGTAATCCGTTTGAAGTGGCAAAGGTTAAAAGTTTTATTCGCCGTGATTTAGACCCGTTATATCAAGGTCAATATGAGATACAGGTTGTACCTAATATTGTTCACATTGGTTGGGGTCGAGGTGTAGGCTATACTGCCGGTGAAGAAACATTCGATGACACTGTCACCGATATTTCAGCTACCAAAATACGTAAAGAACTAGGACTAAAGTAAAAAGGGCCGAGAGGCCCTTTTTTTATTCGTCACCGTATAACGATAATACCTCCTTAACAGCTTCGTGACGTTCGATATCTTTCATACCAAACTGGCATACGCTCAATAAATCTAACTGCTTACCGTGTAATCGCTCACAGAAATCGATCAAGCCATTATCGTTTAATCGATCAGCTTGACGCAAATCTCCAGTTACGACCATTTTAGAACCTTCACCCAGTCTCGTTAGCAACATCTTCATTTGATTTGGCGTAGCATTTTGCATTTCGTCTGCAATAATGTATGCGTTCTTGAAGGTGCGACCTCTCATATAAGCTAACGGGCTAATTTCAATCACTCCCTCACGGATCATGTTCTCGATATCCTTAGCGTAATAGTACTCTGCTAACACATCCATAATAGGGCGTGTCCATGGAGCCATTTTTTGCTCAAGGGTTCCGGGAAGGAAACCGTGATCTTCATCAACAGAAACAGCAGGGCGTGTAACCACGATTTTATCTACCAACCCTTCTTTGAAGAGTTTGATACCGACTTGGCAAGCAATCAATGTTTTTCCTGTGCCAGCGGGGCCCAGTGCGAAAACTATGTTTTTCGATGGGTCTAATAGTTGTAGTAGATATTCTTCTTGATTTCGATTGCGTGGAACTACGTGAACGCTACGTTTTTTCTGTGGAAGATTTTGTGAAAGTGTGTGTTGAAAGGGTTGAAACTCAATCACGTTTGCACGTGGATCGTTAAATCCGTCGTTAAAACGCTTTTTGGCTCTTTTTGTCGTCATTAACTGCTCTCCTTTTGGGGCTGTAGGACGTCATTGTCACACTACTCTTTGTAGGACAACTGAGAGGTCCTACACTCATATTTAAGACCTAATCAAAAAACAGAACTGATACTATATCAAAACGCTCAAGATAAATACATTGACAAAGGATCATTTGAACATGGCAGATATTTTAGACATTATCGAGAACATTAGTACTATCTACGAAAGTAATAGTAGCTTGGCTATTCTCAAAGACTACGAACGTGTATTTGACGAGTTAGATCTCTACGTGTTTGAAAACTGGCAGGACGGCGAACTTATATCAGGTCCGCAAGTAGAACGCCATTGGGTTACTTGTAGTTTTATGTGGCCGAAAGAAAAAATGCCTGATCCAGAAGCAGGCAAACGATTATTAGAATACGGATGTTCTGTTAAATATAAAAAAGATTTTTTAGTTAAACCTAGAAAAATTAAAAAGCCTGACGATATTCGCCCAGGAAGCAAAAAAGGCAAACTTGACGAGCACCCGATATGGGTTGTTGAGGTTACTATGCCAAAGAAGTTGATGTTAGATATATTCCGTGGATACCACAATCAACTAATGGATGACCTAGGTATTGATAAAAATATCACTGCTCCAGAGTTACAAGCGCCACCGGCAGGTGAAGCAGTACAAGCACAAGAAGCGCCAGTAGCACCAGGAACGGCGGCACCAGAGGGAACACCTAATGCAACTCAATGAAGATAGCTTACAAGCAGGCGACCTACGAGATCTAGTACATCATGTATTTGAAGTAGATAGCTATCGCTCAAAAATGGGCAATGATAAAGATGTAGTAGTACTAAGTTTTACAGTAGAAAGCAAAGACCCAGCAGATGACCTAGTTAACTTTATTGAAAAAGGTTATCAGTTTGTTTTAGATGCTGATGTAACACCTGGTGAACTAAGCAACGGCAAATACAAAGTATTTGTTGAGCTACAACGTGATAGTCATGTTGCTGAACATATTAGTGACTTACTATATGGCGTTAAAAAACTTACAGGCTTAGAAGATTTTAAATTTCGTTACTACAAGAGTTTTGACAGTAAAGATGCTGTTAGAGAAATGTTAGAGGAAGTTATTCCTAACGATCCTAACACTTACGAAGAAAGTATTAAAGAACATGCAATGGAAAGCTATGAGCATTTCTTTGCTAAAGGACGTTTAGAAAAAGTTGTAATGGAAGGCGATCTATTACGAGTTAAAAAGATCTATGCTGACCCACTACAGTTTAAAGTTATTAGAGCAGGAACACCGGCAGGTATTTTAGAGTCAATTGAAGAAAAGATCAATGTCAACGAATGGGCAGAAGTTATCTTTTTGACTAAGTACTTTGGAGACTTTAATATTACCAAGTTTGGTAACAAACTCATGTTCGAAGATAACGGACATGCAGTACTAATGGAGCGACTATAATGAGCGGATTTGAATTTAATTTTACACAAGCAAAGTTTGAAGAATGTATAGGTAAGAACCCTTATGCTGATCATTGGTTTGAGGCATTATGTGAGATTCTTCCAGACTATGAAATTAACACAGTGCCACGTGTGGCAGCTTTCCTAGCACAAACAGCACACGAGTCAGGCGGATATCGTGCTATTAAAGAAAACTTAAACTACAAAGCAGAAAGTCTGTGTCGTGTTTGGCCCCGACTATTTCCCAACATAGATATTGCACGTCAGTATGCAATGCAACCAGAACGTATTGCAAATCGTGCGTACGGAAATCGTATGGGCAATGGTCCAGAAGAAAGCGGTGATGGTTGGAAATTTTGCGGACGTGGTCTTATTCAGTTGACTGGCAAAGATAACTATACTCGTTATGCACAGAGTTTAGAAATTAGCGTAGAAGAAGCCAGCGAACATTTAACAACATTTGAAGGTTGTGTACAATCAGCCGCTTGGTTCTGGGAAGCTAACAATCTAAATCAATGGGCCGATGCAGGTGATATACTTACATTAACAAAACGCATCAACGGCGGTACTATTGGACTAGAGGATCGTATAAAGCATTATAATCATGCTATACACGTTCTACAAGGATAAAAAATGAGTCAACTTCAGTGGATGTTTAGCATCATCCCAGATGCAATACTGAACTGGGTATATTGGGCTATTATTGCCGTCGGTATTACAGGAATGTTTGCCGGATGGTTTGGTAAATTTATTCCTATGTATGGCAAGTATGTAGGTATCTTAAAACCTGTTGGAATTGCGTTAGTAATATTAGGTGTTTGGTTACGCGGTGGATATGATGTAGAAATGGCTTGGCGATCTAAAGTTGCAGAAGCTGAAGCAAAAGTAGCCAAAGCAGAAGCCGCTAGCCAAGAAGTTAATATTAAACTAGAAGCTAAGATTAAAGAAAAACAAAAAGTTCGTACAGAATACATTACCACAGTCAAAGAGCGTATTGTTAAAGAAACACAAGTTATAGATGCAGAGTGTAAAGTTGCTCCTGAAGCAATAAACATTTTAAATGATGCGGCTAAAAACTCTATAAAGAAAGGAACTGTTACTATTGAGGAGGTTAAGAAATGAAACATCTTATCATAGTAGCTGTGTTACTAATTACAGGCTGTTCGAGTGTTCCAGTAGCTGTAAAGTTTCCAGATGTTCCTAGAGATATGTTAGAAACATGTCCAGATTTAAAACTAATACCAGAAACAACTAAGTTAAGCGAAGTATTACCTACAGTTGTAGACAACTACGGACAGTATTATACCTGCAAAGACACAGTGGATAACTGGATTGATTGGTATAAATCCCAAAAGAAAATATTTGATAGTATCAAATAAATACTAACATAATAGAAGGAGCGAAGATGGCACTAATAGACAGCGTACTAAATTTAGTAAACAAGACACCTAAAGATCCGGATGCACCTAAGCCTCCGGTTGGATCACGTAGCGAGCGTGAAGCGAAGATCAAAGATAAAGCGGGTATGGTTATTAACATATTTGCACTATGTCTAGCAGTCAACGCATGGTACGGCGGCAAGTTGTCTAGCACAGTATTAAACAATACTATCAAGGCTAACGACACCTACAGTTTTTATCAAGCAAAATCAATCAAGCAATCACTTGCAGAACAAAATCTATATGAAGCACAACACAATGGCGATAAAGCCCGTGCTGTTGAAATGGCTGCTAAGATTGAACGTTACGAAAACGAGCCTAAAGAAGGTAAAAAAGATCTTATGGCAAAAGCCAAAGCATTAGAAGCAGAACGTGACGATGCTAAAACACGTAGCCCATGGATTGGATATGCAAGCACAGCATACCAGTTGGCAATCGTATTATTGTCAGCAAGTATTCTTGCTGTTAGCATGCCGTTGTTCTGGGGTAGTTTTGTAGTAGCAGGATTAGGATTAGTATTGAGTCTACAGGGCGCATTACTAATATTTTAAAATACAGGAGCAACAAATGAGCGAAGAAGTTAAAAGCACAAGCGAATCAAAAAAAGAAGATTGGATGAATTCAAAATGGCGTCCAATGATGGGTTGGATGTACATGTTAGTATGTACTATGGACATGATTGTATTCCCAATTCTGTGGAGTTTATTGCAGACATTTACCCATACACAAATTACACAATGGAATCCATTGACCTTACAGGGTGCTGGACTATTCCATATCGCAATGGGTGCAGTATTAGGCATTGCGGCATTTGGTCGTACACAAGAAAAATTAAACGGAGCAAACAATGGCGGAGCACAACTACCATCAAGCGGGTCTACAACACCTAGCGCACCTGCGTCAGGATTTGGTGCCCAGACAGGGGGCTTCGGTTCTCCAGCACCAACAAGTAGCTTTAGCGGAAGCGGGTTTGGAAGCACACCTCCAGCTCCAGCAACATCAAGTTTTACACCCCCAGCAAGTTGGAGTACAACACCAGTAGCAACAACGGCCGGCGGCAAAAAGATTGTGCCTGACGAGCCACAACCAGCAATTTAAAGGAGCAGGATATGTTAGATACATTATTTTGGGTAGCACTAGGAGCATTTGTAGGATGGAATTTTCCACAGCCGTTTTGGGCAAAGATTATTCAAGAAAAAGTTCAAGCTATGTTAGCTAAGAAAGGAGTATAAAATGAAAAAGTTTTTAATTGCATTAAACATTGTAATATGGTCTTTTGTAGGATATCAAGCTACTGCATACGCAGAAGCAGTGGTTAAAGAAGTTTGTACACCAAAAGTGGACAAAGCTGGCAAGCCAGTGAATGATAAGAAAACTGGTAAACAAGCTCAAGATTGTAAAAAAATCAAAACTCATAAAAAAGTAGAAGGTGAAGCTGTTCCAGACGGCAAGAAGAAATAAAAGTCTTGACATAAGTAAAAAGGTATAGTATAATGTTTACTATACCTTTTTTCACCAATAAAATAAAATATGGACTATTATAATGTATTAGGTGTTCCTAGAGGTGCTAGCCCCGAGGACATTAAAAAAGCCTATAGAAAACTAGCCGCTGTACATCATCCAGATAGGGGTGGTGATACACAACAGTTTCAACAACTGCAAGAAGCATACGCAACACTCAGTGACGATCAAAAACGTGCCGAGTACGATAACCCGCAACCACAATTTGGCGGGCCAGGTGGATTCCACTTTAATACCGGAAATATGAATGATATTTTTGGTAATATGTTTGGCGGACCGTTTGGCGGATTTCAGCAACGTGGAATGATGCGTAAAAATAAAAGTATCAATATCACTGTACAGATGACTCTTAAAGATATTCTGCATGGTAAAGATGTTATTGGTAGTATTCGATTACCTTCCGGTAGAGAACAAGCACTGCAACTTAAAATCCCTAGAGGGGTTGCAATGGGCGACAGTATTCGATTCCACGAGATGGGAGACGATACTCATCCGCAACTGCAACGTGGAGACCTAATTGCTGTTATTCAAGAAATACCGCATCCACAGTTTGAACGTAGGTGTGCAGACCTGTACACCACTGCACCGATATCTGTGTTTGATACAATGCTTGGAACATCAATTAAGATTCAAACTGTAGAAGATTCAACATTGGATATCACCATACCGGCAGGTATCAATCCAGGTACTACTATGTCATGTAATCAATACGGATTGCCACTTGGTATGCATGAACACCGACGCGGTAATTTGTATGTTAAAATTGATGTTGTTGTTCCAAAGTCAATAGACTACGAAGATGCTGAAATATTAAGACATTTAAAATCCAAGTACGGTTGACAATAATCTTAATTCGTGTATAATTAACTCATCATAACCCAAGGAAACGTAATGGTAGAACCAAGTGATCAATTACAACAAGTATTTGAAAAAGCAGTTGAAGACTGTAAAAAACTCTCGCACGAGTATGTAACGCTAGAACATTTAGTGTATGCTATGCTTTGCGAAGAAAAATTCTTTGAGCTATTAACAAATTTTGGTTCTGATACAACATATATCAAAACCAACCTAGAGCATTATTTGAAAACTAATCTTGACGAGATTAAAATTGAAAATGCTCCAAGGGGATTTAAACCTAAAAAGACGCAGACAGTCGAGCGTGTGCTAAATCGTGCGTTTACACAGGTGTTGTTTAGCGGACGTCAAAGTATTGAACTTGTTGATGTGTTTTTAAGTATCCTTAGTGAAAAACGTAGCTACGCTGTTTATTATATTAATAAGGGCGGTATTGAGCGTGATAAATTTGCCGATTTTGTTAATAACGAACTCAACGAAGAAGAAGAAGATACTGTAGTAGATGCACAAAGCGAAAAAGCATTAAGAGCATTTACCACTAACCTTAATGATCAAGTTAAGAAAGCAAAAGTTGATCCTGTAATTGGTCGAGTGGAAGAGCTTGAGCAAATTGCATTAGGACTAGGTCGTCGTACTAAAAACAATGTATTATTAGTCGGAGACCCGGGCGTTGGTAAGACTGCTATCGCAGAGGGCCTTGCATTTAATATTATTCACGGTGCTGTTCCAGAATTCTTAAAAGAATACACCGTATTCAATTTAGATATTAGTGCTATGCTTGCCGGCAGTAAGTATCGTGGAGACTTTGAAGAACGTTTCAAACTAGTGCTTAAAGCTCTTGCCGGCAAAGGTAAGACTATTTTATTCATTGATGAAGCGCACATGATTAGTGGCGCAGGTGCCGGTGGTAGCAATAGTAGTAATGATCTTGCTAACATGATGAAGCCAGCATTGAGTAAAGGCACTATCAAAGTTGTAGCTAGTACCACATGGGAAGAATATCGCAAGCACTTTGAAAAAGATCGCGCATTGATGCGTCGATTCCAACGTATCACCGTTGACGAGCCTACTCCAGAAGTGGCCATTGATATTCTTAAAGGTATTAAGAAGTATTACGAAAAGCACCACAATGCTACTATTAGCGATGCGGCTGTTGAGTCAGCAGTTAAGTTAAGCGTTAAGTATCTGACTGATCGTAAGCTACCAGACAAGGCTATTGACTTGATCGATGTTGCATGTTCACGCTTTAACATCAAACAAGTTGATAACAGAAGTGTTGATGTAGCTGAGATTCAATTTGAGCTTGCTAAGATGGCTAACTTACCTGAAGAAACTGTCAAAGAAAAAGAAAGTGAAAATCTTGTTCACCTTGAAAAGAATCTTAAAGGTGAAATTTACGGACAAGACGAAGCTATTACAGAAGTTGTTGACAAGATTCTTGTTGCACAGGCTGGCTTGAAAGCAGAAAATAAACCTATTGGTAGTTTTGTGTTCATGGGCCCAACTGGTGTTGGTAAAACTGAAGCGGCCAAACAATTGGCTAGACAATTGGGTATTCCAATGATCCGTTTTGATATGAGTGAATATCAAGAAAAACATTCTGTAAGCAAGTTAATTGGAAGCCCTCCAGGTTATGTTGGCTTTGAAGAAAACGCAGGTCTACTGATTACTAAACTGCAAGAACAACCACATTGTGTATTATTGCTAGACGAGATTGAAAAGTCACACCCAGATGTGTCAACTATCTTATTACAGTTAATGGACAATGGTAAAGTTACAGGATCTAATGGTAAAGAAGCAGACTGCCGAAATGTAGTGCTTATTATGACCACTAACTTAGGTGCCGCTGACGCAGATCGTAATGTTATTGGTTTTGGTAGTCAAGAAAACGACTACGAAGATAAAGAACTTAAGAAGTTCTTTGCTCCAGAGTTCCGTAATCGTTTAGATGGTATCATTACATTCAGCAAACTAAGCAAAGAAACAATGATTAAAATTGTTGGCAAGTTCCTAGTAGAACTCAAAGCTCAAGTTAATGATAAAGGCATTAAAGTTACTATTAGCAACGAAGCTATCGACTACTTGGTAGAAAAAGGTTTTGACAGCAAGATGGGTGCTAGGCCATTACAGCGTGTTATTGACAAAGATGTTAAACGTCCGCTGTCACGCGAAATGTTATTTGGTGGATTAAAAGACGGCGGCACAGTTGAGATTGATGTTAATGACTCTGGTATTATATTGAAAGTTAAAGAGAATGTATCAGAAGAAAACTACCAAACTATTCTTTAACAGGTTTGTTTATAAGGTAGCAGTTCGTACTCCGTTGTCTACGCTGTTTAGAGGTAAAAATCTTCCAAACACTAGACAACAGATCGAAGTTCTAGCTGATCGATTTAGCAATAATCGAGTATCATCGACTAATATAACCAACGGGTGGCGAAGCAGACAACAAGCAACATCAACAGATGTGTTTGTTGGTCTATTGCTATTAGATCAATTAGAGTCGCTGAGTGATTTTACACTTAGGGTTGAAAATAGTACATTAGGTTTGTACTCTAATGATTTAGATTTTATCTCAAAAATTACTAATATTGTTAATATTGATGTAGAAGAAATTGCCGTTCCTGAAACTGACGAAGTTCGTGACTTCTTATTGTCAAATCCCAAAGCTATTATTCGTGGAGAGTACACTCATAAGTATAAAGTAACTATTACTGGCTTATGGGATTCTGCTGATAATTTTAAAGAATGGGCCGTTAAACTGCCTAAGATTAAGACTACTAACAACAAATACAAGTACGGTGGGCACTTTTACGTAGCAGATGAAAAGACTTTAAGCCTTTGTCACATCTTTTTAGCTGATAAAATACGTAAAGTAGAGCAGTTAGTCACTACAACGGAAATTTAACCTAACTTCAAAATAGCATAAATACTCTATAATAAGGTATCTGTGCTATGAGAATGGATGAAGTTGTAAACTCAGTATTAAATCTAGAAGAAATGGATCTGCCTGACGATCTACATTTCTTCATGCATAACGATCACAATTTCTATCGTAAAGTGTTCTTTCCTATGATTAGCAAGGTTAAAGCACACATTAAAGCAGGTAATCGTTGTCACGATGGTGTTTTTCGTCCTGTAGTTGATCATGCCGCAGAAGCATACTGCAAAAAATTTAATATTCCCGATAACCATAAGTCAGTGTTTACTAACATTGACCGTGACGAACTAGCCCGTAAGATTTTTGGTCAAGAAAAGGATCGCATTGAGCAGGGCGACTATGATGGAGACGACCAATGATTTTATTAGAAGGCGGAAATGTATTTGCTAATGCAACTCCATTTGATCACAAAGATGTTCCTGCAATACTCAAAACAATTAACGGAGCACTAGCTGGCACAGGTATTACTGCTATCCCCGTTGGCTCTGCCGCAACTCCTAAACCAGGTAAGACTAGTGGCGATATGGATGTTATTGTTGACGAACAGGCTGTATTAAACTACTTTAAAGTCAAAGATGCTAAAGCAGGTCGTAAAGCACTTAACGATTATATCAGCAGTAAAGGTTTAGAAACAGCACAAAGCGGTATTAACGTTCACGTAAATGTTCCAGTTGGCGGAGAATTTCATCAAGTAGATGTTATGGTATCAGCTAATGCTGAGAAAGTATCTAAGTTTCACACACATACTATTCCCGATAACAGTCCGTACAAGGGTGTCAACAAACAACTAATGATGGCTATCCTTGCCAAACAGAAAAACTACATGTGGTCAGCATGGCAGGGATTGTTTAGTCGTACACCAGAAGGTAAGAAGGGCGACCTAGTTGCTGACAACTTAGATGATGTAGCTAAACACCTATTTGGACCTAACGGTAGTGCTAAAGATTTAGGTAGCGTAGAAAGTATTCTTGCCGCATTACCAAAACAAGAAGCAGATGCATTACTAGCAAAAGCCAAAGAAGATGCCAACTGGAAAGAAGTACCAGTCCGTCAAGAAAGTTATCGTATTGGAACTAATGAATGGTTTCGCCACATGTTGGATAAGGTACAGTTATGAGATTAAGACAACTGTTTAAAGAAGCAGAAGCACCTAAACAGTTAGGTCGAGCATTTAACCACCTAGAAGATCTAGTTTTCTTTCACGGTACTAAAGGCACACTTGAAGCACTAAGTCATATCAAAGATTTTGCTAGTCAAGAAGGAGCTAATAGTATTCGTATGAAGTGGGACGGTAATCCACAAATATATTGGGGCCGTGCTGAGGCTAACGGTCCTTTAATACTTGCAGGACATAATGGTTGGAGCAAAGGTGCTGTAACAGATAGTCCAGAAGCAGTACAAGATTTTATTGCCAATAAGTCGGGAAGTCCAAAAACTCCCGAAGAGAAAGAAGCAAGAGATAAATTTGCCAGCGAGTTCGCTAGTCTGTATCCCCTGTTTGACAAAGCTACTCCACGAGACTTCGTGGGCTTTGTATATGCAGATGGTTTGTTCTTACAACAACCTCCAGCAGATAAAGAAGGCATATATAACTTTTGTCCCAATAATAAAAGTCAAACATGTTATCATGTGAGATCCAATAGCGGATTAGGTAAGCGTATTGCTAATGCACAAGTAATGGTAGTGGGACATGCGTTTTTTCCAGAGTTTGGTATGCCAGATGCTAGTCAAAAGCCTATCAGTGACTTCAGTCAGTTCAATAGTAATCCACAGTTAATTGTTCTTGGCCCAATATACAACAGCAAGCCTGTTAAGATTGATACTACAGCAGTCGATGCCATTGAGCAGTTTGCACAGGCGCACGGTGGTCAAATGGATGGATTCCTACAAGGGCTTCCGGGACTAAGCGACCTAAAAAATATTATCTACACTTATGTAAATCAAACTGCCAAAGCAAAACAGTTAGACAGTCTAAGTCCAAAACATTTTACAGATTGGTTAGCTGTATCAAAGACTAGTCCAGGCAAACAACAAAAGATTAATGATCTAGTTGCGGCAAACCCAACTGCACTAGCAACTATCTTTACACTGGTAAAAAGAATACAAGCAATGAAAGACGACATCATTGATCAAATCGAAGGCGAACAGGGTGAGATATGGGACACAAATGGCGAAGGTCGTGTTCGATATGCGGATCAAAATAAACAGCTAGGTCACGTTAAACTTGTACCTCGCAAGCGTTGGACGCCGACCTAAGGACTTATTATGAAACTAAGACAGATATTTGAAGGGCTAGGACAAGAAGTTGCCATTATATTTGGTCGCTTTAATCCTCCGCACAAGGGACATAGAGCCGCATGGGAACTTGCCGCTAAGAGTCCTGTTTGGTATGTAGGTACTAACGAAAGCACAGTAGGTCCAAAAGATCCATTGCCTTACGGCATTAAGGTAGAAGCAATGACTGCTATATGGCCAGAAGTTGAAGGACATATTATTGCAGAAACATCATGGCTAACGCTAGCCAGTCTGGTCTATGAAAAACACGGTGATGTTACACTACTATGTCTAACTGATGAAGATTGGGTTACTAAAACCATTGTACAGTATAATGGTAAAGAAGGCGCACACGGTTTCTATAATTTTAAAACTATTAAACAAAAACCAACACCACGTTTAAGTTCAGCTACAGCATTACGTGATGCAGTTTCTAAAGGTGATCGTGAAGCGTTTGCCACTGCCGCTGGTGTAGATGCTGATACTCCTGTAGCTGGTAAACCGTTCTTTGATCTAGTAGCAGAATACCTGCTACCATACTCTAATGCACCTGTAAAGAAAGTAGCAAAGAAAAAAGTTGCGGCTCCTGTGGAAGGCGTAACAGAAGCCACCTTAGGAACTGCATTAGAGTGGCCAGAAGTTGCAAACAAAGTTAACAGCGCAATGAGGGCTATGGGTTGGAAAGGTCAACGTAAAGGCGATGATGCGTTTATGTTCTCAACTAAAGGTCAAGAAACTGACGATCAGTTTTATTTTGTTATCATAGAAAATGCAGGTAACAACATGTTTCATTATGCACTAGGTACAGTAGAAGACGGTGATCCTCATATTGATGATGCTTATAAAGGTAATCTACCCAATACTGAAGCAAGTGTTAGTGAATTAATGAACGATATACGTGAAGGCTTTGGATTGCACGAAGATGCCGCAGGTGTAGGTATCATTACTAAACAGAATTCAACTGTGGATGTAAACAAAGGTACACCCCGTAAAAATCTCAAAGCATTTAGACTAGTAAAATGAAACAATATAAGATAACAAGTCAAGATTTAAATCAGGATAGTCCTGATGATTGTTATCTTGCGCCCAATGATCCTGTACATGAACTAAAAATATTATCAGGTATGGGCGGACTAGGTGCAGAAGCTAGACTACACGAGTATCGTGCCAATCAAGGTAGTAACATAAGTGTTACTGGAGATAGCAAGGGCGAACTAATGAAGAAGCATAACATACAACCTGGAACTAAAGAATGGTTTAAGTTATGGTTTAGTCGTCCTTATCTTACCGGAGAACCTCCCGTATGACTTTACGTGAACTGTTTGAACATAAAAAAGGCATTCGTGCTAAAAAATATAACAAGAAACCTAAGAAGTTTATTGAACCAATCAAGCCAAAGAAAGCAGAAGCGCCCCATACAACAGAAGACCTAGACGAAGGTTGGAAAACTAAAGTTGCAGGTGCCGCAATGGCAGCGGCAAATATGTTAGGAACACCGGCTCATGCTAACGATGTAGAATATAAACTTCCCGATATTGTTGCTCATATTACTATGACAGTAAATGGCAAGACGATTGAAAAAGAAATCAATCTAGGTACTGAATATCAAAGTCCGGCAGAAGCAGAAAAAGCTGTTGCTAAATGGTTAAAAGAAAAAGGTATTAAAAGTTATAGAATAGATTTACAACGTGCTAATACAAATAAAGATTAGAAAAATATATTAAATATTGCATGAGGAAAATATTATGAAAATGCGCGAACTATTAGAAGCAAAAACTAAAAAAGCCGAAACACCCAAGCCACGTAACTTTGTAGCTAAAAATGCTATCAATACTGGCGCTGGCGCACATAAAGACAAAAAGAAAGCCGCAAAGCAAGGTGATGCTAAACACAAGAATAAAGACTATGAAATGGCTGAATCTGCTAGTGCAGGTGCTACTAGTGCGGCTAACGTAGGAGTTGGGCCAGTATACCCTAACAAAACAGGTAAAACTAATAAGAATAAAGACGGTACAACAAAAAATGCATTAGATGTTAAGGGTACTAACTTACTTACTGGTGGCAGCTTAAAACGATAAATACATAAAGACAACGGAGTTACCTCATGCAACCACAAGTACAAATGCAAGGACCAGATGACGAAGGCGGAATGGCCCGTGCTGACCTATATAGAGCTGCCAAGCACTCTATGAAACTGTTTCAAATGATTCAGAATAACCAACAGTTAGAAGGTTGGGTACAAGCAAAGATTACTAAAGCGGCAGATTACTTAGACAGTATCTACCACTATATGGAATATCAAGTAAAGTTTGGACAAGGCGCAGTTGCGTCAAGTGTTGATGACATTACTGGAGATATGGAAACTGCCGCTCGTGCCGCAGAAGAAGCCGATGACGAAAAAATGGAAATGGAAGAATCTATGAACTACGAACAAAAACTACAGGCACTATTAGAAAGTGCTGTTAAGAAAGCCAAGAAAGATTATGATGGCGATGGCAAAGTTGAAACAAACAAAGATGAAGTTTGGGGATCACGTGCCAAGGCTGCGGCAAAAGCAGGCAAGCCATTCAAAGAAGGTTTCCCAACTGTCGATGATGCAAAGAAAAATGCACAGGGTACAGCAGGCATGAAGCCAGGCGAAAAGAAAAAGTCTAGCACTGGTGGTACTATTGAAAAGACCAAGACCGGTATCAAACATACTGCTGGTAAAAACTACAGTGGCAAAGGCGTTGCTGAAGCAAAGTTTGATCCGCTAAAGCACGTTAAGAATCCTACTCCAGGTGAGAAGAAAGCCGCTAAAGATGTCAAGCGTGGTAGCTATGCAGATCGTGCGGCAATGTTAAAGTCAGCTGAAAAAGACGGACGTTTAAAAGAAGCTGATGGCAAATGCAATCACTCTGCTAAAGGTGAGAAGTGTCCAGTACACGGTCTAAAAGAATGTGGTAGTACAATGGCATACGAAGCGGCAAAGCCAAGCGCAGGCATGAGTAAAGGTGCTAAGTCAGCATTAGTTAAAAAAGCTAAGGCAGGCGGTGACGTTGGCAAACCAGGCAAGAGCTTTGACAAGGTAGCTAAAGCCGCAGGTGGTGGTGAGAAAGGTAAGAAGATTGCCGCTGCCGCTATGTGGAAAAACGCTGCCAAATAAGGAATAGACAAAATGGATATGAAGAAGATATTACAAGCCTTTGACGGGGCAACTACGAAGAAGCCTGTTCAAGGTGCTAATGATATGAAAAAATTTGTATCTATTATTCGAGAAAGCAGTAATCCATATACACCTACACAAGAATCTGTTATTACAAGTTTTGAAGAAGGTTCAGTAGGCGGTGATGCTAATGCGTTCTTATTGGCTGCTGATACTATCCAAGACGAAGTAATGGCACAGGTCAATAAGATTAAGATTAACGCAGACGAAGCTAGCCTACGTGACATGATGGATAAGTTTAATGCGTTCATGACTGCTTATCACAATGTTGGCAAAGGTATTCTACAACCAGACATGTTTAACGACAGCATGGGCGAAAGCACAGAAGAACAAGTTGATGAAGCTGGTGCATTCCGCAAACCTGGTAGTCCAACAGCATACGATAGAGATTATGCAAGTAGCGTAAGTGGTATGGGTAGAACTAATGGGCCAAAAGGGTATGACAGTGATGGCAATCCTCAAGGCGGCGGATATGATGAATATCCTAATGAGCCACGTGGTCAACGTTATCAAGCTCCGCAAGACAGACCTGTAATGACTGGCATGTTCTTTTATAATGTACAACCAGGTCAAGAAGAACTTGCCGCAAGTTTAGGTGTTAAGAAAACAAAAAGTGGTAAGTGGGCAAAGACCAAATATACTACTAGCGGTGATTCTTTTAAATTTCAAAAGGGCAGAGCTGATAAAGAGTTTGGCGTCGGCAAATGGTGGGCTCCTAAAACAGAAAGTGTTGAGCAAGGTGTGGCGGAAGGTCTAAGTTTTAAAGATTATTTTAATTTAACAGAAGCTAAAAAAGGTCTTGAATAATGAGATACTTAGCTGTTGCACTAATATTGTGCTTAACTGGATGTGCTAGTATTAAGGAAATGATTCCTAGTTTTCAAGACGTTAATCAATCAGCTAAGATTATTGATGTGCGTCAAAGTGTAGCACAGTTAGATTGCAAACAACCACATGCACCGCAAGTTAAACAGATTAAAGATAACCTAGAATGGTTTGAACTATATAGTACTAGTAAAGGCGAAAGACAAAACGATGTATTGCGTTTGATTAAACCAATGCAAGAAACTGTAGATGATTTTTACAAACGTAGTACAAGTGAAAAGCAAGGTAGCGATACCTATTGCGAGATTAAGAAAAAGTTAATGACTACACAGGCCGAACGTGCGGCTAGTGTAGTACTAGGGAGATTCTAATGAACGAACTTATGCAATGTATTAACTCAGGTAAAGGCTGGGCGGCTGAACGTGCTAATACAGCATATCAGATTGGACAGGCATTAGAATCTGGACAGATTGATCCAAGTGAAGCAAAAGAGTTATTAGAAGATTTGGTTAGAACAGATAGATTAGATGCAGAAGCAGACGATATGGCTCTTAAGGCCATGTTAGTCACAGGCATCTATGCAGTAATACAGATATGTGGCTAATATGGAACAGTTAATCAACGCATTAAAAATAGCATTTGCCAGTGAATATGCATTTGCATTAAAAGCACAAAACTTTCATTGGAACACTGAAGGTCCAGACTTTTACGAGTTTCATTTGTTGTTTGAAACAATCTATGACGAAGTTTACGGAAGTATTGATGCATTTGCAGAAAATATTCGTAAAAGCGGTGCATACACTCCTGCTAGCTTATCTAGATTTAGTATGTTAACCACAGTGGAAGATGAGAATCAAGTTATTGATCCACGATCAATGACTGCTGAACTGTTAGCTGACAGTGATAAACTAGCACAGTTAATGGCAATGGTTTATAAAATGGCTGATGCCGCAGGCGAGTTTGGTCTATCTAACTTCTTAGCTGATCGTCAAGATGCACACCGCAAGCACAGCTGGTTCCTACGTTCTACATTAAAATGAGAGAAAATGAATATCCAGTCTATCCAGAAGATGATGGCACCGACCGTCCTCGCAACCCTTACAGCCCTGTATAATGGCCTAGCATTGTTTGGGTGCGGCCTAGCTGGTATTCCTTTGACTATTGGAGATTTACAAGATTATGAGAGCAAGTGAATTTATAATCGAATCATGGAGTCAGAAATACAAAAAGAGTATTAACTGCTCGCATCCTAAAGGCTTTAGTCAACGTGCTCACTGTGCCGGCAGAAAGAAACACAACGAAAGTGTTGAAATGGAAATGGTCTGCCCTGATTGCAACATGTGTGAATCCCATGGCAATCTTAGTGAAATTAAAAAAGGTGCCAAAGACAGCAACGGCTTTACTAAATGTTGGTCCGGATATCATGCCGCAGGTACAAAGAAAGGTAAGAACGGTTCAGTACGTAACTGTGTAAAGAACGAAAGCACAGAGCTAGAAGAAGAGTTTGATCTTATTGAATCGATTATATCCAACCTAGCTTTACGTAATGGTGTTAACGAAGATGCTGTCTGGGAAGATTTAGAAACACTCACAGACGATGAGCTATATGTGTTTGCTGTTACACAACCAGTTAATGAAGATTGGCAGAAAGTTAACAAACACGATAAGACTTCGGGCATGAGTCAAAAGGCTGTCAATGCCTATCGTAGAGAAAATCCAGGTAGCAAACTAAAAACTGCCGTAACGACTAAACCTAGTAAACTAAAAAGAGGTAGCAAAAGTGCCAAGCGTCGATCAAGTTATTGTTCTAGATCCGCTGGACAAAAACGTATGCATCATATAGATTGTTCAAAGACTCCAGATAAGGCAATCTGTGCGGCACGTCGTCGTTGGAACTGTTAATGCGAGCAAAAGAGTTCCAGCCAAAAAAACTAGTTATCTTTGATATAGATGACACGCTGGTTCATACACAAACTAAAGTCCACGTGGTCAAAGACGGACAGGTAACTAAAGAACTTAACAGTCATGAGTTTACACACTATAAACTACAACCGGGAGAACAGTTTGATTTTGAGAACTTTCGTAACGCACATGACTTTTTCCACAAAAGTAAACCGATCATTCCAATGATGAATCAACTCAAGCAAGACATCGCTACTGGTAACAAAGTAGTAATGGTAACTGCTCGTGCTGACTTTGATGATAAAGAGCTATTCTTAGATACATTCCGCAAGTATGGTGTAGACATGGCAAAAGTTCATGTTTATCGTGCAGGCAATATGACTGGCAAGATTCAAACAGAAGAAAAGAAAAAAATTATTATACGTAACTTGTTAGACAAGGACATTTATACTAAAGCCATAATGTATGATGATGCTGTTCCTAACTTAGAATCATTTGTAGAACTTAAGAAAGAATATCCAAAGACCAAGTTCTATGCCTGGCATGTTAGCTTAGAGGGCAAAGCAAGCGAATATCAACGTACCGATGAAAATTTTGCTGATGGAAAGCACCCAGAAGATAAAGGTGATGCTAAACGTCACGGCATTAACACTAAAGCATCAGTAAGCAGTTTACGTAAAACTGCTAAACAAGGTGGCCGTAAAGGTCAACTAGCACACTGGTTAGCAAATATGAAAGCAGGGCGAGCAAAGAAACATTAAAGAACACACTACCTTAGGACCAGTACTCGTTACTGACTCAAGTGTGCGCCGGCTGCTGGCGCAGGACGGCCCGATTCGCTACCGGGAATCCTGAAAGTGAGCATTTTTTTACGGCTAAATATTAGATGATTATATTATATACGCTAATAGTAACACATATCACAATTGTCTGCGTTACCCTGTTCCTACATAGAGGGCAAGCGCATAAGGGATTTGTTTTTAATCCTGTACTAGAACACTTTATGCGCTTCTGGTTATGGCTAACAACCGGAATGGTTACTAAGCAGTGGGTAGCTATACATCGAAAACATCACAGATTTAGTGACGAACCCGGTGATCCTCATAGTCCGCATGTATATGGTATATGGCATGTATTATTTAAAGGTGCAGGATTGTATCATTCTGCAAGTAAAGACGCTGAAATGATCCAACAATACGGTGTAGGCACACCCGATGATTGGATTGAACGCAACGTGTACACCCAACACAGTCGCCTGGGCATTCTCCTAATGTTAGTTATAAACTTATTGTTATTTGGGCCGTTAGGCCTTATAGTGTGGGGTGTACAAATGATATGGATACCATTCTGGGCCGCTGGTGTTATCAATGGAGTCGGACATTGGGTTGGGTATCGTAACGGCGAAACAAAGGATCAAAGCCGCAATATTAGCCCTTGGGGTATTATTATCGGCGGTGAAGAGCTACATAATAATCATCACCTTAATCCAGCTAATCCTAAACTAAGCAGAAGTTGGTTTGAGTTTGACATGGGTTGGATGTGGTTTACCATATTTAAAACGCTTAGACTAGCTAAACTTAGATAAATATTACTATGAGAGCAAAAGAATTTATTATTGAACAAGGCCACGGTGGGACAAAGAAGATTGATCCTACACATAAAGCCGCGATAAGAAATGTTATGACATTTCCTAGTATGAATCAAAGTACAGGAAGTGCCTACTTAGGTTGGCGCATGGGTATTGCTCTTGCAGGCGCACCTGATTATCCTACCAAGATGGAAGCAGATAACTGGATTGGTGGTGATCCTTTACTATCACCGTATACTAAAGAAGAAATGGATATGGTCAAAGCTGCCGCTAAGGCTGTAGGCGGAGGTGTTCCAGAAAACTGGACTGGTAAACGTAGTGAAGAACTTCCTGGTACACATAAAACAAGTCCAGTAGCTAAACCAAAAAGAAACAAATACGGCGTATGAAAATAAACGAACTATTAACAGAAGCACCTATTGACTTTGATCCTAGTGAGCCAATGAATCCCTTAGTACATAGTCATCAAGGCGCTAATCCAGGCAAGCTACAATATCGTATGCTACGTGCGGCAGGTCAGTTAAAGGATCTTGCTAAAAGAGCAGAACACGCTAGTCCATTAGAATGGGAAACGATTTCTAAAAACTTTTCAGAACTAGCAATGAACGTTGAACAGATTAGACATGGTCTAGAAGAACTGGCCGCGCAACGTAAAAAAGGTGGCGTCCGTTCAAGAGGCATTGATCCAAACATTGGATAAAATATAGTTGACACTGTCAACGCAAGGCTATATAATAAGGCATTACTAAGGAGAAGTTATGGGCGCACGTACCTATGGACCAGAAGAAAAGGCCAAGCTAGAAAGACTTATCAACGAAGGCGTTCAAATCAAATATGAAATGGAAAGCCTGTCAGAAGGACTCAAAGAAACTGTTAAAGCAGTTGCCGAAGAGTTAGAAATCAAACCCGCACTAATTAATAAAGCTATTTCCATTGCACATAAAGGTAACTGGAATGACGTATTCAGCGACTTTGACGATCTTGAAACTTTGATCGTAACTGTAGGCAAGGATAAATGATTGCTACAATATTTGCTCCAACTCTACAATGGATTAGAGATGATTGGTCTAGTCATCCTCTACGTTTTTGCGTTGAGTTGCTCGCTTGGGCTATTAGTATTGGTTGCAGTATTACTATGGCGCTCACAGTCCCTACTCCACCGCTTATTATTCTTTATCCTATTTGGATCACTGGCTGTGCCATGTATGCTTGGGCTAGTTGGACTAGGAAATCTTTTGGTATGTTGGCTAACTATATACTGTTGACCACTATTGATAGTATAGGCTTGATTAGGATGCTAAGTAATTAAGAGAAAGGTTTAGTCAGCCATAAATGACTGCATTGGTATTTGTCAGCCCTAAATGACATAAGGAGAAATATGAGTTATGTAGATGCTCTCTTTGACAGAGAGAACGACACTATTAAAGTCGTCGAAAGAAACAATAAAGGCGAACGGGTCTATAAAGAGCACCCTGTACGCTACACATTTTACTACCCGGATCAACGAGGCAAGTTTACTAGCATTTATGGTGATCCACTTACTAAGGTAGTATGCAAGAACACTAAAGACTTCCGGAAAGAAGTTTCTATTGCTTCAAATAAAGAATTGTACGAAAGTGATATTAATCCAATCTTTGTACACTTATCTGAAAATTATCTAAATCAAGATGCGCCTAAATTAAATATCTGCTTCTTCGACATTGAGGTAGACTTTGATCCAGAACGTGGCTACAGCACTCCAGAAGATGCGTTCATGCCAATCACTGCGATTACTGTTTACCTAAAATGGATGAAGAAGTTAATTACACTAGCAATGCCTCCTAAAGGCATGAAGATGGAAGATGCTGTTAAACTAGTGTCTGATATTCCGGATACACATTTGTTTGACAATGAAGGTGATATGTTAGAAACATTCTTGGACTTAATCCAAGACGCTGACATTATCAGTGGTTGGAACAGCGAAGGCTATGACGTTCCGTATACTGTTAATCGTGTTACTCGTGTATTAAGCAAAGAAGATACCAAACGCTTCTGTCTATGGGGACAGTTACCCAAGAAACGTGAATATGAAAAATATGGGAAGCAGGCTGTTACATATGACTTTCACGGTCGTGTACATTTAGATAGTCTTGAACTATATCGCAAATATACATATGAAGAACGCCATACATATCGATTAGATGCTATTGGTGAAATGGAAGTAGGAGAAAACAAAACTGTCTACGAAGGTACCCTTGATCAGTTGTACAACAATGACTTTCACAAATTTATTATCTATAACAGACAAGATACACTACTGTTAAACAAACTAGATGATAAACTAAAATTTATTGATCTTGCCAACACACTAGCACACGAGTGTACTGTATTGCTACAGACCACAATGGGTGCTGTTGCTGTTACTGAACAGGCTATTATTAATGAATGTCATCGTAGAGGATTCCAAGTTCCTAATAGACAAAAGCGTGACGAAGATGCTGACAACAGCGCCGCAGGTGCGTATGTTGCTTATCCCAAAGAAGGTATTCACGAATGGATTGGTTCTTTAGATATTAACAGTCTTTATCCGTCAGCCATTCGTGCGCTTAACATGGGTCCAGAGACTATTGTTGGACAGTTACGTCAAACTGAAACTGATAACTTTATCCACGAACAAATGACACTTAAGAAAAAGTCATTTGCCGCAAGTTGGGAAGGTATGTTTGGATCATTAGAATATCAATATGTTATGGAACAACGTATTGATAAAACTATTACCATTGATTGGGAAGATGGTAATAACACCGAACACTCTGCCGCCGAAGTCTACAAGTTAATCTTTGACAGTAATCAACCATGGATGATTAGTGCTAACGGCACTATCTTTACCTATGAAAAAGAAGGTATTATTCCGGGACTGTTAAAGCGTTGGTATGCTGAACGTAAAGAAATGCAGGCCAAACTTAAAGATTGTATCAAAGCAGAAAACAAAGTCGAAGAAGAATATTGGGATAAAAGACAGTTAGTTAAGAAGATTAACCTAAATAGTCTGTACGGTGCTATCCTTAACGCTGGTTGTAGATTCTTTGACAAGCGTATTGGACAGTCAACTACCCTAACAGGACGACAAATTGTTAAACATATGGCTGGTAAGGTGAACGAGATTATTACAGGCGATTTTGATTATCGTGGTAAAGCTATTATCTACGGTGATACTGACTCCTGTTATTTCTCTGGATATACAACGCTAAAGAAAGACATTGACTCCGGTGCTATCCCTTGGACTAAAGAAAACGTTATTGCATTGTATGACCAAGTCGGCAACGAAGTTAATAAAACATTCCCCAGCTTTATGGAAGATGCGTTTCATTGTCCGCATAGTCGCGGAGAAGTTATTAAAGCCGGTCGAGAAATTGTTGCTATTAAAGGCTTATTCATTACTAAGAAGCGTTATGCTGTTCTTTACTTTGATAAAGAAGGCAAGCGTACAGATATAGATGGCAAGCCTGGTAAGATTAAGGCTATGGGTTTAGATTTAAAACGCAGTGATACCCCTGAATTTATTCAGAATTTCTTGAGTGATATTTTAGAACGTGTGTTAACTGCTGGCTCAGAGGATGAAGTTTTAGAACACATTACCCGATTCCGCAGTGAGTTTAAAGCTAGGCCAGGATGGGAGAAGGGCAGTCCTAAACGTGCTAACAACATTACGGACTATCAGGCTAAAGAAGCAAAAGCAGGTAAAGCCAATATGCCCGGACATGTTCGAGCAAGTATCAATTGGAATACACTACGCCGTATGAATGGAGACAAGTATTCTATGCAGATTACAGACGGACAAAAAGTCATTGTTTGTAAACTAAAGCCAAATCCAATTGGCTTCACTTCGGTTGCATATCCAGTAGACGAATTACGTTTGCCTAAATGGTTTATGGAATTACCGTTTGACGACGCAGAAATGGAACAGACTATTATTGACAACAAACTAGAAAACTTAATTGGAGTTTTAGGTTGGGACATTAAGAGTACGGAAGAAAAAAACACTTTTAATCAACTCTTTGAGTTTTAAAAGGTTGACAATACATATTAATCAATATACAATACAACTAAGGAGAATTTTATGATTAAGGACATTTTAACAGACATCGTAGCACATACACACAGCTTGGGTTTTTTACCTTTGGTAAAAATTACAGGTGACAAGGCTACCACAACAATTGAGTCAATGGCTGAGGATCGTTCAGTTATTGTAACTGCTAGTGCTCATAAGGCAGTTGACGAATTTGAAGGCACATTTGGTATGCCAAACTTAGACAAGTTGAATCTTCACTTGAAGAACCCAGAGTATAAAGAAAATGCAAAAATTGATGTTTCTACCGCAGAACGCAACGGTGCTACTATTCCTGTTGGTTTGCATTTTGAAAATCAAACAGGCGACTTCCAGAACGACTATCGCTTTATGAATGCAGATATCATTAACGAAAAGTTAAAGACTGTCAAGTTTAAAGGTGCAAGCTGGGACGTAAGTTTTGAGCCAACTGTTACTGCTATTCAGCGTTTGAAATTGCAAGCGGCTGTACACACTGACGAAACTGTTTTCCAAGTGCGTACAGACAATGGTAACTTGGTATTCTTCTTCGGCGATGCAAGTACACATGCAGGTTCGTTTGTGTTCCAAGCAAATGTTAGCGGCAAGTTAAAGCATACATGGGCATGGCCTGTACAACAAGTTATTAGCATCCTAAATCTTTCTGGCAATATTACTATGAAAATTAGTGATGCAGGTGCTATGCAGATCACTGTTGATTCTGGTGTTACAGAATATAACTACATCCTTCCAGCGCAGAGCAAGTAATTATGAATAGCGTACAGATAATATCAGCATGTTTAGCGTTCTTGGTACTGTGTGGTGCTGTATATCGGCACATAGGATTTGACAAGATGAAAGAATGTTACGGCATGTGGTTGAAAAAAGAATACTGGACTGATTATAATACTGTAGAGTTTGCCAGTTGGGCGGCCAAGGCCTGTATCATTATTCCCGGCCTAATCTTTGGTATTAGCATTTGGTGGTTATATTTCTTCACATTAGCAACAAGCCTAACACTTATATGGGCCAGTGAAAAGAAACTGTTACCCACACTAGTAGGATTTAACACCATATGGGCTTGGATCAGCTGTATGGTATTGGCGCAACATTTACTTAAATGAATAAAAATCTAACAGCAACGCAAAGCGATTACGCATATTTCTTGCCAGCTACGTCAGGATTCTATAGTACATTCATAGGCAAACAACGCTATGGAAACTATGTAGATCCTGCACGTATTCCTCCAAGTCTTGCTAATGGTGTGGAAAGCCTTAACTATCTTAATCCAGACAAGGGTCAGTTTTACTTTGATCACTGTTTGTATTCAGCAGGTCATGCTAACTTAGACCTTAATAAACCAGACGAAACTGAAGACATGTTCCGTAATCGTGATCGTAATACCAGTTGGGTATTAGGTGACTCGGGTGGATTCCAGATCGGTAAAGGTGTTTGGCCTGCTGATTGGAAAGATCCTAACTGTCCTAAAGCCGCATTGAAGCGTAAACAAGTTTTAACTTGGATGGATAGTCTAATGGACTATGGCATGGGTCTTGACATTCCTGCGTGGGTCGCTCGTAGCCCGGCAGGACGTGCGGCTACTGGTATTAGTACATATAACGAAGCAGTACAAGGTACGTTTATTAATAATGAATATTTTATTAACAATCGTAATGGCAACTGTAAGTTTTTAAATGTTCTTCAAGGCGAGAACCATGCTGATGCCGAAGGTTGGTATCAGCATATGAAGAAATACAGTGACCCAACAATCTATGGCGACCGTGCATTTAACGGTTGGGGTATGGGTGGACAGAATATGTGTGATATCCACTTAGTACTTAAACGTCTAGTAGCACTACGTTTTGATGGGTTGTTAGAAAAAGGCCATCAAGACTGGATGCACTTTTTAGGTACTAGTAAGTTAGAGTGGGCTGTTCTATTAACAGACATTCAACGTGCTGTACGTAAACATCATAATAGTCAGTTTACTATTAGCTTTGACTGTGCAAGTCCATTCTTAGCAACTGCTAATGGGCAGATTTATATTAACACCGAAACAGACGATCGTACTAAATGGGTCTATCGTATGCAAGCATCAGCTGATGATAAAAAGTATGCTACTGATACCAGATTATTTAAAGATGCTGTACTACAAGACAAGATATTTGAAAAATTTGAATCAAGTCCAATCATTGATCAAATGCAAATGAAAGATATTTGTATCTATAAGCCAGGCGACCTAAATAAGAATGGTAAAGAAGGTCGTACTAGTTGGGATAGTTTTAGCTATGCACTAATGATGGGACATAATGTTTGGATGCATATCAATGCGGTACAGGAAGCCAATCGACAATATGATTTGGGCAAATTGCCATCCATGTTAGTTGACGAACGCTTTGATAGAGTGTATTATAAGGACATAGTAGAAGCAATATTTTCAACCAGTGATAGAGGCATTGCCGATGCTGTTGTAGAAGAATACAGCAGATACTGGATGAGTATTATTGGTACTAGAGGCGCAACAGGTAAAAAGACTGTAAATGCACAAACACATGCAGACATACATTTTGAAATCGAAGCTAACCTAGAACCAGAAAAGAAAGCCAAAGTTGAACCTAAAGAAATTATACTTAACCCGAGTTTATTTGAATGAAACGTGATTATACAGATGGCGTAAGTGAAGCAGTAAACTTCTTCATTGGTAATGAAGTAGAACATACTCCTGCGTTTGGTATGCGTACCTTGTTTGTTACCGGTATTCATAACGAGCAAGTGATTGAACATTTGCTTGGAGATGAAAACTGTTTACTTGATACTAGTAAGCATATTAAACATATTTTCTTTGGTGCTAATCATAGTTTTAATCCGCAATGGAATGACTATGAAGGTTGGAAATCGTGGGAAGAAATGATTACCTATTTCTTAGATCGAGACTATCTATGCTCATTAGATATCCCATTAAGTGCAGTAGAAGAGTTTCACGATGGTGGGTTAAATGATTATGCAAACTTTATTCCACAAATTAGAGTTCCAATTCCTTATATTAAATTATGGAATTATAATACAATGCTTAAAATTGATGACAAAGATTTTAAAGCAACTAATCCCGGCGTGTGGTCTCATAGCCTACACGATCTCCAAGACCGTAAGAAGTTCACCCCGTGGGCAGATTACAAAAATGACACTATCTTAAAATGATTATTAGACAAGACCAAAGACCAAATAAAATGATCTGGGTTACCTTACGCAAGGAAGGTATCCACTGCTACCCAGCGGCGGCAACAGATCCAAACTTAGCTACAGGAGATGAATATGATGTATCGTTCCTTGCTAATCCTCACCGCCACATCTTTCATTTCAGGGTGTGGATCAGTGTGCAACATAATGACAGGGACATCGAGTTCATCCAGTTCAAACGATGGCTCGAGTCGCTGTATAATGGTCAAGGTTCCGTTCTAAGCCTTGACTACAAGAGTTGTGAGATGATGTCAGACGATTTGTATAACATCATCGCACTAAAGTATCCAGATCGTGAGATCTGGATTGAGGTCTCCGAAGACGGAGAAAATGGTTCATTCATCAAATATTAATTTAAGGAAATAAAGATGAAAAAAGAAGTCGTTCAGATTTTTGACGATCTAGAGGCCCTGCATGATTTTTGCAGGTTAAATATGGCTCCTTTTAACGAGGCAGACCTTTATAACAGAGGTTCAAAAGTTTGGAGAGATTACGAATACAGTAAGCGTCCACGCAACTATGAACGCAAAGAGTATCAAGGCAATAAGCCACGCAATAATAACGGTGGCTATAATAACTACCGCAACGGTCGTCAGTAATGGCAACTGTTTACCTAGTAGATCTTGAGCCTGTAGAAACTCGCTACACGGCTCAATGGAAGACTCACCTTCCTGCTATCTTACAAAAGAGAGGACATGATGTCACGATTATATCTGGCCCTAGCAATATTCCTAGCGCCACTACTCCTGGTGCATTTCTTAATTTTGGGGGTACTAATATCTATAAGGCAGACCAAGTTGCACAACTTGGAAGACTTTTTTGTGCAGGATCCATCAAGGTCGGCGATCATTTTATTTTTACTGACGCTTGGCATCCAGGCATTATTAATCTAAAGTACATGAGTGAGTTGTTACAGATTCCTGTAACTATTCATGCACTATGGCATGCCGGTAGTTATGATCCTCAGGACTTCTTAGGAAGGCTTATTGGTGATAAGCCTTGGGTTAGGCATGCGGAGTTTAGTTTTTTCAGTGCAATCGATCACAATTACTTTGCTACACAGTTCCATATAGATTTGTTTTGTAAAACATTTTTAGAAGATACTCCAAAACAAGAATGTATAGCAAACGGAAATATTGTACGTACAGGATGGCCTATGGAATATATGGAAGATACGTTAACTATGTATAAGAACATGCCTAAACGTGATCTTATACTGTTCCCTCATCGTATAGCGCCAGAGAAACAGGTTGAAATTTTCCGTGATTTAAAACATTGGCTACCTCAATATGAGTTTGTAGTATGTCAGGACCAACAGCTAACAAAAAATGAATACCATAACTTGTTAGGAGAGGCTAAATTAGTTTTTAGTGCTAATTTACAAGAAACACTTGGTATTAGTTGTTACGAAGGTGCAGTAGTAGATGCTATACCGTTAGTCCCTGATAGATTGAGCTATACAGAAATGTATTACGACACATTTAAGTACCCGAGCGAGTGGACTGAAAGTTGGGACAAGTACGAAGAAAATCGAATGAATCTTTGTCATAAGATAATCCAATACATGACCAATTATACACAGTTTATTCCTACTGTAAAAAAACAAGCAAGAGACTTACACGATCAATTCTTTAGCGCAAATGGATTACTCAACAACATCAAATAACGTAGGCATTATTGCCCAAGAAGTACTTGATACTATTACTATCGATACTAGCTCATGGAATATGAGCTCCGGTACTGGTTCTAGCTATTATTATACTGCCGGTGCAGGAGTTGGCGGCAGTTCTGATACTATTACTATCAGTAATGGCGGAACCGGTATCAGTAACTATACAATTGGCGGAGGTCTTACGTCGTCTGGTACTGTTAGTATTGGAACTATAACCGGAGTCGGTACAGGATATAATTGGGGCATAACGGAAGAATTTGTAAATTGTTTGCCGGACTTTAATAGAGTACAGGCCATGTGTGAACAATATCCCGGATTAAAGATTGCCTACGAAAAATTTGTAACAACATATAAGTTAGTGAAAGATGATTATGATAGTCCAAAAGATTAAAAACAAATTCTTTTCCTTTTTAGAAAAACATGATCGTAAACGTATCATTATGGATCGTCAATGTAACGAGCCGTTGTTAACTCGTTACTATCTGTTCTTGAAAGATCGCAAGCGTTTTCCGTTTAATGCGTTCTTACACAAATTTCACAAAGGTGATCCTGGAGATGTACATGATCATCCTTGGCCTTACTTTACTTTAATTTTAGCAGGCGGCTATTACGAATGGGTGCCTAAATTTGCTAACGGGATTATGATTGGCGAAATTCGTATGTGGCGAGGCCCTGGTCATTTTAGATTTTGTAGTTCTACTAGCTATCATCGAATTGAATTAAAAGAAGGTATTACGCCTTGGACCTTGTTTATGCCTGGTCCGCAAAGACGAGAATGGGGATTTCTTGTCAATAATAAATGGATACACACCGATGAGTACCTTGAAACAAACAAGCAACATTAAAAACGGATTGGTTGGAAGTACTGTAACCATTGCTCCTGGTTACGGAGCAGTACCTCCACAACTGAGCGGGCATGTTTATACAACTACTTCTTCAGGTACATCTGGACAGTTTTTAACGTCCTCTGGCAGTAATGGAACTACTTGGACCACTGGCACTAGCACTATCAATGCCAATCCTGCAATAACTGTTAAACAAACCAATCCGCCAGAATTAGAAGTCAAAGGCAGGATGGTTATTAATGGTATAGACTTAGAAGAACGGTTGAATACAATCGAAAAAGTCTTGCAAATTCCCGAACGAGATGTTAAACTAGAAAAGAAGCACCCAAAGCTAAAGAAACTGTATGATGAATACATACACGCATTGGGTAAGTATAGAACATTTGATGCACTTAAAGGAGATAACGAATGAAAACCTTACACGAATCAGTAGCACATACCTACAAAGAAATGACCATTAAAGAAAATCCTGGATTTAGGATTCGTTTAGAAAAACACGAAGTAATTAATCCTAAAGGTTTGTTTAGCCTTGATATTATTCAAGAAAGTCTTAAAGACGGTGAAGTACAAGATACTGCTACTTACAATTTCTTTATGACTAAAGATGAATTGCAAAATCTTGCACAGGGTTTAACTGCATGAAAAAAATATACTACAGTTGGAAAGACGTCGAAGGTGCTTGTTTAGATATTGCTAGACAAGTAATTTCTAGCCAATGGCGGCCTGACTATATTGTAGGCATTACTCGCGGTGGTGCAATCCCCGCAGTAATGTTAAGTCAGTTTTTTAATATTCCCATGCGTCCATTACAAGTGTCTTTAAGAGACGGTGGAGATTGTGTTAGCGATTTAGGTATGGCCGAAGATGCATTTGGTCATGATGAAGATCCTAAAAATATCCTTATTGTAGATGACATTAATGATCAAGGAAGTACAATTGCTTGGATTAAGAAAGACTGGCCGAGTGGCTGTTTTCCTGATCATAACCAATGGACAAAGACATGGGGACATAATGTTCGATTTGCTACTTTAACAAACAATATGGCTAGTAAAGAAACTGTTGACTATAGTGTTTGGGAAGTTAACAAAGCAGAAGAAGATTGTTGGTTAGTTTATCCGTGGGAAGAATTTTGGCGCAATGACAACTGATATTGAAAGGGCACTTGATGAAAAACGAGCACCGTGGACAGGTATTGAATACCGAACCAAAGATTATTGGGTCTTCCGAGATGCCTACCCAGTTACGGAAGGACATCTGTTATTTGTGCCTACCAAAGAAGACTGGGACCATCTCTGGGACTGTTACAAAGCCGCATACAAGTTCGGTTACATGGGAGTCGACTCGGGTAGGTGGGACGCTTTTAATGTCGGACAAAACGTTGGCGAGGCTGCTGGACAAACAGTAATGTATCCACACGTACATATGATACCTAGACGTACAGGCGATATGAAAGATCCGCGTGGCGGAGTTAGGCATGTTATTCCAGAAAAAGGAAATTACAAAAATGAGTAAGTGTACTTGCGGCCGTACTATTAACGACCCTTGGTGTGATGGTAGTCACACATTAACCGAAGAACAGTATAAAGAACGCTGTAGAGAAATCGAACTTGAGGAATACAAACGTCAAGCTCAAGAATTATGGAACGATTCATGCACTAGCATTAGGTCTAATGATGCCAAGTGAGTGCGATGTGCGTATCGACTGGGATAACCAAAATGGATTCTGGTGGAATGAAACTTGTGCATTAGTATTATCAGTTTTTGGGTTACCTGGAAATAGATACGAGTCTCATCCAGACTCAGACTATATGCTGTTTAAATTTAAATCAAAAAAGGATGCAGAATTATGCCGCATACTGTTAAGCGAACGATTCTAATAACTATAGCAATCGGTGTATATGTTGCTGTAATGTTTTTAGTATTTCCAATGATAATGTCAAAAAAAGGTGATGTTATTAAGATTGACTGCACGTGGAGTGAGATAAGTCCAGACTTTAGTCCAGAAATAAAACAAGCGTGTCGTAAAGCTCGTATAGCAAATCCCACATGATAAAATTTAATCTCAGCTTACTAAATCCTTTCAAACACGAAAACTTTATTGGTTTATATAATTGGAGTGGTAAGATTACCAAAAATAAATCTTGGGAAGTAGAGTTATACTACTATGCCTACGAATGGTTTATTTTTAACATAGATCTATCTTGGATTGGTCGAGATCATGCTGGTCCAAATTTTGAAGTTGGTGTATTTGGCTACAATTTAAGTGGCAATATATACGACAATAGACATTGGGATTATAAAAATAAATGTTGGGAAACACTTGACAACGACCTAAATAAAGTAGTATAATAACACAAAGACATCCACGTCATTAACTCGGAGAATTAAAATTGACAACATTTACAACAGAAGATTTACAAAATGTCATTGCTGGCGCAGAACAGCAGGGCGATGACGACAAAAACTATAAAGAAGCATACTTAGGCGACTACCTTCGTTTTAAAATGAAACGTGAAGGAAAACGCTTTTGGGCTGGTGACAACATCAGCGAGTATGTTACTGAAGCTGACAAAGAACAGTTAATTAACGATGCCGCTGAAGCATTTGAAACTGTGTTAGATAGATTGCTAATTGATCGTGAAACAGATCCCAATAGCAAAGGTACAGCTAGACGATTAGCTAAAATGTATTTTAACGAAGTAATGGCAGGACGTTATGAACCAGCACCGGATGCAACAGCTTTTCCAAACGACAGTAAAGATAGGTATGAAGGCATGTTGGTGGTTAGGAGTGAGCTTCGTAGCATGTGTAGCCATCATCACCAGCCTGTTAGTGGTGTTGCCTACATCGGGATCATCGCCGCCCAAAAACTCATTGGATTGTCCAAGTATACACGTATTGCCCAATGGTGTAGTCGTAGAGGAACCCTACAGGAAGAATTGTGTAATGACATAGCAAGAGAAATACAAAAGGCAACAGGATCAGAAAACGTAGCAGTCTACGTTCAAGCAGTTCATGGGTGCTGTGAAAATCGCGGCATTATGGCACACTCTAGTCTAACACAGACTACAGTTTTAAAAGGTGCATTTAACACCGATGGCAACACAAAGAAAGAGTTTTTTGATAACATTAAACTTCAACAAGAATTTGCACCACGATGACCTACTGTTTAATACCAATGACTCTTCCCGAGATTAATAATCTTTTAGGGGCTAATTTTGTAAATACATTTCAAACTGAGATGGATTTGATTATTGCTCCTTTAAGAAAATATATTGCAAAAGGATATCCATTAGCACTAGGTAAAGAACAATGGGAGTATGTGGTTTCTGAATCTATTCCTAATGCAGAATGGTGTGGTGCAGGAAAAAGCATTATCGATGTTAAGATTGGTAGCATAGGTATAGATGTCAAGGGCGTTAGTAAAGAAGAAACATCAACGTCGACTACCGAAGCTAGTATGTTCCAATCATTTAAAGAAGAAACAAAATTATATTTCAATAAAAAAGATACTGAAAGTATTTGGAATTTATTTGTCGATGGGTGGCTTTCCAAAGTTAAATCTGTAGATGAATATTATCTTATTGGTATTGTTAGAGAAAAAGAAACGCTTAACTGCTCACTGTGTGCATTTAAGGTTGCTGACACTAATCTATTATACGAGGACGATCTTTGTAAGTTCACAAAAAAGTCTATGAAAGTATCAGGATTAGCAGATTCTGCATTTATTGAAACAAGAGTTTACAGTAGCAAAACTAGATTAGAAATTAAATTTAAAAGCAAAGTTTGGCAAGACCCTAACTATGCTTTACCAATTTACAAATTTTAAGGAGACCCAAATGTCACAACTAAGCAAACTAGCAAAAGTAAATGAAAATATCAGCATCAATCGTTACGACAACGGTTGGATGGTTGAAATCGGTGGACGAGATAAAAAAGAAGATTGGAAAACTACCAAGACGCTTTGCAATTCAGAAGAAGAAGTACTTGCTCTAGTTAAAGAGTGGAATACATTACCTTTAGACGTTTAAGGAGAATATTATGTTTGGATCAAACTATACAGAAAACGGTTTTATTAACTATCGTTCTGCTGGAGAAATCAATCAAGCCATGGGTCGTGTTTACGGTTACATGGGTCTTGCCACATTGGTAAGTATGCTGGTCAGTTTCTTTGTGGGGACCAATCCAGAGTTAGTGCAGTTTTTCTTTACAGGTGCAATGCATTGGGTGGTAATGTTTGCGCCGTTGATTGCAGTATTTGGAATTGGCTACGCACTTAACAACGATCCGCCAAAAGAAACTGCTATACTATTATTAGCAGGCTTTGCGGCTATCATGGGCTTGAGCTTTGCTGTAATATTTGCGGTCTATACTATGAGCAGTATTTTTAGTGCCTTCATGGGTGCTAGTGTTCTGTTTGGAACAATGAGCTTCTACGGATACTTTACTAAAAAGAATTTAGATAGTTTAGGCAAGTTTATGTTTGTTGGATTGATTGCCATCATTATTGCCAGCGTTATCAATATCTTTATTGGTAGTAGTGTAATGCAGATGGTCATTTCAGCATTAGCCATTGTGATCTTCATGGGACTAACTGCTTACGACACCCAACAGATTCGTGAAATGGTTAGCGTTGATTCTAGCCCTGCCGTAGAAGTAATAGGTGCTCTAACTCTGTACTTAGACTTTATCAATATCTTCTTGAGCTTGCTACAGTTGTTTGGCGATAAAAAGGATTAATAATGTCAGTATATCTAATTAAACCACTTGAAAAGAAAAGCGTAGTTTACCACGTAGAAATGTTTCGTGAAAATGCGGACGGTTCTACTAGTTGGTTTAACTTAGACGAAACATGGCGATGGGGTCAAGGATTTATTGAATCAGATATGGATTGTAACCTTCCGTATAAAGATAGTGACCTTGCCTACTGTGATCCTAATGCAGGATGGGGTGCTGAACTAGACGATAGCTGTGCTTGCTGGTTTGAATTTAGCGATGATATTACTGAAGAAGAACAGGAAGCTATCAAAGAAGCATACTATGAAGGCGGTGCGGCTTGGTTGTTTGACGGCGAACATGATTGGCAAGAAGAGGATTCAGCTATTCATGTGTTAGCACCTTTCCAAGTTAGTCTTGTTGAAGATGACGGTACTATTATCGAAGAAAATGTAGTATTAAAGGATCGTCCAAATCCTAATACAAGTTGGCCGTTTAGTCCAGAATTTCCTAAGGAAGAATAAAATGAATTCAGTAGATATGGCAAATAATCTTATTCATCGAGCAAAGAACTTACAAGAGTTTGTTGTTGAAACCGATGTTCCGGAAGATTTTAGATTTAATGGCGTAATACCATTTGACATGCAGATTAAAGATAGTATAATAAGTGCTAAAGTAATAGCACTTGACTTTGATGAAGCTGTTACACAACTTGATAACTTTTTAGAAAGCTGTAAATGAATCCGCAACACCTATATACAATACGCTGGACACAACCCTATGCTACTTATCAGATGCGCCCGTATCTTCGCCAACTTCGTAATGACTATGAAGTTCAGATTGAAGATAAATTGGCTCGTGGTCAGTTCGATGATGCAAAAGCAGTCTTAGAAAGAATTATGAAATTATGAACTGGTTGAAACTCAAATTCCGAGATTGGATAAACAGCGCACAAGATATACATGAAACATCTACACGATCAAGTCGATTAATTAGTAGTGCTGAAGAAAAGACTATTAATGATGATCCTGTATTAAATTTCAAAGTTTATTCAGCAGTAGGTGGTAAGGTTGTAGAGTTTAGACGTTATGATCGTAAAAGTGATCGCAATGATAGCACCACTTACATTATTACTAATGATCAAGACTTTGGCGATCGCATTGCAAAAATTGCAACTATGGAAAATTTAAAAGCATGAAGATAGAAATTCCAGCAGAAGGTATTATGAAAACAGGCGATTGGGGAGATAGTAAAGTCTACCGAATCGCCTGTAATTGTCACGATGAATCCCACAATCACAATGTATGGATAGAAGCAGACGACCATGATATTGTTGTAAACATTTATACTACAGGCAAAACTAACTGGTGGAGTAAAACACGATGGTATCATATTTGGACATTACTAACCAAAGGTTATATCGATACCGAATCTAGTGTGCATTTAACCAAACAACAAGCTCTTAACTATGCAAATGTGTTACAATTGGCAATTAGTGATGTAGAAGAATTTAGGAAGAACAATGTCAAAAATTAAAATTGCAGAATTATTTTATAGCGTACAAGGTGAAGGACGGTACATGGGTGTTCCGTCTGTGTTTCTACGCACATTTGGTTGTAACTTTAAGTGTGCTGGCTTTGGTATGCCACGTGGTGAAGAAAGCCATGAAGCAACAGACCTTGCGGCTACACATACAATGATTAAAGCATTTGAAAAATATGAAGACTTGCCTTTGGTTAGTACAGGCTGTGATTCGTATGCTAGTTGGCATCCAGACTTTAAAGATCTAAGTCCAATGCTTGAAAGTAATGCTATTGTAAATCGAATTATGGAAATACTGCCGCACAAACGTTGGGAAGAAGAACATCTTGTCATCACAGGTGGCGAACCTTTATTGGGTTGGCAACGTGCTTATCCAGAATTGTTAGAACACGCTAGTATGGGTAGACTTAAAGAAATTACATTTGAAACAAATGGTACTCAGCCGTTAACTGATGAATTTAGATCATATTTGCACAACTGGCGTAAGGCAAATACAGATCGAGAGATTACCTTTAGTGTAAGTGCTAAACTTCCTTGTAGCGGAGAATCATGGGATGAAGCTATTCAACCACAGATTGTTTGCGAGTACGAATGGTTTGGTACTGCATATTTAAAGTTTGTTATTGCTACAGAACAAGACTTTGCCGATGCTGAGTGTGCTATTGCGGCTTATCGTAAACAGGGATTTAAAGGGCATGTATACTTAATGCCAGTAGGCGGCGTTGAAAGTGTCTATGCAATGAACAATAAGAATGTAGCATTACTGGCAATGAAAAATGGTTTGCGTTATAGTGATCGTTTGCAAGTACCGTTATTTAAAAATGAATGGGGAACCTAATGAATAAATGGATTGAAAAATTATTTGGCATTGATAAAATTAAAGCCAGAACAGAAGCCGCATTAAAACAAGCAGAAGAATCTATTCAAGTAGCCAATAAAGCCGCAACTGCCGCTGAGGCCGCGCAAAAAGCAGAAGAACTAGCCAAATTAGATCCAAAGGCTCGTGCTACTGCCAAAGGTGAGCCATATGTAGCAGTACTTGATACTAAAGTAAATCCGGACAATGTACGTAATGGCTTTTTTGAGCTTGACTGGAATGACCTTTTTGTGTTACAATTGAAACAAGCTGGATACGGATTTGACGGTGATGCCGACGAAGAGATTGTAGATCGTTGGTTTAGAGGATTATGCAAAGACGTGGCTAGCGAAGAAGGTATTGATATGACTGACCGAGGTGCGGGTTATATTAATGTTCGTAAGTTAACCGAAGGTAAAAGCGAAGTTTCATGACATATATTTTAGTAGATACTGCTAACACATTCTTCCGTGCCCGTCACGTCATTAAAGGTGACGCTGATATTAAGTTGGGCATGGCATTCCATATTACACTTAACAGTATCCGCAAGGCTTGGCAAGACTTTGGAGGCACACATGTAGTCTTCTGTCTCGAAGGTAGATCATGGCGCAAAGACTATTACACTCCTTACAAGGCGCAACGTGCGGCGGCTCGTGCGGCAAAGACTGTAAAAGAGCAAGAAGAAGAAACCCTGTTCTGGGAATCATTTGATGCATTTAAAGATTTCGTTACAGAAAAGACTAACTGTACAGTATTACAGAATCAGCAGTTAGAAGCAGATGATTTGATTGCAGGTTTTATTCAAAGTCATCCCAATGACGATCACGTGATTATTTCGACAGATACAGATTTCGTGCAACTCATTGCTCCGAATGTTAAGCAGTATAACGGAGTAATGGAACATACTATTACACACGAAGGTATCTTTGATAAAAAGGGCAAGCGTGTTATTGATAATAAAACTAAAGAAGCTAAAGTAGTTCCAGACCCACAATGGCTGTTATTTGAAAAATGTATTCGCGGTGATACTAGCGATAACGTGTTTAGTGCATATCCTAAGGTACGTAAGAATAAACTAGAAGAAGCATTTAAGGATAGAGCTAATAAAGGATTCGCGTGGAACAATCTCATGTTGCAACGTTGGGTTGACCATAATGGTGCCGAACATCGTGTGCTAGAAGATTATGAACGCAATCGTAAGTTAATTGATCTTACACAACAACCTGCAGATATTCGCAATATTATAACAGAAACTATCATTGGTGGCATTAAGCCAAAGGAAGTTACACAAGTTGGAATTAGACTATTAAAGTTTGCACAACTTTATGATTTACAAAAAATCTCCGATCAAGCATCTAGTTATGCTGATCCTTTAAACGCTAAGTATCCTGCGGCTAGCTATACTTGGCAAGTTCTAAATAAGAAGGAAGTACAATGACCGAAATCCATGCAAAGCCTGTAGTAGACGGAAAATTTTGGATTGTTGAACAAGACGAAAATAAAGTAGGTGTTCTAAAACTTACTGAACAGAAAAAATTTGTCTTTAGTTCAAAAGATACTATTACAGTATTTGATAATAAGAAAAAATTATTTGAAGCGTTTGGATCAAATTTCTTTGTAGCTAAAAAGAAAAACGAAGAAGTTGAATCATTAGATAGAGAAGTACACGGATATCCAACTAGCGGCGCACCATATAATCCCATGTATGATGTAAAGAAACACTTACCACTTTTTACTAAAAGTAATAAATCAAAATCGGTTTATTGTGCAGGCTACTATATTATTAAATTTGATAAAGGTTGGGTAAAGAGTTTTTGTCCTAAACTTATTACTGTTGAACGCTATCAATATGAAGGTCCATTTAAAACTGAAATGGAAATGAAACATAGGTTAAACAATGCAAACAGATAAGATTAATACAACTGTATTGACACAGTTTATGAATCAAATTAAGGCCGCTGATACTAGTAATCAGCGAGAAATTAGATTAGACATTGCTACTGCTAAAAACATACATCACACACTAGCATTAGTAATGACTAGATTAGCAGGCAACTATGAAGGTTTAATGCAGTCGCAGGCTAAGGAAGAACCAGTAATCACTGTTCAAATGGACGGTGGAGTATGGACGGAAAAGTAATGTAAATGCGATAAATATATACGTAGTTATCTGGAGATAGTATATATGAGTCGACCTAAACCAAATGTAGTACTTGAAAGCGTTAATAAAAAAACGTATAAGAGTGATCAAATCCTAGAAGCGGAAGCTATTTGGGCTGTTTTCTATCTAGGAAAACCTTTCAACTTAAAAAGTCAAAACAGCCTAAGTGGTTATCCAGGTAGCAAGTATAAGAAAGTCAGTTTTTCAAATCCTGGCCACGCACATAATCTTGCTAAAAAATTAAACACTTTATTCAATAGCAAAGACTTTGCTGTTTATAAACTAACAACTGGTGAAGAAATAAAGTGAACAGAAAAACCTACACTAAAATATTCTTAAAATCAGCAGGCGTTGCTGTTACAGAAGAAAATATTAGTGTCAGTATGCGAGTGTGGTGGCAAAACAACAGAACCAAAAGCGAAGGTGGTCTGCGTCTAACCGAAAAAGGTTTGGATTTTTTAAGAACTACTTTGGATTTGGCTGTTTACGAAGTTCCGTTTCCAACCGGATTCGATTTAAAACCACAAGTGATTATATTTTTGGATAGATTTATAGACTGTCCATATTTCTTAACAGATCGCTCAATAACTGTACTTTCGGAAAGAAAGTGTTTTGAGTTATACCTTTTTAACGGTGATGTCCAAAAATACGGAATTACCAAAGCCATGCGTAGCAAAAAAGCCACAGAAGAAAATAATTAAAAAAGTTCTTGACTTTTCTAGCGTTCTGCGTTATAATACTAATACTGCGAAACAAAAGCAGAACTATTTTTTAACAGACAGGAGCTAGTATGGCAAAAGCAGAAGTTATCAATCGTCAAGTGAGCCCGAACGGTGCAAAGAACGCTATTCGTAAGGCATTTAAGAAACAGCGTCCATTGTTCCTCTGGGGTCCCCCGGGCATTGGTAAGTCTGATGTCATTCATCAGTTAGGCGCAGAAATGGATGCTCATGTTATTGACATTCGTTTGAGTCTTTGGGAACCTACCGATATTAAAGGTATTCCTTACTTTGACAGCAACTCAGGTACTATGGTTTGGGGTAGCCCAAGCGAACTGCCTACAAAAGAGTTTGCTTCTAAATTCCCCCACGTTATTTTGTTCCTAGACGAAATGAACTCTGCGGCTCCTAGTGTACAAGCGGCGGCTTATCAGTTGATTTTGAATCGTCGTGTTGGACAATATCATTTGCCAGATAACGTTCTTATTGTTGCGGCTGGTAACCGTGAAGCAGATAAGGGTGTTACTTACCGTATGCCTGCTCCGTTGGCTAACCGTTTTGTTCACTTGGAAATGCGTGTAGATTTTGATGACTGGTCACAATGGGCTACTGTAAACAAAGTACATCCAGATGTGGTTGGTTACTGCACCTTTGCTAAGAAAGACCTGTACGACTTTGATCCAAAGTCTAGCTCACGTGCCTTTGCTACTCCACGTAGCTGGTCCTTTGTTAGCGAGTTGTTGGAAGATGATGACACTAGCAACGACACATTGACTGATTTGATTGCGGGTGCAGTTGGAGAAGGATTGGCTATTAAGTTTATGGCTCACCGTAAGATCAGCTCTAAACTGCCTAAACCAGAAGACATCCTTACAGGCAAGGTTAAGAAAATGGAAACTAAAGAAATTAGTGCCATGTATTCTTTAACTGTATCATTGTGCTATGAGCTCAAAGATGCGGCTGACAAGAATGATAAGAAGTTTAACGACAAGGTTAACTACTTCTTCCAATTTATGATGGATAATTTTGAAACAGAATTGGTTGTTATGGGTACCAAACTTGCATTGACACAATATCAATTGCCGTTGGATCCAGACGAGATTGCATGTTTTGATGACTTCCATACTAAGTTTGGCAAGTATATTGCGGCTGCTCAAACCAAATAAGCAGAAAATAAAAGGTGTAGAAATACACCTTTTATCTTGACTTTTATACAGAATGACTGTATAATACATATATACAGTAAACATTTAGGAGCAAAAATGGCACATAGTACCGATCCAGTAATTGATAAAATTGTAGTAGCACGAGTAGGACTGCTATTACGTCATCCGTTTTTTGGCAATATGGCAACTCGAATGAAGCTCATTGATGCGTCAGATTGGTTACCAACTGCCGCTACCGATTTCCGTAACTTCTACTTTAACCGTGAGTTTTTTGAGAAAATGACTCCTCGTCAAGTTGAGTTTGTAGTAGCACACGAAATCTTGCATTGTGTATTTGATCACATGATGCGTAACGAAGGCAGAGAAAAACAAATTTGGAACATTGCCGCTGACTATTGTGTTAACGGTATCCTAAAGCGTGACCGCATTGGTGATGATCCTCCTGTTAAGTTCTTCTATGATCGCAAGTACGACAACTGGTCAGCTGAACAAGTCTACGACGAAATCTATAACAAGTATGATGAAGAACAACTTAACCAGTTAGGTCAAATGTTGGATCATCATATGGATCCAGAAGGCGGTAAAGATGGACAGCCACAGTACTCTAAAGAAGAACTGAAAAAGATCCGTGACGAAATTAAAGAAGCAATGATCCAAAGTGCTAATGCCGCAGGTGCAGGTAATGTGCCAGGCGAGATTGCACGTATGATTAAAGACATGACTGAGCCTAAAATGGATTGGCGTGAAATGTTGCGTATGAACATTCAAAGTCTTGTTAAAAATGACTTCAGCTTTAGCCGTCCTAACCGCAAAGGTCAAATGACAGGTGCTGTATTGCCAGGTTGCAATTTTGACACTAGCATTGACGTATGCGTAGCACTTGACATGTCAGGTTCTATTAGCGATGAAATGGGTGCGGATTTCTTAGGTGAAGTCAAAGGCATTATGCAAGAGTTCAAAGATTTTAACATTAAGATTTGGTGTTTTGACACTAAGGTCTATAATGAGCAAGACTATGACTCTTACAACGGCGATGAGATTGACGAATACGAAATCATGGGCGGTGGCGGTACAGAATTTGACTGTAACTGGGACTACATGAAGGAACATGATATTCGTCCTAAGAAGTTTATTATGTTTACAGACGGTTATCCTTGGAGTTCATGGGGTGACGAAGATTACTGTGATACAATCTTTGTTATACACGGTAACGACACTATTGTTCCGCCGTTTGGTAGCTATGCATACTACGATATGGAAACTTCAACAGCCTAATGTTATCTTTAGATAAGATCAATCCACTTAATGTATTAGGTTGTAGGGAGGTTGGTGAGCCACCTCCCCATTTCCATTATCTTCAATTAAACCTTAAATATAATATCGTAGCATCTGTTAAACAATGGATATACGAAAATCTGCACAGCAGATTCTATCTAGGCGAGTGCCTACAGCTTACTGATAATCAATTTACTATACAAATTAAAATTGGATTTGAAGAGCCAAAAGAGGCCAGTTTCTTTTTGCTTGCGTGTCCACTTTTAAAGTATACAAATCATTAAAGTGATATATAATAGTACTTACAACCAAAGGAGTAAAAACATGACTGAAACAACTACACAACCAGAAGCACAAACTACACCAGAAGCACCAGCATCTGTAGATTTAACTGTACAAGACCTAGCCGGACTACGTTCAGTAATCGATGTAGCAAGTTCACGTGGCGCATTTAAAGCCGCTGAAATGGAAGCTGTTGGAAAAATCTTCAACAAGCTAAATGCATTCTTGGACCAAGTAGCTAAACAACAGCCTGCACCAGCAGAAGGACAATAATCTAATGGCCGATATCAAACACATTGGAAGGTTCAAGTCAAACGGACGTAAATGTCTGATTGCCTATAGAACACTGCCCGGTGAGAGTGATTCTGCATTGGTTATCCAAACTGAAAACTTAACTGATGAAAACCACGACTCACTAATGAAGTTAGTTGAGTCACAGGGTGCTCAATCAAGTTATGAATTTGCAGAAGTCCTAGCACGAACAAGGTTCCAGGACGGTAGTATTATGCTGTCTAACTTACACGTTAATAAAAAATTACTTAAAGTAAAGACTAGCGATATTGAAGTAATTCCAAATATGAAAGCTGTTATTAGTTTAGATCAACTAAACCAATTAATTGCTGAACAAAAGGGAATTAGTGTCAATGATCTAGCATTAGGTAATCAAACATCTATACAAGATGTTGCTAAAGTAAATGATCTAACAGTTGAAGAAGAAACTGTTCCACAAAAAGCATTTGAAACTAAACAATTAGATCAACCACTTACTGATACAGACCTTGCAAAGAAATATCGTTCTGATGCAGATCGCCTTAGTAAGGAAGCGGCTCAACTTCGTAGGATGGCCGAAGAGCTAGTTCCAACAAAGAAGAAAGCTGCCGTTGACGAGTGACAAAAAAGTCTTTGCCTAAAGACGTAGTCGAGTCGTGGCCAGAGATTTTTAGTGATATAGATGTTCGTGCAATACCGTTAGAGTATCTTGATTCCATACGAATCATTTTTGAAAACGGTAAAGTCTGGGACATAGACATTGCCAAATACGCTAAACACTCCGGCGAAGAAGACTTAGAAGGTCATCTTAAAGAACTACTCAGCAACTACGAAGAGTCTATACAACATATAGACTTTCGTTTAGACGTCGCTAAAGTTAAAAAAGATGTAATAAAACAAACTAAGAGTTTTCTTAAAAAACCAAAAAGAGAAAAATGATAGCAGGAATGTTTGCAGTAGATAGTGTCGGAGGAATGGGCTGGAAAGGTTCTATGCCTTGGCCTAATAACCCCGACGATATGAAATGGTTTAAAGCCACTACACAAAATCAAATTGTTGTCATGGGTAGAAAAACTTGGGATAGTCCCGATATGCCAAGTCCGCTACCCGGTAGACATAACGTAGTGTTTACCAATAACTTTTTTGATCAAGACGATATTGAACAAATACGTGGCGATGTTTGCGAAGCATTGGTAAGTTTAAAAAGCCATAATAAAAGAAAAAATGTTTTTATTATTGGTGGTCCTAATTTGCTCATGCAAAGTAGACCAGTTTTAGAACGTGTTTATCTTACTCGAATATCAGGTGGTTATTTAAACGATACTACTATCGATATAGTAGACTTCTTAGACGGAATGGTATTACACCAAACTGTTAACCTTGGATCTTGTATAGTAGAAGAATATCATAATGAAGCAATATCATCAAGCGTTAAAGCATATACTAACAAACGGAAAAAACAAGACCGATAGAACGGGGGTAGGAACCCGTAGCGTATTTGGTTATCAAATGCGTTTTAATCTGCAAGAAGGTTTTCCAGCTACAACTACTAAGAAGCTCGCCTGGCGAGCGGTTGTAAGCGAACTCCTCTGGTTCTTAGAGGGTAGTAGCGATGAACGCCGGCTTGCGGAAATCCTACATGGTACTCGAGATCCTTCTAAGAAAACAATATGGACTGCCAATGCTGAAGCAGACTATTGGAAACCTAAGGCAAGATTTGAAGGAGACTTAGGCCGGGTATATGGCGTACAATGGCGCGATTGGATATCTCATACACCCGAAGGTGATCCCGACATTGATGATGAATACGGCAAAACATATTTTGACCCTATATACAAACACATTGATCAAATAGAAAAACTTATTGAAGGTTTAAAACAAGATCCTGATGGGCGTAGACATATTCTTAGTGCATGGAATGTAGGTGAGTTAGATCAAATGGCATTGCCGCCGTGTCACGTTATGGCACAGTTTGATGTTACAGATGGTCATTTAAGCTGTCAACTGTATCAACGTAGCTGTGACATGTTTTTAGGAGTGCCTTTTAATATTGCCAGTTATAGTTTACTAGTTCATATCATTGCTCGCGAGTGCGGTTTTAAGGTTGGAGATTTTGTTTGGACTGGCGGTGATTGCCATATCTATAATAATCACTTTGATGCTGTAAAAGAACAGCTGGCTAGAGAGCCTAAAGCATTGCCTATACTAGTGTTTACAGAAGGCAAAAAAATCGCCGACTATAACATCGACGATTTTGTATTACAAAACTATAATCCTGATCCAGCCATTAAAGCTGAAATGGCTGTTTAACGTATAAACGCTTCTATTACTTTGACTCCGGTATCATCACTAGATTCTAAAGCAATAGCAAATACATCATTGGCATGGGGTACAGCGGCTACAGCACAACCGTCATTGGCTGCTACTAGTCGTTGGCCTTTACGTACAGAACCAATTACCTTAACAGGAACTCTTCCTTTTAGTGCAACTGCCACACCACCTTCTAGATCTTTATTCATTAGATAAGCAGGTTTATCGCTAACTACACCAATTGCTAAATCACCGTATCTACTAGCAGTAACTTCTTTTTCACCGCCAATAGTTAATACTGTTCCAACTTCATAATCAGCATCTGGTAGATATTTTTCTGCCAAGTCAGCAAAGTATGCTTCGGTTGACACACCAATAAATTTGTCTGCTGTAATCCAGTTAGCACTAAAGTCGCCGCTACTGTTTCTAGCTACTAGTGTGCTGGCAACGTTACTTGTACTAGCGTTAACGCTAATTTTAACGTTATCGCCAGGTCCTGGCGAATATGCTGCCAATCCTTCATTTAATGATATATAATTTCCAGCAGTTAATTGCCCAACATAATTTAAACCAGATAAATTAGAACCGCTTAATTGGAAATCATCAGCAAACGCGGCTGAAATAGTAATAGCACCGCTACCATCAAAATTAGCTGTACCTTTTAAAATGCCGCCTAATGCTATGGCTCTAGCTTGTTGTAGTTTATCAGCAGTTGCCGCTTTACCTGTAAAGTAAGCACTAGTACCACTACCAGTTCCCTGACTTAAAACTACTGTACCGTTTGGTGATAATACATCGCCGTTTAATCGAGCAATTACAGTACCATATCCGTTAGTACTATCGCCAAGCGTAAGTTTATTTTGGTTAGTATCATATGAGAATGTTGTTTGGTCTGCATAGATACTTCTTGGTTGACTTCCTGTACCAGGTAACCCGCCTGTAACAAATACAGGATAGAATGTACCAATATCTGTTGGTTTATCAGCAACTAAAATTTGAGATGAATTACCTACACTAATTTGTGCTAAATTTTTCCATTCTGGAACTGTTCCTGTACTAGATAATACATACCCTACTGAACCAATTGAAAGATAATTAGTAGTATTTCCAGCTGTTTGATAAGGTATATCTCCTAATGCACCGTCGGATAAATTTTTAGCCTTAGTAGCTGTTGCCGCATTACCGCCGATGCCGTTACCGTTGTCTGTTGCTACAATAGTTAATGAGCCAGCGCCGACGACTGTTTGGCTTGAAAACCCAATTGTTAATGTATTCTGTCCCAATGCAGGAGCATCAGGTGTAATAGCTGTAATCACTACATTACCAGTAATTGCCGTACCAGTTACTTTAGCACCCACTCTCCAATCAGCTAGCCCTTGGAAAGTCCAAGGTGCTAACGAAGTTCCTGAACCAGTAAATGAATCAACAAGAACTGTTATAGTTAATGCAATGTAATCAACGGCTGTAATTTTTCCAGACATTGTTATAGTGTCGCCGCTTTGGGTTTTAGTTATTTTAACCCTATCATTGACTTGCCATCCTGGTACTTTTTGTACTGTGAATGTTTTAGACCCAGTGCCAACTGTAGTTTGTGTTACCGAGACAAGATCGTCGTATCCGTTTCCTGTAGGAACACTACCTGGATTAGCAAATGTATTAACATTTGATACAATAATAGTAGTAGAAGTTGCGGCGCCACTTGTTCCAACTAATGTAGCATTGCTGTTAGTAAGAGCAATTGGTACTGCTGTTGGTGCAATATTGATGTTCCATGTGGAATTAGCTGTTGCACCAACTCCATCTGTGCGCGGTACCTTAAGGTTAGATCTTGCTTGTGTATCTGTACTAGCGTTTGTGCCACCGGCAGCAATTCCTAGAATGCCGCCAACACCAAACTTAGCATCAACATATGATTTAGGTACAGCCTGTTGATCAGTAGTAACTGTTCCAGTTAATGTAACTGTTGCATATGTTGGATCTGTTGGTTTTCCAACTATATCAGTATACTCAATATTAATATTGCCGCTACCGTCAAATGGTTTTCCGTTAATATTTCGAGGAGTTTTTAATACTGTAGCTGTAGACGCATTACCGGCAAATGTGTCTGCTGAAATTGTACTAGTTCCGTCATTGTTTCTTTTACGTGCTACTAGTGTATCTCCACTATTAGTTGCCATAAAACTAGCTTGAAGATATGATGTGCCAACTTTTAGTGAATTAGCCTGTGTTGCTGTTCCATCAAAAGTTGTAGCATATACAGTAGCCCATTTAGCACTAGTGCTACCCAAGTTAAATGCAGAACTTGTTGCATCCGGTCTAATACCGTATTGGTCAATTATTAATGGAAATACTGGAGTTGTATTTTGTTTAACCGAGAATGTAATGCGCTGGCCGCCAAGTCTAGCTGAAATTTGTGGTTGGTTAGCAATAACTTCAATTTTTAAATCGTCGTTTGCTCCTAAAGTAAGACCTTCATCAACGCTAATTTTTACTTGGTAAGGCAATGTTAATAAATTGTTTACTGGACTTAGGTATTCAGATGGAAGTTTGCCGCCAAAACGCAATGCATTTGATACTGTTCCCCAAACTTTATATGTTCCGCCGCCGTTAGATCCGCTTATGCCAACTGCGTCAACGTTAGGAAATGTAATTCCTCGTTTGATTTGTTTAGAAGAAGGATCTGTAAAACCTGTAATAGTACTATCTGGATCAGCAATGTTTAATACAAATTCGTCTTCAGATATGATAAAATTAACTGCACCATTAACTGTTGCGGCAATAATTCCGTGCGGTGTTCCGCTAGCATCAACAACGTTGCGACTGACCATTTGTGTGATGCCTGTACCAGCATTTTGCGGGCCAACTGTTAACCAGTCTGCTGTCACTCCACCAATTCTAACTTTTAACTGATCTTTATTTGAATCAAACCACAAGTCTCCCGGGGTAGGAAACGGTGGTTCTGTTGCGCTATATTCTGCACCTGTTAGGGTTTTCCACACTTTTGCACCAGTAGAAGTATCACCAGTATGTACTTTTATTTTTTTGTTAGTTGTATCGTACCATAGTTGTCCAGAAATAGCATTTGGTGGTGGAATTTGTCTTGCAAAATTTTCCAATAAATGCACAAATGTTTCGTTCTGAATTTCTCCGTAGCCGGCATAATTTTTACCGACTAACTGAATGTCAAGAGTTTGATCAACTGTACCATCTTGTACAGTTGTTATTACTGTTGCATTATTCCATCTGTTTATTGTATATGACATCTAGTAGCCCCTAAAACTAACGTTATTATTATTTATCGCTCTTTGTGCTTTTAAATTAATGCAAAAAGTTTCCAATTTGTGCTGTTGCCTGAAGGATTTGTTTGTCCTGCGGCCACACTTACAATACAAATCCATTCTTTATAATCAAAAATTACAAGATCATTTACAGAATATGCTGTAGCATTATCCCAATTGCCCGCTGGAACATAATCAGTAATATATTCCCATGCTAGACTATTATCTGGTTGTTCTACGACCACAAATCTTTTATAAAATCTAGTAGTTACAATGCCAGCTGACGGTGCTGGAATAACTTGTGTTTCTATAATATCTTCTACTACTGACCAGTTATCATAGCTACCCTCGCCTTTGTTAACTGTGTTTTTACTAAATGCAATAGTTTCAGTGCCAGTTAATTCAGTACCTGTTTGTACCGGTTTATATTGTATAGGATTAACTACTATTGCTAAATGAGTTGCATGAATTTTAGCAATAGTTCCAACAATAGCAATACCTTGAGGATTATTAACTCCGTCATAGATAGAAGCAGTATATGTTAAAATTTCAACTATTTTTGCATTTGCCGCCTCAGTTCCTATTTGTGTTGTTATATCAAAATCACTAATGTCTAGTGATAGTGAAATTGGGCGAATACTAACACGTTCGTCAACATATTTTTTATTGGCTGCATCTGTTAAATTACTAGTAACATAATTTAAGTTGGCTAAATTTGTAAGTGTTTTACCGTTAACGTTTATAACACTAGTAGCCGAAGATAATATTAATTCAGTTGTCCTACTAGTAATAATATTGCCAGTAATGTTTAATCCAGCATCCATATTTAGAGTAGTTAAGTTACCTAGTGTTTTTAAACTAGAATTAATTACTGTAGTTCCTAAGGCAGTAGCCGATAATACAGGAGTATAGTTAATGTTATAATTTTTACCAGTAACTAAGTTAAAATTTTCTGAACTATCCCAACTGCTATGTGCATATGAGTATGTTAAAGTTTTATCAGTGGTACCGTGTAATGTAATTCCGCCGCCGTCGGCATCAGTATCAGTTACTACGCCAGTTGGTGATTTGTTCAATTCAATATTCTTATCTTCAACTTGTAAAGTAGTTGTATTAATTGTAAAACTATCACCTTCAATAGTTAAATTGCCCGAAACTTTTAAATCACCTTTAATGTCAACAGTCTTAGTAGGGGCTCGATTAAAAAATCCAATTCTTTGATTTATAGAATCAACATATATTGCGGTTTTTACACCGCCAACTGGTTGTTTTGTTTTTATTTCAATTGATCTACTTGACTCGTTATTTTCAATAACGAAATTGCCGCCTTCAAGTTTTAAACTAGTATCACCTTGTGCCGATCCAGTGCCTGGATCTCCTCCTAGCAATCTAACGCCAGATGCTGATTGTACTGTTAAAGAACCAACAATTGTACCGTCTTGGTTGTTATATAGTATATCGTCTGCTACTTTGGTTTCGCCTAATGCTGTGACTAGACCTTCTGCACGAGAAACAGTAACATTAAATTTAGTACCAAGTAGAGTTCCTACTGAAAATCCAACTCCAATATTACCTGTAAATCCTTCAATTGCTAGTGCAGGAGTAAATGCACTATTGCTGAATATTCCCAATAATACTCCATTAACAAAAAGTTTAGCAACTACTTTAAGTCTATTATTAGTGTCAATAATATTGTCAATTAAAAATCCTGACGTTTTTTGTTGTGCTGAATAAACTGGACCTGCTAATGTTAAATCAACACCGTCATAAAACCATAACTGATTTGTTTCATTATTAATCCATAAGTCGCCTGGAACTAGATTAAGAGGGCGAATTGAACTCACTAACGGGCCTCCGCTAGCTCTAAAAACATTTCCGTCATACACATTTACTCTACCAGTACTAGTATTATACCATAGTTGTCCTTTAATAGGATGTTCAGGTTCTGTACTGCTGGAAAAATTCTCTAGTAGCTTTACTAGGTTCTCATTAAACACCTGGCCAAAGTTTGTAACATTTTTTCCAATTAACGTAAGACTACTACTGCCGGTATCAAATTGACCGTCTGGAATCTCTGCTAATACGTTACCGTCAGTTTTATTAATTTTATATGTCATTATTTGTAGTCCGAATCGTAATCTGTTAATTTACCTGTCCAAATAATCATATTTAGAGCTAGGAACGGGTTCATAATACTGAACGGTTGGCCAAATGGTCCACCAGCTGGTTCTGTTAATATGCCGCCGCTTGATCTTAAAAGTCTGCCTGTATCGTTTGCACCGCCTAATCCTTTAACTGGAATCGCATCAGTATCAGCTAATTCTGTTGGGCTGTATGCGCCAAAGCGTCCATCTTTATTACCTGTTAAGTCATGTTCGTGATCTGGAAGATTGTTTACTGTTAACTCCATCTGTTCGTCGCCTGCACCAATACGCACAACCGTAGGATCATTATAATCAATAGTTGCGTTTGGATCAGTTACTCTGCCGGCAGGGGTTGTGATAGTATCAATCTTTGAAGAAATACTATTTCTGTCAGGAACTTTTTTACCATTAAACATATTATCAGCACCAAGAGGAAATCTACCTCTTAAGTCGGGAAGTTTAAACGTATCAAATCCTTTTGTACCTAATGGATTAGTAGTAGCATCGTATGCATTAGAGTTACCATATAGTCCAGCGATCACATTATATAATGCTTCATATCGTATCCTAGAAACTTCAGATCCGTCGCATAATAGCCACCCCATTGGTGCTTTGAGTCCAGCAAATGGTACAACAGTACCCACTGGTAGTTGTGGAATTGCTGAAAACAATGTATTCTTTTTAATTTTCTTAAGACCAGCAGTACCTTGGCTTATTAAGAAATCGTCGCCTTCGCCTAAACCGGCTGCTGTTGTTACTTCTAATTTGCCGGAAACAAATGTTTCACTAAGATTTGTAACAAACTGTTTTCTATTACCTAGTACACCGGCCGGACTAATAGTTCCGGCAATTGCTTGCGGACCTGTTGCTGTTCCGTTAAAAGTTATATAAGTTTTTGTTCCTTCAATAACATTATATGTGCCGCGATACGCTACCGGAGTAATATTAGATACAACAACTACTGTACCTGCTGGGAAAGGAACTACTGTCTGAGCATCGAATTCAAGTTTAATAATTGTTCCGTTGCCCGATGCGACTGTAGTGTTTACAGGATTAGTTCCTGTCTTTCCGTCAAACTCAATTTCGTTACTAGTTACATCGCCAATCATTTCAAATATGGTTGAACTAGCTAAGTTAGTAGCAGAACCGTCTATTGATCCTTTAACTGTTCCAATTAGTTTTCCGTTGAATTCAGTTGCGGCATATATTTTATTAGCATATATGTTATTAAATTGTTTGCCGTCTGCCAATGTAGGATCAGATCCCAATGAAGAACCGTTATTGGTTGCTGGTGATATATTTGCTCCAACAGTAATTTTACCATCTAAACTAATGTCGCCGCCAACAAATAAATTCTTTTCAATACCTGCTCCGCCTGCTAGCTGAAATGCACCAGTTACAATACTAGTTGAGTTAGCAGTACCTTTGATGAATAACTGTCCCGAAGAGTCAGGGTTTTCTTCTGTTAGTCCAAGGCGTATATTTCCACTAATATCTAATGCTTCTTGTGGAGCAATATTATTAATACCAACACGTTCTTGGCTGTCTACTCGAATAACAACACGTTCATTTCCGTTATTATTAACACGGATGTCTAGACTGGATCCGGATGTCTTTTGATAAATGTATCCGACGCCGTTGTCAACAGCAAGTTCCATCTGTCCGTCAGCACCAATTTGAATACCAGTGTTACTTTTAACGTTAAGACCTTTGTAGTTATTAGTGATAACGTCGCCACGTAGGAAGTTGTCTGCTTCTAAACCTGTTGACAAATAACCGGATACAATTAGTTTACTAGCTTTTTCTGCTGTACCAAAGTAACCATTATATAAACTGCTAAGTGTCACACCAGCATAGATATAAGGAAAACCAGGGAGTGTTGTTTTAGGTTGAAATTTATCAGTACTGAATATTGCTACTCTAAATCCGCCTACATAATTAGTAATAACGGTGCGTTCAATATTATCAGTATCTCTAAAACTTTCTGGTTCAGCTCCTGTTCTAGCTCCTGCACTAAAACGTGGACCAACTAAGATCCAACCTGATCCAGAGAATAAAAATAATTGTTGTGTATCAGTATTAACCCATAAATCTCCAGGTAAGCTATTACCTGCATCGGGTTGATTTCCGCTTGATTTTTTAAGGCCGCCTGCGGCAACCCACTGGGTTCCATCATATACATTTAATTGTTTTATACTAGCATTGGTATCATACCATAGCTGTCCTTTAACAGGATTAACAGGCTCGCTAGTGTTTGCAAAATTTTCTAATAAATGTAAGAAATTTTCGCCAATTGCTTGGCCATAACCCGTTGTGTTTCTTCCTGGGAAGTTAAGACTAGTAACCGAATTCGTAGTATTATCATCTACGGTTAGCGGAGTGTTGTTAATTTGATCGGTAAAACGAATTTGGTATGCCATGTTTACGCTCCGTTAAAACCTGTTAGACTCTGTACTCTAACTGTATAATCAATTTGAATTAAACGGTTTAATGATTTTTGTACTGGATGGAAAATAACGTGGGTTAGTAATTTTCCTGTCCCTGTTGGGCTATATGCTCTAAGGCCTAATTCATCAAATACGTATTCGCCGTCTAGGTATGTTGTATTGTCAAATGCTTCTTGGTTATTAGGCTCGCCGTAGTCTAACAAGCAAGTGACTAGAATATCTGTATAGTTTGTTCCTGTAACATGTCGGACATCAATCTTATTACGAGTCGGGTCAACGTTATTTGTGCTTCGATCGTTGACTACTTTAGTATAGGTTTCATTATATAAACTGCTGTTAGATCCCGTAGTATTTGGGGTCAAGTATGTAATAATTCCTGTTGGGTCCACTGCTGTGCCGCCGTTGCCAAAGCTCATTTGATATATTGTTCCTATACCTTCGTTTGCGAGACTCTGTGCTAAGGCAATGCTCATATTCTCATAATGAATAGCATTGCGTTTGTTAACGATTACTTCTTGAGAAACGGGATCCCAAATTTTAATATGTCCTTGGAGTAATATTCCCGAATTTTCGTCTGGTTTTGTTGTCATGTTGTTTTCACCTATACATTGTATTTATTTTAATAGTTTTCTTATACTTTATTCTTATCTGGTAGCAGAGCGTAAGTTGCTCTAATAAATTTAGCCGGGTCGGATCCAGAATCAGCTAAACTAACACCATTTGTAGTCCATGCTTGACCTATGCGCTTTTGAACTACAATATACTGCCCTGCTTCCGGTACTTCAGTTAAACGAATTTGCATTGGCTGCTGGTTTGTTGCAGAAGTTACTGAAAATTCAGCTTCGTATTGTACATCTCCGCTAGGACTATCTGGCCCTAGATTAGGATTCCAAATAGTATATGTTGTCTTACGCAGTCTACGGCCTGCAACAAATACTTCTACATCGTTACACTGATTAAATGCAGACGGTATTGTTTTCCTATACCAAGTGTTATCAACAACAGGAACAGTTAGTTTAAAGTCTAACTGTATTTTCAAATACTTGATTGCTTTAGCAATTACTCGGCTAGTTGGTGTTTGATTGTTAATATTAAAAATTAACTCTCCTGCTGTATTTGCAGTTGTTGCAGTTACCGTAAATGTTGTTAAACTATCTATTGATGTTATAATGGCCAGTGTGCCAAAGTTTCCTATTCCAGAAACTTTGCTAACAATTTGTCCTACTTTTAGACCGCTGGTAGCATTAGGAATTGTTATGCCATTTTTTACATAAGATCCAGTTAATGTGACCGTAGATACTAAACCAGCAGTACTAACTATTCCCGGAACAGTTATAGTTTTTACATCCTCTGTTCCAGTAAACTCTATTGCTCCGTAGGTATTTGCAGTAGTTGACTTAATAGTAATTTGTGTGTCACTATTAACTTCAGTGATTACTGTTAGGCCGCCAATTGCGCCAATGCCGCTGATTTTAGATAATACCATACCAACACGTAATGTGCTATTAGCATTTGATAATCCGGTAATTGTAGTAGTTAAACTTGTACCAGTTACTGTTCCTGTTAGTGTAGTTGTTGTAAATCTTGGTAGCGATGTAATTGGAGGATTATATATGATTAAATCGTATGCTCCAACAGATTTTGCGGGAGTTACAAAAGTTAATTTTGTATCGCTTATTCTGTTAACTACACAATCAACATCACCGACAAATACCTTAACATTGATTTTAAAACCAGTACCGGTAACTGTTACTGTTTGACTTCCTGATAAATCGGCTGTTTGATCTTCTCCAGGAAATACTATTGATGTTACTGTTAGTCCAGGAGAATTTGTATAAATGCTTGCGCCATTAGTATACCCGTCCGATACTGTTACTGACGAAATAAATTCATCTTTGTAAGGAACCGATTGAATAATACTTTGATCTCTTACTAGAGTACCTTCAGCATGAATATCTTTAATGCCTGTACCTAAAGTACCGCGTTTTAATTGTCGAATAATATTACCATCTTTTCTTAGATACTCAATACGTTCTCCGTCAATAAAAATTACACCAGGTTTATTTAATCTAGCACTAGGTTCTGGCAATACTGATCCGTCAACTAACTCTATAACATTGTCATAATAATTTAATGTTTTAGATAATGTAGTCGACGATGCGTCATCAATTCTTGAATAAGAATTCTTATTCAACATGTCTTTAAATATTTTATATCCAAAACTACTTTTTGTTATTTTATTACTAAATGCAATTATATCTACAATATCAGTTTCTAAGAAAACTCTAGTTGGCGTAAAGCTAATATAGTTCATATTACTCTCTAGAGCATAGTCAACATTAGGTGTTAATAGTTTTCTGTTTAACGTGATCCACACATACTGAGATCCAATTGCAGGTCTACGTAATTTAATTCTACCGCCGGCTAATTGATTGTATCGATAGTATTCTGTTGCTCCGGGAACTAAAGCTGATGCAGAAGTAGTCTTATCGTGCTCGCGTTCAATTTCAAGTATATCATGATTACTAAAAGTAATCACTGTAATCACTGTGTTAGGAGCATATGTTCCAATTACTTCAATGGATAAATTATTATCTGTAGAAATTATATTATAGTCAGAATTTGCAACTATTGATAATGAAATTTTATCTCCGGTTTTTGCAACACCTTTTTTAACTTTAAGTTGGTTGTTTACCGGAATCCAAAAGTAATCAACACCCTGTACAATATTTACGCCGTTAACTGCTACAATAACTGTGCTACTGTCTACAGTATTAAATGCATATTTTGAACTGTCAACAGTATATGTTCTGCTTGTGCCTGCTACTATAAAATAGAAAGTATCAGCTGGTCTTAAAATACTGCCGTTAGTTACTACTAATACATTATTAGCTAAAGGTTTAGCAAATTCTGGATTACGAGTTAATTCGTAAATTGTATCAATACCGTTATGTACAATTGTTTGTTTTTGTACTTTACTAATAGAGTCAACTGCTGATCCTAGAATTGTATAGTTGATAATTGCACCAGCTGGCGGTGCAACTTCAAAACGTATACCAATAGTTCCAACTAGTGTATATTGACTGTCTGTTTTAAATGTTGTCACTGCTGTAGCTTCGCCGTCTACGGTAACAAACGCAGTAGTTTCAGTAGTCCATCTTGCAGTCGATACAAATTCAGTGGTAGTTCCGTCGGCAGTAAAGTAATCTAAATCTAGAATATTTAAACCGTTTTGACTAATACTAGTTATAACAACTTCTAATCCCGGTGCATAACTAGTAGTTAATTCTATTTGTTGGCTAGCAAAATTAACTGTATAATTTACATTTTGTTTGATAATATTTCCATCAACTTTTACAATAACAGAAGTCGATGTTCCTGGGCGTTGGCCAATGTCAAATATATTATCGTCTGCTGTTAGATACTGCACGGTATTAATAATAGGGGCTCCGTCACCAATCTTATGGTATACTGTAATATCAACAGTATCTACTACTTGACCAGTAACTACTTCTTCAGGTGCATGACTTGATGTTGGAGTAACAAATCCGTCACCGTCAACGTTAATATCTTCAGCCGCTAATCCAGTGGCACTTACATAAGCAAAATCTCCACCAAATATTTGAGTATCATATTGAATATCACTAGGTTTAAAACTGCCGTCACTTGTATTCTTTCTTAGAATAATACTATCGCCTGCTTGGATGTCTGCGGCAAATGTTGCTGTAAATGTTGCATGGTTAGGAATTACAATAGGTCCAGTGCTTACACCGTCACCAATGAAGGAATTCATAATAGCATCTTGATTAACAATACTTGGGAAGTTTTCAATTTCGTGTTGTACGGTATTAATTTTTCCGTTAATAGTAACTGTAGCTCCGGGAGTTATTACTCCGGCTGTTGTTACAATATCAAATCTATCATTTCCAGTAGCCAATGCTTTAGCATAAGTGCTAGTTAAACGTACACTAGTGTTGTTTATAACTTCGCCTATATAATAAGTTGTTCCAGAAACATATCCTTGGATTGATCCGTGACTTAATGTTCCTGTTATTCTAATACTTTGGCCAACTAATCTTACTCCGCTCGGTAAAATTAATCTTCCAAAAATATCAAATATTTGTACAGAAGCAATGTTGCTTGTTATATCATATGCGGCTATGAGGCTAGAACCGTTGGCAATTAATGCAATTGCATTATCTCTAGCATACTGAGCAGTGACTGCATCTTGTTCAGTAACAACATAATCTGAATTTAAATTATCATAGATTGATTGTTTAGCATCTCTCACTTCTTGTGCATGAGATATTATTTGTGGATCACCAAGAACAATTGCATTATCTAATGCAATTTGCGCTTGAAGCAATATTGCTTCAGCGGCAGTTCTAGCATCAAATAACAACTGAAGCTGACTAGTTAAGTCAGCAAGTAATGCAATGTTAAAATCTTTATCTTCTTGTGCTGTAGCTAAATTAGTTGCAATAGTTAGTTTTTCATTTTTAACAGCAACTAGTCTATCTAGCAATGGTTTAACTACAATATAATTAGGATCGTCTAATCGTCTATTGAATGTTTCTGTTGTTCTAAATGAGTATACACCAGATGCTGCCTGCACTAATGCTTTAGTCAAAGTTATTTTAGCGCCAACAATATCCGAGACTGTGGTATTTGATTGTATACCAATTCCTGAAACTGATTGTCCTTTTTTAATTCCGTTAGCATTGGTAACAGATAAAGATGAACTATCAACATTGCCTGTTCCTAACGGCGTTGCAGTAATATAACTTCGATTGCCGGTCCAGTATACGTTAATATATTCAATTTCAGTAGGAGCATAATTTAATGTAAACGATCTAGCAATACCATCACTCTTAATTAAGAAATCAGTAAAATCGGGATCAAACTGATCGTAACCTGTAGTAAACCACGGTAATGCATCATAGCCAGATCCAACATCAAATCCAATGCCAGTGATCTCAACGCCACCGTAATCTACACCTTGCATTAACTGTCCTAGATCGCGCCCTAATTGGCCTGCGGCCGGGTTATAAAAATAATTAATTCTATCGGCAGCATCTAATAAGTTGATATTTTTATGATATTCAATAACAACTTTAGATAAGTTTGCAGGTGCTGAATTAAATTGCAATATTCCTTTATAACGGTCATATGAGTAACTTGGATCAAGTTCGTTGAATACTATGTAATCAGCTCCTAATATTTCTCCATTATTATCAGACACTGTAGTACGTGTTTTGATAACATCAACTGGCCAAGCTAATTCAAATCTAGTTTTAGAACCGCTAGCAATAAATGTTTCTTTAGCTACAATTGATCCAAATGTATATTCCGGTGATACTCTATCAAATTTGATACCAATCTTTGTAGATCGTACCAAGCTATTAGATAATATAGCCACTGCTCTAGCAGGAGTGCCGCCGTCATTAATTGACCCATTTATTTTGATAATAGGAGTAACTAAGAAGTTTTCTCCGAACGGATCGTTAATAACAATAGTAGAAACTCTGCCAGACGATAGATATGCTTTTGCAGTAATAGTAGAAGGTGCTGGCTCAATTGTTACAACAGGAGCAGTTATATAACCAGAGCCGCCATCTACTATTCGTATTTCTGTTAAATTAAATCCTGCGCTGTATAACCAATCGCTGTATGGATATTGTTTAATATCATTACTGCTGTATGTTAATATACCATCCGAAATACTAGTTTGAAACGGTATCACACTATTAGTAGTTTGATCATATTTTGGAGGTAAGTCAAAGTCAGATATTTGGCTTCCGGTTGGTTCAAAAATTTCATATGTACTAACAAATTCACGAATTTTACTTCTGTAAGGTTTAGCCTCATTGATATATTCTTGATAGCTAGGTAAGTTGTCGTTTTGATATGTTGGTTTTTGTTTTAACGGTCCAAGATTATGTTTTGATCTTACAAAACTTGTTTTAAATGCCCAATCAATTGATTTCTGTTCACTAAATGCATATCTTAAACTAGCAAAGAATAATTCTTTATATTCTTTTGCTAAATTATCAACAAAAATTATGTTCTTGATTGTGTCAAGGATAATTGTTAATTCAGTCTTTGGTTGATCATCGAACACAAACGAATCAAAAGTTGGTCCGTCAAACCCTTCTGCATTTTCTGCAAAACGATATAAACTATCAGTAAATTTAATTGTACCAGATTGTCGTCCTACAGTTTTATAATTAACTGTTGTTTCAAGAACATTTTGATTGTCAACTTTTTCTAATAGTACCCATCCGCCAATACCTTGATTATTAACTTTTACTATTTCGCCAATTTCAATATTAGCACTAGGTAGTTGATAAGCAAAATCAACTATATGATCTAGTTTAGTAAACTCGCTGTAACCTGCAGAGTACCAGTCAATGTATTTCCAATAACGAGTAGTATCATATGTTTGAGTACGTTCTCTAAACCAAGTTTTCTTTAAAGAATTCCATGTATACAACGACCATCTATTATTTGCAGTTTCGTCTTTAGTGACTAATACAGATAGTGTACGTACAGACAGCGTAGTTGATTCAAGATATCCGATACCAGGTTTATCAACTGTTGCTGAAATAATTTGTCCTTTTGAACCAAGTACGGTGGTAATTTTTGCTCCGGTACCTATTCCATTAATTGTTACTAATGGCGGATTGATATAACCCTTTCCTGAAGTTACAATAACAACTCTAACAAGTTTTCCGTTTTCAATTACAGGAGATAGTACTGCTCTAACAATTTCGTTTGTTCCTACAAATCTAATTTGACTGTAAGAACTAATTTCATAATCATACTTGCCCGATCCTAGACTTGGTAATTCGTCTTTAGAATTTAAACTAGTAAGATCAACATCATCTATAATAGATTGTGTTGCTATTACAGAATTAACACGTTCAACAAACTGTTTAAGTGCTTCAATCCTATTAACAAACATGCTTTGTCTTGGGCGACTTTGAATTCCGTATTTTAATTTAACTGGAAGTTTTGAGTCAGGGACTTCATTACCTAAACTATCAAATCCGGACAAACTGTCAATCCATTTTTGTTCAACATACTTGTTAATTGGTTTGTCAATATCGCTTGTAGATAATAATTGATAGTGGCTATGAATATTTGATTGTTCAAAATTATCAATAATCCAGTATCGAACATTTAACGCTACTTTCCTACTGGCAATTAGATCCTTACAATTAACTAGTGAGAACTGATTTGCGCCGTGGAACGATATGTAGCTGACTCCCATATTTTTAGGGTTGCTAATATAATTTGCAACATCTCTAGCAGAAACTGTTCTGCCGTCTACATCAGGCACTGTAACTTTATTTTTAACCCAGAAATAGTATATATTTTTAAATGTTTTACTAATTGTGTCAAATGTTTTACTAACGCTGTATGAAGTGCTTTTGTATTTGCTAACACCACTAATGCCAAGAGTCAACCCTGCTTCAGTATCGGCTAGTTTATCCCACTCAGCGGGAGTGTATTCGCTTTCAACCCATTCGTATACATTTACTAATTGATTTTCAAATAAAGTGTTCCAAGAGTTGGCTTTATACAATACAGGACCCTGGTTAGGATCAATAAATTTAGCACTACTTAAATCCCACCATAGATGTCCAACATGTTTTTCTTTCCAATACATTAGAGGATCAACTACGACCGTATCATCTCCGACAGAATAAGTTGCAGGGTCGTAATATGTTTTAAATTTTAATTCATCTTCAGCAATGCTTAAAATTTTACCTTGCAATGGATCTACAATATCAAGATACGTAACTATACTACTGTCTTCAATGTCATATAAGAATACAGATTTAATTTTATCTATATTAACTAATTGCCCCGGTGTTCTAAATTTATACCAAGATTTGTTTTCAGAATAAAATTCGTGTATTGCACCAGTTAATGTATTGTAATCACTAATGTATACTCTATCAGACATAGCAATAGCAGAGCCATAATTAGAACCAACTGCAACACCAACGTCTAAACTGTCAGAGAAAATAAATTTATTTTCATAGTGATCATATAACATTACACTACCAGATCCTAATTCAGTTTCTAAAAACGTAGTAGCATCTAGATCAAAGACAGTTTTATTATTATCAAACTTTGTGTGTGCTAATTGTCGACCGCCTGCACTGGTAATTGCCAACTGATCACCAACTGTATTAAATTTAACAGTTGATCCAAAATACTCACTGCCTCTATTATAAGGATTACTTAATTGCTCTTTGAGTACATATTCTCCAGGAGTATATGCTTCCTTAACATTAACAACAAGAGTAGCAGTAGCATCGTCATAAGAAGTTACAACTCCAACCATATAATTAGACAAGTCATGTGTAATAGTAACACGTTGTAATTCTAAAATATTTAAAGGCTTTGGAATAGTTACAGACACCGGATTAGAATTATAATTTGTACCTCTAGTTAATAATTCTCCAGCAACTACTGCTCCTGTAGTTGGATTAACCTGTGTAACCTTGTAAGTTGCTTTGCCGTCGCCGCCAGAAATATAAACAATATCATCTACCGCGTATTTAGAACCTGCATTAGCAATTCCCGGATTTGCTCTTAAAGTACCAAAAGTTGCTACCGCATTTAATAATAAACCTGTACCGCTTTTACGTACAGTAAATGTTTTTGTTCCAGGTTCAATTGTTATTTTGGTTGTACTAGAAGTTGTTACTCCCGGTAATGTAACAGTCCATGCAGTAAATGCAGAAGGAATATTATAGTATACCGAAACTGCGCCTTCATTTAAATGTACATTAGAATATGTTGGCGATCCGATTGCTAGTTTGCCGCCGTCTTTAGATACTGCAATAGTAGAGCCAAAACTAGATTTTGCTGGTAATGGAGATTCTATAGTTTGTACATCTTTATTAAATTCATAATTATTAGAATAATTCCATATACGAATTGTATCATTGCCTCGAGATAAATTGTTGCTAAAAGAAAGGATAACGTTTCCGTTAGCGGCCACTGACATGTCTAGCAAGTCATGCCCTAATGTAAACACTACTGGTGCTCCAACTGTCGCGCTACTGCTAACAAACGCAGGATCAAGTGCATTTGCTACAAGTTTTGAAATATAGTAAACAGTTAAAGATGGTGCAACAGTTGCAGAGCCTTTTGATGCTACAAATAATTTGTCTCCAACTACTGCTACCTTCTGACCAAAAAATTGATTATTTGTTTTAGTAGGTGCGGTTACTAAATTTGAAAATACATAATATCCGTTGGCGTTTCGTGTATATAAAACCACGTATCCGTGATTAGCATATACTGGCATTGCTCCTGAACGATTTTCTAACACAAAAGTTGGGCCGCCCTGAGTCTCTGATATTGTAAAACGTATTGGGTCTATAATTTGTGACACATAATATGTTTTGCCAGCAACTATAGTACCAAGTGTAGTATTTGAAAATACAATTGGGCCGTTGATAATAAAATTAGCAGTAGTGCCAGCCGATAATACTAGCCTGTTACCATTTGATGTAGTTGTTCCTACAACTAATGGTGCGGCATTTGCCGCAGGAGCACCTGCTGCCAAGAAAGCTCCGTCACTTCTTACGGACGTTGACGAAGCAAAAGAATTATTTGTTAATAATATTGTTGGATTAGGATTATTTGCATCCTGTGTAGTAACCGGACTTAGCTCTTCTCTGTACGCCCAATTAGACTTAGCAGTAGGTCTAGTATAATATAGCATACTGTTTTCTATTGAGACTATCATTACTGTACTAGCTTCATTTACAGATACATTAATACCAAACTTTGTTTTGTTATTTGAAACTGTTGTTAAATTATACTCGTTTTGATATTTCCAAACTGTCCATTGATTGTCAACTCCGTCGACCCATACTAGATCACCGTTTTTCTTTGAAGCTATTCCTAGATTATTAATAATCTCAATTGACGGTACTCGCACTGATACAAACTTATATAAATTCAAAGTTAACCCAACAGTATCTGCTGTGTTAAGTATTTTTGGTTTATCAAATTCAATATAGTCAACTCCGACCGCGGTGACTTTATAAAATCCTTCTAACGTTGCTATAGAATTATTAATGCCAATATAACTGTCAACATTAATATCAGTGTCAACAACCCTGTTTAGTGTGATTCGAATAGTATTTTGTATAATTGAAACTTTTCTAACTAAGTTTTCAAATAATGTAAATCTATAAACATTCCAAGTATTTTTATCGCTAGCAATCCAGAAATAATATCCGTCATTTAATTTGTTTATATTGACAGAAAATATTTCTTCTATAGTGTTTAATTTGTATTCAACATCTTCAGCATTAACATATCCCGCAGTTGATACATAATAATTTGACAACTGATGTGTTTCAAATGGGCTGTGTGAATATGTTTTACTCTTTAAGTAAACTTGGTCAGGTAAAATTCTATAAACAAAATCTAATAAAGAATTATCAATAGATTTTACCAGCTCAACTGGTTGAGGATTAATTAAAAATTTAACCTCGTCCAGTCTAAACTCAACTTCATCAAAGCCGGCATTGGCTCCGTACTGTCCAACACGGATTGCCCACTCTTCATAAAACTCTAAACTTTCTTTAGTGCTAGTACTTAGAGCATCAAACAATTTAGCAAAACTATTTTCAGTGCCTTTTTCAGTAATGAATCCTTGATAGAACTTGTATTGGCTTACATCATCGTTAATGATATTTTCAAGATACTGACGCTTTTGGTAGCCAATAAGATGCTGTGCAAATTTTTGCTGGTTTAAATCAAAACTATCAGTATCTAAGTCGTAGAAATCAGGAAACTGATTGGCTCGATAGTCCCAGTTAGGAATTAACTTAGGTTCTGGTCTAGCTTCTAATTTATTCCATTCAGAGTAGTCAAACGTTTCGCTGCCTGGAACATTAGCCTTTGCACTATAATAAAATTCTTTGTACTTAACAGTATCACCTAATTTATAATCAGTCCATACTTTCCAAAATTTAACTATTGCACGATCGTAAATAAATCCAGGAATATCAAAATCGCCATTCCAGTTAGTTGTTCTATAACCAACCACTTTGATACGTTCTTGTCTATATCCTTGTATCTGATCATAAATCACATCATTGAATATAGTAGTGTTATCTAAAATTAATACGTGTTCTTTTTGTACTAAATTTAAAGTAGCATGATATATACCATCAGCAGTATTTTTAGGTGATAGTGTGAATAGGTTACCTTCTCTAGTATTACCTGTATACAATGAAGACAGCGCCGCACCGTCTTGTTTTAATATTGAATACTCATAAAAATTGTCATATATATTGTCAACTACAGAATATTTTTGATTAAATTTAACTTCTTCAGCACACGGGCTTACACTTATTACTGCGCCGAGTGACCAATTTTGTGTAGTCCAAAATGCAAATTCTTTTGCACTAGTTTGAAAATCTGTTATTGTTCTGATGGTAGAATTAAAATTTTCAAATAGCATGCCGATTGATTTTAAATAAGCACCGTAGCCTAATAGAAAATCAACTACTTCTTGAATAGTTCGTAACTCAGCACCATAATGTAATGTAGAAACTGTATCATTAAATTTTGTTCTAATAACAATTTGTCTACCGCCAGTTAACGGCAACGACGGCAACTTAGCAAAATATTTTATTTCAAATACTGATGATGCTTGATGTGATACTGTTGCTCTATAATATTGATTATTAAAAAATACAATTTTATCTTTAGTATAATACTGATTAGCAATCCAAGTAGTAAAACTAGCAGATACACCGCCTACATTAATTTCAGCGTCATTATTAATAATTAATGGTTTGAAATATTTAAATGCTGGTAAAAATTTATTATAACCTCTAATAATAAATCCGGTTGTTGCTTTTTCTATAATTACTGCGCTATAATCAACAGACGACACTGGACTGCTGGTATTAAGTATAATATTATAATTTTCTTCAGGAATGAACACATTGCCTGTGTTTAAAGGATTACGACTATCTAATATTAATTTAAATTTTTCTTTAGTAGTAAATCCACCAAGTTTACTTGATAAGCGAACTATTAAATTTGTTAATTCGTTTTTATAAACAGGAATTTCTGAAAGAGACTGTCTTCCAATAATATAATCAGTAATATAGTTTATTAAGCCAGCAGTATATACTCTTGATGTACTATCTGCGGTGCTAGGAGTAATTAAATTGGTAACATTAAATCTTAAATTTCCGTTAGTAACTTTATAAACTAATTGATTTGTATCATCTCTGTATTGTCGAACACGATCAAAACAGCTGGAAAATACTTGCGCAGGTCGTAGTATAGTTAACGCTGTTATTAAAGAAAATGGATATTCTGCACTACGTCTCCATGCTGATTCGACAGGAGCTTGGTCTCCAAACCTAAACTCTCCTTCAATTAATGAAGATGTGTAGCCGTCAATAATACCAATATTGCTAGGTGCTAGTAGTTCGCCGTCTTCGTTTACCGGCAACATTGATAACAACTGTGGTCTTACAAACTTAGTGTTCTTAACAAAATTAGTACTAGGATTTCTAATTATACCGGCAGCTAAATCATTCCATAGAATTAAGTTATTGCTAGTATATGGTGCCGGACCGTAGGTAGTTTCCCACCATGTTGGTTTAATACTTAATCCTAGCATTTCCCAGGGATGTGTATGTGGTCGATCAGTATCGTATACTAATTTAAATATACCTCTCCAAAATCCTGGAAGTTCTGTACCAGTAGATGATCTAAATTCTCGGTAGTTGTAGGTTTTTGGATTACTACGTACAAAGAAAGAGTGTTTGGTATAATCATCAGCTATTAAATTTGACCAGTGCAAGAAATCTCCTGCCATAATGTTATTAATATCATCGAATGTTAGATCAGTAGTTCTATTGTACCCCGGAACAAAATCATAGATATCAAATAACTTTGTATCATATGCAATTTTAATATTGTTATAGATTCTACGTTCAAATTCTAATAATAAATCATCTCTAAAATCATTAAACGCAATAGTTATACTACCGTCGTGGCCTTGAATAACTTTAGTTGGATTTTGATAGGTAGTATCAATAAAAATCTGTGGTTCAAATTTAGGATACAATCCATATTTTGTCGGAGTTGGCGGCAAGAAACAGCCGTCCGTTTTTCCGTATTGAACAATTTTTAAATTGTCGCCAGACGCAATTGTTGATAAGATTTTTACAAAATTAACGTCAATAAATTCATAATCTTTACCGTAAACTAATAGTTCGTCGTTTACGTAAACAAGTACAGCACGTTCACTAACAGTGGTTAGATTAAAATCAAAAGTTAATGGATATTCAGTAATTGAGTTATCAATTATTTCTTGTTCAAAAATAAAATTAGGACCTGCAGGTATCATGTCGCTTAGATAATACGGACTATCTTTTGTAAAGTCCTTAACCACTTCTTTTAAAATTAAATCTAAGTGAATTCTTGTTACGCCATCATATCCGTAATCAGTTGCTTTGCGTAATACATTTCTTTTGAATTTTGCATAATCAAGTCTGGCTGTTTTTAATGCATTAATTACATTATAATTTTTATTAGTAATATGATATGCTATAGGTAACAGTGGTGCAGAATGTTGCACAATCTTTGTTCCTAACGGAGTAATATTTCCTAAATCTCGAAGACTAGCAGAGCCAGGGATTGTACCAATAAACTTGTCAATATTGTCTGCAATTGAACTTACATGATTATTAATTTCACCTAGAGTAAAAGTGTCTAAATTTAAATTTTGAGGATTGTGTTCTAGATTAGAAGGAAATTCAAAATAGCCATTAATTTTTGGTGCGGAAGAATTTGTTTTAACTATTAATACATCATCAACAGATAAATCTTTAAAGAATTCAACATAGGCTTTCTTATTAATAACAGTGATTGTATAATCAGTATCGTATTTTCTATGTCCGTTTAGATATACTTTAACTGTTAAATCAGTTAATAGGCCACTGTCTGCGTATACATCAATTAAAAACATATTACGTACTTGATCAATTACATATTGTCTAACAACAAATTGTTTAGTTTTTGTATTAGCAATAGTCCACCCATTGGCGTGATCATAAGAAGTTAACGTATTATTAATACGCAGGTAACCAAGTTCTATATCAATCGGTTCTACTAGATTTGTACTGCTTTGATAGGTATGTTTGTCAGTATGAAGATTAAAATTGAAAACAATGTCTCCAAAGTTGCCAATATTTCTATATGTAATATCAAACCCTAATTCAGTATCGTATGTGGTGCCTGTTTGATAACTGAATATTTTTGTTCCTTTAAATGTAGTACCAGGATACTTTGTTGTATTTCCATAACTAGTTCCTGTAGGGTCAACTACTTCAAATAATGGGCTTTGATTTATAGTAGTCTTGTCTTGGCTTTGCATCCATGTACCGTCCATGTAATGGAACATGGTACCTCTATAACTACTTCCTTCTGTTACTAGAACAGTTTCGCCGGCTTGTGGGTCAGTATCATCTGTAGGCAATAGTGTAATTCTGCGTTGTCCCAAATGTGTTATAAAACTTACTGTAAATATTCTTCCTGAAACTCTAATGTCAGTGTCTGCGGTAAACAATACACGCATACCTTCAACTAGATTAACCTTATCAATATTATATCCGTAACTACCTTCAATTGTAGAAAATACATCTTCAGTAAATGTATCAACTAAAGTTACATTTTTTTTAGCAATTCGACCAAAATTCCATAATTGAACATTTGAGTTAAATTCAATGATTGGGCGTTTAGCTCTTGCATTCTGATCTAAAATTAACGGTTGATTATTTGCTGATGCTGATGCTTCAATTAAATTTCTGTGAAACCATCGATTATGACGACTCCAGGGATTTCTATCTGCACTGCTTCTATTAATAACAATATAATCTTTGCTTGCAGGGAAATTATTGTTTACGTCAAATCCTTGTGTATCAAAATTTTCATTATCAAATTCAATTTCTAAATCAGAAGTATATGCTGACGGTGTTTCAAGATCTTTTTCTGCTACTAGTCTAATTGCAACACCAACACCTTCAACGTACCAATTACCAGTTGCATATATTGACGGAGTTACTTGTCCAGAAAAAGACAACTTCATTCCGTTAGATAATGTAGTTCCGCTACCGGTAGTATAATATTTTTTACCTATAATTTCACTATCAATTTCTATGTGTGTCGAGTCAGTAATATTAAAAATTGTAAAATATCCTGAAGTGTTTATATCAGTTTCGCTAACATAATACAAAATATTAGGAGCATCTAATGGTACTGTAAATTCAATAGACCCTTTCTTAACATGGGTGGTAGAAGGAACAATTACATTTTTATTATTTCTTATTGTAATTCCATTAGTATATAAATCTGCATCACCTATTGTTCTAACTGTCTTAAATGCAAACGGACGGTCTTCGCAATCTATTTCAAAAGTATATGTTTGTCCTCGATACAATTTAAATTTAGGATTTGCTGTTAGTCCATCAGGGGTAAACAAATAAGAAATATTATCAACTTCGTCAACTAACTTAACAGTATATGTACTATTAATTTCTGTTGACTGTCCTAAAACTGTAATTGGTTGTGGGCCGTTAGGTAACCAGTAGTATTCTCTATAGTTAACAAATTTATCCCAGTCTATATGAGGATTCCATGCATAATATTCTTCACTGTTAACTTTACTATGATCTAAAGTGGTTCCTGCAAAGAAATTTAATTGATTAATATAGTCATTATAATCTTTAAAAAAAGTAACATTATCTAAAGAGTCTTTAGAAACAATAGCCGGCTCAAGTTGGTATGCGGCTCTATCAACACTAACTTCTCCTAGATACTTGTCTGCCGAAGTAAATGCTGGTGTGTTTTTACGACCAATAAAAGCGTTTATTTTTCCAACAGTTCCCTCGTTGATCATTTGATCAACTGTAGCACTCAAGAACTTTTGATTTACGGAAGTTCTGTAATACTTGGGAAGAAAATCTAATGACGTTCTTTTATTATTGTCGCCAATAGGTAACGCTGATTCTTGTTGGTTGTTATCGAATGCCATGAAATATTCCTTCTTTACGCACTTGTGATGTCATTGTTGTTTAACGGGATTGATGTTAGTACTGTGCCGCTTGAATTGATCCTTGCCGCGGTAATTTCTGAAATAATTTCAATATCGTCAACAGTAGCTGAACTAATTAATAGTTCGTCAGCATTTGATGTTATTTCAAATAAACTACCAAATGCCAAGTTCTGCTGTTTTGGTACTATTACTATGTTTACTAGATTAGGACTTAGCTTGCGAATAATGTACGCCGACAGTTCTCCAAAGTAGAATGTGTCGCCAAACTCCCAATTTTCTAAAGCAAAAAATTCATTAATTGCAGTAATGACTCCTGATTTAATATCGTTATCACTTATAACTACATTAGAATTTTTTACTACTTTAAATGTGCCTTGAAGACTAGAGGCGGCATGCTTACCAAATAATGGTTTGTATTTTGCAGGATGATAAACTATTTCATCACTTATTGATTTTACCTTGTTTATGTCCATACTAAAATTAGTATATAATGCGTCACTACTTGGTGGTAATGGTTTAGTTGTTACATCTCCTGCAAGCCAGCGACGATATAAAACATCATATGTTTTAGTTAACATAAAAATATCTATTATATTTGTAGCGGCTGGGTCTAATCTTGCTGAGTTATCTGCGGCATGTATATAATGGAATTTTAAACTATCTCTGCCTGAGAAACCTCTGTACTCATTAGTGATTGTAAAATTAGTTGATGATTTATTAAATGACTTAACTAAATTTTCTTTGATAATGTATATTAATTGTCCGTCGTCTAATGTTAACGGAACTGCTTCTTGGCTTAGATATACTTTAATTAAATCGTTAGTATTTTCAATGTAATAGAAATCAGTTGAACCGTCCAGTGCTACTTGACGCTTTTGAAAAATAAATTTAGACGTAATATTTGTTGAAGGACTAACAATGTTTTTAAATAATTCTGGATCGTCAACTATACCGTCCTCGTTACTGTCAAAAAAGCTAATAGAAATCTTTTTAGTATCTATGTAACCGTCACTGCCTAAATATTCATCAATAATTTCCCAATCAAAATTTTGATTAAATGCGGCCAATAAATCGGGGCGTGTATTGATACTCATTACTGAGATTTTATCTCTAATTACTTTTCCGTTAGTTGGATCGTAAACTTTAGAAGTGCTATCAAAGAAAAATCTCATTTCTTTAGCACTTTCAAATACATATCTTAAGCCGCGATAAGTTGCAAGGTAAGACGTACCATCAGTTTCAAATAAAATTATCCAACTTGCATCTAACTGTTGATTACTAGAGTCGCCAGTTTTTCCTAAGCTGAATGCAGATTTTTTATCAATATTAGATTCTGTAATAATTTTCCATACAGTATCTGCACTATCATATCTTAAAGCAAAATTCTTATTAGCGGCAATTAGATCAATAATTTTGTTCTTAACACTATCTTCAAGTGACGTAACAAATTTAGGTACCGCAGTATCGCATACTGCGCCCGATGGAACAATTTCGTTTAATGTTACTGGTCCTAATCCATTTGCCAGTATGCCGCTATTTTTTGCTGTACCGTCTCCGACTATTTGTACAACTTTTGTCCAAATTCCTGTTTTAGCAGATACTGGTGCCCCTGCTTCGTCAATGAGTTTGTTATCTGCACTGAATAGTTTCCCAGGGGGTGGCGTAAATTTTAACATTGCTCCTGGAATTATATATCGTAAATTTGAAAATGTTGCAGATCCTAATTTTTTAATTGCATTAACCTGGGTGTTATCATTAATATAACCCGTTGATATATTTGTGCCGGAAGTAACTTGTGTAAAAGAAGAAAAGGCAACCCCCAACGATATAAATGCATAGCTGTCTAAATAATAATCTTTAATTGTACGACTAGCAAGCACAGGTTCGATTTGATTTAATACTGCATTTTCAATATCAGTTCTAGTGTTATAGGAAAATTTAAAACTTCCAGTAATGGGTTCTTTATACAGTATTCCGTCGGTTCCAAACAAATTAGTATTGCTGTATTTTCCGGTGGTATCTTTTAAGTCAAAATATCTACTAATACCTGAGCTGACTCGGTTAACTGATTTTACTTTAATTATTTCTTGGTTAACACTTAACGGAAATACATTATAGTCTTCTCCGGTTATCATTCTATTTTGTGTATAGTACGTTGCTGGAGCATTAGTTTTAATGCTGTTATTTGTTTCACTAGCTGATGCATTTTGAACAGTATAGTTTAATCCGGCTGTGATAGTTAGTGTTTCTTGCTTTCCAGATTTATTACTAATATACGAAATATTAAATGATACATTTTTAATGTTAGACGGACTGATTGCATATTCGTATCCGTTACTTACTCGATAATAAACTCTAAAATTACCTTGAGGTAAATCACCAAATGTGCCGTCTGCAAAGTTCAAACGAACTCGATCTCCGGTTCGTGTGATTACTGAAAATATTTTTCTAATACTCTTAGAAAGAGAATTGTATATAATGTTGTTGCCTTCAACTGCATCAACTTTTGTCCACTCTTGTGATAATAGTCCTGCACTGTCTAAACTGTATAACCAGATATCTGAATTGTTGATGTTAGAACTATCCAAGTCCACTGTTTCGTTAGTACTTGGACGTAGAATAGAAAATGTTCCTTGATTTAAACTACCTTGACGGAAGTGTACAAAGAAACCAGTATTGGTACTTGGAGATCCACCGCCATCGTCACGATATAAAAATGCCAAGTTAGTTCCAGGCATTGGTGGCTCTTCATAGATGTTTAAGGAATTTTTAATTGCACAAGATACTATTTCAAAATTCATGTTTCTACCGTCAATGTTTTTGGTAAATCCATAAATTGGAGCATCTGTGTTGGTTGCGTTAAATCGATATTGTTGTGTTCTAATTCCAGCAACTGTTCCTGAATCTTGGGGCCTTCCAAACTGCCCAGTTGACGGCAAGGCGGCGTTTAATACTTTAATAAATTGTTCGTGCCAATTGGTGTTTGCACTATCATTCCATACAATAGTTTGATTAGCAAGGCTTCGACCGTTACTGTCTATAATAGCTTCACTAGTTCTTACTGAACTAAATTTTAACAATCCGTTAGCACATTGGTTTCTTTTAGGGTTGTAGCTGAGCAGACGTGCTAAACGTAGTACACTTTCACGACGATCAGCAAGTTCTAAAAAGTTTTCACGGGCATTTAGATCAAAACGGAAGGCTAAGTTTTGTCCAAGAAAGGCAATTAAATCAATTAAGGCTAGATATTCGCTAGATTCAATATAGTCGTTGAAATCTTCTGGATAGTTTTCACGAAGATACGTGATCATTGTTCGACGTAGATTGTCGAAATCATAGCTTTTAAAATCAGCATTTTTAAAGCTCTGATATACCTTTTTCCAGTCCTCTGCCGCAATCAATTTGTTTTGTCTATCTATACTTGACATACTCAGTCCTCATTATAGATATTTATCGTATAGATAAAGTGGGCAGTTTATTAACCGAGTAGACTGTTGTCTTTGTCAAACTTAAATCGTAGATTTTCTGATATATTGTATATCAAATATGTTAGCTCACACTCTATTTGTATGCCACTTTCGTATTCGCTTACTATGACATTTTGAACTCGGACCCTGGGGTCGTAGTTGATAATAGCAGACACATTTTGTACTATTAGATTTTTGACTTCGTTAGTTAACGGGTCAAACAATAGATCCCAAATAATAGTTCCAAAATTTGGATTCTCTAGGCGCTCTCCATAGCGAATATGAAAGTGATTGATAATATCCTGCTTGATTAGTGCTAGATCATATAGAGCAAAGTTGCCAGTTGGATTGCCCACTGTGCTAAGTCCCCTGTAGGTTTTACTCAACGGAGGTGCTGTGGTCTTCCTAACTTCAGGAACAACTGTTCTAGTGTATAGTGATTTTTCTATGCTCATAGTAGTATTTATTTGCTAATTTTTCTAAATGTATCTGTTGAAGTGGTATACTTCAACGGGTCTTGTCCGTGTAGATTTTCATGGCCGTCCCACGGTTCGTGCATGGGTGTTCTTGCTACTACAATGGCCAATGCATCTGGTTGTACTGCATCTGTTATGCTGGCAGCGGTTGCGGCTTCGGCTAATGGCCCGTTTAAGTTAATTTTAGCGCCACTGGTAAGGTTGATATTTGCTCCGCCGTTGATTGAAGTGGTTTTTCCGGATGTAAATTTATTTCCGCCGGCGGATAGTAAGGCAATATCTGCTCCTGATGTTACTTTTACATTAGAACCAGTTTGTAAATTAAATGCTTGGCCAATAGCTTCACTAGTTGATCCAGTAACGCTAGTATTCCTATTAGCGCCAATGCTTTCATTCTTTGTACCTACAACAGATATTTTTTGATCTGCTCCAACTATCAAACTATGTATAGAACCCACTTCAACATTATGTTTTGCGCCTGATCGAATATTAACATTCCTGCCAGCGTCCATGTTAATATCTTGATCTGCCTTGATGTTTATATCTTTTTCTGTATGAATACTAACGCTGTCTTGTGCATAGATATCTATTTTTCCCATACTGGTTAATTCTATCCACGTAGTACCTGCGGCATTGCCAATATAAATTAAATCTTCACTGTTATGCAATAAAATTTGATGTCCTGTGCGAGTACGAATACGCACAAGCTCATTATGAGGAATATCGGGCTGACCGCCTGTTTCGCCGTTTTCTACACTGACATACTCGGGTGGGCCTTCGCTTGCAGGAGTCTTACGAATAAAACTTTCGTCTCCGTCATCCATAACAAATGTTGTACCGCCAAGACGACTGACAAATGCACTTTGAATTCTACTTTCTTTTTTACCTATTGCGCCTGTTGGTGCATTGGGTTTTCTATCAACTGGTCCTGGCGTACTAATTCCAAACACAGTACTTGGTAATTCTCGTCTTGCACTACTAGATGTAATTCCTCTAGTGTCGTCTTTGTTTAGGCCCTGTGTTGTTAATATTTTATGAAACGGATGTATTGGTTTAGGTAACTGTGTAATATCAGGTTGCGAAAGAGCTTTGTTTGCTTTCTTATTATATTCTGCTACTACTTTTCTTTCATCACTACCTGCTTCAGTTGTAGTTGATGTTGCCGCCATTCCAGGCACCATAAAGTTTACATATTCGTCAGGAGCGCAACCAATCCAATATCCTTTTGCCGCATTACCGTAGGCAAACATAACCATTACAATAGTTCCTACATCAGGAGGAACCATCCACATACCATAGGCTTTTTGTGTGCTGTCGTAGTCGTTAGGTTCTTCATTTGTAAAAGTGATACTAGTTTGCCCTGCAAACGGACTTAGGTATCTAACTGTAATAACTGATCCAGTAATACCGGGCTCTTCTCTGCCAACGTCATTGATTAATTCAACTTGCAACGATCCCATATATTTTGCGTCAATGTGACTGATTACTCGAGCCATGTAAGGACCCGGGTAGTCAAAGTACCGTTCTTCTGATCTTGAATCTTCTGGAAGTGTGTCGTTTATCATAAATTATCCTGGAAAGTCTCCAAGTTCTGCGGCGGCTTGAAGATAGCCGTCTCTACTTTCTGCATAACTAACTACGTCTTCTCCTTCTGCAACTGTAATTTGCGCTTGATTATTTGTTTCTTGGACTCCTGGATTTACTGTAGCTCCGCGAGCCCGCATCCTCATAGCTTCGCCATTATCTTTATCTTCTTGATCTATTGCGTTATATGCTTCTAACCCAGGAGGATTTTGATTTGCTCTACGTGCTAGATTTAACATCTGTGTAAATTTACCTTTTTCGAATTTGCTCTTTACGGAGATTATTTTGTATAATCCGCTAAACGGTATTTCTAACTCTGTTTTAATATCTTTTGGAAATGTTAAACTTCCGTCTACATTTAAATCAACGGGTGTAAGAAAATTAATTAATATGTCTACTTCACTTGATTGGTAGTCCATTGCTCCGGTAGCTGTAACATTTATTCTGCTAGATGAATTAGTGTTAGTAAAATTTCCTATGCCGCTGTCAGCCAAATAATATGGGTCTCCTAAAATAGTCATATCTGCTTGAACTTTTTCAGTGCCTAAGTTTAGTATACGTGCTTGAAAATGTTTTGCCACAAGCGTTTTATAAGTATCGGCATCGCCGCTACCATCACTACTTTTCCATCTGTCAACCTTAGCTAATCCCATAGCAGTTCCTGTTGCCACATCACCGCCAGATTTAGCGTTGCCTTTAATTGAAGGAACATACGGATGTATACTGTCCGACGGTGCGGCACCTGATTGGCCAAGCCGAGACATTAACGCTTCACCTGCGGCAGCTCCTAATCCCTGTGCTAACAACGGAACACCAAAGTTATTGTTTAAAGTTAATTTAAAATCTAATATATCAACATTTTTTCCGGTGTATATGTAGTTGTATTCTTTAACAGCTTCGTTAACCAGTTGTTGATAACCTTTGCCTGTGATATTAGGCGTTGCAAATAGTGATTGGTGTATCTTATATGGCACTACTCTAAACACTAATAGTTTAGGATTAACACCGGTATTTTCGTTTTGTTTATTAGCTGTTGTTATATAGGCTTGAGTTTCAATTCTAAACCAATCATAAAATCCGTCTTTGGGAGTATTTGTTACAGCACTTGTGCAATAATCGCTCATTAACATTACTTCTGTAATTGCATTAATAATACTTGTGCCTTTTCTAAATACAAATTCTTTTTCTGTTGCATTTACTTGATAAGCGTTGCGCGGATATTTTTTATTTGATAATGCAGGTATTGTAACTTCGCCGGTCCAGTTAGGATCGTCAGGTTTTTTAGGATCGTGGCCACCTTGAGCGAGTGTAAAATTCATGCTGGCTTTTCCTAATGCACTAAGTTCACCTTCAGCTTGTACTAAAATATTAGTTTTGTTGTCTCTGTTTAATTGAACTCTAGATAAAACATTGCCGCCTCCCGCAGTACCTTCTTTTATATTTGATGTTGCTCCGTTATCCGGAGGATCTTGTTGTTTAATTGTTTGCAATTCTGTAGGGAATACAATGGCAATTTCGTCAGGCAAGTACGGTTTTTTTTCATCAGTAGTTGATAACTCTAATAATCTACTAGATACTAGATGTTGTAAACTATGCGGGCCGCTTTGTAACATTTCAACAACTGTTGATCCAGATATTGCAAAGTCTGCTTTTAAAAAATTATAGTTATCGTTTAACGCTAGTTCATTCCAGGCCTGAGACTTTACTTGATATTTGCATCCTGAAGCCGTGATGGTCATATTAATACTGTACATTCTAATTGGAAAATATCTAACTGCAACTGTTGATGCTGTGTTATCTCCGTCAGTACCTACAAATTCTAAACTTAATAAGTACGGTGCTTGAGTATAATCTGTATGACCATTTTGTACTGCGGCAATTTGACAACTTTCTAAGAACTGCCCCATACTGTAAGGTTCGGTCACTTCAAAATCTAAAGTGACTACGTTGGTTCCTTTTGTTGAAGGTGTTGGAGTAATTTGACACAACATGTCTACGTTATCAATAAAATAATCGTATTTCCCTGAAGGATTATCTACTGGCTGATAAGCAGTAGATACTCTAGATTCTGAAAATCTTCCTCCACTGCTTAAAATAATTTTGCCAACTAGTCCTTTTCTATAACTTTCGTCGGGAAAATTTACAGCATCGGCAGATAGACTGCTTAATGTAAACAAACAATTACTTGAGACAAATTTTTCTAATGGATTTACTATTGGTAATTTAATTTTTTCTTGGCCGCCTGCACCGTTTGACCCCACGTCAAGTGTAGTAGCTAAATTTGCTACACTAGTTGCAGAGATATCTGTTCCTCTATCAACATTGGGCAGAATTGTTTCTCTAGGGCCTAAAGTTTGCTCTGCTAGAACAGTGCCTGTTACAGGAGCAACATTGCCGCCTGCGGCAGCAGTTGTTGTTGGCACTCCTGAGGCACCGCTTACTGCCCTTGATGCGGCAATAAAAGGAGTCTTAGGTGATACTCCGTTAGCATCTGAGTCTGCATTTAATCCTTTTTTGACCACTGCACCAGCACCCGATAAGGACGATGCGGCTAACCAACCAGCACGTTGTTCTTGGGGAGTGTCGGCTGTAAGCCTATATGTGCCTTCTGGGGTTTTTACAGTTTCTAATGTTCTAGCATTGACCGCTGTATATCTTTCATATGCTTTATCCTGTGCGGCAGAGTTATATAGAAATTCATTTAAATTTTTAGGCTGGCCGCCGGTGCCTACCCAATTGTTTTGATCATATATTGCGGCATTACCTGCCTTAGCATAGGCTCCGGGTTTTAAGAGGCCTACAGTTTCTAATGCTTGTGCGCCCATTTGATATCCGCCTGCGTATGACAGACGATTTACTCCGTTAGGTAATCCCCTAGCAGTTGCCTGCGGGTCTATTGGAATATAGTTACTACCGCTCTCGTCTTTAAAACGTTGAGCTCTATATTTCTCGTAATTTTCAGGTGTTAATCCTGCAATTGTTGCGGCCATATTATATTCCTAATACTCTGAATAATGTAGTTTTTTTAGGAAGATAAATTAGTGTACCTACTTTAAAATCAAAAATTGGATCTCGTATAACATTCATATTTCGTTGTGTGAACACCCACCATAATTTAGGAGTGCCGTATAAATCTTGGGATAACAAATCCGGTCTATAATTATAGTGTGAATCAATAGTATAAGGAATATCATCAGGCTCTGCACTAACAGGGCGTATATTAAAATTTCCAAGGTAGCCGTTTGATAAAGAAGTATCGTGCCACGGACTAGTAATTTTATATGCCATTAAATATAACCTCCATCACCAATATAAGTGCCGTTGACAAAGGCATCTAGTGAGAATTGACGTTGTTGTGTTCTACTGTAAATTGGCATTAGCTGTACTATCAGTGTGCTTTTTACAGGAGCATAGCTGGTATTATTAACATCAAAAGAAATTCCTTCTATAGTCTTAGTTCCGCCTACATTAGCAGAAATATAATCAACATCTTTTGGTAGGTCCATTGTAAAAGTTTTAATCACTACTGGAACATTATTAAAAACATATGCTCCATATCCGTTTAGTCGAACTACCGGTGGGGGTTGGCCGGCATCCTTTGAATCTCCAAACGACATTTTTGTAACAGATCGCAAATAGTGAGTGGCAGCAATCCAATATGCGGCATCAACACTGTTTTCACAATAGAATTCAGCAGTAATAGTAATTTGTTCAACTCTGCTATGGTCATAGGCCATAAAAGCATAATTATTATGTGTGGTGTCAAGAGAGTTATATGTTGCAGAGTGTGTTATATTAACTTGTGGCGTAAAAGGAAAAATCAAATTGTCACCCGAATTTACTAATGGTTTTAATACTGGGCTTTGTTTGTATGCTGTATTGTTTGTTGGCAAACTTAATTTTACTCGCCAGTCTACAGAAGAAGCGGCAAACGATACTTCACCAGGAATATGCCCCAAAGGAGCTTCGCTTCCGCCAAACATTGGACCTCTAAATGCGTTGACTAGTGCGGCGCCGACTGCAACGCCACCTGCTATTTTAGCTAATTTGCTATTGCCTGTTGCGGCTGCAATACCGGAAATAGCGGTAGCTGTGCTTGCAAAACTATTTAAATCGTTGGCCATATTTGGTAATCTCCGTCAGTAGTATTTATTGACTTTATTAACTGCTGACATTATAATGTATATGAGGAGTCATAAGAACAATGAAAAAAGTAAACTACCTAAATAACAAAGACTTGTTATTAGAAATACATAGAAGTAAAAACAGTTACTCCAGCTATACAAAACCTGAATATCATCAATACGATGTTATTTTGCCTAGCGTAGAAAAGATTAACATTCGAACTATTGCAGAAGCCAAACGAGTTCGAGCAAAAAGACTAGGTCAACAGGCATTTGAAGCGGCAAAAGCCGTCAACCCCAAATGCAAGTCTGCTGAATTTGAAGTAGATTATAAAACTATCGAAAAGCCCGATGTTGTATTTCGCATTATGACCTATGATCATATACCGTTAGAACCAGGACGTAAGCGCACACCAAAGACACTGGCCGATCACAGAGAAAAAGTTAACTTCCCTGCTTTCCAACATTGGAAATTTGACGAACATGATGAACTGGTATGCGTGGGTAAGAGTCATTGGAAAGGCCCGATGAAGACTGGAAAGTTTTGCAAGGATCACGGACAAGTCACTAACACACTGGCTCGAATGTATATTAAACTTTGCGAACGATATGCTACTCGTGGCAACGTTCGTGGCTACACATATAATGACGAAATGAAGGGGCAGGCCATTTTACAGTTAACACAGATTGGTCTACAATTTGACGAATCGAAATCAGACAACCCATTTGCCTACTTTACTGCGGCAGTTACTAATAGTTTTGTTCGAGTTATTAACATTGAAAAGAAAATGCAAAATATTCGAGACGATATTTTAGAAATGAACGGAATGAATCCTAGTTATACCAGAATGATCAATGCAGAGTATGTGGCCGCTGCCAAACGTGATGCAGATTCTACTGCGGTTGTTCCTGTTGGTGACATTGAAGTTGACCCTGCAGAGTAATTTCTGTTATAATAGAAAAAAGGATTAGAATGTTTAAGAAAGTTGCCTGTTTTACTGACATACACTTTGGATTAAAATCAAATAGCTCAACTCATAATCAGGACTGCGAAGATTTCGTAGATTGGTTCATTGCGGAAGCTAAAGCGGCTGGCTGTGAAACTGGTATATTTCTTGGTGACTGGCATCATAATAGAAACAGTTTGAATATCACTACCATGGATTATACCCTACGTAGTTTAGAAAAACTTGGTCAGGCATTTGATAACTTTTATTTCTTTCCAGGCAATCACGATTTATACTACAAAGACAAGCGTGATATTCATTCTGTTGAATTTGGCAAGTATGTTCCAGGAATAACTGTTGTTAACGAAATAACGACCATTGGTGATACTACTCTAGTTCCATGGCTGGTAGGTGACGAGTGGAAGAAGATGGAGAAACTAAAGAGCCGTTATGTCTTTGGTCACTTTGAACTTCCTCTATTTTATATGAACGCTATGATTGCCATGCCTGATCACGGTGAACTACAGGGCTCACATTTTAAAAATCCCGAATATGTATTCTCGGGGCACTTCCATAAACGTCAAGCCAAAGCAAACATTGTCTATATTGGCAATGCGTTTCCGCACAACTATGCAGATGCATGGGATGATGACCGAGGAATGATGATTCTTGAACACGGAAACAAGCCAGAATATCGTATATGGCCAGATGCTCCCAAGTTTAAGACAGTTAAACTAAGTCAACTGATCGACGACGCAGAGTCTCTTATTAAAAGTAAAAGTTATCTGCGTGTGGGCATTGATATTCCCATCAGTTACGAAGAAGCCAGTTTCATTAAAGAAACTTTTCTAGCACAATACAACATTAGAGAGCTTACTCTTATCCCAGAAAAGAAAGATACTGAAATTAATAACGATTTAGATGTTGAACATTTTGAATCAGTTGATCAGATTGTCAGCAGTCAGCTGGCTACTATTCAAAGCGACAGCTTTGATCCAAAAGTATTGCTAGCGATTTACAATAACCTATGATAAAAATAAAAGACCTAACAGTTAAAAACTTTATGAGCGTGGGTAATGCTACGCAGGCAGTGGACTTTAAGAAAGGGCATCTTACACTTGTACTAGGCGAAAACTTAGATCAAGGCGGTGATGACAGCGGAAGTCGTAACGGTACAGGTAAAACTACTATTGTTAATGCACTTAGCTATGCTATCTTTGGCAATGCACTGACTAATATTAAGAAAGATAACCTAATCAACAAGATCAACAGTAAGAACATGCTGGTTACTGTTGAGTTTGAGAAAGACGGCATTCTTTATAAGATTGAACGCGGTCGTAAACCCAACATTCTTAAGTTTTATATTGACGATCAAGAACAAGAAGCCGCAGATGATGGTCAAGGTGACAGTCGCGAAACACAAAAAGACATTGATGCTCTGCTAGGTATGAGCCACGATATGTTCAAGCATATTGTAGCATTAAACACCTATACAGAGCCGTTCTTGAGTATGAAAGCTAACGACCAACGTGCTATTATTGAGCAGTTGTTGGGCATTACTATACTTTCTGAAAAAGCAGAAACACTTAAAGAACAAATCCGTATTAGCAAAGAAGAAGTGGTACAAGAAGGAGCTCGTATTGAAGCTATTAAACGTTCTAATGAGCGCATACAAGAAAGCATCAATAGCCTAAAACTTAAACAAGGCATGTGGCAAAAGAATCGTGATAGCGATGTTAAAAAGATTGAATCAGCTATTGCAGAGCTTGCACAAGTAGATATTGATACAGAAATCAGTCAACATGAGAAGTTAAAGGTCTATGACGAACAAGCCGCACTGATTAAAAGCCTTAATAAAGAACGTGCCACACTTGAAACTGCACTAATGCAAGCAGACAAGGCTGTTAAGAAGTATCAAAAAGAAATTGCACAGCTAGAAGCTAATAAATGTCCAGCATGTGACCAAGAACTGCATGATCACAAGCATGATGAAATGAAAAAGCTAGCAGAGAAAAACCTTGCTGATTCAGATACATACTTGTCCAAGGTAGCAGAGGACTTAGAAGTGTTAGTTACAGAACTAGAAGCAATTGGAGATATCAATGGTCGCCCTAAAACCTTCTACGACACACTTAGCGAAGCATTTAATCATAGAACAAATTTAGAAAGTCTTGGTATCCAGTTGAAAAACAAGCAAGAAGAACGCGATACATACCAAGAACAAATTACAGAACTAGAGCATACTGCTCTACAAGAAATAAACTGGGACACAGTTAACAGTTTAAATCTTATGAAAGAACATCAGGAGTTCTTATTAAAACTCCTAACATCTAAAGACTCGTTTATTCGTAAGAAGATCATTGATCAGAATCTTGCTTACTTGAATAACCGACTAACCTATTACCTTGATAAGGTGGGTCTACCTCACACCGTTGTATTCCAAAATGACCTAACGGTAGAAATAACCCAACTCGGACAAGATCTTGACTTTGATAACTTGTCACGAGGAGAAAGGAATCGCTTGATCTTAGGATTGTCGTGGGCGTTCCGTGATGTCTGGGAGTCGTTATATCAGAACATCAATCTCTTATTCATAGATGAACTTATTGATTCCGGCATGGATGCCAACGGAGTTGAAAACTCTATTGGTATTCTTAAAAAGATGGCTCGGGAACGTAATAAGAACATTTATCTAATCTCTCATAGGGACGAATTAGTGGGTCGAGTGAACAACGTGCTCAAGGTAATCAAAGAAAATGGCTTTACGTCTTATGCAAATGACGTTGAGATCTATGAGTGATATTGATACACACGAACTAATCATTAGAGAGTTTATGGAGTACTCTAAGTGGAGTACTCGATTTGAGCTCCACGGTTATAAAGAAAGTGCTGTTAAAGCACGAGTAGCTCTAGGAGAAATACGCAGACTAATAATGATTAGGCGAGCAGAAATACAGGCAAAGAAAAATCTAATACACGGAATCCAAAACGAAGGCAACGAAGAGGATAGTGACGATAACTAGTTGATGCAATGGACTTATCAACATCAACCATTAGACGAAATACCAGAAGATTATATTGGTTTTGTCTATATCATTACAAATCTCAAAACTGGACAAAAGTACATAGGCAAGAAATTAGCACAATTCAAACGTACTAAACCCCCACTCAAAGGCAAAAAACTCAAAAGAAGAAGTGTAGTAGAAAGCGATTGGCGCGAATACTACGGTTCATCTGACAGGTTAAACGCAGACGTCCAAGCATTAGGTCCAGAACATTTTACAAGAGAAGTACTTTACTTTTGCAAATCCAAGGCAGAAATGTCATATCTAGAGGCAAGAGAACAGTTTGAACGCAGAGTTTTAGAAACTGATGACTATTATAATGGTATTATAAATGTCAGAGTTGGCGGATCAAACATACTCAGGCAACGTCTTTTAGAACAATCTCAGGCAAAATAAACGGTTAAAGCTCGCACTGGCTAATATCTAGTGCCCGGAAACCTGGACCTCGGGTCACAGGGAGGGGAATCTCTTGCCGTTAAGAGTACTCAGCAACTATCCTTAACAGGACGACGATCGCAAATGCCGCGGTTTTGCTGTTATAAAATCTCAAGGCAAGAAAGAAGGGAGAAATACCCTACGTGTGTACGTATGTTAGCGTATATTTGCACACCGCCGTTGTAATAAAGACTCTGCTCGTGGTACCGGACAACCGCCACTGTAACGCAGTAACGCTAGTGTGACATGTTCAACTCAGATAATGTCGTTAGAATCTTTGCCCTGCCTGGGCAAAGTGTGACTGAACAATCTAGATAATATCTTAAGTGCTTCGCACTAAATCATAAGTACACAATAAGAAAGAAGAAGAATAGTGTGAGCGAAAGCGAAACACAGATGAACGCAGTTCATCTACATGCATCCCGATATAAATACACATAACTGTTCAGGAATACGAATATGAAACTATACGAAGTTCTATTAGAAGATAAGAAACAAGTGCAAGAAGCACCTATGGGTATGCTGAATACTCTAGGTAATAAAGCTATGGCTAAAATGGGTAGTGCGCGAGCTACTGGTAAACTTAGTACAGGTGCTTTGGCCAATCAATTGCACAAAGAGTTTCAAACATATTTGGGTAAGACTGGGCGTGAAGCTACTAAAGATGCTGTAATGGGTTTTTTATCTAGCAAAGGGTATCCCACACAGGGCGCCGCTACTATTATTAATACTGCACTAAAAGGTGCGGCAAATGCTCCTGCCGGACCGCTAGCCAATATGAAAAACACTGCTCGAGGACTTGCTGGTAAAGCCAAAGACGCAATGGTTAAACAAGCGGGCAACATAGCAGATAAGCTAAAGCCAGGACTTAAAGCTACTCCTATTGATAAAACAGAGCCAACAATGAATCCTGAAACTCCTACAACAACAGGAGCTACAGATACTACAGCGGCAGCTCCTGCTAAGACAGGTAGTAGTTATAACAATCAATTAGGCGGAGGCAAAGCCAACTACAGTATGTCTACTGGAAATGATCCTAAAACTTATCAAAATACATCTAAGCCATTGGATCCTAAATCAGTAGGAGGTATTCCTAAAACTAACAATCCGGCAGCATCACAAGATGATTATTCTCCACAAGAACTTCAACAAATGAATAAACAACTTGCTGGGAGAGATGATGCCGCATTGTCTAAAATGGCCGCAAACACAACATTAGATCCAACAGTTACGGCCGCAGTTAAAGCTGAAATAGAAAAAAGAAAAAGTGGGCAAACGGTAACAACTGGTAAAATTAATCGTGGCAACATGGTAGCAGAAGCAGGTCCTGGAGTTTTACCGCAAAGTATTATTGATAAAGCTATACTTAAGGCTGCTCAAGAAGCAGAGATCATGAACACTAAGCAAGGTAAAACATCTACACAGCAGACTAAATCAGCTAATTTAGCTGGCGGCGCTCCTACTGATACAGATGGTGACGGTGATATTGATGCTACAGACACAGCTAAATCTTCATCAGGTGGTGGATTTGCCGCTGGATTAAAGAAAGGGTTTACAGGTAAACCTGCCGCTACACCTGATCTCGCAAGTCTAGAACAGCGCATTGCGGCTATTGAAAAGAAAGTTGGACTAGCTTAAAAGAAAGGCAGTCCACTTTTCTTAGTTGTTTCAAGATTGTCTTCAACAATCTTTCCAATAATTTCTCTATCTTCGTAGGTAAGATAAAATGCGTCTTCCATAGAAATCGCACCTCTCATATACCACGCTAATTTATATAATTCTAATTTGAAATTTTTGGCTTCATTATCTATGTGATCCACCATCCGGAGAGCATCTTCAAGTGGGATAGTAAAGAGCCTTACGCGAAAAAACTTGCGGCGTCCAGAGTAATTGGAATCTCAACCATTTTAGGTGCACCACCTGCTTGATCCTCTTCCGTGGTAGCAACTTTTTGTACAGGTATTGCAAACTTATTCTTTTGTATCTCAAGGTGATCCATTATAGCTTTAAAGAAACTTTTGTCAGCATTGTCAATAAATTCTTTAATGAATACAGGATCGCTAGTTTCACCATCTGGAGTCACAATCTTAACAACACTGCTAGTGACCATGTCAACATTGATATCAGTTAACTTTTTAAAAGCCGCATTAAACAACTCCATCTTCCTAGTATCTTCCATGTTGTCATCATTGACAATACTAAAAATACGTTGTTCTTCTAGAGTTTTAATTGCAGTCTGAGTAAACTCTTTGTACGTTAAAGGTCTAACATAGGCTTTGAGATCTTCACCAATTTGAATTTCGTTATCATAAGCCGCATTTAATAACGAGTCAAGTACTAGACGTAGATCTAATTCAAATGTTCTAGAGTCTTCAATTACCGGAATAGTTATAGTAATATCTAATTTTTCACCGTAGGTAGCTAGACGGATTGCAACTAAAATTGCGTCCATATCAACACTGGGAATTTGCCAAGCATTCTTGATACTAGGAAAACAACTTTGTATAACATCTACAGTTGCTTGTCCGTTCATTAGAGCATCGGGAGTTTTCATGACCAACTCATCTTTTGCAGTCATAGCGTAAACAGGATACTCTCCGTTTTCAGATTTTTCTAAACATCCTGGAGGATAAAAATTGCCACTGCTGGGCAACTTGATATAGATCTTGGGCTGTCTAAAGTACTTCTTTAACGGGTTTAATGTTTGATTTTCCACTGAGTTTAACTCCACATAAATAAAGGATATGATATCATATTGTATTTATATACGCAGATTTAGGTGAAAAAATAAATGGCAGATACCACAGTAACTGGTAAAATTGGTGATCAAGAAGTACAGCTGATCAACGCGGCAAGCGAAGCCACACTTCAAAAATTATTAGAAGCATTTAACAAATCTAACGGTACCGGCTCAGGCGGTGGCAGTTCGAGTGGTAGCACAGCAGGTACTCCTGCTCAGGCAGCATCTAATACTACCACAGCTTTTAACAAAGCTGGCGATGCTGTTGGTAAATTTGCAGGCGCAGTTGCAGATGCTACAAGTAAGCTGTTAGGATTTGCTGGTAATATAATAGGCGGTACTGCTAGTGTAATGCTGGACCTTAGCAAAGAATTACTAACCGGCGGCGAACGAGTTAGCGACTTTACTACACACTTATCAAAGTTACCAAGTATATTTGGATACCTTGGCGGATTAGTACACACACTTTCGGCATTTATAGACAAAAATATTGATGAGTTCCGCAAACTTTCCCAAGTGGGTGCTAACTTTGGAAACAGTATAGATGCCATGCGATTAGCGGCAGCAGAGTCTGGAATGGGTTTTGATCGATATACTGCATTGGTAAAAAATAATGCTGAGACAATGGCATTATTTGGCGGCACGGTATCACAGGGAGCTGTGGCATTTGGTAAATTTAGTAAAGATTTCCGTCAAGGTGATACTGGCAAAAAACTATTAGGTATGGGATTCAGCATTGACGAGATTAACGATAGTTTAATTTCATATTCTAATATTAACAGTCGAGCAGGACGAGACCGTATACTTGATACTAGAGAACTAGGAGAAGCATCCGGAAGATTTGCTATAGAGTTAAACAAGGCCGCTGCCGCAACAGGTCTTAGCAGAGGCGAGCTAGCTAAAAAAGCAGATGCATTAAGTAAGCAAATAGATATTGCCGCACTGGCTAATAGATTTCAAGGAAAAGATAAAGAAAAATTTATGGCTGGTATGGCTCAAATTACCAGCTCGTTTGGTATTGGATCCGAAGCATTATTAGAAGGCGCTCGAGGATTTATTAATTCGTCTGACGGTATTGCATTAAATGCGCTGGCACCTGAATTGATGCAAACTATGAAAGACTTTACTGATACCGGCGGAGACGTTAATGAAAAAATGAATTCAATGATTCTTAAGGCACGAGAAAAGATGGAACAGTTTCAAAGGCCTGAGTATGCCGCTACATTAAAAGCACAGATGGATAATATTCCAGGATTTAAAACAGCATATGCGGCCATAGCAGAGATTGCTAGCAGGGCAACTAAAAATGCAGAGCAGTTACAAAAAGAAGCAGACGCCGCCGCAAAAAATGACACATTAACAGGTTTTTATCAACAGTTCTCAGAAACTATTAATAATTTTAGAGGATCTCTGGAATCAACATTTATAAAAAGTGATTTCTTTAAAAATATTAAAAAAATGATGGATGATTTTTCTAAAGGTGGTAGTACTAGTTTAGGTGATATCCTTAATCGTATCACAGCCGGGTTTAAAACTTTTCTAACAGCACTTAACGAGTTTTTAACTGATGTTCAGAATCCCGCACTTGGTTGGTCAGGAGCAATGAAAAATCTCTACGAAAATATATTAATGAATATTTTTGATCTAAAACGAGAAGATACAATCGATGGCGAGGGCAAACAAATAGCAACTCTCACAGAACTTGCAATGAAAAAGATAGGCATAGCTATAGGTGAAGCAATGGCAGCTATGTGGCCAGGAATAAAAGCTGGAATAGTATCAGGATTTACAGCACTATGGGATAATGACGACATTAGAAATGCAGGCATCAAAGGTATACTAGCACTATTTGCAGTATGGGCCGCATTTAAAGTTGGCGGTGGATTACTAAGCGGTATTGGCGGCAGGATGGCCGGTGGAGCCGCAGCCGCAGGCGGAGCAGCCGCAAGTGGAGGGATGGGTGCAGGATTGACTAGTTTAGCAGGCGGCCTTGCGGCATTTGCTAATCCAGCATCACTGATAGGATTAGCGGCAGTTACCGCGGCAGTTTATGCATTATCACTAGCATTTGAAGCGGCAAGTCCTGGATTTGAAAAATTTGGCACAATGGTAAAGCGAATACTCGAAGGCGTAGCACCGGTAGTAGTAGCATTTGGCACAGCAGTCGGTACAGTAATGAAAGATGTAGGCACTGCAATTACCAATGCTAAAGACGGCTTTGAAGTTATCTTTAACGGTATTGCTACAGTAGTTAAAAGTATTGGGTCAGTTATTATTGGATCAATTACAGCAATTGGCGACAGTATTAGTAAAATCATTGACACTATTTCTAAATATAAAACTGAAGGAACTAGGGTAGCAACAGACAGTGTAAAACAACTTGCTAATATACCGGCAGCAAATATGACAGCCGCAGCCGCAGGCGTTGAAGCAATCAAGAAAGCACTAGACGGATTTAATCCTGGATTCTTAAGCGGCATAAGTCAAGGTCTTGGTAGTATATTTGCCGGAGATCAAACAGGGCCACTACAACAAATGGCAGTTTTAGGTCCAAAATTACAGAACGCCGCCGCTGGGTTTACTGCATTTAAGACAGCAATTGATGGTATGAAACTGGCTAATTTGTCTATGACTAATGATCAAACTAGCAGTTTTGAAACACTAACTAAACGATTACCAGACTTTACTACCACAATAACAGCACTGGGTACACAGGCCGCTAACATAAATGCCACAGCACAAGCAATTAATGCGTTCAAACAGGCAACTACCGGATTTGATCTTAAAGATTTTTCATTCAGTAAAGAACAACTAGTCAGCCTAGCGGACGGTACTACCAAGCTAAGACAGCTATCGGAACAGTTAAAACTCAGTAAAGATGGCTTCCAAAAATTAGATCAACAAGGACTTAAAAACATCAAAGAAGGTGTTGAGGGACTAAGCAAAGCCTTTAAAGATTTTAACGAAAGTTTCATTAATAAGTTTATTCCAAAATTTGAAGAACTCAGAAGCAAGACTCAAGAAGGAATCTTAACTGACCTTGGCAACAAGCTAGATACGTTAAATAGTAATGTAGCTTCACTAGTCACAATTGAAGACACTTCCAAAAGATACTTGGATACAATCGCCAGCAAGAAAGCTGGCCAGGTTTATAAATAGGATAACACAATGAGTTGGAAAAAGTATTTTTCACCCGTAACTAGTAACCAGTCGGGAACAGTTAGCCCAATCTACGGCAGTGGTGGAAAGCCAGGTCCAGCCCGCACAAATTATAGTTCATACTTGCCGGATGTATATTCAGGTAGCCCAAATCGTATTGAACGTTACATGCAGTATGACACTATGGACTGGGACAGTGAAGTTAATGCGGCCCTAGACATACTTGCAGAATTTACTACACAAAAGAACAAAGAAAACAATACACCGTTTACTCTACAGTTCCGCGGTAGCCCAACTACTAGTGAAGTAGGCATCTTAAAAGAATATCTACAACAGTGGACCAAAATGCAGAAGTTAGACACACGCATGTTCCGCATTGCACGTAACTTGTTCAAGTACGGCGACGGATTCTTTCTGCGTGATCCTGAAACACAAAAATGGTTCTATGTAGATCCGGGCAAAGTTACAAAAATTATTGTTAACGAAAGCGAAGGCAAACAGCCAGAACAGTATGTTATCCGTGATATTAATATTAACTTTCAGCATCTAGTTGTCACACAGATTAATCCAAATACACAAAATGCAACAGCAGGCACACCGCCAAATACACAGGGTGGCGGCCGAGGCATGGTTGGAACTACAACTCCTATTCCGGGTAGTAGATTTAGTCTGCAACAAAACGAACATGCTATTGACTCAAAACATGTAGTACACCTAAGCCTAAGCGAAGGATTAGATAATAATTTTCCTTTTGGTAACAGTCTTTTAGAAAGCGTTTTTAAAGTCTACAAGCAGAAAGAACTTCTTGAAGATGCTATCATTATCTACCGCGTACAACGTGCTCCTGAACGCAGAGTATTTTACATTGACGTAGGAAATATGCCAAGTCATTTGGCAATGGGCTTTGTAGAACGTGTAAAAAATGAAATACATCAAAGACGTATTCCTAGTGCAACAGGCGGTGGTAGTGCTATTGACAGCACATATAATCCTCTAAGTATTAACGAAGACTACTTCTTTCCACAGACCGCAGAAGGTCGTGGATCAAAAGTTGAAACACTTCCAGGCGGTACTAATCTAGGCGAGATTGACGATTTACGTTACTTTACTAACAAGTTAATGCGAGCTCTACGAATTCCAAGTAGCTATCTGCCAACAGGTGCAGATGATAGCCAATCACAGTATAACGATGGTCGAGTTGGCACAGCATATATTCAAGAACTACGCTTTAACAAGTATTGCGAACGTTTACAAAACTTAATGACACCTACATTTGATACAGAATTTAAACTATTCTTACACAACAAAGGTGTTAACATTGACTTTAGTTTGTTTGAAATACGTTTCCAAAGTCCGCAAAATTTTGCCGCATATCGTCAAGCGGAACTAGACAACGATCGTATTGCTACATTTGCACAAATGGTCGCTCTACCGTTTATCAGCAAACGTTTTGCACTAAAACGCTTCTTAGGTATGACAGACGAAGACCTAAAAGAAAACGAAAAAATGTGGCAAGAAGAAAGCGGAGAAGGCAAAGCATCCGGACAAGATGCCGCAGGACAATTGCGTGGCGCAGGTGTAAGCCCAACGGGTATGGAAGCAGATACAGCCGCGTTAGACGGTAGTGAAGAAGCTCCTGCTGACATGGAAGTACCAGATGCAGGCGCAGAAATGGCTGGTCAAGACACTGGTTCGATGCCCGCTTAATAAATACTATTATGATTTTAAGAGAACTGTTTTATTTTAATAGAACTACTGCTGAGTCTGAACAAGACGATCAGTATATGGCCAAAGCCGACACGGGTGTTATTAACAATGATGACACACGTAAAACACGTTTGACCTTAAAACAAATCAATGAATTACGCAAGGCCAGTGACTTACATATCAAAGAACATGAAGCCGAAATGGAGTTTATTTCTAGAATGTATGCTACACCTGTGGCAGCAGAATAAGTATTTTGACAAAACTGACAAAAAATAGCCGGTATTGACCGGTTTTTTTACAGTAGTATTAAATACATCGACAGCCTTGCGGGCGTAACTGCCTCATAACAATACAGGAGACTTAACATGACTGATCGCGCAAAATTCGAGCAGATGCTTGAATATCTTATTAATGAAGACAAATCAAAAGCCGAGGAACTATTCCACGAACTAGTGGTAGCTAAATCTCGCGAAATTTACGAAAATCTACTTGACGATGACATCCAAGTAGAAGCATCTGAAGAAGATGACGAAGACGAAGATATGGAAGAAAACTTCGACATGGGTATGCAAGAAGTCGGTGCTGATCCAGCAGACGACATGATGGGCGACCTAGAAGCCGGCGACGATGAAGGCGGCGACGAAATGGGTGACGAAGAAGGTGGTTCAGAAGCCGCTACTAAAGATGACGTCATGGATATCAAAGATGCTTTAGAAGATCTAAAAGCAGAATTTGAAGCTATGCTAGCTGGCGAAGCCGGTGAAGAGCACGGTGAAGAAGAAGATGGCGAAGAAGAAATGGGCGACGAAGAAGGTGAAGAAGAAATGGAAGATCACCAGTTCGAAGCTTCTAACGATGATGAAGAAGACGACATGGAAGAAGGTATGGTCCGTGAATACGTTGAGAAAGTTGCACCAGCTAAAATGGGCGACAACGGTCAAAACACTCGTTCAACAGTAGCCGGAAAGAATGATATGGGCGGTACAACTGCTAATATCGCTAAAGGTGGAACAAGCACAACAGGCGGTACTAAAGGTGGTTTACTAAACCCAAGCACAAAAGATTTGAACTCTGGTAACGTAAATGTTCCAGGTGGCAAAGCTGGTGTTAAGCATCTTAAAGGTGTCAGCAAGCCAGCAGGTGGCGACAACGGCCAGAATACAAAGAGTACTTTAGGCCGTTAATCAGATGAGTTTCTACTTACGTGAAAATTTGACTTTCGACCAAGCTCGCATGGTTGTAGAGACTGATGGCGAACAGGGCAAAAACCTTTACATGAAAGGTATTTGTATCCAAGGCGGCATCAAGAACGCAAATCAGCGTGTGTACCCTGTGAATGAAATCGGCAGGGCTGTCAAGACACTAAACGACCAGGTAACTGGCGGATATTCAGTTTTAGGCGAAGTAGACCATCCAGATGATTTAAAAATTAACCTAGACCGTGTAAGCCATATGATCACAGAAATGTGGATGGATGGCCCAAACGGTTACGGTAAAATGAAAATCCTTCCTACACCAATGGGTAACCTAGTGCGTACTATGCTAGAATCCGGTGTTAAGTTAGGTGTTAGCTCACGCGGATCCGGAAACGTCAAAGAAGACGGATCCGGTGAAGTTACAGATTTCGAGATTATCACAGTGGATGTGGTAGCTCAACCATCAGCCCCAGGTGCGTATCCAACGCCCATTTATGAGCATATCATGAATACTCGTGGAGGCTATAAGGCATTTTTAACAGCACAAGAAGTATCAGGCGACGCAAAGGCACAGAAATACCTGAAAGAAAGTCTATTGAAAATAATAGGCGGACTCCAATAACAAGGGAGAATCACATATGTTGGACGCACTTAAACAATTATTCGAGAACAATGTGATTTCTGAAGAGATCAGAGCTGACATCACGTCTGCTTGGGATAGAAAGATCCAAGAGAACCGTGAACAAGCAACACAACAACTACGCGAAGAATTCGCACAAAAATACGAACATGACAAGCAAACAATGATCGAAGCTATCGACAAGATGGTTACTGATCGTTTAACTGCTGAAATCCAAGAATTCACAGAAGATCGCGCACAGCTAGCAGAAGCGA
>Ga0304730_1000031_pt1 | contig 170520 bp, 209 predicted proteins | sample M_130628_MF_Meta_FD_190474 | JGI IMG/M metagenome (GOLD analysis project Ga0304730, IMG submission 190474) | Freshwater microbial communities from Lake Montjoie, Canada to study carbon cycling - M_130628_MF_MetaG (v2) (version 2) | ecosystem: Environmental > Aquatic > Freshwater > Lake...
CAGTTTCAATCAGTTCTTATGCTAATGGTGCTTTTGATATAGCTAATTCAGCTAGTTCATATGCTAATGGTGCATTCACTATAGCTAATACAGCCAGTTCTAATACAGTTTCAATCAGTTCCTATGCTAATGGTGCTTTTGCTGCTGCTAATACAAGTTCTGGTGGTGCAGGGTCTGCCAGTTCTTATGCTAATTCTGCTTTTGCTGTAGCTAATACAGCCAGTTCTAATACAGTTTCAATCAGTTCTTATGCTAATGGTGCTTTTGGTATAGCTAATTCAGCTAGTTCTTATGCCAATGGCGCATTCGCTGTAGCTAATACAGCCAGTTCTAATACAGTTTCAATCAGTTCTTATGCTAATGGTGCTTTTGATATAGCTAATTCAGCTAGTTCATATGCTAATGGTGCATTCACTATAGCTAATACAGCCAGTTCTAATACAGTTTCAATCAGTTCCTATGCCAACTCTGCTTTTGGCATTTCTAACTCAGCCAGTTCTTATGCTAATGGTGCTTTTGGCATTGCTAACTCAGCCAGTTCTTATGCTAATGGTGCATTCGCTGTAGCTAATACAGCCAGTTCCAATACAGTTTCAATTAGTTCCTATGCCAACTCTGCATTCGATGTAGCTAATACAGCCAGTTCCAATACAGTTTCAATCAGTTCTTATGCTAATTCTGCTTTTGCTGTAGCTAATACAGCCAGTTCCAATACAGTTTCAATCAGTTCTTATGCTAATTCTGCTTTTGCTGCTGCTAATACTGGTTCTGCTGTAACAGCAGCCGGTTCCTATGCCAACTCTGCATTCACACAAGCTAATACAGCAATACCAGCAGGTTCTTATGCTAATGGTGCTTTTGCTGGTGCTAATACAGCCAGTTCATATGCTAATAGTGCTTTTGCGGCCGCTAATACTGGTTCAGGTGGTGCATCAGGTTTTTATGCTAACAGTGCTTACCTACAAGCAAATGCCGCGTTTGCTGCAGCTAATACTGCTTCTGGTGGTAGTACATCTATTCCTTTGGTTCTCAATGATATTTCGTCACAATTTGATGGCATAAAACAGGTGTTTAGTTTAAAGGTTGACCAAGCAAATGTAAGCAATACATCTATAACACAATCAAAAAATTTAGAAGTTATAGTAAACGGCCGAAGACTTGCGCCATATATTCAAGAACTCCGTTATCCTTGGTTAACCCCATACGATTCTTATAAAGGTTTTCGTGTAGTTGCAACCTCCAATTCGGCTGATTTAATACTATATAATACAGCAGACTCAGGAGACCAAGCTATTTTAACTATCATAAATACTATATCAACAGTCCAAACAAGGAAATATCCATTTTCCGTGGCCACAATAGCTCTAGGAGATTAATTCAAAATGTCAAAACATGTAATATTAGAAGCGTATTCTTTTAACAAAGATACAAAAACAATTACTATAACTGGTAAAAATATCCGTAGGGAACAACTATTGTTGATTACAAATACCACAACAGGTACAGTGATATATAATTTTTCTGATCCATCGTTGCAAGCCACAAGTTACACCAACTCTGTCGATACAACAGGTCTAGAAACAACTACAATTATTCTCAATTATAATACAGCGGCGATGGCCAATTCTGATAAGTTAGCAATTCTAACAGAAGAAACTTATCAAGAAATGACTCCTTCGGAAACAATGCGTGATCCAGTGGATAAAATGCGTGTTAGTACTCCTCAAGCATTGATTGACACCGACTTCGAATACGGTATGCAACCCACAAAATGGGAAAGTTTGACTTTGACCAATAATAGACCTTGTGCTTTCTATGATTTTACTCAAGGTATTACCTCGGTTGCAAGTAATGCATCATTCGTCGGTGGTGGTGGAACAGCATCTAGTGGTAGTTACACGATTACCGGCATGACTGCTGCTTCTAAAGTGGTTACAGTTACAATTGCTAATACCACAGGTCTTACTGTAGGTACTCCAATTTTCGTTCAAGGTACATTAGATGATGCCAATGTGAGCGGATGGTGGTTAATTGAAGGTGTTACTGGGTCCACTAGTTTTACTTTTAGTGTAACCAATACTCCAGCTGCATCATTATTCGATACCAACAAAACTACTTTTTTTGTGGGTTATTTCTATACTGGGGCTGCTATTCCAGTCAGTGCATCTTCGAGTGCTGCATTTGTTAATACTGGTACCACAGTAACCGGAACAACTACTAATGACCACGGTCTTCGTGTAGGTGATGCAATTTATGTTATTGGTACGACCGCCACTTCCAATCCTCCTAACGGAAGTTGGGTAGTTGCAACAACTCCAACAAACACAACATTCACCTTTATAGTAAATAATGCACCTACAGGTTCTAATATCACAGGTGCGGGTGGTGCCAATGCTACACTATATGCACGTCCATTAGGATATATTGCACACAGACCTTTCGACGGTGGCGTGGGTTTTGGTAATTTACTTCCTTATCATGGTTATCAAGTTATTCGTCAAACAAGACGCCAGTTCCGTTATCAAAGTGGTAAAGGTATACAGTTCTCTACCGGTACTGTTTTAAAACCACAATTAAATGCAGACAATTTAACTAGTAGTGGTGCTACAGTAACAGTGACCACAAAATATCCACACGGTCTATTTGCTGGAGCTAATGTCCAGGTCAGTGGTTGTACTCAAACAGCTTATAATGGTACATTTGCGGTGGCCTCAACGCCAACTCCAATAACATTTACCTATACAGCATTAAGCACACCAAGTGCAACACCTGCAACAGGAACTCCAATTGTTAGTCCAAGTAGTTGGTACGGTGCTAGTAACCGTGTTGGTATGTTTGATTCTCAAAACGGATTTTATTTTGAATTTGATGGCCAGACAATTTATACTGTTCGTCGTTCTAGCACTTTTCAAATTAGCGGTGTAGCAGCAACCACCAACGGAAGTCAAAGTGTTGTTGGTACAAATACCAAATTTAGTAGTCAATTAACACCTGGTGATTTTATTGTTATTCGTGGACAAAGTTATTTAGTTCAACAAATTACCACTGATACACAGATGTATATCTACCCCGAATATCGCGGTGTAACTTCTAGTAATTCTCAAATTAGTAAAACGATTAACACACGTTATGCTCAAAGTAGTTGGAATATTGACAAGATGGATGGAACTGGTGCAAGTTTAATGACATTAGACCTATCTAAAATGCAAATGTTATACATCGACTATAGTTGGTATGGTGCAGGTGCTATACGTTTTGGATTTAAAAATAATCGTGGTGAAGTTGTATACTGCCACAGAATTTCAAACAACAATTTAAATAATGAAGCATATATGCGTAGTGGTAATTTGGTAGCTAGATATGAAGTCAATCATCTACCTAACTATACATATTTAACCTCAACCCTATCAAGCGCAGCTACAACTGGTGCTACAATTTCTGTTAATGATACTACAGGTTGGCCAACCAGTGGAACAGTTGTGTTGACTAGTGCTGCAGCAACTGGTGCAATAATCGAATATATTACATATAGTGCTAAAACTACAAATACTTTAACAATCAGTGCTCGTGGTGCAACTGGCGGCAGTGGTGCAACTACATTCACATACTCAGCAACAGCTCCAATTAAGGCAGAACTCTATAGTCCACAAGCGGCTAGTCAGATAAGTCACTGGGGTTCTAGTGTTATCATGGACGGACGTTACGATGATGATAAAAGTTTGGTGTTTAACGTGGGTAGTAATTCTGCGTTATCCAATTTGGCGCAAGGTACTCGTCAACCTCTTTTGAGTTTGCGTATTGCTCCTAGTGTTGATAATGGTTTAACCGGTTTACTTGGCGTAAAAGAAATTATCAACCGTATGCAACTAACCCTGCGTCAGATGGACGTTTTTGCCGTCGGTACCGCTTTTCGTATTGAAGTGTTTTTAAATTCGCGCCTAAGTGGTGGTACTTGGGCACCCATAGGTGGTTCAAGTTTAGCTCAATATATTTTTCATACTGGCGGCCAAACTATTACTGGTGGTGAAAACATTTTTGGATTCTTTACTTCTAGAGACGGTACAGTATCACAAGAATTAACACAAGTTAGAGACATTGGTAATAGTATTTTAGGTGGCGGCACATCAACATCCGCTAGTACGAATCCTGCAAATATTTACCCAGATGGTCCAGATATAATTACAGTTTGTTGTACAAATATTACTTCAAATACTACAAACACAATTAATAGTCGTTTAAGTTGGACAGAAGCTCAAGCTTAATTAATATTAGGAATTTAAATGTCATCTAGAGACTATATAAAACACCTAGTCGCTAACACATCTTCATTACCGGGAGGAAAAAATCTTGGCGATGAAGTTTTTGATCCGGCTTTAAATAAGTTATACAAAAATATAGCGGTTAACGGTACGACCGTTACTCCTGTAGAGCTTGTTACTACAATTTCAAATAATGTTGCTAACTCAGCCAGTTTCTATGCAAATGGTGCATTTGGTGCTGCTAATTCTTCTGGTTCTTATGCTAACTCAGCATTTGCTATTGCTAACACAGCAACACCAGCTGGATCATATGCTAACTCAGCATTTGCTAAAGCTAATTCAAGAGTAACATTAATAACTGATGGAACTACATTGCCTATCAATACAGATACTACAGATATAGCTTATCAAATAAATACACAAGCAGCTGGAACACTTACAATAAGTGTTTCTGGAACTCCCGTAAATGGCCAAAAACTCATAATTAGGATTAAATCGACAAATGCACAAACATTTGCTTTTTCTAGTTCCTGGGCAGCTGGTTCCACAGATTTGACATTACCAACTGTATCATCAGGACTAGCAGGAGTAGCCAAAACGGACTACATGGGATTTATATATAACACGACAGAAACAAAATGGCATATAATAGCTAAGAATTTTGGTTTCTAATCATTAGTTAAGGAAAATAAAATGGAAGATATTATAAATCAAATTGATGGAAAAGTTCAAGTAATCTTTGAAAAGTCTGATGGAGATAGGACGTACAGAGATGCTCTATGGTTCTCTCAAGAAGAATATGATGCATTGACACCTGAACAAATTTCGACAATGCAACAAGAAAGATTTGATAATTGGTTGGCTATCATTAATGCATTACCAACTGAACCTACCGAGTAATAACTAATGGCCAGCAGATTTTGGGTAGGTGGCACAGGAACTTGGGATTCTACTACAACAACCAACTGGGCTGCTTTATCTGGTGGCACCGGCGGGCAGACAGCTCCCACTAATGCAGACACTGTTACTTTTGATTCGCTTTCAGGTACTGGTACAGTTACGGTCGCAGCATCTGCTGTTTCATTAAACACTACACACAATGCCGCAAATATTAATTTATCGTTGTCCGGTAGCCCTACATTGTGTACTGTTGCCGGTACCTTCACCCTTACATTAGGTACAATCACCCTAAACAATAATAATTTAACTACCGGTAAATTCAGTTCCACAGGTACCGGCGTTCGTTCAATTGCATTTGGGACATCAGGTTCTATAACAGTTAATGCTGCAGGTGGAACTCTTTGGACAACACAAGTAACAACAAACATGACAAACACTGGTACACCAGTTGTTAATGTTTCTTATGCCGGTGCTCTAGCTACAACTGTGTTGGCTGGAACTTTTTCTGAAGCAAATTCAATAAGTTATAATTTTACAGCAGGAACATATGCATTAACATTCTTGAATGGTTCTGGTTATACAGCAAAGAGTGTTGATTTTACCGGATGGACAGGTTCATGGCAGTCAATCTCAACAGTTACATTTTATGGAGGTTTTAAACTTGTAGGTGGATCATTCACAAACAGTTCATTAGGATGGACATTTGGTGCAACAAGTGGAACCTATACGATTGATACAAATCAAGGTGTACCTAAATTAATTTTTAATGGTGCCGGTGGAACTTGGAATTTAGCTAGAGGTATTGGTAGTACAAATTCTGCAATACAAGTGTTAGCTGGGACATTTAATACAAATAATTTTGCATTGTCCATTCTTCAATTAGATAGTGCTACCAATACAAGCGTTAGAGCTATTAATTTAGGCAGTTCAAATGTAAGTTTATCTAGTACAACTTTACCAGTGACATTAGATTCAACCAATTTAACATTTACTCATACCGGTGGTACTATTACTTGTACCTCAGCAATTACTGGCTCGACATTTGCTGGCGGAGGAGTAACTTTTTATAATGTAACTATTACTGAGCTTAGCCCAACTATAACAGGTACGAATACTTTTAATAATTTAACATTCACCGCAGCAAGCGCCGGCTTACAATATTATATTTCGTTTAGTAATAATCAAACAATAAATGGAACTTTAACGGCGGCGGGATTCTCGGCCACTAATCGTAGAAATTTTAGAGCTACTAACGTCGGAACACAAGTAACTATAACAGCAGCAGCAGTGTCATTAAGTAATCTTAATTTTAAGGATATTAATGCTGGTGGAAGTACTTGGTCAGGAACATCATTAGGTAATCTAGGCAATAATAATAATATAACATTTCCGGCCGCAAAAACAGTTTATTTAAGTTCAACTGTCAATGGTGCTGCTGGACTTAATTGGACTGACAATATTTGGGCAACATCTCAAGCAGGTACACCTAGTGCTGCCAATTTTCCATTACCGCAAGATACAGCTTTTATAACTAATTCTGGTTGGAATAGTAGTCTTTCTGCAAACACTCTGCAAACGTCTTCTTACGATACACTTTGCAATTTAGATTTGTCAGGTAGAACACTTGCAATGATATTTCTTATAAACTCTGTTAATGCGGCTGGAAGTATTACATTTGGTTCAGGCCAGACTTTTCCAGGATCAGGAACAATAACATTACTTGGAAATTCACAAACACTTAATTTTGCAGGCAAGACTCTTCCAAACTCTTTAACTATGGATACCGGAACAGGAACGGTAACATTAGCTGCAGCTACAACACTCAATCAAACATCTTTTTCTCATTCTAGTGGCACTTTAAATTTAAATGGTTTCACTTTAACTGTAGGATCATATGTATCAGGTACGACAAGAAGTAGACAGGTTCAATTTGGTACTAATAACATCGTGATGAGCGGCTCAGGTTTTTTAAATGTACTTGATGCTACAAACTGGAGTTTTACGGGAACTGGTGGTTTTACAAGCACACAATTTAGCTCAGCACAATCAATCACTTTTGGTTCTACAGCTGGCGGTACATCTTCAAATGCACCTAATTTTTCGTTATTACCTGCTGCGTCGATGACCACATCCCTGACTATTACAACAGGTTCTTGGTTTAATAATTTAAGTTTTGGTTTAAATTATAATGGAAGTACGAACGCAACTACAGTAAATGTTGCTGGTGATTTAACTTTAACTGGTGGAACACACACTAATGTAACTGTAAATATGCAAGATACTGGTGCAATTATTGCATCTTCAAAAATATTAGCTAATGTATTTGTTTTGGGTGGAACAACGACAATAAGTGGTACAGCAAACACCGCAGATCCTTCAGGTGTTTTTACAGTCAATGGTGGCACGTTTACACACCCTGCAGGCGCGACACTTAATGCAAACACAATTGCATTAACCTCAGGTACAGTAAATTTTAATGGTGGTACAGTACCCAAAACAAATACATTTAACCACACTTCCGGTACAGTCAATGTAACAGTGAACACATCCTTGCGAACAACGCCGCCAGCAACATCTGGTACTTACACATTTACAGCCGGTACAATATCCATTTCTGACGGTGTTACATTCGAGGTAGGGCAATTCAGTTCAAATAATACCAATACTCGTTCAATTGCATTTGGTGTTACCACTGCTGGATTTTTATACCTGGGCCAGCAAGGCAATGGTCAAACTGTTTTAGATATGGCTACCGCAACTGGATTTACTTGGACAGGTCCAGGTGCATTTACGACAACCAATTTATACACTAGAACAATAGCTTTTGGTAGTACAGCAGGTGGATCAGTTGCAAATGCGCCTAATTTTACTTTTCTTTCTACTCTTTCTTCTGTTACAACCATTGTAAGCGGCAGTTGGTTTAATATACTTGATTATGGTCTTAGTACTTTTAACAACCCAAGCACAACTGTTATAAATGTAAGGTCTGTCATTTTTAACCGCGGCAATTTTGGCGGTTACGGAGGATGTCAATTTTTTATGCAGGCTACTGGTGTCATTGACGGTGGTGCATCAGCGTTTCCAACAACAGCGGGCCCCACCGGAACGGGTTCAGTAACTTGTGTTGCAGGAACAACTACACTAATTACTAGACTAACATCACCTATACTTACTGTAAATGGTGGAACATTCATACAACCCTCAGGCGCGTCACTCAACGTAGCCACAATTACAGTAACTACAGGTACATTGAATCTGGCTGGTGGTGCTGGCACGATGGCGGCTGTGACGACCTTTAATCATACTTCCGGCACAGTCAATGTAACAAATACCGTGGCCACGGCAGCGGCTCCATATACATTTACAGCCGGTACATTATCTATTTCTGACGGTGTTACATTCACAGTTGGTAGATTTATTTCAAATAATACCAATACTCGTTCAATTGCATTTGGTGTTACCACTGCTGGATATATTGATCTAAGTCCTGGAGTTAGTGGAGTGACTAGATTAGATATGGCCGATGTGACTGGTTTTACCTACACTGGTTCCGGTGGTTTTACCAGTTCTATGGGGGCCACAGCAACATTTACTTTTGGTACAACAAGTGGTTCTATTACAAATTCAGTAAGAATGTATATTAACGGAGGCACCGCGGTCCCAAGTTTCAGTACGGGCAGTTGGTTTAGGTTATTAGATTTCACTGGCAACTCATCAACTCCAGCAGCAACAGTATTGAATTTAACTGCATTAACACTTACAGTAGGCGATTATACTGCTTTAGGTGCAACAATGGTTGACACAGGTACCATCACAACCAATAGTAAAACTATTGCAGCATTCACCGTTAATCATTCAGGCACTACCACATTGGCTGGTTCATTGGGTGTGACCACATACACGCAAACATCAGGAACTATGAATTTTGCCACATTCAATTTAAGTTGTTCAGGTGCAGTAAATTATACAGGTGGTACATTAAATAATTTTGGGATTATTGCATGTACAACATTCACAATCAATGGTCCTGCATTTACGTTCTCTAGTGGTACAATTTCTCCAACAATTGGTTTTTTTCTGACATCAGGTTCATTCACATATGGTGGTACTGCTACATTGAGTCCCGCTCTTGGATTTACTACATTTAATCATACTGCTGGTACTGTTACTTTTAATAAAAATTGGAGCATGACCTTTATCGCGGGCGCTGGGACTTACACGCTTACTAGTGGATCATTAATACTGGCTGATGGAGTTACACTGACTGTTGGTGCATTTAGTTCTTCTGGTACAGGTACACGTTCTATTGCATTTGGTAACACAACTGCGGGTAACATCAGGTTAAGCCATGAAACTGCTGGAACTACAGTATTGAATATGAGTGACATTACTGGATTTACATTTAGCGGTCTTGGAGGATTTACTGTTACTACAATGCCCAATACAAGAACATTCACTTGTGGTACCGGTGGGGGAAGTCTGAGTAATGCACCAAATTTAACATTTGGTTCAGGTTCTAGTACTGCAACAATAACGAGTGGTAGTTTCTTTAAAAATTTAGATTTTGGAACAACATCATTTACTCTCCCAACATCGACCATATACTTATACGGTAATTTGACATTATCAAGTACTGGCACATACACCGGATTGACCGCAAGAGCGTCTGGTATCAGCCATACAATTACCAGCAACGGCAAAACAATAACAGAATTAGGTGTTAATATCACAGGTACTGCAACCTTGGCTGACGCACTGAGTGCAACCACACTCAGATTAAACGGCGGTATACTGAGTTGTTCAACATTCTCTGTGACAAGCAGTACATTCGTTAGTACCTTATCCAACACCAGGTCCATGACCGGATCCGGCACATACACTATAACTGGATCAGGTGCTACAGCATTCTCAAATGCATTAACCGGTTTAACAATAAGCGGATTGACTATCAGCATGACTTCCGCCTCAGCAAAAACATTTGCCGGTGGCGGCGGTACTTATCCAGTGTTAAATCAAGGCGGTGCTGGTGCATTGGAAATATCGGGCGATAATTCATTTAGTGACCTAACATCAACCACATTACCCAGCACAATTAGTTTTTGGTCATTGTCCACGCAGACATTTGCCGCATTTACTCTTTCAGGCACATCTGGCAATTTAGTCACAATCAACAGCACTGTTGCAGGAATCCAAGCCACATTGAGTAAAGCATCAGGCACGGTGAGTGTTGGATTTTTAAGCATACGAGATTCCAATGCCACAGGTGGCGCAGCATGGTATGCAGGCACAACATCAACCAATGTGAGCAACAATACAGGTTGGATATTTACTGCGCCGGGCAGCGCGTATAAAGGAAACTTTTTTGCTTTCTTTTAATGATACTTTTTATGTTAGATAAATAAGACATAATAGGAGTTTTTCATGGCAACAATTAACAATAGACAAGATTTCAAAGAGTACTGCCTTCGTAGGTTGGGTGCGCCTGTCATTGACATTAACATGGATGACGACCAAATTGAAGATAGAATTGATGATGCAATTCAATACTGGCAAGATTATCATTTTGACGGCACTCAAAAATTCTATTGGATTCGCACTTTAGGACCAAATGACGCCAATAACAGTTACATATCTACAGCCGGAATTACAGATGAGAGTAATAATGCAATAGAAATTCTTGGCGTTACTAAAGTATTTCCAATGTCAGATAGTCAATCTGGAACTAACATGTTTGACCTAAGATACCAACTTCGTCTAAATGAACTTTATGATTTTACATCAGCTTCCTATGTTAATTATATTTTAACACACCAACATCTTCGTTCTTTAGAATTAATGTTTACTGGGTCTGTTCCTATTCGTTTCAACAGAGCAACACAAAGATTACATATTGATATGAGTAAAACAATTGCTGATAACCAGGCCATGGCAATTGTTGCTGAATGTTATGGTAGTATTAATCCATCTTCTTATCCAAAAATTTGGGAGGATCGTTGGTTAAAACTTTACGCAACGGCTCTAATTAAGAAAAATTGGGGTGAAAATATGAAAAAATTTGGAGGTATCCAATTACCAGGTGGAATAACATTAAACGGCAAAGAAGTTTTTGACGAAGCTGTCGAGGAAATAAATCAACTTCATTCAGAAATGGAAACAAATTACGGCGGCCCTCTAGAATTTATGATGAACTAATATGGCAACCAGTATTTATTTCAATAACTATAAAGCCAAATACAACGAACAGAGGCTCGTTGATGATTTAATTTCCGAATCAATTAAGATTCAAGGCTTTGATGCTTATTATATTCCTAATGATAATGCAATTGCTCGAGACTTATTGTATGGTGAAGATCCTGTAAAGAAATTCGTTTCGGCTTTTCCGGTTGAAATGTATTTGTCTAGTGTTATGGGTTCTGAAGGTCAAAAAGATTTCTTTTCTAAATTTGGATTAGAGATTCGGAATCAAGTTCATGTTCTAGTTTCACGCAAAGCTTTCAATCAAAGAACACCACAAACAACATATCTAAGACCATTAGAAGGAGACTTAGTATATGTTCCATTCTTAAATGGTGGTGGAGAATTATATGAAATTAAATATGTTGACCAAAACAAAGATGGTTTTACACTTGGACGAAAAAGTCCATACTACTATGAGTTGGAAATGGAAAAATTCAAATACTCACAAGAAATTATTTCTACAGGTATGGCAGATATAGATATTGCAGCTTCAGATTCGGCTTATCTATTGAATTTACATTTCGATCCAGATATACCGGGAGATCCATATTTGTTAAGAGAACAAGTATTTCAGTCGGTGGACAATCAGATTGGAAATGCAAATGCTACAGGAATAGTACAAGGTTACGTTGAAGCAACCGGAATATTGTCAATATCCAATGTTTCAGGAGAATTCTTAATAAGTGCTAATAGTTTACCTGTAATTGGTTTAACTAGTGGCGCAGTACATTATTTTGCAGGCGCTGCAATAGATCCTCTTGAAAATCCAAGCCATCTAGAACCATATGCAAACAAATTAATTGAAACTGGTGCAGATACTTATGTTAATACTACAGAAATTAATCCAATGGGAGGATTATAATGGCTAGTATTTTTTACAACAGGATGATAAGAAAAATAACAGTTGCTTTCGGTGACCTTTTTAATAACATAACACTTATTCGTTATAATTCCAATGAAACCGAACAAGAGCGTTTTGTTGTTCCTATTGATTATGCAACTAAGGAACTTTATGTAATGCGTATTCAGGGTGACCCAAACCTTGACAAAAAGGTTATGATGACTTTACCTAGAATGTCATATGAGATGACTGGTTTGGAATATGATTCAACCAGAAAACAAATGACAAACATCAAACATTTTAAACAAAATGGTGATGTAGTAAATGCACAATATGTTCCTGTTCCATATAATTTTGATTTTTCTTTATATCTCTATGTGAGGAACATTGAAGATGGTAATCAAATTATAGAACATATTTTGCCATATTTTACACCAGACTACACAATTAAAGTTAATATGATTCCAGAAATGGGAATCATAAAAGAAGTTCCTGTTATATTAAAAGATACAAAATATGAAGTAACCTATGAGGGCGATTACACATCAGATACAAGAGCTGTTATTTGGACATTAAATTTCACTGTCAAAGGTTTTATATTTGGTGCAACAACAACGGCAGGATTAATACAAACTTCTATCACAAATATACTGAACAATATTCCGGCAGACCAAGATATTATTTTTAATGTTAACTCTGGTGGAAATGGTAGTTATAAAACTAAAGAACTAGTTTATCAAGGCACCAATCCTTCTTTGTCAACGGCATCAGGTAAAGTTGTGAAATGGTTACCTGCAAACAATCAATTAACACTAACAGACATTACTGGAAATTTTGTATCAAATAGTTCACCACTTATTGGTCAAACTTCTAACGCAAAATGGGTTTTTAATTCCTACAATATTGTTCAGAGAGATTATGCAACAATAACAATAACACCAAAACCAACAACCGCAAATGCAAATTCAAAATATACATATACGACGGTTATACAGGAAGGTTTATAATGAATACATTTGAAAAAAACATGGAGCAAATATTTGATATTGCTCCAAAACCAGAAACACCTATTGTTCCAAAAAAAGAAACACCAATCTCAATTTTGGATTCAAATTTAGAAGAAGATTTAACGGATGCTTATGAGCAGACTAAGACCAATCTTCAAGACCTAATTGACCAAGGCAAAGATGCAATGGAAGAAATTTTAAACATTGCAAAAGCGGGTCAACACCCAAGAGCATTTGAAGTGTACGGCGTCCTACTCAAAAATGTCGTAGATGCAAACAAAGAACTTCTTGCAGTACAGAAACAGATGCGAGAAATGAATAAACAAAATCAACCATCAGGTGCAACTCATATAGATAAAGCCATATTTGTTGGTTCAACTTCCGAACTCAACAAGTTAATTAAGGGTAAGAATGATTAATAAAGATTCATATCGTGACAATCCTCTGCTGAAAAAAGCAGGGGTGCAAATGAAGTTCTCTAAAGAACAGGTAGAAGAATATATGAAGTGTGCAAAGGATCCAGTATACTTTGCAGAAAAATACATCAAGATTGTCAACGTCGACCAAGGTCTGATGCCATTCAATATGTGGCCGTTCCAGAAAGACATGATTCGTTTATACCATGAGAATCGTTTTGCCATCACAAAATGTCCTCGACAGGTTGGCAAGACAACAACCTCGGTAGCATATCTTCTCTGGTTGACACTGTTTACAGACTCACAGAACATTGCAGTCCTGGCGAACAAGGGATCACTTGCAAGAGACATTCTGGCTAAGTATCAGTTGGCTTATGAGAATCTTCCAATGTGGTTGCAACAGGGCATCATTACCTGGAATAAAGGTAATGTTGAATTAGAAAATGGTTCTAAGATTATTGCCGCATCTACTTCATCATCCGCAGTTCGTGGAGGTTCTTTTAACGTAGTATTCTTGGATGAATTTGCTTTCGTTCCTGCAAACATTGCAAATGAATTCTTTAACTCAGTTTATCCTGTTATCTCATCTGGTAAATCTACTAAGATTATCATTGTGTCTACACCAAACGGCATGAATCTGTTCTACAAATTGTGGATGGATGCAATTGCTAAGAAAAATGGATATAAGACTTTCTCTATTCATTGGTCTATGGTACCAGGTCGTGATGAAAAGTGGAAAGAAGAAACAATTAAGAACACCTCACTCGAACAGTTTAGGCAAGAATTTGAATGTGAGTTCTTAGGTTCTACAAATACTTTGATTTCAGGTGAGAAACTGCAACAATTGGCATACATGGATGCCATCTATGAACACGACAAGGTTAAAATATACGAACAACCTATCAAAGAGTCTGACGGTGATAACCAAAAAGACCATTTGTATGCAATGACGGTTGACGTTTCTGAAGGTAGAAACATGGACTGTTCAGCCTTCAATGTTATTGATATTTCACATACACCATATAAACAAGTTGCAACATACCACAGTTCATCTATATCACCAGTATTATTTCCAACTGTAATCTATAACACTGCAAAATTGTATAACGATGCCTATGTCCTAGTTGAAATTAATAATACACCGCAGGTGGCTGAAACTTTACACAACGATTTGGAATATGAGAATCTTTGGAAAGTATTTACAGGTAACAAGAAACCACAACAACTATCGGCAGGATTTGCAAGAGGCATTCAGATGGGTCTGAAAATGTCACCTCAAGTCAAACGAATTGGTTGTTCAAATCTTAAAATGCTAATTGAGGGTGATAAACTTTTAATCAACGATTTTGATACTATTTCTGAATTTACCACTTTTGTTGCAGAGAAAAACTCTTTTCAAGCTGAAGAAGGTGCAAATGATGATTTAGTTATGTCTTTGGTAATTTTTGCATGGTTGACCACTCAAACTTACTTCAAAGAAATTGTAAGCCACGACATTCGTAAACAAATTCAATTGGAAAGAATGAATCAGGTTGACGATGAAGGATTACCAGAAATGATAATGGATGACGGTAGACAAACGGAACTTGAATTGATAGGTGGTGATTTATGGGACTCTAGTGTTGGCGGAGATACCTATGGTTCTTTCACGCGAGACATGCTCAGAAATATGTAAAAATTATGTTTCATAAATAATTCATTGGTATAAACTGCCAAACATCAGAACAATATTAAGGAGAAGACACAAATGGCGCAAATAGCTCAATTATCTCCAGGCGTAATTACAACCGAAACCAACTTAACAACAGTTGTTCCTTCAGTTTTAACTACAGCCGGTGCGTATGCTGGAGCCTTCAAATGGGGACCAGGAAAAACAATTACAACAGTTGACAGTGAAAAAACACTTGTTGACATTTTCGATGAACCTGATTCCAACACAGCATCTTCTTGGCATACCGCTGCAGCTTTCTTAGCTTACGGTAACAATCTTCAAGTTGTTCGTGCAGTTAATGCTGGAACCTTAAATGCAGTTTCCATCACACCAGCGGTTCAAGTTCCCAATAAAGAAGCATTTCAATATACATTATTGAATGGCCTTAATGGAAATGCTTATGGTCCATTTATGGCAAGATATCCAGGCGCTCTTGGTAATTCATTGACAGTTTCTGTTGCTGACGCTGGCGCATCCGCAGGTGCATATGCTTCTTGGAATATTGCATTATATAATGCAGCTGGAACAAATTATTCAAATGTTGCATTGTCAGGTTATTTCAATAGTGCTCCCACCACAGGTTATAATACTTCAATAGTTGGTGGCGCTAATGACCAGATTCACATTGCTGTCATTGATACTGGTGGTTTAATTTCTGGCACAAAAGGTACAGTCTTAGAAACCTTCTCTTATCTTTCTAAAGCAGCTGATTCTTTAGATTCATCAGGACAATCAAACTACTACAAAAAAGCAATTTTTAATAGTTCAAAATATATTTACGCAGTTGACCCAGTAACTTTTATCAATACGAACGGAACATGGGGAAGAAATGCAGCAAATACGAATTTTGACACTGTTGGAATAGTAACGTCAACTTTAGCTGGTGGAATTGATACACCTGTAACTGACTCTGATGTTATTGTTGCAATGGCGAATTTCACAGACGTTGCACAAACATCTATTTCATTAATAGTAACAGGTCCATATACAAATACAGCAGTTCAAACAGCAGCTATTAACATGGCTGCAACTCGTAAAGATTGTGTTGCATTTGTTTCTCCGCCGTATGCTGCAGTTGTTAATAATTCAGGAAGTGAACAAACTTCTGTTGCAACTTGGATGTCAGGCCTTTCTTCATTAGCAGGCGGACCAGTTGGTTCTTATGCATTTGCAGATTCTGGATGGAAATACACATTTGATCGTTATAATAACAACTATATTTGGGTTCCATTAAATGGCGACATTGCAGGATTGTGTGTAAACACGGATCAAGCAGCAAGTCCATGGTTCTCGCCAGCTGGTTATTCTCGCGGTGTTATCAAGAATGTTATTAAATTAGCATGGAATCCAACACAAACAAGTAGAGATTATCTATATCGAAGTGCTGTCAATCCAGTTGTTTCATTCCCAGGATCAGGTACAGTATTGTTTGGTGATAAAACCATGCAGACTCAACCTTCCGCATTTGACCGTATCAATGTTCGTAGGCTCTTTATTGTTCTTGAACAAGCAATTGCACGAGCAGCTCAATTCTCACTATTTGAATTTAACGATGCGTTTACACAAGCACAATTTGTTTCGTTGATAACACCTTATCTTCGTGATGTTCAAGCGCAAAGAGGTATCACTTCATTTCAAGTTGTTTGTGATTCAACAAATAACACCCCTTCTGTTATTAATAATAATCAGTTTGTTGGTGATGTTTACATTCAACCTGCTCGTTCTATTAACTATATTCAGTTGAATTTTGTTGCAGTTGGTACTGGTGTTAATTTCACAACAATTACTAACACCACAGCGTAATAAATAAACTAACAAATAGAGGAGAAAAAAATGACGTTTGCAATTAGTAACTTCACATCAAAATTAGCGGGGGATGGAGCTCGTCCAAATTTATTTCAAGTTGTTATGGAAGGATTACCTGATGACGTAGGATCTGCAGCATCAGGTCCTTTTTCGTTCATGGTTAAATCAGCGCAATTACCTGGATCAACTTTAGGTATAGTACCAATATTCTATCAAGGCCGCGAAATAAAATTTGCAGGCAATAGAACTTTTGCGGACTGGACAGTAACAGTTATAAATGATGAAGATTTTAGAATCAGAAATTCTATTGAAAAATGGATGAATAGTATTAATTCCCATGAAGCGAACATTAGAAATGTTGCGTCTGCGGGATTAAAAGGTGCTGTTGCTAATAACCAAAAATACACACTCGAGGCTAAAGTTAACCAATATGGTAAAGATGGCAACATTAGCAAACCAATAAAAACATATAACTTTGTTGGTATGTTTCCTGTTGATTTGTCACCAATTGATTTAGATTGGGGAACAAATGATACAATTGAAGAATTTACTGTTACTTTTGCATATCAATACTGGAGTACTGCCACGGCAGCCGGCGTTGCTATAACAACCTAATTTGGTCTACTATATAAAGAGGACTTCGGTCCTCTTTTAATGATTTTTTGAACGGACTTAAAATAAATGGCAAATAAATTTTCACTTTTTGGTTTCACAATATCTCGTCAAGAGAATGAAAACAAACAAGATTCACAACAATCATTCTCACCTCCGAGTAATGATGATGGTGCATTAACAATTACATCTGCCGCATATTATGGAACTTATGTTGATTTAGATGGAACAGCAAAAAATGAAGTTGAATTAATTTCTCGGTATCGTGAAATGGCAATGCAACCAGAAATTGAATCTGCTATTGACGATATTGTAAATGAAGCAATATGCCAAGATGATGATGGCAAAAATATTCAGATTATTTTAGACGACCTAGAACAACCTGATAAAATTAAGAAGGCCATCAAAGACGAATTTAGTACTATTTTGCGTATGTTAAATTATACGAAAATGGCACAAGACATATTTCGTAGATACTACATTGATGGTAAACTCTTTTATCATATCATTATTGACCGTGAAGAACCAACTAAGGGTATTAGAGAGTTAAGATATATTGACCCACGAAAAATGCGTAAGGTTCGTGAAGTCAAAAAACAAAAAGATGAGCGCACTGGCGTAGAAGTTATGAATGTTGTGAATGAGTATTACATTTATAACGATAAAGTAACTACAGGGAGCTCGACAAACTATGGTCCAGTTGGTACAAGAATTACTACAGATTCCGTGGTTTCTGTGGTTTCTGGTCTTATGGATTCTCGTAGGGCTGTTGTCTTATCTTATTTACATAAAGCAATCAAACCGTTAAATCAACTGCGTATGATTGAAGATGCAACAGTCATCTATCGTATATCTAGAGCACCTGAACGCCGTATTTTCTATATTGATGTGGGCAATTTACCTAAGTTGAAAGCAGAACAATATCTGCGGGACATTATGGTCAAGTATAAGAACAAATTGGTGTATGATGCCAACACGGGCGAAATTCGTGATGACCGTAAATTTCTTTCTATGATGGAAGACTTTTGGTTACCTCGCAGAGAAGGTGGTAAAGGTACAGAGATTACTACACTTCCAGGTGGTCAAAACCTAGGTGAGCTAGAAGACGTTAAGTATTTTGAAAAGAAACTATATAAGTCATTGAATGTTCCTGTGTCCAGGTTAGATCCTAATCAATCTGGGTTCTCTTTAGGCCGTGTTGGCGAGATTACCCGTGATGAATTAAAGTTTGCTAAGTTTGTTGGACGCATGAGAGGTAGATTCTCAGATTTGTTTGACCAATGCCTAAGAGTGCAATGTGTACTTAAAGGTATCTGTACAGATGATGAATGGAAAATGTTCAGAGAACATATTCATTACAATTTCATCAAAGATAATAACTTCACTGAGCTTAAAGAAGCTGAGTTGATGAAAGAAAGATTATCATTGTTAGGTGAAGTTGATCCATATACTGGTAGATACTTCTCTCAGGCTTGGATTCAAAGAAACGTATTGCGCTTGGATGACGATGAAATCAAAGTCATGCAAGGCGAAATGGAAAAAGAAAAAGAAGCAGGATTTGGATTGCCAGTCGGAGTTACTACAGATGTTGCACAACAACAAATGTTAGGACAACTAGATATGGAGAAGAATGCTCACCAGGCGGACCTAGATAAGAGTGTCAACCAGGCAAAAGAGAAAAATCCAAAAAATGAAGATTATAAACCGGTTTTAGAAGTAGTTAAAAGAACACTAAGTTAATAGGAGATAAAAATGGACGCAACAAGAAATTTAATCGATTACGCAATGGATAGCAACGGTGTGGAATTTCGTAACGAACTTTACGCTTCTATTCATGATAGAGTGACTGCTGCTATTGAAGCAAAGAAACAAGAGATTGCTGGCAATTTAGTCAGACAGGAAGCTAAAGAAGAAAAAGAAGAAGGTGCGGGCCACGAAAAATCTGAAAAGAAGATGATGAAATCTTTGGATAAAAACGGCGACGGTAAGCACACTAAGGCTGACCACCAAATGGAATCAGTGGAACCTTTAGATGAAGGCAAAATGGAAAAAATGACACTTTCCGGCCTATGGCACAAACACGGTAACGAATCTTACCATGCAGACCAAGGTTATGGTATTGGTGCAGGAAGTATGAAAAATAGTAGTCATGCTGCAACAGCTATTGAAAACCATGTTCGTAAACATTATGGAAATAAAGTTGCTGATGATATGGTATCACACTCCGACCACAGCGTTGCTCATGCAGAATATGCTGGTCCAGGTGAATCAGAACATCACGAAAAAGAAGCTGAAAAATTAAGAAAGAAACATGGAATTGGCGGTTCACTTCACGGTGAATCATACGTTAGAGAAGAATCTAATGATGAAAAAGATGAAAAGAAAGAAGAACCAAAGAAACCTAATGCTTTCACAATGAAGAGCAAAGGTCCTTCTGAGTTTGCAAAATCTTCTTCTGGTGGTAAAACAAAAGAAACAAAAACTGGACGCACACATAGCAGCGGCGACAGATACTAAAATTGGATTAAAAAATGGCAAATGCTTATACATATCAAGTCTTAAAAGACGACACTCAACATGCTGTTATTAAATTAACAGCTAAATTTGATGGTACTGGCCAAGAGTCTAATACTGTAAGAATACAAGCAAACACACTTTCTGGTGCTTTGGCAACCAATGGTTATCCTGTTGCAAACACACAAGGTGGTTCAGCAAATACAACACTACCATATTATGGACTTTCTTTGTATCGTTTATGGTATGATTGTGCAAGTTCAACTACAGCTGATGTTGAATTATTTTGGCAAGCAACCACACCACAAACAATATTCTTTTTGAATGGTAATGGTGAATATGACGGCAACGGCAATTGGATTACTATTCCAAATAACACACAAGGAACAACTAATGCAAATGGAAATATTGGCATTGTAACTCGCGGAATGTTAGCAAATGATTCATATACAATTATCATGGAACTACGCAAACACAATGAATTTTATTCACGCGGACAGTTCAGAGATCCTGCAGCGTTTAACTATACGCCTTATGGTCTAACACCTGGCGGCAACAACGGAATAGGTTAATATGAAATTAATTAAAGAAATCCAAGAAACAGTTAATTATATTACCGAAGGTAAAGACGGTGAAAAAGAACTGTACATAGAAGGACCTTTTCTTGTTTCCGAAAAGAAAAATAAGAATGGGCGCCTGTACGAATTCAATACAATGAAAAAAGAAGTGTATCGTTATACCACAGAATACATCAACAAAAATCGTGCATTTGGTGAACTGGGACATCCAGATTCACCTACAATTAATTTAGACCGTGTATCACACATGATTGTTGGATTGCGTGAAGACGGTACTCAATGGATCGGTAAAGCAAAAATTATGGCAACTCCTATGGGGAATATCGCTCGTCAATTAATTGAGGGTGGTGCTTCACTAGGTGTTTCATCAAGAGGCATGGGATCACTGAAGAATGTTAACGGTGTTAATGTTGTTCAATCCGATTTTTATCTGGCCACAGCGGCGGATATTGTAGCAGACCCTTCTGCACCTGGAGCTTTCGTTCAAGGTATCATGGAAGGAAAAGAATGGATGTTGGTTGATGGTGTTTGGACTGAAGTAGACCACGCAGAAGCAGTAAGAGAAATCAGAAAAGCTTCTTCAGCGGAAATCGAGGCAGTAAGTCTTCGCATATTTGAAAACTTCGTCAAAAAACTTTAATCTATAAATAAATAATCAAAATCAAGGAGATTTTTAAATGACAAACAGATTTAAACTGTCAGAAGCCGCTACTGCTATTCTAGAAGGTGCTAAAGAAACTTTCGATTCAAATATTGCAGCAAAGCGTGGACCAGGAGACAAAGGTGGAAAATTATCAGCATCTGTTGCTTATGGCACACATGATGCGGGTATTGTTGGCCAAGATGTTGACAAAATGGACGATGAATTGCCAGATTACCTAAAAGGTACTCCTTCAGCAACTCCTCCAGGTGCAACACCACCCGTTAGTGCTGAAAAAGGTTCTAAACTAAAAGGACAACCACAAGAAACAATGGGTCGGAAAGACGTTATGCATCCAGCACAAGCTGATGCCAATAACCGTGATGCAATCCGTGACCGTGTCGCTTCACCAAAAGCAAAACAAACAATGCAAGCAAATCCAGGCGCAACATTCCAATCATATGCAGAAGATTTGGATATGTCTGATGATGTTAATGCTTTAATGGAAGGTGAAAACCTTTCGGAAGAATTCAAACAAAAGGCAACTACAATTTTCGAAGCAGCAGTTATGTCCCGCATCGAAGTTATTGCTGAAGAAGTTGAAAAACAATTAGTTGAACAATTTGAATCTGCTGTTGAAGAAATTAAAGAAGAACTAGCAGGCAAAGTTGATGAGTATCTAAACTATATGGTTAATGAGTGGATGGAACAAAATGAATTGGCTATTGAAAATGGCCTACGTTCCGAAATTGCAGAAGACTTCATTGGTGGTCTACGCAACCTATTCATCGAACACTATATTGATATTCCAGAAGATAAAGTTGACGTTGTTTCAGAAATGGCACAAAAAGTTGCAGAACTTGAAGATGCTCTTAATGAACAAATCACAAAAGGTATCGATTTAACTAAAAAGTTAAACGAGCAAAAGAAAGTCGAAGCCGTTTATGAAGCGTGCGAAGGCTTAACACAGACTCAAGTAGAAAAATTAAAATCACTCACAGAGGGTGTGGAATTTACTACGGAAGATGAATTCGCAAGCAAACTAGAAACTTTGAAGTCATCATATTTCAAAGAAGACTATACAGTTGCAGATAATTCAGCTTTAGATGAAGAAGTTATAATCGAAGAAGAAAAGAAGACACCGCGTTCATCTGATCCTTCAATCGACCAATATGTCGCCGGTATTTCTAAATCACTAAAGTAATAAATAAAAAATCAATTTCACACTAAGGAGAAAACCCTCATGTATATGACAGAAGAACTACAAAAAAAATGGGCCCCAGTTTTGGAACATCCAGAATTAGCATCCATTACCGACCCATACAAGAAAGCAGTTACTGCACTTGTTTTGGAAAACCAACACCAAGCAATGCGTCAAGACCGTCAAGCACTTAATGAAACATTAACAGACAATGGTCCTACAAATGTTACAGGTGCTGGTGTTGCAAATTTCGATCCAATCTTAATCAGTTTGGTTCGTCGTTCATTGCCTAATCTAATTGCGTATGACGTTGCTGGTGTTCAACCAATGACTGGTCCTACAGGATTGATTTTTGCAATGCGTGCTCGTTATTCTCCAGCTGGAAATATGTCTGGTGCAGAAGCGTTCTACAACGAAGCAAACACAATCTTCTCTGGTAGCAATTCTACTGCAAACCCATACGGTTTCACAGGTACAAATGCAACAGACGTTTCAACCAGTTTCCAAAACAATGCAAACACTGCAGCGGCTAATACCACTTCAGGTATTGCAATACCAACAGCTAGCGCAGAATTGTTAGGTTCAGAAGCAGGTGCAGCATTCCAACAAATGGCATTCTCTATCGAGAAAGTTACTGTTACTGCTCAAAGCCGTGCGTTGAAAGCTGAATACTCACTAGAACTTGCACAAGACTTGAAAGCTATCCACGGTTTGGATGCTGAAACAGAATTGAGCAACATTCTTTCTACTGAGATTCTTGCTGAAATCAACCGTGAAGTTATCCGTACAATCTACAACGTAGCAAAAATTGGTGCTCAATACGGTACAACTACTGCTGGATTTTTCGACCTTGACACTGACTCAAACGGCCGTTGGTCTGTTGAGCGTTTCAAAGGTTTGATTTTCCAAGTTGAACGTGATGCAAATGTAATTGCAAAACAAACTCGTCGTGGTAAAGGTAACGTAATGATCGTTTCTTCAGATGTTGCTTCCGCAATGGCAATGGCTGGCGTTCTTTCTTACACACCTGCTCTACAAACTGATTTACAAGTTGATGACACTGGTAACACCTTCGCAGGTTTGTTACACGGTCGTATCAAAGTGTACATTGATCCATACTATGGTGGTTACACATCTAACCAAGAATTGGTTACTATCGGTTATAAGGGTTCTTCTCCTTATGACGCTGGTATATTCTACTGCCCTTACGTTCCTCTACAAATGGTTCGTGCAGTTGACCAATTCACATTCCAACCAAAAATTGGATTCAAGACTCGTTACGGAATGGTTGCAAACCCATTCGCAGAAGGTCTAACAGCTGGTAACGGTAAATTAAATTCACAAGCAAATGTGTATTACCGTCTATTCGCAGTTAAGAACTTGATGTAATCAGGGAACCTCCACAGAGAGGTATTTAAAAGGGAACTTTCGAGTTCCCTTTTTTTTGGCGCCTAAATAGGTGTATGTTAACTTATAAAGGAAATAATCATGATTAAATTCATTAAATCTTTCTTCGGAAAAAGAGAATCAAAATTTGAACATCCATTGGATGCTGTTACAACCTCTAATGTGCCTGTACCTGCTGATACTCCACCAATTGTTGAGACGGTTGTTGAAACACCTGTTGCAGAACCAACACAAAAGAAAAAACGCAATTACAACAAAAAGACTAAGTAATGTCAGCTTTAACAAGAACACCAGAGAATACTAATCCGTTACAATCATCCAAATTTATTTTGGCGTTTAATAGATTGCCTACTGTACAGTATTTTTGCCAAGAAGCAAATTTACCTGGTGTTACTTTAGGTGTTATTGAATATGCAACACCCTTGCGTGATGTACCTATTGCGGGAAACAAACTATCTTACAATGAATTCGACATAACTTTTATTGTGGATGAACAACTACAATCTTGGAATGAATTGTATAAATGGTTGTTGTCAATAGGGTCACCAAAAAGTTTAGAAGAAAGAAATAGATTTAATCAGTTACAAAATCAATATACTAATAAAGATGAATATTATTCAGAAGCAACTTTAACTATTATGTCTTCTTTAAATAATCCATTATTGAGAGTAAATTACCATAGAATGTTTCCTATTTCAATTTCAGACATTAAGTTTGATACACAATTAGACGCAGACACAATTATAACGGCAACAGCATCATTTCAATATGAGTATTTTGATATAACACCAGCTTAACTTTTTTTTATTTTATATTATGGAAAACCTTGAACAAATTTTAGAATACTGGACAGCCGATTCAGAAATAGACCAGACAGAACCCGGCAAAGAACTTCTAAAAATACCTAAACTACACAACAAGTATTTGTCTATACTTACGAAACACAAAATTGCATTCAAACGGATTCATTTTGATTACACCCGTATGCGTAAAATTAAATATGAATATTATTCAGGAAAAATGGACAAAGACGAACTTGAAAAATATGGTTGGCAACAGTTTGGGTATACTCTTAAATCTGATATGCCCACCTACTTAGAATCTGATAATGATTTAATCAAATTGCTTGAGAAAAAAATGTATCATGAGGAGGTAGTATCGGTGGTTGAATCCATAATGGGTGAATTAAAACAACGCACATGGCAACTAAGAGAATATATCGCATGGGAGAGATTCATTGGAGGACAATAATCATATATTTATCTCTAAGGTCAATGAAGTATACTTGAAGATAAAATGTGAGAAACATATATCTCAAGAAATCTCAGAGTTTTTTACCTTCTTTGTTCCAGGTTATCAATTTGTTCCAGCTTATCGTAATAGAATATGGGATGGCAAAATCCGCCTGTTGGACCTGAGAACTAATCACCTATACATTGGATTAATAAAATATCTACAAGAGTTCTGTGAATCTAGAGATTATACGATTGGTTACAGTAATGATTCGGATCATTTAGATATTGAAGATGAGTTTTCAGTTTATCATGCTAAAAAGTTTGCAGATAGTTTGCAACTTACATCAAGAGGCAAGAAGATTGAAATAAGAGACCATCAGGTTGATGCATTTTGCCATGCAATGCAAACTCGTAGAGCTCTATTGTTATCTCCTACAGCATCAGGTAAATCACTAATCATATATTTGATTGTTCGACAATTAATCGACTATCAGAAATTAAAAGGACTGATTATTGTTCCAACAACTTCTTTGGTTGAACAATTATATTCAGATTTTGGTGATTATGCAGCTGAAACAGATTTTAAAAATGACAAACACATCCACAGAATTTATCAGGGTAAAGAAAAAGATACAGACAAAGATGTAACTATTTCTACATGGCAATCGTTATATAAAATGCCTAAAGAGTATTTTGAACAATTTGACTATGTTATTGGTGATGAAGCGCATTTATTCAAGGCTCAATCACTTACAAGCATTTTAACTGCATGTACCAACGCAAAGTATCGAATAGGACTCACTGGAACGCTTGACGGCACTAAGACGCACAAGTTAGTATTGGAAGGGCTCTTCGGTTCAACCAAGCGCGTTATAACGACAAAAGAACTAATTGACAAGAATGAACTATCAAAATTTGAAATAAAGTGTCTTATTTTGAAACATCCAGATGAAATTTGCTTGGAAATGAAAAGCAAAGACTATCAGGAAGAAATACAATATCTTATTGCGAACGAACAAAGAAATAAGTTCATTAAGAATCTTGCGGTTAGTTTAGGTAATAATACACTTATATTATATCAAATGGTTGCCAAGCATGGACAAATCCTCTATGATATGATTAAGAACACCGAGAAAATTGGTGAACGAAAGGTCTTTTTCATTTCAGGTAAAACAGAAACAGACGATAGAGAAAGTATTAGGAAAATTATGGAGACAGAAAATGACGCTATTGTTGTGGCTTCTTTTGGTACCTTTAGTACTGGTATTAATATTAGGAACTTGCATAATATTATTTTTGCATCACCTTCTAAAAGTAGAGTCAGGAATCTACAGTCTATTGGCCGAGGATTAAGGCAAAATGAAGGAAAAGAAATTGCAACTCTCTATGATATTGCGGATGATTTACGTTATAAAAAACATATGAATTTTACATTAAAACATTTCGTTGAAAGAGTGAAGATATATACTGATGAGAAGTTCCCATTTAAAACCTATAAGATAGGACTAAAGAAATGAATAACATCAAAGTAGTCAGATTATTAGATGGCACAGACGTTGTATCTGTGATTGATGAAATTAAAACTGGAGTATTTCTTCTAATTAATCCTATGGAATTTCAAGTTCAAGTTCGCGGGCAAGCATCTCATATTACTTTAGCTCCGTACTTACCCTTTCAATTTGTTGAAAAGAATGAAGTTGTTATTTACGCAAAAGATGTTGTTTTTTCGACAACACCAAAAGAAGAATTTGCCGAGTATTATGAAACCTCTGTAGAACAACTCCTCGAAAATGCAAATGAAGAAGAACCTATACCTGAGAGAATTAAAGACCTAATGATTAAGGCATTTATTGCTCTTGATCCAGAAGAAAAGGTATTACATTAATTTAAATGGTCAACACCGGGAGACTAACATTAGTCAAGCCCTTTTGTCAACACATATTTTGGTATACTTGAATGAGCTCTAAACATTACATTAATAACGCAACCTTCCTACAAGAACTTCTGGCATACAAAGAACGCAAGTCTAAGAATCCAAAAGAACCAATACCAAATTATATTGGTGAATGCTGGATGAAAATTGCCGAAGGCCTATCACACAAACCAAACTTCATTAGTTATTCCTACAGAGATGAAATGATTTCTGATGGTATTGAAAACTGTTTGATGTACTTTGAGAACTTCAATCCAGCTAAGTCTTCCAATCCATTTGCATACTTCACACAGATTATATACTTTGCATTCCTTAGACGTATCCAAAAAGAAAAGAAACAAACTTATATCAAGTACAAGTCTACAGCTCAGATGGGCATCCTAAGTGAATATGAGATGCAGGACTTAGATTCAGGAGGCACTAAGCAGTTTGAATTGTATGATAACATTGCCGATTTCATTGAAGTCTATGAGTTGGGGCAATCCAAGAAAAAGGCGGAGAAAAAGAATGCCAAAAAACCAAAGGGCATTGAGGCATTCTTGGAACCTGAAGGTGAAATGGCATTAATACTTGCAGAAAAGGCATTCTTGAACGATAAAGAAGAAAATTTCTTGACAAGATGAACCTTTTAGATTATAATGAGAAAAACCTTGGTATAATTTCTGGATTAATCCTTAAAAATTTAACCCATGACCTGTTACCTAGGAAATGGTGGGGTAAAAACTCCACCAATCCATTATTTGGTCATTGCCATAACGCTACTGGTTGTTTATATAAGATTTTTGGATACAAAGCAATGCACACCTATAAAGCTCTAGACTATGAAGATGTTTGGCATTGGTGGGCCATTGATAAAGAAAACAAGATTATAGACTTGACCGCTGGACAATATACAAGTAGAGGAAAGAATCCTCCTTATGCGGAAGGTAACAAGGCAAGTTTGTTAGGGTTTGAATACCGCAAAAGAATTTTAAGACTTACAGATAGGGTAATGTGTGAATATGAAAGTAGCAATAATCACGGATCAACATTTTGGAGCCAGGAATGACTCCGTTCACTTTTTGGATTACTATGAAAAATTTTATGATGAAACATTTTTTCCTGCTATCACAAGTGCCAACATTAATACTGTCCTTATTCTTGGTGACACGTTTGATAGGCGCAAATATGTAAACTTCTACTCACTCAAAAGAACAAAAGAAATGTTCTTTGATAAGTTGGCCGAACTAGGTATTGAAGTACATATGCTGGCAGGTAACCACGATACATATTTCAAGAATACGAATGATGTTAACTCCGTAGATTTATTATTGAGAGAGTATGGCAATATAAATGTGATTGACCATCCAGTAAACATATATGTTGGTCCTCATAAAGTTTGTATGATGCCTTGGATTTGTCCAGAAAACTATGAAGATAGTATGGAGACATTGAAAGAAACCGATGCAGAGATATGCATGGGACATTTTGAAATTGCAGGTTTTGCCATGCATCGTGGCATGCCATCTGAAGAAGGATTGAATCGTGGATTATTTAGGAAGTTTACACATACTTTTAGTGGTCATTATCACCATAAATCTAGTGCTAACGATATACATTATCTCGGGAACCCGTATGAGCTTACTTGGCAAGACTATGGCGATGATAGGGGCTTTCACATCTTTGATTTTGGAAGCAAAGAACTTACTTTCATAAAGAATCCAAATGTGATGTTTCACCGAATTGTCTATGATGACAAAACTGAAACAATCCAAGAAGTTATGGCAAAAGACCTGAGTAAGTTTGCCGGTTCGTATGTGAAAGTGGTCGCAGTCAATAAGACCAATCCATACTTGTTCGACCAGTTTATGAACAAACTCTATATGGTAAATCCACTCGATATTACCATTATTGAAGACGCTTTAGACTTGACAGAAGGTGTAGAAGATGATAAGATAGATGAAGCAGAGGATACAATAACCATCATTAACAAATACGTTGATGCATTGGAAAACTCCGGTATCGATAACACAAAACTAAAGACTATGTTAAAAGAACTTTATGTTGAGGCATTGAACTTAGAACAAGCATGATTATTTTTCAGACGATTAGATGGAAGAACCTATTGTCCACAGGCAATACGTTTACTGAAATCAAATTAAACAAGTCAACAAACACATTGATTATTGGCAACAATGGTGCAGGCAAGAGTACGATTCTTGATGCATTGTGTTTTGGCCTGTTTGGTAAGCCGTTTCGTAAGATAAACAAACCAAATCTTGTAAACTCAATTAACAACTCCGATACTGTGGTCGAAGTTGAATTCACAATTGGTAAAAAAGAATATAAGATTGTTCGTGGAATTAAACCAAATTTGTTCGAAATTTACTGCAATTCTATTCTGGTAAATCAGGATGCCAGGGCGAAAGATTATCAAGATTTCCTAGAAAAATCAATTTTGAAGTTTAATTTCAAATCTTTTACTCAAATCGTTATTCTTGGATCGGCAGCATTCGTACCATTTATGCAATTGTCACCAGCTGACCGGCGTACTATCATCGAAGAATTATTGGATATTCAAATCTTTACTTCAATGAATGGTCTAATCAAAGAAAGAATGGCGACAATCAAAGAGTCCACAACAAAAACAAAGTATGCACTTGAATTGGTGAGTGAAAAGATACTGTTGCAGGAACACAACATTGAAGAACACAAGAAAAACAATGATGAAGAAATTGCCAAAAAGAAACAAGAAATTGCAGACAATGAGTTAATTAACTCAAAGTTAACAAAAAATATTTTACTGATTAACAAACACATTGAAAAACTATCTACCAAAATCACTGACAAATTGGATGTTGAAAAACGATACAAAAAGTTTGTACAAGTTGAAGCTAAAATGTCATCCACTTATTTGAAAGTGGAGAAGGACATTCAATTCTATGAACACAATGATGATTGTCCTACATGCAAACAAGTAATTACAACAGAGTGGAAAAGTTCTCAGGTAGAAGAAAAGCAAAACAAGAAAACAGAAATAGAAGGTGCTTTGGAAACCATCATAGATGAAATGTCAAAACTCACCACCAGAACCAATGAAATAATTGCCATCAACAAACATATCACAGAACATAACAATGAGGTCGTCAAACACAATTCTACAATCACTGCCGTCAATAACTATATCGTTAAATTGAATAGAGAAATTAAAGAATTGGGTGAACGCAAGGACAACCTAACAGATGTAAATGCGAAGTTAAAAGAACTCAGGTTAGAGTTGGCCAATTTGGAGAAAGAACAGGAAGACCTGTCTGTTGATAAACACTATCATGAATATGCAGCTTCTCTGCTGAAAGATAATGGCATCAAGACTAAGATTATCAAACAGTATTTGCCAATCATAAACAAGTTTGTCAACAAGTACCTGAAGGCTATGGACTTCTTTGTTAATTTTAATTTGAATGAGAATTTTGAAGAAACAATCAAATCTAGGCACCGTGATGAGTTTAGTTATTCCAACTTCTCTGAAGGTGAAAAGATGCGTATTGATTTGGCTTTATTGTTCACATGGAGACAGATTGCAAAACTAAAAAATTCAACGAACACAAACCTATTGATACTAGATGAGGTGTTTGATTCTAGCCTAGATACAGTAGGTACAGATGAATTTTTGAAACTGATACATGAGATGGGACAAGATACAAACATATTTGTTATCTCCCACAAAGGCGACCAACTCTTTGACAAGTTTAGGTCTATCGTAAAATTTGAAAAGAAGAATAACTTCTCACAGGTAGTAAAATGAATTTTCGTGAATATTTAATGCACCATAAACAAGTGGTTGATGCTGAAGTTGAGGGATGGTTTTATCCTATTGATATTGTTATTCTTTATGGAATTTTTAATGAAATCCAAAAAGATTTAACTGGCGACTTGTGTGAAATTGGTGTTGCTTATGGTAAGAGCGCAATAACTGTTTCCAATTTTAAACAACCAAAAGATAATTTGTATCTGTATGATATATTTTCTGAAGATATAAAAAACAAAGCTTATGAAAATATTAAAAAATTTGGCAAAGATAAAAACATAATTTGGAGAATACAAGATACCACTGATTTAAGATTTGAGAATTTAGATTTTGAAAACAATCTCAAATTCCTGCACGTTGATGGTTGCCACGAACACTCTGTTGTTTTGAATGACTTGACGGTGTTCTCAGCTAAGATGAAAGAATGGGGTATCATTTGTGTGGATGATTTCAATGACTATGAATATCCTGGTGTCAATAGTGCGGTCTGTCAATTTATATTTTCAAAACATAACTACAATAATTGGAAAATATTTGCAATAGGACATAACAAAGCTTTTCTATGTCAACAAAAATACCATAAAGACTATCAAGTATCACTTTTGAATTATATGGAAAAATCAAAAATGGAAATGAATATTCCTGAAGAAATTGAAGTTGCTTATGGGGTTAGAGAAATATATGATACAAATGTATTGTTATTCAATTCCAGAATGAAATGGTCAATCGATGAGGCTTATGGTAATCTTTTTAAAAAACCTAAGGTGGTGTAAAAATGAGTGAAGAATTTAAATATAGTACAGAAGAAGTTGTAAAACAACGTGCAACGGCAACAAAACAAGAACCTAAAATTTTTGATTTGGTTGCAGAAGATGCAGAAATCCTTAGGCAAAAAATGCCGGAATTTAATTTTGAAAATCCACCCGTGAATGCCAACGAATTTGCATCCACTTTGGTGGAAACTTGTAAAAAGAATGGAGGCCTAGGATTATCCGCAAATCAGTGTGGGTTTCCTTATCGTATATTTGTCATGGGTGCCAATGATGAATATGTGGCATTTGTTAATCCTAAAGTTGTTTCATCTGAAGGTGAAGCACACATGATTGAAGGATGTCTATCTTTTCCACTTCTAGGACTTAGAATTACGAGACCGCAGGATATTGTGGTAGAATACCAAGATTTTCTAGGTGCAAAACATACCACAAGACTTAATGGTATATCTGCAAGGTGTTTTCTCCACGAGCTTGACCATATGGATGGAATAGTATATACTGACCGTGCAAAGCCTTTGGCGCTTAAATCTGGCCAAGATAAACGTCAGAAAACTATTAGAAATATTTCTAAAGCACAAGCTAATTATATGAACATGATGAAGAAAATTGAGAAACAAGATAATGGCAAAAAAACCAATTGAACCTTTAGACAAACAATGGGAGCGGTGGCAAGCAAAAAATCCACCAACCAAAAATATTAATGTTGATTTACTGAAGCAAACTTTGATTGATGATTTGACCCGTGCATCACAGATGGATGTAAAAGAATATACACTCTTTCAGAAATGGACTGAAGTTAAAGAACGATATCCAGGTAAAGCAACACACAATCTTTTTGGTGAACCTGATATTGATTGGGGTGATGATAAACAAGCTGCTATTATCAATAAAGTAAAAAATAATATTTGGGTACCAAAAAACGCAGACGACTATGAAAAATTAGAACCTCAAATGTATTTGGCCAATTCAAAACGAGTTGATGAGTGGAACGCAATTAGAACTTTTTCATCCACAATGAAAAACAATTCTAATATTGGCAGAAATTTATACTATATCGTTAGAGACCTTGTGACTGAAAAGTATCTTGGCGTTGTTTGTATTTCTTCTGATTTTCTGGACCTTACACCTAGAGATTCTGCAATTGGATGGCCTAGAGACATTAAGACACAACAAAAAATGATTAATCATACAGCAATTGGTTCTACTATTGTTCCATTGCAACCTCTTGGTTATAATTATATGGGTGGCAAGTTGTTAGCTATTCTTTGTTTGTCAGATACTGTACAGAAAGATTGGAAAGAAAAATATGGAGACACTCTTGTTGGTGTTACTACAACGTCACTATATGGAAAAACAAAAGCCAACGGGCTTTCTCAGTATGATGGTTTGGAACATTGGCAGAAAATGGGATTTTCTTCTGGATCAGTTGCGTTTGAGCCTTCACGTTCTACTCGTAATATGGTATATCAATGGGTTAAAGAAACCGATCCAAGAAAATATTTCGAATGGTGGGAAGCAAAACAAGGAAAAGGACTTCCATTAAAACGTGACCACAAAAACCGTTCATTGAATTATGCGTATTCAAAATTGAATATTCCAAAAAATATGATTCGAACGGAACACCAACGTGGAATTTATTTTTCTCCTCTTTATGATAATACAAATGAATTCCTAAGAAAAGAAATTGATGATAATGACTTGATTAAATCCTTCGACACAAGTGTAAAAACTTTGACGGATATTTGGAAAACAAAGTATGCAAAAGGCCGTATTAGGCAACTACAGAAACAAAACAAGGTTTCATATGAAAGTCTTTTCTATGATGACCTAATCTATTTGACTTGGGAAGAAACCAAGGCAAAGTATCTGCCACAAGTTGGCAGGTAAATCAAGTATACCACAAATATGCTTGACAAACATCATATATAAATGTATGATGGTGACACTCACGCAATGTGAGGTATTTTTTAATTATTGGAGTTATATTATGGAAAAAGTTTCCGCAAAACAAAAAATCTTGACCGCACTTAAACAAACTGAGGGTTACAACACCTTTACTGTTAAGGCTGCACAACGCCGTTTCGGTATCAAGAATGTTTCCGCACGGATCGAAGAGCTTCGCAAAGAAGGTCATGTTATTTACACTAACACACGTTACACAGAAAGTGGCGAAAAAATCAGTTTCTATCGTCTTGGTTCACCAACCAAATCAATGGTTAGAGCTGCAATGAGCGCAGGTTACTCACTAACTGCTTAATAAGCAAATCATAAACCACTTCTCTGCGGAAGTGGTTTTCCCTATTTTAATGGAGTTTACATGGAAATAAATATTAAAACTGAAGAGCTTCGCAAACTTAGCCTTTTTATAGCTACACCTATGTATGGTGGTATGAACCATGGTTTGTACATGAAGGCTTGTTTAGATTTACAAGGCCTCTGTATGCAATATGGAATTCAAGTAAAGTTCTCTTTCTTGTTCAATGAATCTTTGATTACAAGGGCAAGAAATTATTTGGTGGATGAATTTTTGAATCGGTCAGAATGCACACACATGCTGTTTATTGATTCTGATATTAATTTTAATCCCCAAGATGTTATCGCATTGTTAGCACTCGACAAAGATGTTATTGGTGGTCCTTATCCTAAGAAAGCCATCAAATGGAGAGCAGTCAAGAAAGCTCTTGAACGAAACCCAACACTTGAACCACAAGAACTGGAAAAAGTTGCAGGTGATTTCGTTTTCAATCCTGTTAAAGGAACTCAGCAATTCTCTGTACATGAACCTCTAGAAGTATTGGAAATTGGTACAGGTTTTATGATGATTAAACGTGAAGTATTTCCCAAATTCGCTGCACAGTATCCACAACTCAAATACAAACCTGACCATGTAGGCCAGGCAAACTTTGATGGTTCACGATACATTCATGCATATTTTGATACCGTAATCGACAAAGATTCTGAGCGTTATCTGTCGGAAGATTATATGTTCTGTCAGTGGTGGAGAAACATGGGCGGTTCAATTTGGTTGTGTCCTTGGATGCGTACACAACACATCGGCACTTATCATTTTCATGGAGATATGCCAGCTGTTGCTAATTATGTTGGAGAAATGTAATGCCTAAATTAGTTTACGAAATTGGTCGTAAATATGATGCTGAAAAATTAGAATACGGTTTACTGCCGCCTTTAGCATTAGAAGAAACTGTTAGAGTTTTAACATTTGGTGCTAAAAAATATGAGCGTGATAATTGGAAAAAAGTACCTGATTCAAAACGCAGGTACTTTGATGCACTAGAAAGACATGTGTGGGCATGGAAGAAGGGTGAAATTATGGACCCTGAATCTGGCATACATCACTTGGCACATGCAATGTGCTGCTTGATGTTTCTATATGAACATGATATAATGTATTCTAATGAAAATTTTGTAATGGAGAAAAAAGATGAAACTATCAAATGAAACCCTAAATGTATTGAAGAATTTCTCATCAATCAATCAGGGTATTGAATTTAAAAAAGGTAATAAACTTACCACAATTTCCGCAGGTAAATCTATACTTGCACAAGCAACTTTGAAAGATGATATTCCAGAAGATTTCTGTGTATATGATTTGAATCAATTTTTATCTGCATATTCTTTGTTTAAAGACACAGAATTAAAATTTGATTCCGCAAATGTTATTTTTGATGGAGGCCGCCGTAAGACTAAGTTTCGTAAAGCTGCAAAGGAAATGATTGTCACTCCTCCTAATAAAGAAATTAAATTAGATGAAGTTGATTGCTCGTTCACTCTAACCTCTGATGATTATGCTGATATCCTGAAAACAGCTTCTGTGTTATCTTCTCCAAATGTTACCTTGCAATCAGACGGAGAGTCGGTTGAATTGGTTGCTTTTGATGCAAAAGACGATTCACAACATAACAGTTCTATTAGTGTTGGTGCCGGCAACGGTAAATCATACAGGATTGTTTTTAAAGTTGAAAACTTAAAAATGGTTCCTGGTGAATACGAAGTGCAAATCTCTTTCAAAGGATTCGCACATTTTAAAAATACAAAAGAAGACATTCAATACTGGGTCGCTTTTGAAAAGAATGAAAGTGTGATGTAATGTTAATTCCATTTCTAGATGCTGAAACAGAAGGCACAATTTTTGTAAATCCAAAACAAATTTCTGTTGTATTTGAAGGTAAAAATCCTGAAGGTATCCAATTAACTATGATTAATCTTTTGAACGGTAATGTTGCAACAAGAGAACCTTTGTTGGACGTTGTTGGTAAACTACAAGCGGAGCTAAAATGACTACAGTAAATACACTATTTGGTACATTCGATGAGAAACAACTAAAGAGCCTGAGGGGTTATATTGAGGAGATTGTTACATGTATGAACAGAACAAGATCCAATAATGAATCTATTTCCGACATGATTGATTTGGCTCACGATGAACTTAATCTTCCAAAAAAGATTATTCGTAAAATTGCCGTATACGAATTCAAACAGTCACTATCAACCGACTTTGCCGAATTCAAAGAAGTTGAGGCTCTAATTGAAGGTATCAAGGAAGCTAAATGACACCTACCGGTCGTAGAAGTTTTGCAAAATCATTAGGCCTTTTAGGCCTTTTTGCGGTTGGTGTAGAAGGATATAACCAAGTGACGGAACGAATTGTCTACAAAGATGACAAGATTGCTTCTGATGAAATGTCCAAAAAACTTGACGATGGTTATCATCTTTCTTTTACCGCCAAATACGGTGAAGTTGATAATAATCTATACTCACGTTATTCTCTTTATACTGGTACAAAATATGTTCCTGGGACAGAAAAAGATGTTACTATACATTTGAAACCTGGACCAGATGGTAAACTTTACGTCAAGGAGGGTGACATTTGGCGTAAAGTGTGATACAATGAATTTTTTATATTATGGAGTCTTTGAATGACTGAACACATGTTATGGGTTGAGAAGTATCGCCCAAAAACTATTGGAGATTGTATTCTCCCGGAATCACTGAAAGCGACATTTCAGGAATTCGTGAATCGTAAAGAGATACCTAATCTCTTATTGTCTGGCACCGCCGGTGTCGGTAAAACTACTGTTGCTCGAGCGTTATGTTTGGAAGTTGGTTGTGATTATATCATAATTAACGGTTCTGATGAAAATGGCGTTGATACTATCCGCGTTAAGATTAAAAATTATGCTTCTTCTGTGTCACTTATGGGTGGCAGAAAAGTAATCATTATAGATGAATCGGACTATCTTACACCGAATGCACAAGCAATCCTTCGTGCATCCATTGAAGAATTTGCATCTAATTGTTCTTTCATCTTCACTTGTAACTTTAAGAATAGGATTATTGATCCAATTCATTCTCGTTGCACATGTATTGACTTCAAGTTGAATGGTTCTAAAGCCACTATGGCTTCTAGGTTCTTCAAACGGGTTGAGAGCATTCTTTTACTTGAACATGTAAAATATGATAAAGAAGTTGTTGCTGCACTAATCACAAAACATTTTCCAGATAATCGTCGGATTCTAAATGAATTACAGAGATTTTCTGTTTCTGGTGTTATCGATAAAGGTGTTTTAGGTTCAGTTGCTGATATTGAAATTACTGGTCTAATCAAATCACTCAAATCAAAAGATTTTGCAGGAGCACGAAAGTGGGTTACACAAAATATAGACAATGATGCAACAAAAATATATCGAAAACTTTATGATAGTCTGTATGAGCTGTTGCAACCAAATTCTGTTCCACAATTGGTTCTACATCTAGCTAAGTACCAGTACCAGGCTGCTTTCGTTGCAGACCATGAAATTAATATGATTGCCTGCCTGACTGAAATTATGGTTGACTGTGAGTTTAAATGATTTACACTAATGAAAATATGAAACTCTTTTGGACAACAAAAGACAATGTTTACAACCTTACAAAAGGACTTACTAGTGTTGTTTATGCTTTTTGCTGGGCAAATTCAGTTCCAACGGAACATGAATGGCCTTTTATGTTAAAAGAAACTTTCTATTTTGGTATGGCTGGTGGGTTAAGAGATAATTATATTGGAGATAGAAAAGAACCACATAGAGTACCTGTATTGACTACTGCACCGCATCAACGGATGAAAACTCATTTGTCTAAGTTTAATGATAAGTATGGTAATTTTGGCCAAGAAAAGAGAAAGTATGAATTGTATCATAATTTATTTTCGGAAGATTTTATCAGCAAAAAGACTTTATGCATTGCTCTCTTGGTACCAAAATCACATGTGGCATCTATTGGCATGAGAAATTTATTGTCTTTGGTGGAAAGTGAACAGATATATCAATATCAAAAAATGTTTGGCCAACTTCCAGCATTGAATCTCGCAGAAGCTGATAATCTAAGTGATTCTAGAAAAGATGAAAAATCCATTTCTCAAACCTTCGTACAGAATCTGAAGAAACAAGATTTAACTCAGTGGATGAATTGATATGCCAGATTTATTTAAAGAGATTATACCGTCTATTCTCCAAACAAAAAAGAATGTTTTTGAAGGTGAATATTATGAAGATTACAAACCTTTTCTTATTAACCGCTCTCTGTCCTATCACATGGACTGTGTACTGTATGCCAATGAAATGAACATCAATTCCAGTATTGATAAAGACATGCAATACCAGTATCTTCTAAATACTATTAGACCCATGAAACGGAAATTTCAACCGTGGCAAAAAACAGAGGTTTTGAAAGATTTGGAATGCGTGAAAATACATTTTGGTTATTCAAATGAAAAGGCCAAAGAAGCCCTCCGCATACTTAATGAAGACCAAATCGCTGAAATAAGAGCAAAAACAAATAAAGGCGGAATTAATAATGATAGGAATACAGGACTTAGTTGAAGTAACTTTAACACAACCAGACGATTTTCTAAAAGTAAGAGAGACATTGACCAGAATTGGTGTTGCTTCGAAGAAGGACAAAACTTTATTCCAGTCTTGCCATATCTTACATAAACAAGGCAAATACTATATTGTACACTTTAAAGAATTGTTTGCACTTGACGGGAAACCGACAGATTTATCTGAAAATGATTTATCCCGTAGGAACGCCATTGCACTCCTATTAGAAGATTGGGGTTTAGTCAAGATTGTTAATGAAGCACAAGTACAACAACCTGAACCAATTTTTATTTCGCAAATCAAAATATTGTCACACAAAGAGAAGAATGAATGGCAATTAACACCTAAGTATAACATAGGCACTAAAAAGAAAATATAATGTCATATTCAAGCAAGGTTATAGACCATTACGAAAATCCAAGAAATGTTGGAAAATTTGTAGTTGATGATTCCATAGGAACAGGAATGGTAGGCGCTCCTGCGTGTGGAGATGTGATGAAACTACAAATAAAAGTGGAAGATGGAATAATTACCGATGCTAAATTTAAAACATATGGATGCGGATCGGCGATTGCAAGCAGTAGTCTCGTCACTGAGATGGTTAAGGGACTCACTCTGGCACAAGCCGGAGAAATCAAAAATAATAGAATTGCGGCTGAGCTCGCCCTCCCTCCTGTCAAAATTCATTGCTCTATCCTTGCAGAAGATGCGGTCAGAGCAGCCATTAACGACTATCAAGGAAAACATGATAAACTTAACTGCCAGTGCTAAAGAACAAATAACAGAAATTCTTATGGATGAAGATGCTTCTTATGTGAGAGCTTTCATTTCAGGTGGTGGTTGTTCTGGTTTCAATTACGGTTTTACTTTAGAAAGCCAAAAAGAAGAAGATGATATTTTGGTTGAAGACAATTTTATAATTGATGCACTAAGCATGCAACATTTTCTTGGTGCCACAATAGATTATACAAGAGACAAATTAAAAGGTTCACAATTTGTTATAAAAAATCCAAATGCGAAAACAACTTGTGGTTGTGGAAGTAGTTTCAGCGTATAAATATAACACAGGCCCACCTTAGGGCTGTTTGATGCTACGGTAAAAGGCGTCCGGGCAATTGCACTGTCACCCGTTAGTTGGCCCTGTATTAAGTAAGCAGGATTATCGTTACGCCTTCGGGGTAACAAATTATTAACTCGCTTTTAAAGGAGCAAAAAATGCTATCATATGCAAATATGGCTATTGACGCCATTCAATCCGGTAAATCTTCTTGGGTCAACACATTCATTAAAAACGAAAGTGTCAGCAAACCTATGCAAGAATTCATTACAGCACAATCCGCATACACCAAACAAGTCTGTAAGACTCTTTGGGAATTATCTGGTTCAGTTGCTGGTGATGTTTTTAAATCTAAGAAGTAAGGAGAATATTATGACATATATTAAAGATGTATTTGGTAATGACCTTTTTGGTAAACTTCAACCTTTCACAATCGGCTTTGACGAAACAATGGATATGTTGCGTAAAACTGCCGAACAAACACAAAAGGCTGTTGGTTATCCGCCATATAACATCAAGCAAGTAAAAGAAAACAAGTACGTCATTGAAATGGCAGTTGCTGGTTTTGCTAAAACTGACCTTGAGATTACTATGGACGGAAACAAGCTTCTAGTCAAAGGTTCAACCAAAGATGAAGAAGGTGAACAATTCCTATACAAAGGTATTGCAAACCGTGGATTTGAACGTGCTTTTACTTTGAATGACAAAGTTGAAATCAAAGATGCAGAACTGGTAAACGGTATGCTTAAAATTTGGTTGGAAAACATCGTCAAGGCTCAAGATGCCATTAAGAAAATTGGCATCAAGGACAAATCAGAATGAAAACCATTTTCAAATTTATCCAAGAAAAAATCCAAGAACTAAACCATTTACAAAATTATGGAAATGCTCTAGAGCAATACATTCTTGCAAATAATCCAACAAGTATCCACGATGTGGAAAAGTTGGAAAGACAATTTGACAAGAGAAATTCCATAAAAAATTGGTAATCTAGGACGGGGGGCTTGACAAAGCCCCCTCTTTATGTTATACTGCGTTCATTATGAAAAATCTTGAACAAAAACCAATCAAATTGCGTAATAAATTGAACCCGACGGAGTTCTATTGGACATACTCGACCTGGGGTGTTGAACAGATTGACGGGGTAGATTTTTTACCTGTAACCAAATTCGAACCTTCGGATAAAAGAAATCATCAATTATATCGGATTCGTAAAGATTCCTTGGAGAAAGTGAAAAATGGCTGATAAGAAACTCTATATTGTCGAAACTATTTCTATGTTTCGTATGCGTTATGTCGTGGAAGCTAATGAATCTGAACATGCAGCAGATGAAGTTGTGTTTGGACTAGGTAATAGTGAATTGAAAGAATTCTCACAACACCATGTGGATGAGGTAATCACAAGCACCCGTGAAATCTCGCAAGAAGAATATGTGAAATTGTTTGATGTAGATAATGATTATTTGAAAGAATGGACTGTTGTACAAAAACTTGACTTTGTAAACAAAATTGATTACGATAAAAACGACCGCAACGAGATTGGTGATCCACTCTTTGAACCGTTTGGTTCAACATCGTAATAAATAAAACTCCTGGCGGTAGTTCAATGGACAGAACAGTAGCCTTCTAAGCTATCAATCCAGGTTCGATTCCTGGTCGCCGGACCAGATAAAGCGCCAATAGCTTAATGGTAAAGCGTTCGACTCATAATCGACTGAGTGTAGGTTCAATTCCTACTTGGCGCACCAACCTATCAAGGAGATAGCATGAAGAAGATGGTAACGGGACTTTTATTATGTGTGACTGTTGCCATTAGTCATGGCCAAGATGCTGGTTTGGATAATATCAAATTTATAGATGCAAAGAAACCAATTAAATGTGCAGAAACAAAAGCACTTTTAATGGGACTAGAAAAAATATACGGAGAGAAAATACTTCGGGTTGCACCAAACGATTTGGCAATAGATGGGAAACCTACACAGATAGCGTTTCTAGAAAATGTAAAAACAAAATCATGGACAGTAATAGAATATGATGCAAAATATGCATGTGTCCTAGGTTCAGGAGAATACCCGGAAGTATATTAATAAGATGAGACAAAAATTTATTGATGCGTACATGGATGTAGCAAGAAGGTTTGCACAACTATCGTCCGCAAAACGCCTACAGGTGGGTGCCATTGTTGTGAAAGATGACCGAATCATTTCTATTGGATATAATGGAATGCCATCTGGATGGACAAATGAATGTGAAACCGTATTCTATGATGAAAATGGTGATGAAAGATTAAAAACCAAAGATGAAGTTATCCATGCGGAAGCGAATGCGATTGCCAAATTGGCTAAGTCTTCAGAATCTGGAGATGGTGCCACAATGTTCCTAACGCACGCTCCATGTATTCATTGTGCTAAACAGATATACACAGCAGGTATCAAGAAAGTTTACTTTGGAGAACCTTACCGTGATGAATCTGGTGTTGCCTTTTTGATGAAATGTGGAGTTAGTGTTTGGTCAGATAATAATAAATAATATGAACAAATGGGGTGCCTATGTATTTGAAGATTGTTGGTTGTCCTGATGAGAACTTCAAACCTTATCTAAAAAAGGCCGCCCACTTCTTCGCTAAAAATTTGTTCTCACCGCAATTATCTCCACACATTTACGTTCTGGTTAAGTTTGATAAAACATTAGATAGTCATGGAAGTTGTGAAGTTGCTGATTATGAAACAAGTAGAAAACCTAGAGAGTTTCTAATCAACATGAAACCAGGAATTGGTGCACCAGCTTTGTTTAGAACACTGGCTCATGAAATGGTCCATGTGAAACAATTTGCATATCAACATACGAATGCTTCTTTGAGTGTTTGGCATAAGAAAGAAATTGATTCGGATAATTTAGATTACTGGTTTCATCCGTGGGAGATAGAAGCATATGGTTTGGAAACAAGCCTTGTAACAAAATTTTCAGTTGAAGAAAAGTTGTGGGAAATCTTTGAAGAATTTAAAAATCCAGAAGAACCTGCAAAATATGAAGAAATAAAGTGGAAAACTTTAGAAACCACTAAATAAGTTGTATATATAGAGTTATAGTTAAATCTTTTTTGGAGTTATAGTGTCTCAGTTTCTCAAGTCCTTATCGTCAGCCTGTGAGTATCGCACACCGTTTATTGGTAGCGATAATCAACCATGGGCGCATCTAGGGGGTTGTGGAGGACGATAATAGAGTAAGAAAACTAAATCAGAATTCACAAACCTCACCCTAAAAAAGTGGGGTTTTTTGTTGTTCCAATACAACAAATGTGTTGACAGAAGCATCGACTTCTGTTACACTAGGTTCTTCGGTTGAGAAATCAATCATGTTCTTTAAAAAGTAAGTGTAATTTGTTGGGGCATTGTGTAGTGATAGCACAGGAGACTTTGAATCTCTTAGTCTAGGTTTGATTCCTAGTGCCCCTGCCATATTGAAACATATTTTAAAATCCAGTAACTTTCTAGCACGTCCGGCCGGCAATCTAGAAAGCAACCCGTAGAGGGGTAAGAGTCGAAAGAGTGATGGATAATCGGCGGTGAGAATCCGCAGAAAGTGTGTTTCAATATGGTAATGTTATCTGCAGGTAGCATCCATACTGGGGAGTAATTGCCCTCAGGAACTCGTAGTCTTCTAGTGGTAAGAAGCCCCATTAAAGGGGTGAACACAGGTTCGATTCCTGTCTACAATGAGTTTGCTATATAAGAACACATTGCATGCCTGACCGAAAAAGTCGTGGTAAACTACAAGAGAAAGAGGTTCGAATCCTCGGGACTGGTAGTGTGTTCCTATATGGTAAAATTTAGGAAGATGATGCAGCTGGGATGGTCCGGCGACTAGCCTTGAAAACTAGGTTCTCAGAAATGGGATGGGGTTCGACTCCTCCGTCTTCCGCCAAAAATTGGAGAGTGGGCTGGATGGTAAGGCACCGGATTGCTAATCCGACGCTCCGAAAGGGGCGAGTGGGTTCGACTCCCACACTCTCCGCCAAATTTGTACAGATGGCCGAGCGGTCCAAGGCAACAGTCTGCAAAACTGTAAAACCGTGGGTTCAAATCCCACTCTGTACTCCAGTATGTTGTTTTTTTACAACAATGTACCGAAAAGTGTTGACAAAGTGTGTGGTTGTGTTATACTCCATGCATGAGTTGAGAAAGTCATCGAACTTCTCAACAAGGCTCATTAAAAAAATAAGTGTAATTTGTGCTCCCGTCGTCTACTGGCTAGGACGCTGCCCTTTCAAGGCGGAGAAGACGGATCGAAACCGTTCGGGAGTACCATAGATAAACGCATTACCTCATAAGCCTGTCGGTGAAAACTGCTGTTACGCTTTTTGAGACTGGTGTGTTTTTCTATGGTAGTGTTATTTGGGGGTATAACTTAACGGCTAAAGTAGTAGGCTTTTAACCTATTAATCAGAGTTCGATTCTCTGTGCCCCTACCAAGAATTTTGCCCTGGTGATGGAATTGGTATACATACTGGTCTTAGAAACCAGGTTCTGGGAGTTCAAGTCTCCCCTAGGGCACCAAATTTAGGCTCGTTCATATAATGGCTATTATCGCGGATTGTCTATCCGTAGATGGGAGTTCGATTCTCCCACGAGTCGCCAAGTTAGTATTCTTTCGTAGCTCAATGGTAGAGCAATCGGCTGATAACCGATAGACAAAAGTTCAATTCTTTTCGAAAGAACCAAGATATGGAGTAGACGCCTGAGAGGAAGGGCACCCGGCTGTAACCCGGAGGTCAGTAATGCTGTAGAGGTTCGAACCCTCTCTGCTCCACCAATCTCGTTACTACTTTCGTTAAAGTAGCGTTTGATTAGCGATAGAGATCCGGTGGCAGAAGACCGTTAGTGAGGAGAACCCTCTGAATCTGATAGGCAGTATTCCTCTGCACACAGACGTTAGAATAAAAGGAATGGACAGAGTAACTGCTCAATCAAGGGCTGGCGTAGAACCCAGTAGCTTGTACTTATTTGGGCTGTTAGTGCTAATGGTAACACATCTGGTTTGCAACCAGAAATTAAGAGTTCGATTCTCTTACGGTCCACCAAGTTTTTGCCCTATTAGTATAATGGTATTACACCTGTTTTGTAATCAGGTTACGGCAGTTCGATTCTGTCATGGGGCACCAAGTTTTATGCAGACGTTTTTTAACAATAGAGGGGTCCACCCTTTATCTACGCGGAAACCGTAGTGTCTGCTCCAGTTTTCTCGGTATGGTGAAATGGTATCACTCATGGTTTGGGACCATGGAGCGAAGGTTCGATTCCTTCTACCGAGACCAATTTTTAGGATGCGTTCAGCAAATTTTATACATTGAACTTTTAATTCAAACCGTAAAAAAGCATCCTGTTGTTTTATTCCCTTGTAGCTCAGCGGTAGAGTAGGTGACTGTTAATCATTTGGTCCGTGGTTCGATCCCACGCAGGGGAGCCAGTTTTAGAGTAGGTTCAGCAAACATAAAGCTAACTTTTGGATGTCTAGCGACAAAAACTACTCTGTTATTTTTAGGTCATATGACGTAGACGGATGCGTAGCGGTCTCATAAGCCGACGAGAGTGGCTCGGTACCACTTATGACCACCAATTTCGGTCCTTAGTAAAATGGATATTACACTAGGCTACGAACTTAGGAGTGGGAGTTCGATTCTCTCAGGACCGGCCAATTTTAGGAGCATTAAATATGAGTGATGGTGGTAAAGGTTCTTCACCAAGACCGTTCAGTGTCGCTGATGAAGAATATGCAAAAAGATGGGACATGATTTTTAGTCGTGACCTGGAAGAAGTGAAAGAAGTAAATATCTCGGTAGCTCAATTGGCAGAGCAGCGGCCTCCAAAGCCGAAGGTTGAGGGTTCAACTCCTTCTCGGGGTGCCAATTAAAAAAGGTGGTGTAATATGAAAGATTTTGATATTGAAAAAGTGAAGCAATTCATTGTGAATCAAGGACCAGATACTAAAATCTATCTTGGTGCCGATTCAGAAAGATTGCGTGTTGATGGCGTATGGTATGCAGATTACGCATTAGCTGTTGTTGTTCATATTGATGGCCGCCACGGTTGTAAAATCTTTGGTTTCGTAAACCGTGAATTAGATTACGACCACAAGAAAAGCAAACCTGCTATGCGACTGATGACAGAAGTTTATAAAGTTTCAGAATTGTTCCAAGCAATGTCTGATGTACTTGAAGACCGCCACGTTGAAGTTCATTTGGACTTGAACAAATCAGTTGAACACGGAAGTTCTTGTGTTGTGCAGCAAGCGATTGGTTATATCAAAGGTACATGTAATGTGACACCAATGGTTAAACCTGATGCACCTGCAGCAAGTTTCTGTGCAGATAGGTTGAAACGTATTTTGGCTGAACAAGAATTGGCCGAAGCGTAAGAAAATGCGGGTATGGTGCTAGTGGTAACACAAGACCTTGCCAAGGTTTAGTTGAGAGTTCGATTCTCTCTACCCGCTCCAAATTCTCCAAAGTTTACTTTGGGGTGACTATAGTGTAACGGTTTAGCACACCACTCTGTGAAAGTGGTAGAATGGGCTCGTCTCCCATTAGTCACCCCAAAGTAAATTTGCCTTGTTAACTCAGCGGTAGAGTAACTCTTTTACACGGAGAAGGTCGGCGGTTCAATCCCGTCACAAGGTACCAAATATCGCCTTTGTTGACGGCGTACAATGAGATAAATTGTCAACAACTTGCTCTTATAGTATAATGGCATTACACGTCCTTGGTAAGGATGAAACACAAGTTCAATTCTTGTTAAGAGCACCAAATTTTGCAACTTTAGCTGATGTGGTCATAGCGGTGGTCTGAAGAACCATTGAAAGAGGTTCGATTCCTCTAGGTTGCACCAACATGCCAGCGAGACTGGGTAGTCAGAGAGGCCTTATACACCTTTTAGCGCCAGATTAGCGTTCTTGAGTGAGTTCGAATCTCACCGCTGGTACCAAATTTATGCCCCCGTGGACAAATTGGCAAAGTCACTTCTCTCAAAAGGAAGAATTCTCTCGGTTCAACTCCGAGCGGGGGTACCATCTCTCTATAGTTCAATGGATAGAACACGTTCCTCCTAAGAATGAGATGCAGGTTCGATTCCTGCTGGAGAGACCAAAACGGTATATTTTTTAAAAGGGCTTGACAAATTACACTTATTTTGATAGAATACGTTCATTGTTAGATTTTTAGGATAGGTACAGCAACACCCTTATTTAAAGGATGGTTCGAGCAAGTATGAGGCAATAAAACCCTTATATCTTGAACCCATGTGAGTTTCGAATTCTCACTTGAAAGAAAAAGTAGAAAACTATCCTGTTATTTTTTAGGTTGAGTTCAGCAAACTTTAAATTTCAACGTCTATGAAAAAAAGTTCAACCTGTTGTTTTGAAAGGAAATTATTATGACAACATTTGTAGATGCCGTAGTTAATCAAGAAGCCCGTACCGTAAACGGTATGAAGGCTCGTAAATCAACTGCTAATGCAGTAGTTGACCTGTTTTACAACATTGGTGCATCACGCGGTAAAAACGTGATTCCAGCCTTCACCGCCGCATTCGTGGAAGATAAGGCATTGGCACTTCGTGTAGCCGCATGGGCGCGTGATGTCCGTGGTGGTGCCGGCGAACGTCAATTGTTCCGTGACATTCTTGTTCACCTAGAAAAGAATGATCCTGAAGCTGCTAAAGCTATGTTGGCTAAAGTTCCTGAACTTGGCCGTTGGGATGACTTGTTCGTCTTCCAAACACCTGCTTTGAAGAAAGTAGCATACACTATGTTGGGTGATGCGTTGCGTGAAAAAAATGGTCTTGCTGCAAAGTGGACTCCTCGCCAAGGAAAGATTGCGGCTGAAATTCGTGCGTTCTTCGGAATGTCACCTAAATTCTACCGTAAATCCCTGGTCGAAATGACCAAGGTTGTTGAACAGGACATGTGTGCCAAAAACTGGGACGAAATTAATTTCTCTCATGTTCCTTCTGTAGCGGCTAGCCGTTACAAGAAAGCGTTCAACCGCAACACCGAAACATACAAAGCATATGTTGAAGCTTTGGTTAAAGGAGACAATCCTGAAGTCAAAGTAAATGCAGGCGCTGTGTATCCTTATGACGTACTGAAAGGTCGTATTAACAGCTTTCGTTCTACGTTTGACAAGACCGAACTGGACTTGATTCAAAAACAATGGGAGGCTTTGCCTAACTATGTTGGTGATGCAAACATTCTGCCTTTGGTGGATGTTTCTGGTTCGATGTGTACACCAGCAGGTGGTCGTGGATCAAAATCTCAGTTGACTTGTTTGGAAGTATCTGTGTCACTAGGTCTGTACCTAGCTGATAAAAACACAGGTAAGTTCAAAGATACATTTTTGACTTTTTCTGAAAAACCAGAACTGTTGAATTTGAAAGGTAACATTAACCAAAAGATTAACCAAATGGTTCAATCTGAATGGGGAATGAACACAAATTTGGTGGCTGCATTCAAGAAAATCTTGGATGTTGCTGTTAAAGGTAATGTTCCACAAGAAGAAATGCCAGCGATGGTATTGATTCTGTCAGATATGCAATTTGACGTTTGTGTACAGTATGATGACGGAGCACTTCAAGGAATTGAACGCTCTTACAAAGTTGCTGGATACAATCTGCCAAAAGTTGTATTCTGGAACTTGAATGCTTCATATGGTAATGCACCTGTGAAGTTTGATGAGTCTGGAACTGCGTTAGTTTCTGGTTTCTCACCAGCAATCGTAAAACCATTGCTGTCTGGTTCAACCGATGAATTTACGCCAGAATCTATAATGCTTAAAACCATTATGGATGACCGTTACAAAGTATTGTAATGGCAGTGGGGATTCGAAAGAGTCCTCATTTTGAAGTATATGTTTGTGTATTTCAAAATGATTGCGGGTATGGTGGAATGGTAGACACAGGAGACTTAAAATCTCCCGCCTTGCGCGTCCCGGTTCGAGTCCGGGTACCCGTACCAAAAGAGCATATATAATAACGCGGAGTAGGGGAGTTCGGCCGTCCCCGCTAGTCTCATAAGCTAGAGAACGGTGGTTCAAATCCATCCTCCGCAACCAAACATGGATAGTATGAAAGATGACTATCAACAACTCGTTTAGAGTCAATTGGGTGAGAAGCCCATTTTAGCGGGATTAGTTTAATGGTAAAACAGCAGATTTCCAATCTTCGGTCGTCAGTTCGATTCTGACATCCCGCTCCATTATAAATGTTTCACTGTAATCAGTTGAAACAATATAGTACACAATGGTATAATAATACAAAGAGAACCCATCATCCATAATGTGGCCATCATAGCTCTTGCTTTGGCTTCACGGTCTCTCTGCTTTTGTTCTTCTATGCGCTTATCTTCAGCTTGTCTTTCTTCTATCATGCGTCTGCGTTCAGCCTGCATTTCATAATAAACATCAGCATTACCAGACCAAAACAGAATATCTTTAAGTTCCTTTTCATGTTGGCGTAATGCTCTTGAATGCATAGCCACCTGTAAAGCCTGAGAACTAATTTGAGCATCACTCATCCTGATGCTTTGGACTTTTAATTTAACACTGGCAGTATGTACCTCGTCGGCAGCATTATAAAATTTGCTAAATTCATTTATTAGGCCGTTTATATCTTTCCCCAATGCAACTGCTTTTTTTATTCCAGTCACTGTTGCTTGTGCTATCGCAAAGGCGGTAAACGGATCAATCATTTCTTTGCATCCTTGGAACTAATCGATTGTGATGGTGCTTTTGGTGGAGGTGCAGGTGGTAGTTCCGGCGGCACAGGATATTCAACACATATTGTTTTTAACTGTTGTGGAAATTGTTGTACTTTTAAAACTTCCACAGCTTTTTGGCAAAGAGTTTCATTTTGGAAATTCCCAACGTATTGAATATTAGGTGTAATAATCCCAGCAGAAACGATTGCAATTGACCAAAATGTAGCCATAAGTATACCAATAAAATGTTGACAAAGCTGACAAATAATAGTATACTACTGAATCAAATCAGCCATTATTTATAAAGGACACACAATGGACATAATTGTTTTAAAACTAATCACAGGTGAAGATGTTCTTGGAGAAGTGCAATCATCCACAGAAACAGAATGGATTATAGAGAATCCAGTTGGTATTGCAGTTGTTCGCGGCCAAAATGGACAACCTAATGTTGGATTTGCACCATTCCCTATTCATGCACCACAAGTAAAAGGAAGTATCATTTCTTTACATAAAAAACATGTAGTATATCACTACACTCCGGCTGAAGATTTCATCACCAACTACAACCAAATCTTTGGTTCAGGTATCGTTCTTCCACCAACAAAACAACTAATCGTTTAATGAGATTTTATACAAATGTACAATGCTTCGGTAACAGTATTCTGTACCGAGGCGTTATTGATGGCAAAAGAGTTAAACAAAGAGTTGACTATTCACCATCACTCTATATTAGAAGTAAATCTGGCAAGTATAAAACACTTGATGGTAAAACTTTAGACCGCAAGCGTTTCGATGATATTAATGAAGCTCGTGAATATATCAGGGGTTTCAAAGATGTTGCCGGTGCGCCAAAAATCTATGGAAACAATCGTTATGAGTATGCCTTTATCGGTGAACAACATCCAGGCATGGTCGATTGGGAACAAGATAAGGTCGTTATTGGTGTGGTCGATATTGAAGTCGGTTCCGAAAATGGTTTCCCTGATCCTTACCTTGCGAATGAACCTATTACAGCAATCTGTTTGAAATATATCAATGGACTTACATTAGTGTTCGGTTGCGGTGACTATGTTGTGCAAGGCAATGAAGTATACGTTAAATGTAAAGATGAATGGACTTTGTGTAAAAGATTCTTAAAACATTGGACCAATAACTGTCCTGATGTTTTGACTGGCTGGAATACAAAGTTTTTCGATATTCCATATTTGATTAATCGTTTCCGCAAAATTGTTGGCGAAGAAGAAACTAAACTACTGTCGCCATGGAAATACATTGGTGAACGCAAGACTATTATCAATGGCCGTCCTATGACCGCATACGATATTATGGGTGTTTCTTCACTCGACTATATTGAACTATATAAATGGTATGCTCCTGATGGTAAATCACAGGAGTCTTATCGTTTGGACGCAATTGCTTCAGCTGAGATTGGTGAAACTAAACTATCTTATGACGAGTATGATAACCTGCATGAATTGTATCGATTGAACTATCAAAAGTTTATTGAGTACAACATCAAAGACGTTGAACTGATTATCAGGCTCGAAGAAAAGTTAAAATTGTTGGAATTGGGACTAACTCTTGCATATGATACAAAATGCAATTATGAGGACATCTTTGCACAGACTCGCATGTGGGATGCACTCACTTATAATAGGTTGATGCAAGACAACATTATTGTTCCACCAAAAGAATCACATGAAAAAGATGGAATGTTTGCCGGTGCATATGTTAAAGAAGTTCAAGTTGGTGCTCACGATTGGGTTGCATCATTTGACTTGAATTCTCTGTATCCACACTTGATGATGCAGTACAATATTTCACCAGAAACTTTGATTGAACCAGAAGATTACACAGACGATATGCGTCAGGTTCTTTCTCAAGGTGTTGATGTTGAAAAGATGTTGCATCGTAAAGTTAATTTATCTAAATTGTCTGGTGTAACTATCACACCAAATGGTCAATTCTTTCGTACAGACATTCAAGGTTTCTTGCCTAAGATGATGGATGAAATGTATCAAGACCGCAAGAAATTCAAGAAGATGATGTTGAACGCCAAACAGGATTATGAAAATGAAAAAGATGATTCCAAAAAATATGAAATCGAAAAACGAATTGCACGATTTAATAATCTACAATTGGCGAAAAAGGTTTCTCTTAATTCTGCTTATGGTGCTCTCGGTTCTCAGTATTTTAGGTTTTACGACCTACGAATGGCTTTGGGTGTTACTACCGCTGGTCAGTTATCGATTCGATGGATTGAAAACAAAATTAATCAATACATGAACAAGATTCTGTCAACGGAAGATAAAGATTATGTCATTGCATCCGACACAGATTCGATTTACTTGAAACTTGGTCCATTGGTCAATAAAGTCTATGGTGTTGATGGCGTAGTTTCTATGCCTAAGACCAAAGTTATTGATTTTATGGACAAAGTTTGTAAAGATAAGATTGAACCACACATCGATAAATCATTCAATGAATTGGCGGACTATGTACATGGATATGCACAGAAGATGCAGATGAAACGTGAAGCTCTTGCAGACAAAGGTATCTGGACTGCTAAGAAGCGTTACATTATGAATGTGTATGACAATGAAGGTGTTCGTTACAATGAACCTGACTTGAAAGTTATGGGTCTTGAAATGATTAAGTCTTCCACGCCTGCGGCCGTTCGGTCAAAGATGCGAGAGTCTATTCAAATTATGATTTCTGGCACAGAGTTGGACATGCATAAATTTATTGCAGACTTTAAAAAATACTTTACTGGACTGCCACCTGAAGACATTTCATTCCCTCGCGGTTTAAATGGCCTAAGTAAATACTCCGATAGTAATAGTTTGTACAAATCTGGTACACCAATTCATGTCAAGGGTGCAATTCTTTACAATCATTATCTCAGAGAAATGAAGTTGACAAAGAAGTATCCTTTGATTCAAGAAGGTGAGAAGATTAAGTTTTCATATTTGATTATGCCAAATCCATTCAAAGATACGGTTATCTCCTATCCAACAAGATTGCCAAAAGAATTTGACATTTCAAAATATATTGATTACAATACACAATTCGAAAAGACATTTTTGGAACCAATTAAGATTATCTTGGATTGCATGGGATGGTCAACAGAGAAACAAACGACACTAGATGACTTTTTTAATTAAGGAACAATATGAGTATATTAGATAAAATCAAAAAGAATAGCAGCATCAAAGATTCTGCAATTCTATCAAAATCAAAATTCTTTCTAAACAAAGATATGATTTCAACTGCGGTGCCAATTATCAATGTTGCACTATCAGGAAAACTCGACGGAGGTTTAACTCCCGGTCTTACAATGTGGGCAGGTCCATCAAAACATTTTAAGACAGCATTTAGTTTATTGATGGCAAAATCTTATATGGACAAATATGAAGATGCAGCTTTACTATTCTATGATTCGGAGTTTGGTACTCCGCAGTCTTATTTTGATTCTTTTGGTATTGACACAGACCGGGTGCTCCATACTCCTCTTACGGATATTGAGCAACTCAAATTCGACATAATGAAACAACTGACTGATTTGGAACGTGGTGAACACCTCATCATCGTTATCGATTCGATTGGTAATCTTGCTTCCAAGAAAGAAGTTGAAGATGCATTGGATGGAAAATCTGTGGCCGATATGAGTCGTGCTAAACAAGTTAAATCTTTGTTTCGTATGGTAACTCCACATCTGTCGTTGAAAGATATTCCAATGGTCGTAGTCAATCACACTTACAAAGAAATTGGAATGTTTCCTAAAGATATTGTAGGTGGCGGTACAGGTTCTTATTATTCTGCCGATAATATTTTCATTCTTGGTCGCCAACAAGAAAAAGAAGGCACTGAGATTGTCGGTTACAATTTTATTATCAATGTAGAAAAATCACGTTATGTTAAAGAAAAATCTAAAATACCTGTTTCTGTATCTTTTGATGGTGGCATCAGTAAGTGGTCTGGCTTACTTGACATTGCCCTTGAATCAAAACATGTTGTAAAACCTACTAATGGTTGGTACGCTAAAGTTAATGTTGAAACTGGTGAGATTGAAGATAAAAAATACCGGATCAAAGATACTGATACGAAAGATTTTTGGACTTCTATTTTAGAAGATCCAACATTTATGAAATTTGTTGAGGAGAAGTATAGTGTTACTTCAGGTGACATTATGCAAGAATCAGAATGATAGAAGGAATAGACTACTGTTTCATTTATCCTAAGGATGATAAAGAAACGGCACACATCAAAATTCTAAGTGGTGACTACAAGGATACCCTATTCAAATATGGTAAGGTATCTTTCAAGGAGTATACCGACGGGCCCCATTTACTTTTTGCTTATTATGTGTTAGAATGTCCTGTGATGAAGCCGAAACTCTTGGAGAAAGACTCGGCTTTCAAACAATATGCAGGCGATTTGTTGGTTGAACTAATGTCTGCCAATATAGATGAGGAAATAATTGATGAAACTAGAGACAACGATTCTGAAACACCTGATTTACTCGGACGATTACCTTAGGAAGGTTCTTCCGTTTTTAAAAGAAGAATACTTTTCAGACAGAACAGAAAAAGCAATTTACAATGAAATTACATCGTTCACAAACAGTTACAATACTACACCATCGATTGAAGCTCTTGGTTTGGCCATCAAAGACCTACGAAATATCACAGATGCTGAAGTGGAGAAGTGCGAAGAATATCTTAAAGAAATTGAGAAAACTAAGTCAGAACAATCGCAGATTCAATGGCTTGTTGACAAAACCGAAAAATTCTGCCAAGAAAAAGCCATATACAACGCAGTATTGGGGTCGATTTCTATACTCGATGGAAAGGACAAAACGCACGACAAGGGTCAGATTCCCAAGATACTATCGGACGCCTTGGGAGTAACCTTTGATACATCTGTTGGACACGATTATCTGGAGAACTCCGAAGAACGATATGAATTCTATCACCGAAAGGAAGAAAGAATTCCTTTTGACCTCGACTACTTCAACAAAATCACAAAAGGTGGACTCCCAGCAAAAACCCTTAATATTGCTTTGGCTGGTACTGGTGTCGGTAAGTCTTTGTTTATGTGTCATGTTGCCGCTGGTGCTATGTCACAAGGCCGCAACGTATTGTATATCACGATGGAGATGGCCGAAGAAAAGATAGCAGAACGTATTGATGCTAATTTATTGAATGTATCGTTGGATGATTTGACTGATTTATCTAAGGAAATGTATGATAAGAAAGTTGCAAAAGTTAAATCTAAAACAACTGGTAAACTAATCATCAAAGAGTATCCGACTGCATCAGCATCTGCAACACATTTTAGGACATTACTAAATGAACTTAATCTTAAAAAGTCTTTTGTACCTCATATCATCTTTGTCGATTATCTTAATATTTGTTGTTCTTCACGCATTAAGGCTGGTTCTAATATTAATTCCTATACCTATGTCAAATCGATTGCGGAAGAACTTAGAGGACTTGCTGTGGAATATAATGTTCCCATTGTGAGTGCAACACAAACAACTCGTAGTGGTTTCACATCATCTGATCCAGGTCTTGAAGACACCAGTGAATCTTTCGGTCTACCTGCAACTGCCGACTTGATGTTTGCACTGATTACTTCCGAAGAACTGGAAGAACTTGGTCAGATTATGGTCAAACAATTAAAGAACCGTTACAATGATCCTACATATTACAAGAGGTTTACCGTTGGTGTTGACAGAAGTAAAATGCGTCTGTATGACGTAGAGCAATCCGGTCAAGATGGACTGGCCGATGCAGGTCAAAATAAACCAATTAATACTTTTGGTGACCGTGAATTGAAAGCCAAGAAATCATTTGATGGATTTAAAATATGATGGAAACAAAAACAAGGACCCTCGTTAGGACATTAAGTTATAGAGCACTAGCATTACTGATAACAGCAATTTGGACAGGTTTATCTGACGCTGTTGTTATACATATCGTACTAGCTTCAGTTCATTATGTAACCGAAAGAATATGGCTGAGAATTAGATGGGGTAAATATGATGTTGTCTAAAGAAGATGCAATTCACTGTGCTAAAGTATTTGAAGATTACTTTGGTAATTTTGAACGCATAGATGAATACATGCGAGACCAAAAACTCAATTCTTTGGCTGAACTAGGTTCTTTCTTATTTCCACCAGAAGATGATTTATTCTCTGATTTCTCCATGCATCCAAATGATATGGAAATTGAGGTGTGTGAAATCTCAACAGAAATCTGGGAAACACTACTTGCAATTACCTCGTCACATGTTAACATTAGACCAGTAGGTCGTAGTATACACCTGGCTGTCAGAGAAAACAAAACGGGAAAGTATCTAGGATTCATTCGTTTAGCCTCACCAGTAATCAACTGCAAACCTAGGAATGAAATGCTAGGACAAGTGTTTACACAAGATCCTAAGTGGGGTAAAAGATTCAATGATTCCGCTATGATGGGTTTTGTGATTGTTCCAAGTCAACCTTTTGGTTTTAATTATCTTGGTGGTAAACTCTTAGCTGCAATTTGTACTTCACATACGGTCCGCGAGATTGTAAACAAGAAGTATGGAATGAATTTGTGCCTGTTTGAAACAACAAGTTTGTATGGTTCTTCTAAACAAGTATCACAATATGATGGCATGAAACCTTTTATTCGTTACAAAGGATTGACAGATTCAGATTTCTTGCCTATGATGCATGGCAAACCATATTCTAATTTGAGAGATTTTGTTCAAGATAGAGTTGGTGATTTAGTTGAAGATGATGCTTCTAGTAAGAAACTGAAAATCTCAATGAAAATTATTGCTTTGACTAAAGCGGCACTCAAAGGAACATCTGAAGGTGAAGCATTCAATACAACGATTACAAATGCTAAGAAATTGACGGAACAGAAAAGATATTACATAAGTAACTATGGATATAGCAACTATATAGATTATATCTGTTGTAAAACTGACACGCTTATCAAAGATAAAGAAAATTATCATAAGTTTGAGCTAGAAAATGTTATACAATGGTGGAAGCAAAAGGCAACCAATCGTTATGAAACATTAAAGACTGAAGGTCGTTTGCGAACAGAACTTGAAGTTTGGACTTCAGGTAAGGAGATACAAATTATCCGATAAAGGAAATAACATGGCTTCAGGTGCAGGTTCCGAAATTACAGCTTTAGCTGAAAGTTTACAAGCATATGCTTGTGCTACAAGACAGTATCTTGGCAAAGATTTAACAAGTGTTACTGATATAAGCGATAAAACTATAAAAGACGCTGATTGTGATAGAACATTGGATCAATGTATTGATGGTCTAAATGCACAATGGTTTCACAGTGTTGTTGTTACCTCCAACAAAATAGCCAAAGATTTTAGAATTAACAAATCATCAAATTACATATACTATCGTGGTGGTGATTTAGTTGCTTCAATATATTCTGAATTTTCCAATTTTAGAAAACAGAGTGGTATTGTTGGTGATGACAAATGGAATCCAGCTGATATTTGGATGGCAAAAAAAGGATTCAAATTTAAAAGTGATTGGCCTTCTTTAGAAGATTATAATAGATACATTTATGACAACTACCATGATAAAGAACTTATAGGTATTTCATTGAAATTAGTTCCAAAAGGTGATGCAACTTCCAAGGTGTATAACGATGGTATGCCAATTACTGCAAAATATGAAAACATTAAAATCAATCCTATTCCAATCGAATCAAAAGATGTATACATCCAATTCAAAACGGATGGAAACAAAACAGGTGAAATTCAATTGAGAAATTTTTCTAGTCGGCCAGTTCCATCTTCATGGCAAGGTGAAATTAAAGGTAAAACTGCTGCTGGTGGAAAAATTGGTGGAGGCCTTTTAATCAAAGCTGCACAAGAAAGTGGTGTTCCAAATAGTAAACTAACACCACCTTCAAGCTTTTCTTCTAGCATTGACAAACCTTCAGAACAATTAATAAAAGATTTTGTCGATATGTTTTGTTCACTTGCAAAAATTACAAATGCAGCCGAGAAAAAAAGAATTATGCAATTGGTTAAGATAAAGCAAAAAGAAGATAAAACTTGGTGGTTATCCAAGTATTTGGGTGTTGCATATTGTTATGCTATTCTCAATTCAGGCAAAGTTGATGATGTTACCAAATGGTTATATGGTTATGGTTCATCAGCAACAAAAAATAGTAGCATATTCATTAAATATAGTTAAAAAGGCATTTTTATATTATGACAGCAACAGTGATTATACCAACAACAGGTGCACCTGAACTCCGCAAAGCAGTTGAAAGTGTTTTAAATCAAACATACGACACACAATGTTATGTTGTTGGTGATGGTGAACAATATAATGGCCCTGCAAAGGTTATTTTGGATGAATTTGCCGGTAACAAGAATTTAAGAGTTGCATATCTTCCAATTAATGTCGGCGCCAATGGATTCTACGGTCATAGAGTTTATGCGGCCTTCACTCACCTAATCAATACAGATTATGTACTGTATCTTGACCAAGATTGTTGGTTTGAACCGAATCATGTACAATCATGTATAGATAAGATTGAAAAAGACAAACTTGATTGGTCTTATTCCTTGAGATTAATTACAGACAAAAATGGTAACTACATATGTGAAGATAATTGTGAATCTTTAGGTAAGTGGCAAACATATCATGGAATTAATCATATAGATACTAATAACTATTGCATTCCTACTAAAACTGCGATAAGATTAGCTTCTGTTTGGCATGGCGGATGGGGACAAGATAGAGTATGGTTTCAAACATTGGCAACACACTTTAAAAACTTTGATTGCACTGGTGAATATACAGTCAATTATCGTGTAGATGGTAATGCTGGTTCCGTGAATGCTGATTTCTTTAAGAACGGTAATAACATAATGAATGAAAAATACAAAGGTGTTTTTCCTTGGAAAAAATGATAGGAGTATTATGAAAAATTTGATTATTGGTGGTTGTACAAACTACGGAATTAACCAGTTGAAACCTTGGGTTCTTTCTATTAAAGAAACGATGCCTGATGCAGACAAAGTGATGTGTGTTGGTAATGCATCAACTACAACTAGAGAATGGCTTGTTGAAAATGGATTCAAGTTGGTTAATATGCCAACAATGAATGTTCCAATCCATGTTCTCCGTTTTCTTTCAATCTATGAATATTTGAGAGAACACTGGCAAGAATATGAATATGTTATCACAACTGATGTTAAAGATGTTTATTTTCAAAAAAATCCATTTGTTTGGTTGCGTCAAAGACTTGAAATGAGTTCGACAAAAATGGTTGCAGGTTCAGAAGGTATGTTGTATAAAGATGAACCTTGGGGCAATGACAATCTTATGCAAGCATATGGTGCATATGTACATGAACTATTTAAAAACAATGAAATTTATAATGTTGGAACAATTGGTGGCAAATCCGAATATGTTAAAGATTTAGTGTTCAATATTTTTACGAATGCAATTCACAGACCAATTTCTATTTGTGACCAAGCCGTATATAATGTATTGTTACAAACACAACCTTATAAGGCATGTACCTTTTTTGCTAGTCAACTTGATGGTTGGGCTTGTCAGGCTGGTACAACTGTTGATCCGTCCAAGATTGAACAATTTAGGCCATTTTTAACCGAAAAAGAACCTATATTTGTCGATGGATTAGTTAAGACTTGTATGGGTGACATTTTTAATATTGTACATCAATATGATAGAGTACCGGAATGGAAAAAGTTTGTGCAGGAAAAGTATGAACAAGAAGATGAATCAAAATATTTTACTTATAGAACATAAGGTTTTGAAATGAAAAGAATATTATATGTTGTTCACCGTTATGCTCCATTTCCTGGCGGGTCTGAGAATTATGTTAGAGATATGGCTGAAGAAACTTTATCTAGAGGCCATGAAGTTGCAGTATTTACCGGAGAACACCAAGGAGATTGGAATGGTGTTAAAGTTACATCTGAACCGAATGTACTTCTTGAAAAGTGGGATTTAATTGTTGTGCATGGTGGTGATGTTGGACTTCAAGATTTTGTACTCAACAATATCAGCAAAATACCATCACCAGTTTTGTTTATGTTAATTAGGCCAAGCACTTCTTTGACTTATATGAATGCCATGCGAGAAACCAGTTTCATCGCTTGTTCAACAATTGAAGATTGGGAATTTGTAAAGAAAATGGGTGTTGAAAATAAATCAGTACAAGTTTCCCATGGAATTGATGCAAAAGGATCTCTAGCTAAGAATAAAATTAATTTTAGAGAGAAATATGGAATCAAAACAGATTACATGTGGTTATCTTCTGGTGGTTTTTGGCCTAATAAAGCTTTTCATGAATTGATTGGTGTCTTTAAAGAAGTTGGCCGCAAAGATGTTACTTTAGTTCTAACAGGTTATGATAATCGTCATGGAATTATGCCTAAAGAAGAAGATAACCTTCGTGTAATGATGTTAGATGACCGTAGTGAAGTCTTGGATGCTATATCAGGTGCAGACCTATATATTATGCATAGTCACAGTGAAGGTTTCGGTTTAGTTCTATTAGAATCTATGTTAAACAAAACACCTTGGGCCGCACGAAATATTGCTGGATCAAAGTTGATGAAAGATTATGGTTTTACATATGATAACGATGCAGAATTGATAAAATTCTTGGGTGAATTTAAAACAGCACATGATGATGTCCTCGCAAATAATTTTTTATTTGTTAATAATAACCATTTGATTAAAAATACAGTTGATGATATTTTAAAAACACTATGAATAAACTTGTAATATTTGACCTTGACGGCGTTTTGATTGATAGCCGAGAATTACATTATGATGCACTTAATGATGCTTTGCGTAAAGTTGGTGAACAATATGTTATTACTAGAGAAGAACATCTTTCAACTTATGATGGTTTAAACACAACCAGAAAATTAAAATTACTGTCGGAACAAAAAGGTTTACCTAGTAATCTTTATGACCAAATCTGGCAAGATAAACAAAATGCCACATTTGAACTGATTAGAACTTGTCCCAAAAATGCTTCAATTACTTATATTGTAACACAACTTAAACTGAAAGGTTGGAAAGTTGCAGTTGCTTCTAATAGTATTCGTGAAACAGTTAGACTTGCATTGAAGCGGGTTGGTATTTTGGAAGAAATTGACTTCTTTGTTTCCAATGAAGATGTGTTTCATCCAAAACCATTTCCCGAAATGTATTGGCAGTGCATGACTAAATTCAAAGCATTACCAAAAGACACGATTATCGTAGAAGACTCGCATATTGGCCGTGAAGCTGCTTTAAGTTCTGCGGCTACTTTATATCCAGTTGCGGATGCATATGAATTGAATGGCAACAAGTTCATGGAATTCATTGATGAATTTGAAGCAGCAGACCGTAGAAAAAATATACCATGGAGAAATAAGAAAATGAATGTTTTGATTCCAATGGCGGGTGCAGGCTCAAGATTTGCACAAGCTGGTTATACATTTCCTAAACCGTTGATTGATGTTAATGGAAAACCAATGATTCAAGTTGTCGTTGATAATTTGAATGTTGAAGCTCATTTTATCTTCTTAGTTCAAAAAGACCATTATCAGAAATACAATTTACAATCTGTTTTGAATCTAATTGCTCCTGGTTGTGATATTGTTCAAGTGGACGGCTTGACAGAAGGCGCTGCATGTACTACACTACTTGCAAAGGAACTGATTGATAACAATGAACCATTATTGATGGCTAATTCAGACCAATTTGTGGAATGGAATTCTAATGAGTGTTTGTATGCTTTCACCGCTGACGTTATAGATGGCGGCATTGTAACATTCGAATCAACCCATCCAAAATGGTCGTTTGCGAAGTTAGATTCTAGTGGTTTTGTTTCTGAGGTTGCTGAAAAGAACCCAATTTCAAATCTAGCTACAGTTGGTATTTACTATTGGAAGCATGGTTCAGATTATGTTAAGTATGCTGAACAAATGATTTTAAAAAATATCAGAGTGAATAATGAATTCTATGTTTGTCCTGTTTTTAATGAAGCTATTGCAGACGGCAAAAAAATCAGAACTAAGAATATCAATAAAATGTGGGGATTAGGAATTCCTGAAGATTTACAATACTATTTGGAGCACCATAAAACATGAACATAGCACTAATACTTACAGGACACATGCGTTGTTGGGAACAAGTTTTCCCAAATACCAAAGAAGTTATCCTCGATAGATACAAGCCTGATATTTTCATTCATGCATGGGATGAACAAGCTTGGTGGGATCCTCACAGTAAAGAGGGGTTTGTTGCAAACTCACCCAAGATTGACCAAAAAGGTATTTTGGAATCTTACAAACCAACAGCCATGTTTTTTGAGGATTTTGAACATAAGCGTGCAGATTTTGAAAAGGCTGCTGAGAATTATGAAAAACACTATCATGTAAAAAGGAATATTCTTTCCATGTTTTACAAAATAGGTCGAGGTGTTGATATGATGAATGAACATACCTCTAGAACAGGCAAACAATATGATTTAGTTATTCGTATGAGACCTGATTTGGTTTTTAAACAACAGTTACCAAATTTTGATTCCAATAAATTTTATACCATATTGCATCGAAATCACGTTGGCCAAGGAACAGGAGATATGTTTCAAGCAAGTAATCAATGGCTCATGACAATTTTTAGTAACATATCACTTATTTTGCCACAATTATACAAAGAAACTGGAATACTTTGTCCACACATTGTTTCTGAACATATGTTTAGACAATTACAATTGCCTTGGGAAGAATTTCCTATTGAACGAATGTTGATGCATACACCAGCTGGCGAATATAAACCAAAACAACTTTATGGATACAATTAAAATGACAAATGAAATTAAACTCACATCTGGTGAAGTTACACTTAGAGTATATGATGAACCAACCATCTTCGATGAAATTATTTCATTAAAAGACGGACCTGTCCAATATGAGAGAGTTGGTACAGGTAACATTAAAATGGTTCAACATCCTTATCCATATTCCATTAAACTAGAAGAATTTAATTTTTTAACAAACTTGATTAAAGATAATAATCTACAAAGAGGTTATGAATGTGCAACAGCTTTTGGAATCAGCTCACTAGCCATTGGTTTAGGTTTTAAAGAAACTGGTGGAAAATGTGTTACCATGGATGCCTATATTGAAGAAAAATGTGGAGATGCCGGTGCATATGAAAAATTCGAAAGAGAAGTATATGAAAAGGCTGATGGGTTGAAATCGGTAAAGTATCTTATTGAAAAATACAATTTAGGAAATACATTGTATCCTGAAATTGGTTGGAGTCCAACAGATACAGAATCTGCTGTCAGAAAACATATCACTGAACCATTGGATTTTGTTTTTATTGATGCTGGTCATTTCCCTGAACAGATGATAAAAGACTTTGATGCATTCTTACCATTGCTCGGTGAAAAGTATGTGTTAGCTTTCCATGACGTTTATCCTTGGAGTTATTCAGATATGGTACATGACCATATTTACAAAAGGATAGGAAAACGTGTAGAAATTAAAGTTCCACATCCAGCTGGTGAAAACTTAGGTGTTATTATTAACTTATGATTTATATTGCTCATCGTGGACTAACAACCGGGCCCAATAAAGATATTGAAAACTGGCCGAAACAGATTGAGAAAGCAATTTCAGAAGGTTTTCATTGTGAAATCGATTTGTGGGTGATGGATGATAAGAAAACTTTGATGTTGGGTCACGATAAACCTCAATATTTGATTGATTATACCTTTCTCTATGATAAACCCCTTTGGATACATGCAAAAAACTTTGAAGCTTTAAGTTGGTTATCTGAACGAATATTAAACTATTTTTGGCATGATAATGACAGTTATACATTAACCAGTAATGGTTGTATTTGGACATATCCCGGTTCCAAACTAAATGAAAATAGTATATGTAATCAGCCGGAATGGAATACACCAATTGAAAAACTATTAAATTTTAAAGAAAACTGTTTTGGTGTATGTTCCAAGTATGTGGGATTGATGAGATAAAAAGTTGTATAAATAACAGATGGTAACCAGAGTGTGTTACAATTCTAAGGGCAATCAATGAAAACTTTTATTTCCTTCTTAAAAGAAGAAGCGGAGCCAGAAGGTTCGGCTTTAAAGCATATTCACCATGCGGAAGACCGTCCGTTAATGCACGGCGCCGAAGGGTTTGAACATGCACATGGTGCTTTAATGCAGGCTCACGAACACGTTAAAGCCAAAGCAAATAGCAGCAATCTAACCATGAAATATGATGGTTCACCTGCAATTGTCTTTGGTCACCATCCAAAAACAGGTAAATTCTTTGTTGCAAGCAAGTCAGCCTTCAACAAGACTCCAAAAATTAACCACACAGAAAAAGATGTTGACAAGAATCATGGTCACGCACCTGGACTTGCATTAAAACTTAAAGCTGCTTTGAAACATTTGCCAAAAGTTACACCAAAGCATGGTGTTTATCAAGGTGACATGATGCATTCATCAGAGGATTTACACCACCATGACTAAAAAAGTATCGTTTACTCCAAATACAATCACTTACACCGCGCATGGTGATAATGCTAAAAAAGTTGCTGCGTCTAAGGTTGGTGTAGTGGTTCACACAAAATATCATGGTTCCGATATTGGTACTATGTCTGCACACCACGATGTTGACCACCACAACTTTAAACAACATAAAGATGTTCACCATCATGGTGCAGAACATGATACTGCAAAAGTTGATTATCCATCTCATGCACAGGATGAATTTCATAAACACATGGCAGCTGCAAAAGAAATCCATGATACACACGGATCAAAAATGTATCATGCAACAGCAAAACACAGAGGTGAAAATACACATCTGACAACCTACATCAACAAAACCGTTGACACCGGTGAAGTTCCAAATGTTTCATCATTAAAAACTCACATTAAAACACAACACGCCAAAATGGCAGATAAAGTCAAAACCGACGCTGCCAAGAAAGCAAAAACTTCTGCGGGACAGGAACATGTTGACCATATTGAAAAGAACAAAGAACATTATCAGAATCTTCTAACAATGCACCATCATTTAGCACAAGCTAAGAACACTCTAGTTAAACACCTAGAAGGTCATGAAGGACATTATGAACATCACATTGGTGGTGTTAAATCTAAACCCGAAGGATTTGTGGTTCACCATACTCCAGAATCTGGAAAAACTGAACCAACAAAGTTAGTAAATAGAGCGGAGTTCGCAAAACAAAACAGATTAAAAATCAGAAAATAAATGAAATCCTTTTTAGAAGTTATACAAGAAAAAGCATCTGGTGATGTTCACCATGTGATGTCCTTTGGTCGGATGAATCCTCCGACTACTGGTCACCTAAAGCTTATAGACAAAGTAAAAGAAGTTGCAAAGAAACAACATGCGGATCATTCCGCTGTGGTTGTTTCACATTCACAGGATTCAAAAAAGAACCCACTTTCTTCTCAACAGAAGATTAAACACCTGAAAAGATATTCACCTGGTACACATTTTGAAGCTTCTTCTAAAGAGAAACCAACATTTCTACAACATGCAGCTGAATTACACAAAAAAGGTGTGACACACTTGCACATGGTTGTTGGTTCAGACCGCGTGAAAGAAATGCACGATAAGTTACACCAATACAATGGAAATCATCCTGGAGCTCTGTACCATTTTAAGAAGATAACAGTTCATTCGGCTGGCCAAAGAGATCCTGACGCAGAAGGTACAGAAGGAATGTCTGGCACCAAGATGCGTGAACATGCTAAGAGCAGTAACTTTGGAGAATTCCGTAAAGGTGTTCCCTCTCATGTACCTGAACACCATGCAAAAGAATTGATGCATGATGTTCGCAAGGGAATGGGATTACATGAAGATTACAGTTATGGTCGCCATAAAGCAATCTTCGTAACTGGTGGTCCAGGTTCAGGTAAAGACATTATCGTCCGTGAGTGTATTGCTTCACAGAAGATTGTTGAACATAATTTCCAACAAGTTGTAGATATTCTAAATGATAAACACAAACTTGCAATGAGATCCATGAGTCCAAAATTTGAATCCATACGCACCCGCGCACCACTAATCATTAATGGACCAGCAGACGATTTGCAGAAAATTGGCCAAATCAAAGAAGAATTGGAAGAATTGGGTTATCAAACAATGATGGTGTTTGTGGATACAACCAATTCAGTCAGTAAAGAAAGAAACACACTATTATCTAAGATGATGATGGAATCTATTCGCCAAGAAAAGTGGCAAAAAGCACAAAAGAATGCTGAACAACTTTCTGAAATGTTTACTGATTTTGTGAGATTCGATAATTCTGGTGACTTAGAATGCAAAGAGGAAGATATTACAGAAACTTATAAACTAACAAAAGAGTTTCTATCTTCAAGCTCTATCATTGAATCTTTACAGAACGGAAATCGTTTTAGAGGATTGTATGAAAGTTCTAAGACTAAAGTTAAAGTTTTAAAAGATAACAATAGTCCATTCATGCAAATTCAAAACAAAATGGGCAAACGGGATGATGTTCGTGATGGTGATGTAAAGTCAAATAGTACATATGCATTTAGGACATATGCGGAAGCCAATTTTAATAAAGACAAAGAAACCGGTAAGAAAAAGACTGCATTGTCTGCCGGCCGAGTTGGTGATCCAGGTGGTATTGGTCCAACAATGAATGCTCGCACAGGTGGAGGTTCCAGTTCGGCTGGTGCTGGACTAGGTAACCAAACTTACAGTGAAGCTGAAGAATTTGATAACATAAATGTTGCCGCTGCGGGTTTAGATTCTAAACCTAAAAAAGTTAGTCCAAATCCGTTAGGTGAAAAGAAAAAACTTAAAGGTTTCAAAGAATCAGTTTACTCTGGTGAAACCGGAAATGAAATGGGAGTTGCAGGTGTTATGGGTGGTGCAATGAAAAAAGAACCTCTAGTTAAGCCTACAGATAAATACATAAAAGCGGGTATTACAACTAAAACACAAAAGAAAAAATTGGGAGCCAAATAATGTTTACTAAGAATAGTGTTTCACAATCAATGATAAGCGCAGTTGAGTCTGTGTTGGCTGAAGATAAGAAGTTGCTCCTTGAACCTGATGCTGAGAAAAAAGGCCGCAAAAAGAAAGATGGAGTTAACGAAATGGACAAGAGCCAAACACCTCCAGGTCGTGACGGTGGTCATCGTCCTGGTGGTCCAGACCGGTATGTAAAGCCAATAACAAAAGAAAAAATGGTCAAACACGCTCTTGACATTCTTAGTAAATCAAATGCTAAAAAAGATGACAAGAAAGATGTGAAAGAAGAATTAAAAGGTGACCAACACAAGTTGGACAAGAATCACAACGGTAAATTGGACGGCCAAGATTTCAAATTACTAAGAATGAAAAAAGAAGGCGTCCTTGATTCAATTAGATCCGGTACAAGAAAAGTTATGAATAAAGTTGCTCCAGGTGACGATAAGTTACTAAGTAATTTAGAAAGAGACACTGGTGGTAAGCGTCCTAATATGTACAACAAACCCAATGCTGGGCCTAAAACTGATGATAACTTCCGTGCATATCTTGCTTCAAAGAAAAATAAAACAAATGAAGAAATTGAAACTGTAGAAGAAGGTTCGTCCGCTATCATGAACAGGACGAGGAGTAACCTTAAAAGCGACTCAAATGTTGATATGAAAAAACACATTGGTGCTCAGGCTGACAGACATGAAAAACTCATGAACGCGAAACATGATGACCACATCCACAACATTCACCAAGACCAAAAAAGACGAGAAATTGATACAGATTTTCACGCTAAAAAAAGAGAAATAGAATTAAAGCATATGGAACATGGCCATCCTCACGATGTAAATTTAAATGATATGGTTCCAGCAATAGTTCATAGATACAAAAATTACGGAAAAACAAATGAAGGACTTGATCCAGTTGGCAAAGAAGATGACGATGTTAATAACGACGGCAAAACAGATAAATCAGATGACTATTTAAAGAATCGCCGTAAAGCAATTTCCGCATCAATGAAAAAAGAAGAAGTTGAAGAACTTGATGAATTGTCAAAGTCCACTCTTGGTTCGTATGCTAAGAAAGCATCCCGTGATGCTACAATTATGCGTAAAATTGGAGCAGATTTTGAAAACAGGGCTGACAGAGCAAGAAGTCCAGGTATGAAAGATTCCAACACTCAACTATCCAGTAAATATAAACAAACGTCTTGGAAACGCAGAGACGGTGTTGAAAAAGCAATTGACCGTTTAACCAAAGAAGACATTGGTGCAATGCAAAGTGTCGTTGGCGAAAACAAAGGTAAGAAATCTGTAAGAGTGGATACACTTAAAGGACCTACAATCTCTAATGATCCGGAAGTGAAAAGTGCAAATGCTCATTTTTCCGGTAAAGCAGCAACATTGAAAGCTGAAGGTAAAGGCACAGATACTGCTGTACCTTTTGTTACCGATTCTGCAACACACAGAGAAATCAATAAAGCTGTTAAACCTACATTCAAGAGAATCAAAGAAATGTTGGGTAAAACAGGAACTTCGGAAGAAAAAAAGTGAAAAATAAAAAAGATGTAATTAAGGATGTAATGAAACCTACATCTATTTCACCAAAAAGTAGTTTTACTGACCCAAATGAACCTTGGTCAGCAAAAGCTAATGTTGCTGAAAATATTACATCAAAGCGTTCAGATTTACTGAAACAATTTTACAAGTCAAAAGGTTGGAATGTGAATTACATTACTAAAAATAAAAGAGTATCTCAATCTAAAACTGGTGACTATGATAAATGGAAAAGAGACCATGGCATTTATGAAGATGACCAAATCGATGAAGTGTCAAATGAATTACTGGGTCGTTACAAGACTGCTGCAGGAAGTCAAGCATCAACATTAGATAAAGCTGGTGGTAAAGAAAACATTCAGAAAGCTAACAAGCGTTTCTCTGGTATTGTTAAAGCAACCAAGAAACAATTTGCAAATGATGATAAAAAACAAGGCGTAATGGAAATGGACAAATCACAAACTCCCCCAGGCCGTGATGGTCCACCAAGACCTGGACCAGACAAATATGTCAAACCTATCAGTGCTAAAAAATTTGTAAATCATGCATTAAGCATTTTGCAAAAATCATCGCAGGCCGGGGATAAAAAGAAGGATGTGAAAGAGGCAAAAGATGCTGGTGAATATGATTATGAAGGTGCAATGGCCAAAACACAACTTCAAACAATTTGCAGAAACGCTGAAGCTTTAAAAGATATGCTTGATGATGATGAGAATCTTCCAGAATGGGTACAAGCAAAAATCACAAAAGCTGAAGACTATATCACAACATCACTGGATTATTTAAAATCCACCGATGAATTAGAAGAAGAAATTAGTTTAGATGAAGCTCTATCTAAAAATTCAACTGCTTACAATTGGATCCATGATTTTGTCCATTCAGACAATCCAAAGTTTGATGGAAAATCTAAAGCACAACGTATGCAAATGGCTCTTGCTGCGTATTATGCAATGCAAAAAAGAAGTAGAACAAAAAATGAAGGTGTTGGTGACCCACAGGCAGCAACACAATCTCCAGCTGATGGTGCAAACGGAGGTGAAGAACTCGCACCTCCAAAGAAGTCCATTAAAAGAATTGTAAAAGAATTTCACTCAGCTTCTCGTAAAGTACAAGAAGATTTATATGATTGGGAGAAAGACGATAAGGCCGCAAAGCCTTATGGCAAAAAACCAACCACACAAAAAATAGACGGTGTGAATAACATAGGTGACGATAAACCGGATGCAAAGTTGATACTAAAAGGTGGTAAAACATTGACTGGTGAACCAAGAGATACCGTTGAAATTGATCCCATGTTAAAAAATCGTAGTAAGATGCCAGACTACAAGAGTATGGACAAAATCAAGCAGAAACCACAAGAACAATAAATAGATAGAATACCTTTCTACCCAAGGAGAAAAAATGACAAACGTATGGAATAAAACCGATACCCCAGAAACACCAGGTAACTTTGGACATCCAGAGTGGCCTGTTCAACGCCAAGTTAGAACTGTTGCACAACTAGTTACATCCAATTTGACAGTTACTGGCGCAACAACGATTAAATTTACACTTCCAGCAGCTGTTTCCACTGTTGGTCTTGCCGCTGGTCAATTTGTCAATCTTCTAGGTGGTGGTTCAGCAGTTGCAAACCTTTCTTCAAATGGTTCTCCTGGAATGTTCGTTTCGAATAACACTGTTGCTTCTGTTTCTGCAAATTTGGTTGTATTAACAACCGGTGTTACAGGAAACATTGCGGCAGGATCAACGATTGGTTTTGATGCAGCTATTGTAAGACCTACAGGTGAAGTTTCTGCAACTTATTACGCAGATACAGTTCTTGCAACAGATTCTAGAATTACTAATGCTAATAATAAAATTGGCGGTTCAGTCAATACAGGTTGGGTTCACGTTAGAAAGAAAACAAATGGTTTAACTGGTGAAGTTCGTTACATTAGAGAAACTCTGGTTTGTTTGACTGATGCTTCATCCGTAAACACTGCTGGTGGTAACACTTCATGGGGTAGAGCATTCGCTAATACCTAATGTAATCTTTTTATAATGAATTTTGATGACCTAAATGAAGACAACTTTGTGATGTATGCAGTAAAATGTTATACATCACCTAGTTGTTTAATGTCTGAGTTTGAGGGAGACTTAAAAAGAACAAAATACCTAAAAAGGTTATTTCGTAGATATAAGGCAACTAAAAACATAAAAGAAAGACTAATTCTCAATCATATTATTCTCTTAAATAATGTATTCGGACCTGAAGCAACTTCCAGAATATTGTTTTTTAGAATTGATGAGAAGGATTACGATTCACTAAAGACATTTCTGTTATTCTTAAATATATTGCCAAAGGTAATAAAGGGTATAAGAGGTAAACACATAGATACAGATTTAATATCAGTAGACATGAAAATAGCAGACATACTAAGAAACATATGATAACATTCAAACAATTCCTAGAAGAAAAGAAAACCCTAAGAAACACAAATCCATGTTGGACTGGTTATCATCCAATTGGTACTAAACAAAAGGGTGGCCGAACAGTTCCTAATTGTGTTCCAGAAGAAGTGGAAGCAATGTTCGATATTATTGAAGAACTGGTCATGGAAATCTCAGAAGTACACCATATTGATCCTGAAATCATTTGGGAAGAACTTGCAGATGTATCAGATGAAGAACTATACGAATCTGCTGCATGGAGACGCAGCGAAGGTAAAGATCCTAAGGGTGGCTTGAACAGAAAAGGTATCGCATCTTATCGCCGTGAAAATCCAGGTTCGAAGTTAAGTATGGCAGTAACTACAAAACCATCAAAATTAAAACCAGGTTCTAAAGCAGCAAATCGCCGTAAATCATTTTGTGCTAGGATGGGCGGTATGCAAGGTGCAATGAAAAAACCTAATGGTGAACCTTCACGCAAAGCTTTAGCACTGAGAAAATGGAATTGCTAATGCAAACCTTCAAACAATTTGTAACTGAAATTGAAATAAAAGAAGACGGCATGGCTGCTGCTGGTCCAACTAATGTAGTTGGAAACGGTGCTATCGCCGGTACAGGTGGTCCAGGTGGTGAACCTGGCGTCAATCTTAAAAAGAAAAAGAAAGTTGTTCTTCAACCAATGAGACTTAGAGCTCCACCGAGGATGTAATTATGTTTATGTGGTTATTGGATTTCTTACCTGATTGGGTTTTTTATGTTCCATTCTTTCTGAGTCTATTTGGGTTAATCATATCATTTTTTGCACCAATGCATAAGACACTCATACAAGTTGTTTGTGTGTGTGTTTTATTGTTTTCCGTATACATGTTTGGTGGCATTTCTGAAAACAAAAAATGGAAAGAACGTGTCACTGAATTAGAAGCTAAAGTTGTTGTAGCTGAAAATAAATCTGCAATAGAAACGGTAAAAGTTGTTGAGAAGGTTGTTTATGAGAAACAAATCATCAAACAAAAAGGTGCAGATGTTATTAAGTACATAGACAAAGAAGTTGTCAAATATGATACCAAGTTTCTACCTGGCGGACCTTGTGAAATGCCTAAAGAATTTATCGAATCTTTGAATAAGGCCGCAGAATGAACCTAATTAAATTATTCATCCTCTGTATTTTTATCGTATTAATGTTTCTTGTTACGGGATGTTCAACAACTGTTCCTGTAACAGTTAATTTTCCTTCTATTCCGGAAGAACTGAATGTACAATGTCCTCCGTTGAAGAAAATACCAGATGAATCAAAACTAAGTGACATTTCAAAAACAATAACAGAAAACTACAAACAATACAAAGATTGTTCTGCTAATAATAGTGGATTGATTGAATGGTTTAATAAACAAAAGAAAATATTTGAGGAGTTACAATGATTACACTAGAACAACTACAACAACTTCTTCCAAACAATCAATATGTTCAACAATGGCATGAAGCATTAGAGCAACTATTGCCTGACTATGAGATTAATACACCACATCGGATCGCAGCATTTATTGCTCAATGTTCACATGAGTCTGGTAGTTTCACTACATTAAAAGAAAACTTAAACTACAGAGCTGTAACTCTCCGCAAAGTATTTCCAAAATATTTCACTGATGCAGCGGCCGAACAGTTCGCAGGCAAAGCTGAAGCTATTGCAAATCGTGTATACGCAAATAGAATGGGTAATGGTCCCGAAGAATCGGGTGACGGTTATCGTTACTGCGGCCGAGGCCTAATTCAGTTGACAGGTAAACAAAATTATCAAAATTTTGCCGATAGTTTACAAATGGCAGTAGAAGATGTTCCTGAATATCTTGCCACATTTGAAGGCGCTGTACAAAGTGCCTGCTGGTTCTGGGAAAGCAACAACCTAAATCAATTTGCCGATACAGGCGATATCCTAACAATGACCAAACGCATCAATGGAGGAACCATTGGTTTAGAAGATAGAATTAAACACTACGAACATGCACTGCATGTATTAGGAGCATAAAATGTCAACACAAGAACATGATATTGAAGCACTAGTTAAAGATGTAAAAGAATTACGGGATGCTCAGATGGCTGCTGCCAGCAAAGGCGGCCTGGTTGAGAAGATAACCTTTGCAGGCATACCCATCATGTTTTCATGCATAGTGTATCTCATGACAGCCTTGAGCGCGGCCAGCCATGACCTTACTGTGCTGCAAAGCAAAATCAATGTGGTAGTGAGTGCCGAGAACAAGGCCATTCCACCTCAAGGAACCACTATTGAGATGGAAAAGATCAAAGAAGAAGCGGCATTGGCTCGAGCAGCAATGACTTTAGAACGCACCAAAGATATGGCTGCCATGAGAGAAGAATCAGCATTGGGCAGAGCAAAAATCCGTGAAGACTCAGCCTTGGCCCGTGCAGATTTGGACAGCCGCCTTGACCTACTTGAATACAAAGTGTTTGGCAAAAGATAAGAGAAATGTCACGACACACCCATAAAAAAGAAGATTGGATGAATTCTAAATGGCGTCCAGCCATGGGATGGATGTACATGCTGGTATGTACCTGTGACTTTGTAATATTTCCAATTTTGTGGAGTCTATTGCAAGCATTTAGTCATGGCCAAGTTACAAGTCAATGGCAACCACTAACACTTCAAGGTGCAGGTTTGTTTCATCTTGCTATGGGTGGTGTATTAGGTGTTGCGGCTTTTGGCAGAACACAAGAGAAGATAAGTGGAACAAATTATGTTGCTCCACCTGTACCACCAACACCTAACAATCAACCAATTATAAATAATCAAACACCAACAACAGTTGTTGGTCGTAAAAGTCCAGTTCCCGAATCTAGTCAACCAATGCTTTGAGGTCCTATGAAACAAATTAAACACTATGTCAGTTTATTATTCCTTGCATGTTTCTTGCTTGTAACAGTAACACCAACAATAGCTGCAACCAAAGAAGTTTGCAGAACAGTAAAAAATACTCAAGGAAAAATCAAAAGTGTTTGCAAAAAAATTAAAGTCCATAAGAAATTGGATGGCACTAAAGTTCCAGAGAAAAAGAAAAAATAATGGCAACACCAGACGATTTAACGAAGGTCCAAGTGGATGTTGGTGTTTTAAAGACGCAAGTCACAACAATCACTACACTCTGTAACAAGATGGACCAAGTAATAGAAAAATTGGTGGATCAGCATGACCGCCATATATCTAAAGTCTATGACGATATTGATAAGAGGCGCGTGGAGACTGATATGGATATTAAAGAGATACATGGACGTATTGATACCGTCTTAGAAAAAGTTCAAGATACTGAAAAAACTCTATTGGGTGAAATCAAAGGTCTCCGCAAAGAAATGCAAGACCACAATACCAAGGAAAAAGAAAAGCTTCAACAACTTCTGGATTGGAAGTGGATGATTGTTGGTGGCATAATTGTCGTTACATGGTTGCTTTCTCATGTAGGACCTGATATACTACTAGGAAATATAAAGTAACTTAACTTCCTGGTTTATTATGAGCGTCTTCATTGACAGAAATTTCCTATTACAAGTATCACCAAAATTGCAGAGGTTTTCCAAGAAAAAGGATGACCTCTACAACTTTCGGTGTCCTCTCTGTGGAGACTCACAGAAAAACAAAAGCAAATGCCGTGGTTATGTCTATCGTAAGAAGAATGACTACTTCTATATGTGCCACAATTGTGGTGTATCTACATCGTTCTATAATTTTCTAAAACAAGTTGATCCTAATCTCCTTGATGAATATCAGATGGAACGGTATAAGAATTCCGCAAACACAAATTCACCTGAACCTGAGTTCTCCGAATTAAAAGTTAAACCGGCATTTGTCAAGAAATTGGATCTACCAACTATTGAATCATTGCCAGATGAACACTACGCTAAGAAATATGTTATAGGTAGAATGATACCAAAAAACATGTATTCGCAGTTGTATTATTCTGATGACTTCAAGGCTTTTGTGGATTCTTTTGGAGTTGAAAAAGATATTATGGAAGGTGACAAACGCCTAATCATTCCTTTCTTTGATAAAGAAGGGAACCTGACCGGATTTCAAGGCCGCGCTCTCGGTGAGTCGAAGATTCGTTACATCACAATCAAACTCATGGACGATGTTCCACGCATGTTTGGAATCAACCGCGTAGATGAAGACAAACCAATTTATGTCTTTGAGGGACCAATTGATTCAATGTTTATTAAAAATTCTGTAGCTGTCGCCAGTTCGTCACTAGAATCGGCCGCAGAATACTTGGACAAATCAAAAATTGTACTAGTATTCGACAATGAACCTAGGAATAAAGAAATCGTGAAATTGATGGAACATGCCGTTGATAATCATTTCAATGTTGTTGTTTGGCCAGGAATCATAACAGACAAAGACATTAATGATATGGTATTAACTGGATTTGACATTGAAGATTTGCATGATATAATGGAGAAACACACTTTTGTGAATCTTAGAGCTAAAATGGAATTTGTGAATTGGAAAAAAATATGAATGTAAATTTGATTTCGTACTCTCAAGGAGTGGATGGTAAAAGTTTGATGGACCAGGTTGCATATGCGGCCCGTGTGTCTAATCCAGCAAACCAAAACAACTCAGAGACTGCTGAGAAGTTGGTCAGATACTTGATTAACAACCAACACTGGTCACCGTTGGAGATGGTTTCCGTATGTCTGGAGATTGAAACAACCCGTGACATTGCAAGGCAGATTTTGCGACACCGTTCATTTTCATTCCAAGAATTTTCTCAACGATATGCTGATGCATCACAACTTGGTTTTGAATTGCGTGAAGCAAGATTGCAAGATACCAAAAATCGGCAAAATAGTTTGCCTAGTACAGACTTCACACTGGATGATATGTGGCAAATTCAACAAAATAAACTTTTAGAACAAGTGCAAAAAACATACAAATGGGCCCTCGACAACGGTATTGCAAAAGAACAAGCTCGCGCAGTTCTACCTGAAGGTATGACAAAATCTCGTATGTATATGAACGGAACCTTGAGGTCTTGGGTACACTATATACAACTCCGAAGCGCAAATGGTACACAGAAAGAACATCAAGAAATAGCTCTTGCATGTGCGGCCGCAATTGAACCAATTTTCCCAATGATTATGGAGTATACAAATGAATAGTTCTGATGATGTTAAACGATTTATGGATGCCTGTGACCAAAAAGAAACAGGATTTGGAAAACAAGCAACTCTTTATATTGCCTTAATTCGAGAAGAATTTGATGAATTGATGAATGCGTTTTTTCGCCAAAACATGGTAGACATTGCAGATGGTTGTGCTGATTTAAAATGGGTCATTGAAGGACTAGAACATACATTGAAAATTCCACAACAAGATGTTTGGAATGAAGTTGCAAGAAGTAACCTGGCGAAAATTGACGATGAAACTGGAAAAGTATTAAAAAGAAACGATGGAAAAGTCCTAAAACCTGAAGGTTGGACTCCTCCTGATATTAAAAGTATTTTGAATAATAATAAGGAATAAACATGGAATACCTGGGTATAAATATAGATTTAGAAAGAGATAAACTTTTTGATGAATTAGGAATAAAAAGACTTAAAGAGTCTTACATGAAAGATGATGAAACTTCACCACAACAACGATTTGCCTTCGTTTCCGCAGCCTTCGGAACTGACTCAGCTCACGCTCAACGATTGTACGACTATTCCTCAAAACACTGGTTATCTTATTCAACTCCTATTCTATCTTATGGTCGTTCTAAAAAAGGACTTCCAATATCGTGTTTCCTCAATTTTATCGATGATACAGCGGAGGGTCTAGTTGATAACCTATCTGAAACAAATTGGCTCTCGATGTTCGGCGGCGGTGTCGGAATCGGTTTTGGTATTCGCTCAGCGGATGATAAATCGACTGGAGTTATGCCTCACCTTAAAATCTATGATGCATCATCTCTCGCTTATAGACAAGGTAGGACTCGTCGTGGTAGTTATGCCGCTTATCTTGATATTTCTCATCCGGATATTACAGCTTTTCTAGAAATGCGTAAACCTACAGGCGATCCGAATGTTAGATGCCTAAACTTACACCACGGGATAAATATAACAGATGACTTTATGCAGTTGATTGAAGACTGTATGTTGGATCCAAATGCTGACGATTCTTGGAATTTAGTAGACCCATTCAGTAAAGAAATTCGTGAAACTGTTTCAGCTAAACACCTATGGCAACAGATTCTTGAATTGCGTATGCACACGGGTGAACCATATATTCACTACATCGATACCAGCAATAGAATGCTTCCGCAGTGGTTGAAGGACAAAGGCCTAAAAGTACACCAATCTAATCTTTGTTCAGAAATCATTTTACCGACAAATAAAGAAAGAACAGCTGTTTGTTGTCTTTCTTCATTAAATCTGGAGAACTATGATGAATGGAAAGATGAACCATTATTTCTCAGGGATGTTGCAGAAATGCTGGATAATGTTTTGCAGTATTTCATTGATAATGCTCCTAATACAGTTCAACGTGCTAGGTATTCTGCCGAGCGTGAGCGTTCTATTGGCGTTGGCGCCTTGGGCTTTCATGCCTACCTCCAACGAAACGGAATTGCTTTTGAAGGAGTTATGGCCAAGGTCGCAAACAATAGAATCTTTAAGTCAATAAGAGAGGGATTAGATGAAGCTAATCTCATTTTGGGAAAAGAGCGTGGTGAAGCTCCAGATGCTCTTGGTACTGGCAAGCGTTTCAGTCATCTTATGGCTATTGCTCCAAATGCTTCTTCGTCTATCATTATGCGAAACACTAGCCCTAGCATCGAGCCTTATCGTGCTAACGCTTACCGTCAGGACACTTTATCTGGATCATTTTTGAATAAGAACAGATGGCTTGATATAATAATCAAAGGATTGACACAAACAGAAGAAGAATATAATGAAGTGTGGTCTTCTATTATTGCTAATGATGGTTCTGTCCAACATTTGAATATTTTAAATGAAAATCAAAAAGCGGTATTCAAAACATCTATGGAAATTGACCAACGCTGGGTTATTGACTTGGCTGCCGATAGACAAGTGTATATCGACCAAGCACAGTCATTGAACCTATTCTTTAGACCTGATGTTAATATCAAGTATCTCCATGCTATTCACTTTATGGCCTGGAAAAAAGGATTGAAGACATTGTACTACTGCCGTTCAGAGAAGATTGGCAAAGCTGATAAAGTTTCAAAGAGAATTGAAAGACAAGTCATCAAAGAAATTGACATGACACAAATTGCACAAGGTAACGATTGTATAGCTTGTGAAGGTTAATTATGTTTGAGTATATACTGACATTTTTTGCTGTATTTTTTACCGACATATTTTATACTTACTATTTGAAATCGGTACAAGAAGAAAAAGTAATTAATGCCAGTATATGGGCTTCTATAGTTTTCGTTATTGCTTGTGTTGCAGTTATAAATTATACAGTTGACCATTGGTTATTAATTCCCGCCGGTGCAGGTGCATTTTGTGGTACTTTCGTTGGTATGATTTTAAGACGGAGATTAATAAAATGAAAACTATAGCTCTATTCCAAGATGACCGAAATAAAGAATCACTATCTTGTGTTGATGGTGTGATTGAAGCACTGTCACCACATTTTAATATTAAAATCTTTAAAAAAGAACAATGTACAGAAGAAACATTTGAGGGTGTTGATATGTTGGCATTTCCTGGAGGTGTTGGTGATGCAGATGATTATTTTCATATGTTTCCTAGGAAAAGAGCAAACGCAGTAGCTAAATTTGTTGAAAATGGTGGCGCATATCTTGGTATATGTGTTGGTGCTTATTGGGCTGGTCCAAACTATTTTGACATCTTAAAAGGTGCAGAACCTGTACAATATATCAAAAGGCCTACCGCCGATATTATGAGAAGTTTTAACATTGCTGCACATTGTATGTGGGAAGGTGAAGAAGAACAAATATTCTTCCGTGACGGCTGTACGTTTGTAGGAGACCTTAGTCATTCAGAAATAGTAAGCACATATTATAATAAAGAACCAATGTGTATTAGACAAGGTAAAATTGGTGTTATGGGTGCCTGTTTAGACTCTTTGGAATGGTGGTATGATAACAAGAAATTAAAACAATATTGGCATGAAGGCAGACACCATAAGTTATTATTGGAATTTGTTAATAAATTAACGGAGAAATAAAATGAAAAGAATTTTAAGATTTACCGCAGAGTGGTGCAGACCTTGTAAATCATTGGCTGCTATTTTGGAAGATGTTAAAGGAGATACCTTAATTGAGGTAATTGATATTGACAAATATTCCGATATTGCAGTTGAGTTTGGTATTAGGTCTGTGCCGACTCTTGTAATGATGAATGAAAATATTGAAGTTAAGAGAATGACCGGTTTGAAAACTAAGAACGATTTGGAAATTTGGTTAACAACATAAATTTAAAAAATGCAAAAGACATATAGAAGTATATTCATTTCAGATGTTCACTTAGGAACCAAAGATTGCCAAGCAGATAAATTGAATAACTTTTTAAAACATAATACCTGCGACACTCTTTATCTTGTGGGTGACATTATTGATGCATGGAGAATACAACAAAATAAGTGGCGTTGGAAACAAAGCCATACAAATGTTGTCCGTAGAATTCTCGGCCATGCCAAGCGGGGTACAAAAGTAATTTATGTAGCTGGAAACCATGATGAATTTTTAAGACCTATGATTCCCTATGGATTCAGTTTTGGTCTAATTGAAATACATAATCAAATAGAACATATTGGTGCTGACGGTAAACATTATCTTGTTGTACATGGAGATTTATTTGATGGAATTACCAGACTAGCTCCTTGGTTAGCATTCTTGGGTGATAGAGCATATGATTTGATTTTGAGTCTAAATTCCAAATTCAATTGGTTTAGACACAAGTTTGGATTTGGTTATTGGAGTTTAAGTCAGTATTTAAAACAACGTGTTAAAAAAGCTGTTGACTTTATATTTAAGTTTGAGTATAATCTATCCAACTACTGTAAGAAGCGTGGATATGATGGCATAATTTGTGGCCACATCCACAAAGCTGAAATTAAAGATATTAATGGTATTGTATACATGAACGATGGTGATTGGGTGGAAAGTTGTACTGCACTGGTTGAACATCATGATGGTAAGTGGGAAATAATCACTTGGACAAAAGGATCAGATGATGTTGAGCAATAAAATAACAATCGTTATTCCTTGCAAGAATGAAGAAAAATACATAGGGTGGTTATTATTACAATTACGCAATCAACTGATAGGCAGTACAAGAATTATAATTGCAGATTGCTCTACTGACAATACTCGTAAAGTTATTGAATCCACCAAAGGAAGATTGAATGTTGAGATTATTGATGGTGGTCCAGTTAGTATTGCTAAAAACAATGGAGCCAAGTTAGTAACTACTCCGTACATCTTGTTTATCGATGCGGATGTTCGTTTCTTTAATATCGATACTATTCGTGACGTAGTTGATGAAATGGAATCCCACAATCTAGATTTAATCGGATTGTACGCAAAGTGTTATGATAGTGATATAAGAGCACAGATTGGGTTTATGTTATTCAACTTTGTAAATCGCATTATGAGTTACAAAGTTCCTTTTGCTGTTGGTGCATTTATGTTAACTCGCCGAGATAAGTTTGAAGAATTCGGTGGCTTTGCTGAAAATTATGGAACAAGCGAAGACTTCTTTCTGTCGAAGAAATATGATACAAAGAAGTTTAAATTGGTCAATCATTATGTTGGACAAGATAGTAGAAGATTTCAAAAAATGGGATACTTTGGTATGGCCTGGTACCTAATCAAGAATTTTTGGAATAGAAATAATAAAGAATACTGGAATAAAATAGACCATTCAAAATATTGGAATTAAAGAAAGAAAAAAATGATTAAAAAAACAAACCAAGACGTTACACAAGAACGTACATACTTTAAACCATTCAACTACGCCTGGGCATATGATGCATGGTTGAAACATGAACAATCACATTGGTTGCATACAGAAGTTCCAATGATGGAAGATGTTAAAGATTGGAAGAAAAAACTATCAACGGAAGAAAAACAATTTCTAACACACATTTTTAGATTTTTCACACAAGGTGATATTGATGTTGCTGGTGGTTATGTAAACAACTACTTGCCATATTTTCCACAACCTGAAATGCGTATGATGTTGTTAGGCTTTGCTGCTCGTGAAGCTCTACACGTTGCTGCTTATTCACACTTAATTGAAACACTTGGTCTACCGGAAACAACCTATAATGAATTCTCTGAATATGCTGAAATGCGTGAGAAACATGATTATGTAATCGACATATCTAAACAAAATACAACTAAACAAAATACTGCAACACACATAGCTGTATTCTCCGCATTCACCGAAGGTATGCAGTTGTTTTCCTCATTCATCATGTTATTGAATTTTCCCCGTCATGGTAAAATGAAAGGCATGGGCCAGATTGTTACTTGGTCTATTGTCGATGAAACGCAACACGCAGAGAATATGATTAAATTGTTTAGAACATACATAGGTGAGAATCCAGAAATCTGGAATGATGAACTAAAATCTCGCATCTACACTATCGCAGAAAAGATGGTTGAACTTGAAGATAAGTTTATTGATTTAGCTTTTAACATGGGTGCTATGGAAGGTCTATCTGCGGAAGATGTTAAGAAATATATTCGTTACATTGCTGACCGTAGATTGATTTCATTGAGTTTGAAAGGTATTTTTAAAGTTAAGAAAAACCCACTACCATGGGTTGAAGAAATGATTAATGCACCAACGCATACAAACTTCTTTGAGAATAGAGCAACCGACTATGCAAAGGGTGCTTTGTCTGGAGATTGGGGTGATGTGTGGGCAAACTAACAACAAAAATGGGAGATAAAAATGAAAAACAAGATAGTATCAGGAGAATGTCTAAGTTGTGAATCAACTTATGAAGTTGAGTTTTATGAGGAACTAACCTCACAAGAAATGCCAGAGTTTTGTCCATTTTGTGGTGAACCCATCGAAGAATTATCCGAAGAATATATAGAGGATGATGACATTGATGAAGATGACTTAAAATGGGAATAAACTGGTTATATAAAGACTCAGACTTTGTAGAAGATTTGATTGGAGATAGTTACGGGTTTGTTTACATAATAACAAACCTAGAAACAAATAGAAAATACATTGGTAAGAAACTTTTCTATTTCTCCAAAACAAAACAAGTAAAAGGTAAAAGAAAAAAATATAAAGTGGCTAGCGATTGGCCAACTTATTATGGTAGCAGTGAAGAATTACAAAAAGATGTTGAGCTCTATGGAAAAGATAAATTCAAAAGAGAAATACTACATCTATGTAAATCAAAAGGTGAATGTAGTTATCTTGAAGCAAAAGAACAATTTGCACACAAGGTTATGGAGAGTGATGAATATTACAATAGCTGGATTATGGTTAGGGTAAGAAAATCACATATTAAGGATTATAATGCTAGACTACTTAAAGAAATTTGATAAGGCAAATTTTCATACGTTTATGTTTTTACCCGGTGAAGAAGAAGATTCTTTACACATTGAAGTTAATGAATTAAAAGAAGCTGGTGAAAAAGTTTCGGGTAGTGTTTTAGGTGATTGTTATGATGTTATAATATTCAAAGAAACCGAAGATGGTGACATTGATAACTTGGAAAGATTTGATGCAATCCTTGCAGCTCCGTTGGAATATATGTCCATGTTGATACCTTTGGATTTTTATGGTGTAATTTGTAAAAAAACAACAACATCTGGTAAACTTATGGATGGAATATTTGACAAATTTCAAGAAACGTGATATAGTGTAGTTTTATAACTTATGGATTTATAATGATTCTCGTTGACCTGAACCAGGTTCTTTTAGCCGGACTAATGGCACAATTGTCAAATCAAAAAGGAGTTAAGTTAGAAGAAGACTTAATTCGCCACTTGGTCTTGAATATCCTTAGGATGCACCTAAAGACTTTCCGTAACGAATACGGAGAAGTTGTACTCTGTTGTGACAACCGCAAATATTGGCGTAAGGAGTTCTTTCCATTCTACAAGGCGGGCCGTAAAGCAACCCGTGAAAAGTCTGCACTAGATTGGCATCTGATTTTTGAATTGTTGACCAAGCTCAAACAAGAACTGAAAGAAAACTTTCCTTACAAGGTTATTGATGTTGACGGAGCAGAAGCTGATGACATTATTGGTACACTTGCACCAAGATATGCAGCACATCAAAAAGTATTGATTTTATCCAGTGACGGAGATTTTCTCCAGTTGCAACAATACGGACCAAATATTAAACAATACAATCCATCACAAAAGAAATTTATCAAATCACAAAACCCGTTGGTTGAGTTAAAAGAGAAAATCATTCGCGGTGATAAAGGTGACGGCATTCCAAACATCTTTTCATCCTCAGACTGTTTTGTCCGCGGTATTCGGCAAAAGAGTATTTCAGAAGATAAATTGAATAAACTGTTAAAAGAAGATATGGTTCAAACCAGTGACTTGATTGACAGTAATGCTTTAACGGGGTTCTCACGCAATAAGACCTTAATTGACCTTACTTGCATACCTGTTGAAATTAAAGAGAAAATCATAAATACTTATGATGAATCTAAACCCGCATCTAAACAAAAGATGTTTAACTATTTTATTCAGTACAAGCTGAAAAATTTAATGGAAGTAATTGAGGACTTTTAATGAAAAATGTATATGAAATTTTTGATGAATTTGAACTTGCTGTAACTAATCAACAACGAATGGATGTAATTGGAAAAAATCTATCCAAAGTATTGACCGAAGTGTTGAAATTGGGATTTCATCCAGGACCACAATGGTATTTTAATGATATGCCTGATGGATATGTAATAAAGAATGTTCCAGCAGGAATGAGTTACTCAAGTCTTTCGACTGAAATGCGGAAACTTTACATGTTTCAAAAAGGCAATGAAACAGCTGATAAACTAACAGATAAAAAGCGTGAACAGCTTTTAGTTGAGTTTTTGCAGAATTTGGAACCCCGTGAAGCAGAAGTTGTCATGGGTATTTTTAGAAAAGATTTTGGTGTAAAAGGACTTAATTACAAGTTCATTAAATCGGCTTTCCCGGCAATGTTGCCATAACTATAGGAGTTTTAGGTGTCAAAAGATGTAGAGAAGTTTCGCAAAGATAGAAACTACAACGAAGATTATGGTTTTGAAAAAAACCAATATGATAAGCGTAAAAAGCGAGACAAACAAAAGAGTTTTACTAGACAATCCCAATTTGATAAGTACGAAACCGATTGGGGTGCCGATAAAATGAAATTTAGACGTTAAGTGTTGTATTAAAACAACAAAAAACTTGACAATTACTTGAAAGTTCTGTATAATGTGAATCTTGTACGGAAATATATTATGTTTATCCACTGTAAAGTTCCCAAATCTAAAAAACGCAAAGTGCCTAAGAACCAACAGGCACAGTATGAAGAATGGCTCAAATCCATCGAGGATATGAAGCCTAAGTCATTAAGTAAATACTCAAAAACAATGGAAATCAAAACTCCTGTTGTGGCCAGTGTTTATGTCCGCGAAACGGCTAAATTTAAGTCATTGGATACGGGACCAGGTGATGCAACTAAAGCTCCAGCTAAAATATACACTGGAAATATGGTCAAAGGGATTGCAACAATGCATAAATCTAATGCCGTACCTGTTTTTACTGATGAGCAAGCAAAAGACATTTCAAGTATGAGGCGTTAACATGAAAAAACTCAATTTTACACTAAAACTAGCACGTCCGCACTGCCGGACTCCCATAAAACCCGTGCAAAAGCACAAAATTGTGTCAGAGCACGACCGGAAAGTCAAACATCCGCAGAAACTGTCACGAATTCTTCTCGGAGAGCAATAAAAATGACAGAAAATACAGAAATTGACAATAATAAACCAAAATTCACTGAGGAATCACTAAATGAGCTCAATCAAGCTGTCCGTCGATGGGCTGTTATGACACAATTTGAACAGGATCAAGAAAATTATGAACAACTACGACAATATACCAACTGAAAACACTTGGATTACATACATTCAAGAAGCCGAAGACGGATCCGGCGATGGAATTCTGACTTTTCCACCAGAGTTAATCGAAAAAATGGGTTGGAAAGAAGGAACAACACTACACCTAGAGGTGAACGAACAAGGCACACTAATTATTACTGATAAAAGCTTGACAAATAACGAAAATAGTGTATAATACATACATTATCTTTAGGAAATACCATGGAACTAATCGAATCCAAGTCAATTCTTGCCAAACTTATGGCAACCGAGAACCTTCATATCGAACAACGCAAGGTTCCGACAGCATCCTTTGATGTTAAAAATCGTATTCTAACCATTCCTATTCTGGAAAACGGAATCTCATCTTATCTGTACGACCTTTTCATGGGTCACGAAGTCGGTCATGCACTTTATACACCAGAAGATGGTATGAAAAAGGCCTACGACCTAAAATACTCCATGAGTGTTATGAATGTACTGGAAGATTCCCGTATTGAACGTAAAATCAAAACAAAATATCCCGGCATTCGTCAGTCTTTCATTCGTGCTTACAAAGAATTGGTTGACCAAGATTTCTTTGGAACCGAAGGCAAAGACCTGAATGAACTAAATTTCATCGACCGTGTTAACCTTTACTGCAAAGGTGGTGCATCAACTGGCATTAAATTCAGTGATGTTGAAACCGAACTCCTGGAAGAAATCGAAAACACACAAACCTATGATGATGTAATTGAAGTTTACAAAAAAGTTTCAGATTACATGAAAAGTGAAGAAGAAGACAATCCTGAACCTGAAACTGAAACCAAAAAAGGTGATGGTGAATTGTCTGATGAAGAAATGGAAGAAATGCTTGAGGAAATCCTTGGTGAAAAAACTGATGAGCAACCAGATGAAGATAGCAAAAAAGATAAAGCACAAGATGAAGGCTTGGGTGGTGAAGAAGGAAACAAAAATTCTTCTCCTGGTGATTCACAAGAAGAAGGTGTAAGTGACGACTCCGGTAAAAACCAAGGTGGTGGTGCCGGCGGCCGTAAAACAAAACAAGTTGAAGAACCTGTTTCAGAAACAGATGAAGCTTACCGTAAAAACGAAAGCCGAATGTTTTCTTCTAGTTCTTTAGAATATGGATATGGTAATGTTCCAAATTTAGACATTGATAGAATTATTGTGAATCACAGTGTAGTTTGGTCTCGTTATGAAGATGATGTTACATCCAAGTATAAAGAGTTGGGTGGACCCAAATCCGAATGGAAAGAATTCTTAGTAAAAGATAAAGAAGAATTTCTTAAATTCCGTGAAGATTCTAAGAAAGTGGTTTCTTATCTTGTAAAAGAATTTGAGCTGCGTAAGAATGCTGACCAAATGAAACGTGCTAGCATTTCCAAAACTGGTGAACTGAATATGAGTAAGATTTTCTCTTATCAATTCAGTGAAGATATTTTCAAGAAGATTACTGTTGTACCTGGTGGTAAATCACATGGTCTGGTTATGTTCATTGATTGGTCAGGTTCTATGTCTGATAACATTGGAAACACCGTAAAGCAATTATTGAACCTTGTAATGTTTTGCAAGAAGATTAATATTCCTTATGAAGTATATGCTTTCAGTACCGAATATGAAGATATTGATAAAGGTTGGCAACATCAAAGTAACCTAAAACGCGGTGATATGTGTCTTTCTGATTTTAGATTGTTGAATCTGCTTTCAAACAAAATGAGTGCAGTACAATTCACTAAAGCTGCTGGTGCTCTTTTGAGATATGAAACACACGGTCGTTGGACAATGCCTGAATGGTTTAAACTTGGTGGAACTCCTTTGAATGAATCTATTGTTGCTGCAATGAAAATTGTTCCAAGATTCAAAAAGGATAACCGTCTGCAAATTGTTAATACTGTATTCTTGACTGATGGTGAAGGAAATAAATGGACTTCTGTTGCTGATGGTTGTGGCCGTTATCTGTGGTCAGCTCAAGGTTATGGTAGCAAAAACCAAAGATTGATTATCCGTGATCCAATCACAAAATATGAAGTGATGGTTTCAGATATGACGGACAATGAACTGACTTCAGCTTACATCAAACTTCTGAAAGTCCGTACAGGTTGTAATATTATTGGTTTCTATGTTCTTCCTGGCCGTTCTTTTAGTTATGTTGTATCGAAATATATGCCAGACCTTGATTCAATTAAAACTGAAAAATTGAAGAAAGACTTTCGTACTAACAAGTTTCAAGTTATCACCAACGGTGGTTTTGATGAGTATTATTTGCTCCGTTCCGAAGGCCTAGATACTGATGAAGATTCAGAATTTGAAGTAGAAGAATCCGCATCTTTGAAAAAGATTGCTTCCCAATTCAACAAATTTAGTTCTTCAAGAAAAAGCAGCCGAGTTGTTCTCAACCGGTTTATTGATTTGATTACATAAGGAGTTAGTATGTTTGATTTATGTTACACTGCACAAGTAGACAATAAGAAAAGTGAAGTCCGCAAGGATGCAATGGGTGTATACACTATTGCTTTTTATATGAACGATATGTTTTCACACTCCGCTCGGAGTTATGTGAAAGAAGAAGCTGAGAAGTTGGCTGATTCATTTGTTGGTAATAGCCGTCCTACATTCCTATCAGAATGAGAGTATTAATTACTGGTTCAAACGGGTACATCGGTAAGCATTTGTATAGAATGCTTATCGAGACTCGTCCTGATATTGAAATATATCGATTGGACTATAATGATCCTGCGTGGAATAAAAATATAGACATTCGTAATCATAATGACATTTACAATCATTTCTCTGATGTGTTCTTTGATGCTGTGATTCATCTTGCTGCACTTGTTCGTGTTGGTGAATCGGTTGAAAGGCCTAAAGCATATTGTGAAACGAATGTTAACGGTACAATCAATCTACTGGAGAATTTGGAATATAAAAACTTCATTTTCGCATCTACCGGTGCTGCAAGTAATCCAACAAGTCCTTATGCCTACACCAAATTGATGGCTGAGCATATCATTAGAGAATATATGGGAGAAAAAGATTACACCATCTTTAGATTCTATAATGTAACTGGGTCTGGAGGTTATCCTGCAACGAATCCAGATGGTCTGTTCTACAATCTGACTAACGCTATACAAACTAGGGCTTTCACACTTTATGGAACGAATTATCCGACCAAGGATGGTACTGCTATCCGTGAGTATGTCCATGTGAATGATATTTGCAGAGCGCTCATTAAGGCTATAGATAAACCAAGCATGTCTATTGAGAATCTAGCATATGGTGATACTCGGACAGTCCAAGAGATTGTTGACATTTTTAAGAAAGTCAATGGTGTAGACTTTAAAGTGAATCATTCCCCTAGGAGAGATGGTGACTTGATAGAAAATTATTTGAAGAATCCCTCAACCTACATGGAACGTAATTATACTTACGAAGAAATGTTAAAAATATAGAAAGAAAATTATGCTAAAGCCTTTGAGAAATAAATTAGTGGTAGAGATTATTGAAAAAGAAAAAGTATCATCGGGTGGTATTATTCTAACTAGGTCTGACCGTGATGAAGTTAACCGCGGTAAAGTTATCTTTGTTGGTTCTGGTGTGCTTGACATTTCTGTTGGTGATGTTATACTACCCAACTGGAACGCAGCAGTTAAGACTGTTGTTGAAGGAAACACTTTCTACATCCTTTCAGAAGAAGATGTAGTTTTGATTTTTGGTGATTAAATGGCAAAAGCAAATTGGAATATAAATCCTTGGGACGATTTTCACAAAACAGCGACAGAAACTCAACATGTAATCAAAGGTGAAATGTTGACGGCTAATTTTAAAATAACAGAATTTCAAAAATTAAGCCTCGATGTTGGAGATTCAGAAGCTTGGATTAAGAAAAGTTTATGTGATATGATTGCTGAAGACTTGTTACGGTCTAAATATGTTTTGTTTACAAAAAGGGAAGATAAAATAATAGGTGGCACCGATTATCTAGTTCGAGCCTTCCTTGTTCCTTCGGACATGGTACAAATCTTGAAACAGGTTAAATGAATTTATTATGGAAAAACTTTATATGATTACTGAACCTACTGAACGGCTGTCCGATGCAGCCCTACAATCCAACCTGAGTTATTATACTACATTGTCTATTGAACACCAAATCAAGCATATGGAGTATGATGATAAAGCCTTTCTCATTGAAGAAGAACTGAGGCTCCGGGAAATGCAGAGAATGAATAATGGCGACCAGAACCAAGAAGCCTGAACCGTTTGTCGTAGAAGTCCTGAGTACCGAAGGTTACCGACATTTTTGGAATGATGTTGAGATTGATGAAGAAACATTTAACAAAAATAACAAAGACCACGAAGAATGGATTGCAAGGTTCCAGGAGACTGTTGAACCTCCACCTAAGAGGAAAAAGAAATGACCACAAGAAAGAAAATTTTTATAGTGGCGGGCAATGTCCAAGAGTTTGAAGCCTACAAAGCAAAGAAACTCCATGAGTGGACCGAATATGGTGGAGAATTAGAAGGATATTTTCCTGAGTATGTCTGTGTGCATAATGCATGGCAACTTAAAGGCCTGAATGAAATAGAAGGATACTATATTGGGTCCTATAAGAACAGACCTGATTTGGATGAGATAGAATGGTGCATAAAAGCCATTAAGGGTAGGAAAAATAACGTAGATAACTTAAAGGGTGTTGCTGCGGCCGCCATTGCAAACGGTTCCAATGGTCTATCAGGTAAATCAATTCCGCAGGTCGATACAACAGCCGTTGGTACTATGTTACCACATACTATGTTACCAATAGGTACCGGTGGTATAAGTTCAAGTATTACAAATGGCGCCACAGCCGTTACTCAGTATAGTTATCCGAACCCTAATTTGGAACAAAGAACGAAGGCGCTCGAAGAAGCCTTAGAGTGGATAAAAAAACAAATAGACTCTGCGGCCTCCTGAAAAAAAATTAGGAGGCGAAAATAGTGAAAATTTGAAAGCTGCTTGGAGGGGCCAGAAAATAAAATGGAAAAGAAAAGAGTTTCGCCATGGAGAACTTTTTCTTAGCACAGCCCGCCGGCGCGCCATAGCCTGTCGCCGGCACTGCTGCCAGCCCCTGTCAAACCACTGTGCTTCCAAGCAGTGCTGGGGCTTGACCCCCAGCCCCACCTGTGTTATACTGGCCGATTAGCCTTGTGGATTATCTTGCCAACCACAGAGCAATCCAAAGCAGGCCCGATTCTCCCAGCCATATCATAACCCATCAAAATATTAACCATGTCCATCCAAAGCATTATCCTGCCCTCCAATAAATTGTATCCATTACCAATACCACCACGACCAGCATATAAACGGCACAGAATGCCATGCCGGTCAGGACCTTTTCCATGTCCTTGTCCATATTATGCTTCCAATCCCTTGAGAGCCTCAGAGGTACGCTCCTCGAAGCATTCTAGCCAGTGCGCTTGCTGTGCCTTGGTCATCTCAGCAAACATGGACAGGACCGTGCTCTCCATGTAACCTGCCGAGAAGGCGTAGGTCTTATGCTTTTTAACAGAGGTTTCACCGAAGGTCCTCAAGAGCTCTTGCATACGGAGGGTACGGACTTTGCTTGCTGCGGATTGTGTCTTGAACATTTTGCTTCCTAGTTTCGTTTAGATGGTGCCATTATACCAGAGTCCAGTGGTCCTGTCACAAACTAGAGTTGCGATCCTAGGAATTCTTCAGGCAGGTAGCCTAGAAGCTGTTCCTCGGGGCAGCACATTAGGAGACCTTCGATGGCTGTCAGGTCACCCATGGCTATGTCGGTTTTAATCTGCTCCAGGACGGCATCGATTAGGGAAGCAGGGTCATCCTTGAATAGTTCGGCACGGGTCAAGGTTTGTCCTTGTAAGCGTTGCATCAGGTCAGCTTTGTAATTTTCGTTCATTTTATGCCTTAGAGGGGGCTTGACAAAGCAAGCCCCTTGTGATATAATCAGCCCTTGGTCACAATAACTGCGGACGGTTTGCGATTCGCTTTGAGAGCTTTAGCGCCTACAGGAGCAGTCAGCTTTTCCAGTTTAGCTTTCGCTTTTGCGATAGCAGCTTCCTTGCGAGCAGCTGCCATAACCACTTTATCTTGCTTGATAGCGAAACGCTCATGAGCATATTGTTTAGCCATCTGAGCGACTTCAGCTTTGAGAGCTTTCAGCTCAGCACGCTTGTTTGCGAGAGCAGAACCGAGAAAAGATTTTGATTTAGCCATTTTAAAGTTTCCTTTTTTGTTTACGATGGGTGTATTATACACCCGGTTTAGTGAAATGTCAAGCAACCTTAGTTGCGAAATCATAGTTTTTGGAAATGTAGCCGTAAGGCACGCCCAGCAGGTATTCGGCAAAATCAGGATCACCAGCGGCACCTTCAGCCTCCATGATCCAACGGATGGCCGTGGCACGGTCTTGAGCACCAGTGGCCATCAGGTTGGCCAAACGAGCCTCGAAGCGCTCGATGGCCTGACCTTCATTAAAGGCCCGCAGGAGCTCCTCTTGGCGAATGGCCAGCTCGAGAGCTTCGAATTCAGCCACGAACATTTCCTCGGTCCAGTGGGTGGTATCCACGTGGCGAGGACGGATGCCGTGAGCGTCCTTGTACATATCCCAGTAAATACACTGGAGCTCTTCGGTGCGGGTCATTTCGTTGGTCATACTGTAGGCCTTAAATTAGATGGTTGATCCGTGCTTAACTTTTTGCTTTCGCGTGTCTTGCTTTTTGGATCAACCTTATTTCGTTTAGATGGTGCCATTATACCAGAGTCGGTCGTTCCTGTCACAAACTGTAGTTGCGATTTAGGATTATTTCAGGACCTTTTTGGCCAGACGGAGAACCCGAGCCTCGATTTGGTATATCCGAGGGCCTGTGATTCCGTGTTCCTTAGCCAGCTGATTGATAGCGACACCGTGGACTATCCGATCCACCATGATATTGTAGTCCCTTTCACTGACCTTGGAGGCCAGCTTGGTTGCCAGCATATCCTGAAGGCGGGAGGTGTAGACTGCGGCTTCGGTATCTGTTAGCATGACCAGTCCTTATTTGGCAATCACCTCGACGGTAGCCGCCTTGACCTTGGTGAGGCCCACGTCGGCTATCTTAGCGAAGCCTGTGAAACCAACCGTAGCCACTATGATACCAAAAGCCATGCCTAATAGAAAATTCATTTTTTGTCCTTAATCGTGAGAGAAACCATAGTCCTCATCCGTACCGAAGCCCGCAGAGGCCATGGCCGAATCGTGGTCACCATCCATATCGACACCGAAATTCTCCTCTTGATCCTCATCGGTCCAGCCTTCGACATAGGTGCCGTCCTCAGCAAGAGTCTCCGTATATTCACCGAAACCCACACGGTAGGCGATAGGGTCCATCTCCTTCAGCACTGCGCTAGCCAGGAAAGAGGAGTAGCCCAGAGTAACCTCAGGGTATACCTCATCCAGCATTTGGTCATAGCGTTCGTAGGCTTCGTATTCGGAGAGTATCATTTTCGTTTCCTTGTTTCGTTTAAGTGGTTGTATTATACCACAACCAGTGGGAATGTCAAGCGAAAAATCACAACAATGGTTGCGAAATGGGGGCTTGACAGGGGCTCTGGATTGTGATAGGATGGAGGCACACCGACTGTGGGCGAATCGATAGAGTCCCTCTATGAGGCCTCAGAGGCTGATAGAGAAAAACAATAGGCGGAAGGGCTTGACAAAGCTCAGAAACTCTGGTATAATGGACGCATGATTCGAAGCAATGAGCGGGATGGACGAGGAGAGTGGTCGTTATATTCTCAGAGCACCTCAGAGACCTGCGATAGTTTTTATCAATCGAAAACCTCGAAGCGATAGCGAAAATTGTGCGGAAAACGCTTGACAACCTTCGGATTTTCTGATATAATGCTGGATTATTCTTAGGAAAATCGGACACACAGACTAAACTTCGCTAAACTGTCTTAATTGCGACATATTATATCGTGGATGCGACAGGTTGCGACATATACTGCGGGCTGTTGTTTTAATGACACAAAAATGCACTTATTTGCACTAAAATATCAAATCGCAACTATTATCACTTGACAAGCAATACTGTACCGGTCTCTAATGTCTTTCCAAATAGTGCTTGACATTTTCTCGGATCCGTGTATAATGGCACTCATGTTAAACGATAAGAGCGATTATAAAATGAATTATTATATTATTGGTGAATCTAGCAAATTTTCTGCTGATACTACCCCCGAGTTTTATTATTACAGTTTATTTGCTGATTCTAAACTAATCGGTACCTTTGTTCATAATACCGAATTTGATACTTTTACTGTAAATCATTCGGAAATTGATATTGGTGACGGTAAAACTGGTTGGTTGACTGATACTGTAGATAGTATGGCGGAAGCGATTCGCTATATTAAGCAGGAAGAATTAGTTTAATTTATAGTAATTAGGATATATTATGACATTCGGACAAGCAATGGCGGTAGTTTCTCGCTTCGGTTACTCTAATAAATGCGAATCATTTATGGACGCTATTGAAACAATGGAACTAGAATATGCGGACTTAACATCGGTCGAGCAGGATGCTTTTGATACTGTGGTATCGGAGTATGAAATGCTGGCGGAATATTGATATTATGAAAAATATAAATGAAATAAACGCAAAATATAATGAGTTATGTTCTGCTGTAGATATGGTCGATTGGAAATTGAGAGAATTTACCAAAGTATTCGATCCGCAAATTGATAATTTATATCTTACCAATGAACCTATGCATGATTTACTGATTAAAATCGGTGAAATGCTGGAACAATTGGAACAAGCGGAAAACAATTAAGGTAGATATTATGGCGAATAAGATATTATTTAATTCTCGGGAACTAATGAATAGCACTACCGCAGGTGAATCGAAGGTAGTATATTCGGTACCATTTACTTTTGATAATAATGGTTATACCCATCTCCATGAAGCGAGACATAATCTATCCTATGAAGAGCAACAATTCAAGGATAATATTGTGAATAAAATAGAAGCGGCATTAACCGACCGTGAAATGTTTCTGGTCCATATATCTTTTTCTACTATGCGAATGGTAGTCGGAATTAGTCCAAAATGAAAATTATTGCAAACTGTGCAAGTTATAACGATTATAAAGATGTCCTCTTTATGATGGAATCGGATGATTATCGTTTGTCCGATCCTGATTATGGATATACTAAAGTATCGGCCGGAGAATATATGCATAAATTGCGGAAATTCATTACTCCTGACGGAGTTTATTCTGTATTTTCTGACTGGTCTGTAAAGAAAGACCAGGATCGCAACTAAGGTTGCTTGACAAATCCTTGGATTCGTGTATAATGGCACTCATGTTAAACGCAAACGGCAATAAATTATGAAATTATTATCAGTCGGTAATCCCAAAACGCTCAAGGGTATGACTCAAGGTTATATGACCTATATTCTGCACCTTGCTCCTGCTACATTATCAGGACATAATACTTGCCCCAAAGCAACGGCAGGTTGTATTGCTGCCTGCTTGAATACTGCTGGTCGCGGCGGTATGTTCAAAAAAGGTGAAAATACCAATGTTATTCAAAAGGCACGGATCCGTAAAACTGTATTCTTTTACGAAGAGCGTGCTGGTTTCTTTGAGTGGTTGGTCGCTGATATTAAATTAGCAATCAAGCAGGCAGCGAAACAAGGTCTGGTTCCTGTGTTCCGCCTCAATGGTACCTCTGATATATCATGGGAAAAATATACTGTCGAGGTAGACGGTGTGACATATATCAATATTTTCGCGGCATTTCCTAATGTCCAATTCTATGACTACACCAAGGTGCTAGGTCGTAAAGTAAATAATATTGCTAATTATCACCTGACATTTTCTGCTGCTGACGGTAATGATGCTGATGTAATGTCGGCGATGACCCAAGGTTATAATATTGCTGTAGTATTCGGCATCAAAAAAGGTTCAGCAATGCCTGAGACCTATAAATTTATGCCTGTATTTAACGGCGATGAGTCGGACCTGCGTTTCCTGGACCCTGCAAACTCTGTGGTCGGTCTCTATGCAAAAGGTAAAGCGAAAAAGGATACCTCTGGTTTCGTAAAATACCCTTCAATTATGCTCAAATCGGCATAATTATTATTTAATTATTTAATTATCATGAAAATATCTTTTAATTCTTTCGCTAATTACTCGGCACAGGCAGAATATTCTAATATCCCAATTAAATATCTTTCTGTATTTCGGGAAATATCTAAAATCACTGGTAAATATTACAAACTGCGATACCGTGGTCCCCGTAATACTCCTGCCGATGCGTTTCCTAATCGAAACCGTAACTGCCGCCAGTCTACCTGCCTGAAGCAGAATGCGGTTACTTTCTCAGCATATGAATATTGATGTTGTTTTAATACAACACTGGCTTGACATATCCGTTGGATTCTGTTATAATATAGTTTGATTTGTTGATAGAGGTAATTATGGAAAAAGTATTTAATTCTGGTGTTAATCCTGTTCACTCTGGCCTGTATGTGGTCGACCGTGGTGAGAAACTCGGTACTCCGTATCGCTGGTTCGATGCCGAGTCTCAGGAATGGTCACGCTGCGAGTATCTCATGGAAGATGTGATGCAGGCCAAAGGTAAGACTGGTGCTCTCGGTTTCCTACCGTGGCGTGGTCCTGTCAAGGTCCTGGCCAAGCAACCTGTGACCGTTGAATTGGTCGCCAATATTGAGACTGTCAAGGTAGCAAAACCCGCTAAAGCACCAAAAGCACCTAAGGCTGTCAAGGTAGCAAAAGTCAAAGTAGCGAAAGCATCTACTAAAGAAACCTTTGCAGATGGTACTATCGTGTTCCGTGCAGACCGTCAAAAATATATGGCCTGGTTCGGTGGTAAATCGGAAGCGGCCCGTCCTACGGTCGATGCTGCAAAATCATTTCTGACCAAAAAGTATGGTATCACCGAGTTTGTTGTGATTGATAACAAGTAAGAGGTTAATATGAAAACTGCTGATATTAAAAAAGGTATGCGTGTCCGTATGCGTAATGGCTGGTACGGTACTATGATGGATAACCAACGAGGTACAACCCGTATGGTCGAGGTAGAAGGTTATTTTACTGAAATTGGTTCGGTCTATTCGCATGATATTGTGATGGCCTTGCCTGTCAAAGGTGGTATTTGGGAGATTATCGACCACACCACTAAAGAGTTACAAGTCCAAGAGATGGACGCTCAGATTTTTGGTTAAAGGATTATTATGACTTCAATTTTTATTGTTCGTGCAGAGACCCGGGGATGTCCTGAGAGTTATATTTCTGGTGTTTATCCCACAGCAGAATTAGCACAGGTTCGTGTCGATTTCATGCTAACTGATGGGATGGACTTGGTATGGTATGACGAAGTAAAGGTTGGCCCTGATGGTGCTGATTGTATGCTTTGCAATCGTTAATTTTATATTTGGAGAACAGGCATGAAAGAGTTTGGATTTTTTCTTGAAGCGTATCGCTTTTGTATAACGGCAGGTATTCCGACAACGAATATTGCACGCCGTGATTGGAAAACTTGGACTGTGAAAGTGATTGTAAAATGAAAATGGATATATCTACTACTATTGGTGCCTTTGTTGCCTTGGTGATATTTGCTATCGTCCTTGGTTTCCTGCTGAGTTGGCCAATAATGTGGTTGTGGAATAATGCACTGGTTGGTGCCGTTGATGGTGTCAACGAAATTGGTTGGTTGCAGGCCTGGGGTATTAACATTCTCTCCGGTTTCTTGCTCAAGAGCTCATTGACCCACAAAACCAAAGAATGATATTCTTAGGCACTGTACTGGCGGTTTTGTTCGCATTGGAACTGACCATAGGCGTTTTAATTACGATTTTGATACGCCGCTATGGTGTCTATAGGGATTTTATTTACTCAGCATAAGGATAATATATGAAAGTGGCATTGTGTAGTGATTTGCATTTGGAATTTCAGGACATTAACATTCAGAATACTGAGGGTGCAGATGTTTTGATTCTATCTGGTGATATTCTTGTCGCCGAGGACCTGCACAACCACCCGGAAATCCATCCAATGGATCCTGTGAATATTCCTAATTTGGGTCGCAGGCAAGCAATAGCTTTGCGTTTCCGTGACTTTATCAAGCGTTGTAGTTTTCAATTTCCTCATGTTGTGGTAATTGCAGGCAATCATGAATTCTATCATGGCCGGTGGAAAGGTACTATTCAACACCTGCGGGATGAATACAGTAAGTTTCCAAATGTGTATTTTCTGGAACAGGACTTCAAGGTTATTGATGATGTTACATTCATTGGTGGTACACTATGGACCGATTGCAATAATGGTGACCCCTTGACAATCAATGCATTATCTGGTATGATGAATGACTTTAGGGTTATCCGCAATGATGAGAAAGCTTATATAAAGTTGAAGCCTGAGAACACCGTATTCAGGCACCGACAGACCGTTGGTTATTTCAAAACAGTATTGGCTGACAGAAAAGATAGTAAAGTGGTTGTTGTCGGACACCATGCACCGACATTTAATAGTGTGCATGAAAAATACCGTAATGAGCAATTGATGAATGGTGGTTATGCTAGTGACCTGAGTGAATTTATCTTGGATAATCCACAGATTGTATTGTGGACCCATGGTCATATGCATGATCCTTGTGATTACATGGTTGGTACCACCCGTGTTGTTTGTAACCCCCGCGGTTATGCAGGACATGATGCACAGGCCGATGTATTTCAAGTGAAGTTTTTGGAGATTTGATAATGAGTTTAGATGTTGATTTGATGGTGATGCAACCTGTATCTGTTTACAGTAGAAACATCACACATAATTTGAATGTAATGGCTAGTCAGGTTGTGGTCGGTGAAAACAATCTCACCCTCTATGACATTCTATGGCAGCCCGAAGAACATGGGTTTACCCATGCTCGGATGATTGTTGATTACTTGGATGAAGGATGGAACATTCTAATGTCTGATCCAGAATTCTTCAAGCAATTTGATCCAGAGAATGGTTGGGGTTCTTATGAAGGACTATGTGATTTTGTATACACATACAGAAACGCTTGTAGAGACAATATGGAAGCAGAATTGGAGGTGAGTAAATGAAAACAATTGAATTAAGTGCGGAAGTTGCTGATGGTATTACCTTGTCTAATCTCAAAGAACACCGAGAATATCTCGCTAATGGATTGCAAAAATGGAAGGACAACCCTAAGTCAGATTCCAATCCGAATGGTTATTGGATGCATCCAGAAGATGTGCTAGGTGATGCGGTAATCATCAAAGCTTTAGATACTGTTATCAGTTATTACGGAGGTTAAATGATTGATTGTTTGATTCTTGGTGATAGTATTGCAGTTGGCACACAGCAATTTCGGCCTAGGTGTATTGCATATGCAGAAGGTGGTATCAATAGTTCTCAATGGAACAAACGGAATGCGAATAAGAATCTGAATGCTAATACAGTCATTATCAGCCTAGGGTCAAATGACCATGAGGGTGTTAGGACGCTGTGGGAACTACAGCAATTAAGGACTAAGGTCAATGCTGAACGAGTGTTTTGGATACTGCCTGCAATCAAACCTGATGTTCAGAAGATGGTTGAATTGGTAGCAAAAGACCACGGAGATATTGTATTACCAATTGAAAAACTTGCGAAAGACAAAATACATCCAAGTTGGTCGGGTTATAGGAAACTAGCAGAGGAAACAAGATGATTGAAATTTTTATACCGGTACTATTCATGTGCCTAAATGGCAACTGCAATTTTATGCAGGCGCAAACACATTATAAGAGTGAAGTACAATGCAGAGCATCTATCGATACACAAAAGAAAGTGATGATTCAAAATGCCGAGAAATCAGGATTTCCTATTGAGACATTGGAAGGCACCTGTATCAATGCAAAAGTGGACGGCCTAAAAGGACAAGTCTAACTGTTGTATAAAAACAACAAAAATCACAACTGTGGTTGCTTGACATTTCTGCCAGTCCTGATATAATAGACTCTTAATTGATACACAACTGGAGATTTTATGTCTAATATTTTCACTATCGGCGACAAGTTTGCAGCTATTATCGACGGCAAGACCGTCAAGCGTTCCAACCGCCGTGCTTTAGAGCGTATGCTCAAGCGTACCGATGCGGCAGAACCTGTCGTTGAATCTAAATTCACAATCAACCAGCGTTTTGGTTTTGTGAAAGATATGGTCACTATGCTCGCTAACGGCGACCAAGCGTCCGTTGTTGTTACTGGTCCTGGTGGTCTCGGTAAATCTCATACTGTGTCGGCTGCTTTGCGTGACGCCGGTTTCAATGATGTATCTGTGCTCGATGAGCTCGATGTTGGCGACAATATCCCCAAGAATTCATATCGTGTTATCAAAGGTTACTCTACACCTAAAGGTCTGTATCGCGTCCTGTATGAGAACCGCAATTCGGTTATCGTGTTCGATGATTGTGACTCTGTGCTCAAGGATCCTGTGTCCTTGAATCTGCTCAAAGCTGCTCTCGATTCTTACTCTCGCCGTATCATTTCTTGGCGTGCAGATATTAAAGATGAAGACCTGCCTAATGTCTTTGAATTCAAAGGCCGCGTGGTGTTTATCTCTAACCTGTCCTCAGGTTCTATGGACCAAGCAATCATCACTCGGTCGCTTGCTGTTGACCTGACTATGACTGCTAAGCAGAAGGTCGAGCGTATGCGTTTCCTGTTGACTCAAGCAGACTTCATGGAAGATTTTGCTATGACTCACAAGTCGGATGCAATGGAGCTGATTGATACTCTGTGTGAGAAAATCAAAGAATTGTCCTTGCGTACTCTTATGCAAGTGATTAAGATTCGGAAATCTAATCCGAATGGTAAGTGGAAAGAATTGGCGGAATACGCTATCTGCGGTTAATAGGAGTTTATTATGACTGACGATAAGAAAGATGAAATGTTCGATTTCCTGGACGCTGTCCGAGAATCTGGTGCCGTCAATATGTTTGAGGGTGCCAAATTGATCCAATATGAATATGGACTCAGCCGGTATGAAGCTCGAGACATTCTAGTGGAGTGGATGAAAACATACCCTAGGACTGTTGCCTAAAAACAACACATACCATTGACATTTATGCCGAATAGTGTATAATACCACTATTGACTCAGTAAATAGGATTTTTATGCGTACTAAACAAATTGTTCCCGGTTTCAAAAACAAACAGCGGGTTCGTGCTATCGTCAATGGTGTTGGTTATATTACAACAATTCAAGACCTTGTGTGTGGTCCTTTCAGCACACAAACTACAGCATTGCTGAATGTCCTGCACATAATGAAAAATGAAAACTGTGGCGGTGTTGGTACTACAATACGAACATTCGACCATGAAATGAAAGAGCATTCATTTCAAATTCAATTAAACTTGATATGAGAAAACCAATTTCAGATATTGACCAGGTGCTTATTGCAAGTAACCTGATTGCTTGTGCAACCCAAGATATTGAATTTATGACCAAAAGGTCGTATGATTTTATTTCCAATAGAGTTGGATTTACTAAACACACTGACCGTGAAACTTTCATTAAGGTTTATAAATTACCAATAGATTTAGCCTGTGATATTTTGGATCTTCGAACATTTAATCAATATGAGCATGTTCAACCCGGTGATTTGAATTACGAATACTATATGTCAGTTCGTAAGGTTTACAATGCTATCGTTGAAGGTATTATGAGTTATGTATCACATTTTGAAAGAAACAACTAATTGGAAAATGGCCGGTTCGGCCTGCAACCATGTATATCTGTTTGAAGATAAACCTAAAGGTAAAACCGTGAAGGCTGTAGGTTACATTCGGCAAGATAGTGATGAGGTAGCATTTTTCAAAAATGGTTTGACAATGAACCTGAAGAACAGGACCTTTGTCGAGGTAAAAAAGGTGAAGATATGAACGAACGAATTAAAGAACTGGCTCTACAGGCTAACATAGATTTCATTTATGATCCAACAGAAACGCCAATGAGGGCATTTGCTGAATGTTGGGAAGATGAACTGGAAAAGTTCGCCGAGTTGATTATACAGGAATGTATCAGCATTGTGGAAGAACAGAAAGAATGTCTGTGTGAAGAACAGCAATACTGGTCCGACCATGACTATGGATACGAAATGGCTGTGAATGATGCCAGCAAGGGTATCAAACAATTTTTCGGAGTTGAAGAATGAAAGTTAAACTGACTATTGAACTTGAGTTGCCCGATGAAACTCCAGGAATGCTAAAAGCACAACAAGAAGATTTGGGACAGTTGTTGTTTGATGTATATATCAACTATGCTACTTTAAGACATTTTCGGGATTCGCTAGAATGGTGTGCTAGGGGCAAAGTCGGTTCTGACAATGAAGATCCCAGAGCAAAACTAATCTACCAACACCACGACACTTGGGGTAAGATTTGCCAAAACGCCAAATGGGATTTTGAGGTAGTATGATGAACGAACGAATTCGAGAACTTTGGCGTGACTGTGTGTTGAAACATACAAAGGATCCTATGAACTGGCAGACAGTCGCCGATGAATTCGCCGAGTTGATTGTTAGGGAATGTATTGAGATAGTTGAATACAAAGGTCGCAAGATTGGGACAAAACATCCGGTTGGGTTCAATCTCATGGATGCTGCATGGGATATAAAAGAACATTTTGGAGTTGAAGAATGAGTGAGAAGCAATACACCCACAGCTTCACTCGCAAAATTGTGGGTTTCGTTTATTGTGCTCATTGTGGTCTGATACGGTTAAACAATGATGCAACATTTAAGTTAGTTAGAACAAGTTGTCCGAGGTAATTATGAATTATTTGTATATGTTAGTTGGTGTTCCAGGTTCAGGTAAATCTACTTGGGCTAAACAACAAAAATGGTCTAATTCTCCTAATCCCTGTAGTTATATTTCTACAGACAAACACATTGATAGGTGGGCTGAAGAACTAGGTCGAGATTATACTGATATTTTCTCTACTTTCATGCCAGCAGCCGTAGAGTTGATGACTTGTGAAGTTATCTATGCTCGCGAAAACAACCAAGATATTATTTGGGATCAAACCTCCACTACTGTGTACAGTCGGCGTAAAAAGTTTGATATGTTGCCTGATTACTATGCTATCGCTGTGGTATTTCCTACACCTGACCGGTTGGAACTGAATGAAAGACTCAAACTTCGGCGAGGTAAAATTATTCCTGTGGATGTAATTGATAATATGATCCAAGGATATGAACCTCCTACATTGAAGGAAGGTTTTAAGGAAATCTGGACATGGAAAGAAACCACTACAGCACCTATGTTCAATCAAGGACACCGCCATCCTATACTGAGTTTCGATATTGTCAAGGGCTGAAACCAAAAAAGTGCTTGACATATACCACAAAGTGGTGTATAATGTAATTTTTAACTGGAGATTGTATGGCAAGGATGAAAGATGTTTATGCAGAGATTCAAGACATGGCTGATAATGGCTATGATACTGATGAAATTGCATTGATGTTGGAAGTTGATATTAAACAAGTGCAGGCTACATTGGGTCTGACAGTAGATGGAGAAAATGATGAATAAGAATCAAAAAGAGTTTATTGCAGCAGCTACACAAAAGTATGGTGTCGGTGCAATTATTTCCCGTGACCAAATTTCTGATGTTGTAGAAGAATCTGGTTGCACCTATCCCTTCTGGTTGGTAACTAAGACTGAACACCGTGCAGGTCGTGGTCAGTATATTGTTCCCTACATTGCAGGTCTTGTACCTGTGAAAGCAAAAGAACCTGAACCTGAACTTGCTACTGTTGACATGGCAGTTGGTCAAGTCCTTTCATTTCGCCAACCTAAACTGGTTGATGAATCTGACACCTCTATTCCCGTAAAGTATCCTGATTATGTCCCTTTTGGTTTCTTTAAAGACCTTCGCAATATTGTTAAGTCTTCTATGTTTTATCCCGTGTTCGTTACTGGTCATTCTGGCAACGGCAAAACACTTATGGTTGAACAAGTATGCGCTGAGCTCCAGCGTGAGTGCATCCGTGTTAACATTTCTATTGAAACTGATGAATCAGACCTGTTGGGTGGTCCTACTCTTGTCAACGGCAATGTCGTCAACCGTGATGGTCCTGTCATTATTGCTATGAAACGTGGTGCAGTCCTTCTAATCGATGAAGTTGACCGTGGTTCAAACAAACTAATGTGCTTGCAAGGTATTCTTGAAGGCAAACCTTATTACAACAAAAAATCTGGTGAGTTGGTACATCCTAAAACCGGTTTCAATATCATTGCTACTGCAAACACCAAAGGTCGTGGTTCAGATGAAGGTAAGTATCTGTCACAAATTCTTGATGATGCATTCCTTGAACGCTTTCCTATTACAGTCGAACAGGACTATCCTGATGTTAAGACTGAAACAAAGATTCTGAAGCCTTTGATTGCTGAAGAAGATTTCGTTACCTGCTTGGTTACATGGGCTGATACAGTTCGTAAGACATTCAAAGAGGGTGGTACAGATGAAATCATTTCTACTCGCCGTTTGGTCCACATTGCACGAGCATATACGATTTTCAATGACCGCATGAAGGCTATTACACTCTGTGTTAATCGTTTCGATGAAGAAACTAAGACTGCATTCCTTGACCTGTATAGCAAAGTCGATGCAAAAGTCCATGCACCTGAACCAGTGCCAGATCCGGCGCCTGCAAAACCAATTGCACCGGCACCTGATGATGAAGAAATTCCCTTTTAATTGAAAGAATATATTATGGCTACAAAACTTAAAGTACGCACTGGCAAACAAAATCGCCACGAAAAAATCGCAGTTGTGATGTTGTCAGGCCTGCCTGTATCACCAGATAATATTAAGGCCTGTTTCAAGGGCACCGACCAAGAGGCAGTCCTGTATCGGTTGCCGACTAATATATACAATATCCGTCGTGATGGAGGCGTGATTAAAGTGTTCAAGACAGGTCGTAATGTCACTGCTTATCAACTAATGAATCGTAACGAGTTTAATGCAGAAGGACGATACATTGGTCGACCTACTACTGTGACACCTGTTACTGAAAGAGAAAATATCGTAACGCAAATTGTAACGGAAGAATTGGAGACTGCATGAGTGGATGGAGAAAACGGCAGATTGCCGACAAGATTGAAGATGATACGACCAATTCGAGGAGTATCTCGCAATGGTATATTGAAAACAATGTAGAGATTACCTGGTATGTACTTGGCATCTTAACAATGTCTGTGATGGATTCCTTAATCAAGCGTCAATATTCGGCAGCAGGATTTATTTTTGTCCTTATGGTTGCTAACTATCTACTACGAAAACATGGATTCCGTAAATGAAAAAAAGAGACCGCAAAAACCTACATTACCTATTGAGTTTGGATGAAATGACACTACTTGCGTGGTGGCTGTCAGCCCCTATGCCGGACAAAGAATATGCAACCGAACTTTTGAAAATGTACAGCGAAGAGCTTGACAACCGTAAGATTTTGTGTTATGATGGTCCCGAGGACGGGGATTTTGCCCAGGCAAATGACCTAATCAATAGTATTAAGAGTAAATTGTAAATAGAGGATATATGATGAATCGTAAATGGTTTGAAGAATTGCTAACTGACCAAGTTGTGACAGTGGCTTTTGTTAAGAAAGATGGAACTGAACGCAATATGCGTTGTACACTTATGCCTGAATGGATGCCTGATACAGCGGTGCCTGCTCGTGAGGGAACTACTCAGCGTGCTAAATCTGAAAAATCGGTTTCTGTGTATGACCTAGATATTAACAGCTGGCGTGCATTCAGTATTGAATCTGTTAAGTCGATTACATTCGGAGCATAATCATGCCTTATGTTAGTGTTGATGTTGATGTTGAATTAGATGATTTCGATAATGAAGATATTGTTGATTATATGGAGCGTCAAGGTTATGAAGTATCTAAAACTATTGCTGTTGTCGGTGACCTAGGTGATCCAAAAGAAGAATTGCGTTTGATTTGGGAAGCAATGTATCTAGGTAAACCTTATGATGCAATGGTTCGAAAGTTTGTTAGTGACCATACTGGTCGTTTTTTGTGAAAAGTGAGTATATTATGAAAGTTAAATTATTGTCGGCTATTGCTGCTGTTGTCCTTGTTACCGGCTGTTCTACAGCACATAAAACAGCATGGGAAGTAAGTGTACCTGCAAAACAACCAGATGCACCTACTGTTATTGTTAACATGCCTAAACCTGTTGAAACAGATACCTACAAGTTGCAAAACTATAAAGGTCCTGAAGCAATGGACTCTAACGAACTAGCAATGCATTCCCGTGAATGTGTTCTTTCTAAATTGCGTCCTCGCGTGACCTATGTTTCTGTCCGTGCAGAAGCAGGTAAGATTTTGGTGCCTGTGTCTGTTAACTGCGAACCTTACATCCAATAAAAATGGGAACCATCTACATGCCCGTGTTCTGGATGTGTTTCATTTCATCTGGTGGTGATTGTCAATTCATGCAACCTGTAATTTCAAATTATTACAGGACACCCTCTGCTTGTGCAAGGGTGATGGAGAAGGACAAAATATCTCTTTTGCAGAAAATTAAAAAAGAAAAGAAACAACCAGATATTTTCGAATCAACTTGTATTTCTTTTACTGTGGAATCACCTAGATACACAAATGAAGAAGTGGGTAACACATACGAAAGTAAAAACATTGAAAATTATTTGGCTTTAGATGTAAGTACCTACAAAACTAAAGTGATTAAACCGATTGATTTTGAAGAACTGGAAAAAGATGTTGAGGATACAATTGTAACTAAAAAACCTGTTGTAAAAAATAAAGAATCAGATTATTCTATAAATGAAGCACCTCGATCCTTTATTATTGATTGTATGCGTTTTATGAGCCTCTCAAAAAATGATTGTGAGAAGAGCTGGTTCATAAAATAAAATTTGTTTATGCGATTAAATGTCGTATAAATATTTGTACACCAATTAGTTGGTGATTTTTTTATTTTTAATTAATGGAGCACTTATGAGTGATAATTCTACAGAAAAACTTACAATTTCTTCGGCACTGTTGAACACAGTCTTTCAATATTTGGGAACAAAACCTTTTCAGGAAGTTTTTCAAATGATTCAAGATATACAAAAAGAGGTAGGTCCTCAGTTACCTGAAAATCAAGGTTCTAATGTTACCACATTGACGCCTAAAAAATAATGAAAATTAAAATTGGTCCTTACATCAATTGGATTGGCCCATATCAAATTGCAGATATGCTTTGCTTTTGGGTCAAACCAGTAAAAGATGAACATGGCTTTAAAGATAAACCAGATTGGGTACACCAATTCGGTAAACGATTGAGTAAAAATAGTAAAGGTGAAGAATCACTTCTATCTAAATTTTGCCACTGGGTACATTCTAAAAGAAGCCAAACTGTCAAGATAAAGATTGACCGTTGGGATACTTGGAACATGGATGGAACATTGGCTTTGATTATTCTGCCAATGTTGAAACAACTAAGAGACAAAAAACACGGCGCACCATATGTTCGTGATGAAGATGTACCTGAAGGTTTGAATCTTCGTTCTACTGAAGCACCACCTAAAGAAAATGAATGGGACACCGATGAAAACCATTTCAAGCGTTGGGATTGGGTGCTTGATGAAATCATTTGGGGTTTTGAACAGGAACATCCTGATTATGATTGGGATGCCCAATACCATACAGGTGTAATTGACACTGAATGGATTGAATTGGAAAATGGAATGTTTGAAATGAAGAAAACAGATAAAGACACCAGCCATTTCGACATTGAAGGTTACAAGGCCCATGCGGACCGTATTGACAATGCTATGCTTCTATTTGGTCGTTACTATAGAGGTCTTTGGGACTGATGGACTACGATACAATTGGTCGTGAGTTGGTTGAAATGTTTGGTGATAAACTGCCTGATCCCATACATGAACCAATTCGTTTTGCGTACTATATAAAATTATATAACTATGAAAAGGCGGTGAAAGATGAGCCACGAGGATGACAAATTCAAACATAGCAAACGCCTACTCAAAGATGAGAATGCTGTAAACAAGCAGACTAAAATTGCCAAAGCATTTGGTGTACAGGTTAAAGAACCACATAAATTTGCCAAGAAACATGCAATGAATTGTGGCAATCCAAATTGTGTAATGTGTGGTAATCCGCGCAAAGTGTTTAAAGAACCAACACAACAAGAAAAGCGCCTGTTTCAGGACGTTGATGCACAAACAAACAAACATAGTAATGGTTTGAATATAAATGAAGAAAACATATGAGTAATTTAGTTAAGCACGCTGAGAAAGAGTTGGACCTTCTAGGTTTGACTGATAGTGATGAATACAATGCTTCGATGCGTAAACATGTTCTACACATGGTTAAAGAATTTGCAGCTGAAGGACATTCTGGTTTCTCTGCGATTTATGCAATTAGTGTTCTGACAAAATTACTAAAGTATGAACCACTAACACCATTGATTGGTGAAGATTCTGAATGGACTGATGTAACACCTTACGGAGATGGAGGTCCACATTGGCAAAATAACCGACATGGTTCTGTATTTAAAGATGCTGATGGTTTTTGTTATGATATTGATGGTAAGGTATTCTGGGACTGGGCCAAAGATGGTGACGGTAAACCATATAAATGCCATTACACATGTTTTGAATCTCGTACTCCTGTGACATTTCCTTATAATATACCTGATGAACCAATCTATGAATATCGACATACCGTTGATGATGGTAGTATTCCTCTGCAAAACGAAGATGGTTTTATCTGATGAAATCGATATTTAATTATTTTGAGGCAAAGAATAGGTTGCGTGAAGCTAAAAAAACTATCCTAATGATGGGTGGTGAAGATGAATGTCAACCTATGCTTCTAGGCCAAAGAGACTTCTTGGAATTAGAAGTTGATTATTACCGTGATGAAATGGTATCCTTAGGATATGTGACCTTGACAATCGTTTGTCTTTGTGTTATACTGTATTTTGTAAATAACTTTTTAGGACTATATGAAAATCCCTTCCACTTTTAAACTATCTAAAAGAAACAAGACTATGCTTGCGCTGTTGCCATTCTCAAATAGAGAACAACGTGAGGCTATGAAACGAAACATGATTCAAGCTCAATACATTGCATCAACATCTGAACGATATATGATGGGTGTGAATGCTAAGGGCAAAGACGAATAAATACAACCTAATCACTAACTTGAAAGAATATTATGAGCACATTTATCGAAGTATTTTCTGTTGAAAAAAACACCAAAGTAATTATCAATCTAGATTCAATTCTAGAAATTGCACCGCTGCGTGATGGTGGATGTAATTTGTTTTTCCCTGATGCTGCGGCCGTCGGTGGTAAAAACTCTATGAAGGTTACAGATTCTTATTCAATGTTCCAGCAATTTGCATTGCAAACAGTATCAACTGAAGATATTGCAGCACGAATTCAAAGGATGCAACCGCAAGAAGAACGTCGTGGTCCAGGTCGACCACCAAAAGTAACTTCTAGTGTTGAATAATGGAAAAAAACCGAGAAGTATTGTTAATTGCACAAGAAGAATGTGCAGAGGTAATACAAGCGATTAGTAAATGTTTTAGGTTTGGCCTCGATAATATTAAACCAGGTAAACCTAAAACTAATCGTGAACACCTAGAAGAAGAAATTGGCGATGTAATGGCAATGATTTATATGTGTTATGATTTAAAAATTATTGATCCTGTTAAAGTGCGTGAAGCACAAGAAAACAAAATTGAAAAACTTAAACAATGGTCTACCTTATTTGATGAGTAACATTTTAAAATGGATTGGTAATGATTACAAAAGTAATAGAATACGTTTTTGTTTTGAGGTCCTTGCTTGGGCTATATCTATTGGTTGTTCTATCACTATGGCCCTCACCGTGCCTAATCCCCCCCTTCTTATCATGTACCCAATCTGGATTACAGGTTGTTTTATATACGCTGGGTGCGCTTATAGTCGGCGTTCCTTTGGTATGCTCGCTAATTATTGCTTATTGGTCACCATCGACTTTATCGGATTACTAAGGATGATACTGTGAAATTAACTACAGGTTCATTTACTATTCCACCAGTTCAAACACCACCACCATCTCAGGTTTTTGTGATGCCTGATCCAGTCAGTTATGAGTTTCGAGTGGTTGAGTTTATGAAAGATGGAAAAATAGATAAGGTTGCTTTACAGTTTTGTATGCATACACATGACCAATACGGAAACATTAAACTACACGGAACTTGGGAAGGAGTTCCAAGAATTCAATTACCGCTATGAATATCTTTTACCTCGACCATGATCCAAAAGTGTGTGCAGAAATGCACAATGACAAACATTGTATTAAAATGATTCTTGAATATGCACAACTACTCTCAACTGCTCATCGTGTTCTTGACGGGACTATTATCGACCGCCTCAGTTCTTCTGGTCGTAAACAAAAAGCATATGTACTTGCCGATAACCGTGACGCCACTCTTTACTCTGCTACTCATATCAATCACCCATCGGCAGTTTGGGTAAGACAATCCCGTGACAATTATGCATGGTTGTGGGATCTTTTAAAAGCTTTGTGTAAAGAATACACATATCGTTATGGTAAAGTGCATAAAGTTGAGCGTGATGGTCTACTTTGGGAATTATGGCATGTTCCTACAAAAATTCACCAACAAGAACATCCTACTTTTACTGAACCAACACCAGCTATGCCTGATGAAGTAAAAATTGCCGGTGATTCTATTGCATCATATCGGAATTATTATATAAATAATAAGACGCACCTAGCCTCATGGCGTGGTAAGATTAACTCTCGTAATGTTCCAGGATGGTATAATGCCCAGCTATGATTTCTTAAACAAAGATACAAACGAAGTAGAAGAACACCGTATGAGAATTGCGGAACTAGATTCGTTTGTTGAAAACAATCCACATCTTGAACGCTATCACACAGCACATAATCTTCCAATTATGTCCGACGGCTCTCGTATGTCTGTTCCTGGTATTGGTCAGGCACATATGGCCTTTGAGCGTGGTGTCATCCAGCGCATGAAAGAATCCATTCCAGGAAACACAATGTCAGGTCATAAAACAAAGTTGCCTAGAGAATGGTAATCAATCGTCCTTATCGCATTCCCGCACTTCTTGGTACTGGCTTTTACAAACAGCCACAAAAACAACAAGCACAACCCAAGAAAGTCCCACAAACCAAAGTAGCTGCTTTACTAAAGAAGGATTCTGCAACAACAAAAACCTCCAAATAATCCCGCAACAACAACAAGGATGTTTCATGGCAAGCAATAGAAAAACAGCAATACAAAAACGTGATGATTCAATTGAAGGTGATGAGGTAACACACAGACACCAACCCGTTTCAAACTCACTAAAAATAAAATTAGACCATTTAAAAACATTTGAAGCACTAACACAAAATCAACAAAAGTTCTTTGACGCATACAAAACAGGTGATTACTTTATTGGCCTATTAGGATCACCAGGTGTAGGTAAAACATTCTTAGCATTGTATCGTGCAATCGAAGAAGTATTAAACAAGGATAATCCTTTTACACATATTGTAGTTGTTCGTTCCGCTGTACAGGTAAGAGACCAAGGTTTTGTTCCTGGTACATTGGATGAAAAGATGGAGATTTATGAAGTGCCTTACAAAGAAATTTGTGAGACACTTTTTGGTCGTTCTGATGCATGGGAAAGATTAAAGGAACAAGGTTACGCTAGATTCATTTCAACTACCGCTATTCGTGGTATCTCTATTGACAACTCTATCATTATTGTAGATGAATGCCAGTCAATGACATTTCATGAATTGAGTTCGGTTATCTCCCGTGTTGGCCATCGTTCAAAGATTATATTTGTTGGTGACCTGAAACAGAATGACCTAATTAAGAGTAAACATGATATATCGGGCCTTGCTGAGTTTTTGAATGTTGCAAGACATATGGATGAGTTTACTGAAATTTTATTTACACCAAACGACATTGTTCGCAGCAGTTTGGTCAAATCATGGATTGTTGCCTGCGATAAATTAGGAATATAATGATTGATGATGTGTTATGTATTGAAGGTATCTTTGATGATCCGCAAGAAATTATAAATTTGGCGAAGAAACAAAGATACTATTCTTGTGAAGATAATCCTACAGTAAAAAATACAAATATCAAGTATAGTGGTGAGAGAACCGACCATTTAGCCAACATATTGAGTGATGGTGAATACTATGAATTAACTAAGAAAATCATAAGTAAAATATTCAAAAATGTACCATCGTCAAATATAAAGGCTCAAATTATTTGTTTGTTTCACTATCTAACTGAAATGGACATACCGAACAGTTCTTGGATACACAAAGATACATCATTGTATTCTGGTGTGATATATTTAAGTGAAGGTTTCAATGATAAATATAATAACCATGGTACCAAAATAATCATAGGCCGTGACGTTTTAAATTACCGCAATGAATTCAATAAGTTAATCCTATATCGTGGAGACTACTCACATTCGGCTAATTTTGGTTTTGGTCAAACTATAGATAATTCAAGACTAACATTAAATTTCTTCATAAATGAAATAATGATTGATATGAAAAATGAAAATAAGGTAAAAGAGAAATACTATGATTACAAAACATGAATGGTGGTCAACACCTGTTTGGGAGATTGAAACAGGATTTGATGAATATTTTAATTTGTGTTTTAGAAATGAATTACTTGATTTGATTTGTGCAAGTGAACATAACAAATATGTCGATATTTGGACAGTAGATTCCGACTATTGCAGACAATTGAAGAATAAAATATATGAAATGATGGATTTAATTTTACCTGAATATTTTTCAAACTACCACGAATCAAAACCCTTTATATCAAATGGATGGGTGAATCAGCAAAAACCAGGACAATCATTTCCACTACACAGTCATGGTGAAAGTGTGGTGGCTTGCGTGTATTATATAGAAACTTATGAGAATAGTGGTGACCTTCTGATAGTAGATCCAAGGGGTTCTGTTGTTTGGGATTTGAATGTTGAGAATGGTGTAAACTCAGTAAAATATAAAAGAATTACACCAAAGGCAGGTAAAATGGTCTTATTTCCATCGTATCTATTACATTCAGTTGAAGAAAATAAGTCAGAAAAAACAAGATTTGGCATTGCTACAAATATACATATTCCCACGAAACACTATATAAATGACAGATAAATAGACCATATCTTCGGAGAACAAAAAATGACATTACCAAACACATCTCAAGGAATATCTTTTCAAAATATAAGAGATGAAACGGGCCAACCTGCGGGTTTTTCCGCATCTATGCAATGGGTCAAGGACAACAGCAAACTCACAAAAGGCGGCGCCACTGGTGTTATTAATGACATGGGATCCCTACGCGATAAGGCATATTATAGAGATAATACTTCAGGCAATTGTAGTAATGGTAATTGTACATCTAATTGTAATTGCGGTAATAAAAATTGCAGTAATTGTATTATTACTGGCACCGTAAATTGTGCAAATTGCGATGCTTCGGCTTTTATCCAACCGAATTGTAATTGCAATTGTACATATAATTGTACCACTTCGTCAACATCTTTTAACTGTGATTGTTGGATCTGTGCTTGTACTTGGTAATTTAATAAACTAGGAAAAAATATGATTTTTGAAATTAATGCGGAGCGTAGTGCTTCAGACGTAAAGACTTTTTATTATGATAATGAAAAAAATATACTTTCAGATTCTACTGGATTTGTTTATGAGTATCCGGAACCACAGATTCCACAACCCGTAACAGGTACAGGCTTGGAGTTATTCCATAAATGTGAAGAGGTTAAACCCTTTGATAAAAATACTCCACTAAAAAAATCAAAAGATGTTACTGTCATTAAAATCCAATTAGGTTTATCATGCAACTACTCTTGTGATTACTGCTCACAAAGGTTTGTTGAAAGGCCACCAGAAACTAGTAAAAAGGATATTGAATCTTTCATCTCTAAGTTGGATAATCTAAACATTACAGAAAAAGCTGGACTAAGAGTTGAATTTTGGGGTGGTGAACCACTTGTCTATTGGAAAACATTAAAACCTCTCGCTGAAACAATTGCTGAGAAATTTTCTCATTGGAAAAAGAAACCATCTTTTGGCATGGTGACTAATGGATCACTATTGACAAGAGAAATATGTTCTTGGTTATATTATATGGGTTTTGGTGTTGGTATTAGTCATGATGGTCCAGGTCAACATGCTCGTGGTCCTGATCCATTTGAAGATCCAGAAAAAAAGAAAATCATCTTAGAGTTTTATAAAGTAATGCATTCCCAAAATCGTATTAGTTTTAATTCTATGATGAATAGAAAGAATACTAGCCGCAAACAAATCCATGATTGGTTTGTTAATTTAACAGGTGATCCTACTGTTCCAATTGGTGAGGGTGGTTTTATTGATGCATATGATGAAGCCGCTATCAATAGTTCATTAGAAACAAAACAAGAACATTTTGAATACCGAAGAAATGCATTTAATGATATTTATAGTACAGATAATACAGATGAACAAATTAATTTTGGTATTATTAATGACAAAACAGACATGTTTGTTCGTGGTGTTTTGAATCACACTGAATCTAAATTTGTTGGTCAAAAATGCGGAATGGACAACGAAGGAACAATTTCTGTAGACCTCAAAGGTAACATCACAACTTGCCAAAATGTTTCTATAATGGAAACCAGTAAAAACGGTGAGTCACACTTAGGTGGTAACTTAGATGATTACGAAAATGTTGAACTGAAATCTGTTACTCATTGGATGAACCGAGCAGGTTGTAAGGATTGTCCTGTGTTGCATTTATGTAAAGGTTCTTGTATGTACCTTGACGGTAAATTTTGGGATATAACTTGCAATAATGCTTATAGTGATAATGTTGTTTTCTTTGCTTTAGCTCTGGAAAGAATTACAAATGGTTACATACCAACTAAAATTAAAGGTGATGGATTAGCTTTAGAAAGACAAGACATTTGGGGAACACTATATGAACACAAAGAAGTTGAAAAGAAAAAAATGATACCAATTAAAATTATAGCAGAAAAAATTGGTATGTTAAATGATGTTGAAATTTACGGACAATCAAGAGTAGAGGCATAAAATGAAAGTTACAATCACACAAGAATTGCAGAATTGCATTAACCTTTTAAATTCTATTCCTGCTGTAAAATCAGTTGCAGTATCTGAAGCTTCAGACATTATTAAATCACAAATTAAAAATGTAGACTCTTTCGTATTCAGTTTAACTAACGAGATGGGTAATACAATTAAATATATTATTCCTAAAAATGCGATTATTCGTGCAACAACTCATCCAGTGGAAGATTTTATGGATATTGTTAATGTTATAACACAAAGACTACAATTCTTAGATGAAAATACGAATCCAGATTGGATTGAACCTTGTTATTATAATAATATCGAAACAACTAGAGTTGAAGTGGTCAGAGAAGATATAGCACCAATTGCCGCAAATACTGAATTGCAATTATTAGTGAATAGTTTGGAGGATCTACCTGGACTATTTAATGTTAATGTTTATTCATTAACATCAGGCAATGCCGATAGTGTATTTTTTACTTGTGATATTATTGAACATCCTCGAGGTGGAAAAATTAATTTTGTGGTGCCTTTTAGTACATGCACAAATCTCGAAATGCATTCACAACTGATTGATAATGCAAATGAGTTATTCGAACAAGCAAAAACAGGAAATACAACAACTAGTCAATCTTAAAATATTATGAGAATCGAGAATATTTTTGGTTATAACATAACAAGAATACAATGTACAAATGAATCTCTCTATAGAGATAATGAAATAACCAAAACGGTTAACAATGTATTTAATTTTCCAAAAGTTCAAAGTAGAGATAGAACACTCAAGGGAGATTCTCATAAAGGTGCAGGTCTAACCACGGTTAGTGAATCATACCTTTCTTTAGTAAATCTACCGGGTTTTGGTAATTTAACTGAATGGATTACACAGCAATTTTTATTGGCAAAAGAACCTTTGGGGCTTGACAATAAAGGAAATATCGTGTATTATAAGAGAAGTTGGGCAAATAGGTTATTTCGTGGCGGCCATGGATTATGCCATAATCACAATAAAGTGGATAACTATATTGCGAGTCTTACGGATTATACAAATGAAAATTTTAGACCAGATGCTGTTGGTATTTTTTATCTTGATGTGCCGGAAGCTTCATCAAATTTAGTCATAGTTAAAGATGGCAAACCTGAGACTTGGATTGATGATTATGTAGAAGAAGATACTCATTGGATACAACCAATAGAAGGAGAGTTATTAATACACTCTCCTGATGTATATCATGCTGTGAGTGTTCATCACAATAATTTACCTCGTAATGTTTTTGTTTTTGATATTGAATATGTTTAAAAAGAATCTTTTTGCAACACCAATTTGGCAAAGAATATTGCCAATTGAATTGAACAATGGATTATTAGAAGAATCTACTCAATTTGATGGTAATATATTTGATATGAACCTAACATATACAAATAAACTAAAAAACATTATTAGAGAATTATACATCAACATCAACTATGAATACATACTTGAAGAACGCACAATTCATGGTAGACTGAATATAATAAATTATGGAGAAAATGATACACCACACAGTCACATAGGTAAATCACTTTTAGTTGGTGTCTATTATTTGGATGTTGAGATTGATACGGGTGACCTTTTGTTACACGATCCCAGAGGTGGTGTTGTTTGGGATAATTTAGATTTTGAACCGAATGACCCTATAAAAGGAAAAACTTCCAGAACTTATCATAGAATTAAACCTGTAAACGGATTATTAATTATGTTTCCTGGATATTTGGTACATTCAGTAGAAAACAATATGAATAAAAAACCAAGAAAGTCGATAGTTATTAACATATGAAATATACAATATTGGGTGGCGGAAGTGCTGGTTGGTTAACTGCATTGTTCATTAGAAAAATTTGTCCAGATGATGAGGTAACTGTCATTGCTAGCTCCGAAATTGGAATTTTAGGTGCAGGTGAAGGCACTACACCTCAATTTCCTATGTTTCTTAAAAAGATTGATATATCGGTTCATGATATAATTAAAAACGCTAAAGGAACATTTAAGAATGGAATTAAATTTACTAATTGGAATGGAGATGGTGAACATTACTATCATAACTTTCAAGATTCATTAGTAAATTTCGAAGATTACAAACACATTGATGTTAATCCCTATGCTTTAAATAACATTTCAAACCATGAAAATTTAGATAGCTTGAATTTTACTCCACTCATATCTGAAAAAAATAAAGTAAAATATATAAAATCTAATGATAAAGAATGTGGATCGGATGCGTTACATTTTGATGCAAATTTATTAGCCAAATATTTTCAAACTGTTGGTTTAGAAAGAAATATTAAACTTGTTGATGATGAAGTTATTTCTGTTGATTCAAAGGACAATAAGATTGTTGGATTTAATTTAAAATCAAATAATAAGATAGATACGGATTTTGTTTTTGATTGTTCTGGTTTTAAAAGATTTCTAATTGGTGGCCACTACAAAGGTAAATGGAATTCTTATAATGACCATTTACCAATGAAACGAGCGATGCCTTTCTTTGTTCAGAACGACACTAAAGAGATTCCACCATACACAGAAAGTATTGCTATGAAGTATGGTTGGGTTTGGAAGATTCCGGTACAAGGTCGATTTGGTTGTGGTTATGTGTTTGATTCGGATTTGGTGTCTGATGAAGAAATCAAAAAAGAGTTGGAGGAATATTTTGGACATGAAATTATAAGTCCAAGAACATTCACTTTTAATCCAGGTTGTTTTGAAGAGGTGTGTATAGGTAACTGTATTGCTATTGGTTTATCAGCCGCTTTTATTGAACCACTTGAAGCGACAAGCATATGGGTTACCATTATGCAATTGACTGAATTTGAAGCGAATAAAAACAAAATCTTAAACGACTCTGGTGATTCTATTGAATCATATAATCAAACTATTAAGGCAATAAACAGAGACATTTTAAACTTTATACAATTACACTATTTAACTAATCGTAATGATAGTGTTTTTTGGAATACTTTTAAAGTAAAAAACAAGGTATTACCGCAAATAGAAGGTCTTAAAGAATTGTGTCAAGATAAAATTCCAGAATCTCACAATTTAAAATACCTTACATTAACAGAAAATATTAACATAGGTTGTTCGCGTAGTAACCATCGGGGTATTTTTTCCGAAACAAGTTGGCATCAAGTTGGTGCCGGCATAAAATTCTTTAAAGAAGATATTGCAAGAAAAGTTTTGGATACTGAATATCCAAATTTTAAAAATGAGGTTATATTTCAGGACTTTTTTGAAAAAAATAGTGAACTGTTATATGACCATTACGATTACATAGAGAAATTAAAAAATGTTTAACTATTGCGCTGTACCTACACTAAAAGATATTAAGGCTGAGACTTTCCCAGATGGCCGATACTATGTAATGGAAGACGGTGCAAGATTGCCGTCAATTACGACTGTACTGGGTGCTTTAAGTAAGGCTGACATACTTGCATGGCGTAAGCGTGTTGGTTATGAAGAAGCCAATAAAATCTCACGCAAAGCATCTGGTCGTGGTACCAATATGCATAGCATCTGTGAAGCATATCTAAACAACAATATAGAGTATTCAAAGAAGGCTATGCCTGATGCATTGGAAATGTTCAAGAGCCTCAAACCAATTATAGATGCAAATGTGTCTGATATTTGGTACCAAGAATGTGCATTGTTTTCCAAAAAACTTGGTGTTGCAGGTCGTGTTGACTTGATTGCACATTGGGACGGAAAACTATCTATCATTGATTTCAAGACCAGTAGCAGGATTAAAACCAGAGATAAGGTTATGTCCTATTTTTGGCAAGAAACTGCATATGCATTGATGTTAGAAGAAATGATTGATATACCTGTTGACCAGATTGTTACCGTTATGGCAGTAGATGGTTCTGAACCATTGGTGTTCATTGAAAAGACTCAAGACCATATCGATGGACTAGTAAAAGCCATACAATTCTATAAAGATTCTTTGGTGGCTTGACAAGTCTCTAATCCTGTGATACAATATATAATTAACACACTTATGAACTGGGACATGGCTCGGCTGTGCAATTAGACTAAGTTCCCACTTTGTGGGTACGGGAGGGTGGATCTCCCTGAGTGTGTTTTTTAACACTATAGAAGATTAGATAATATCAAATCTCAGGGCTGGTACACCAGATTACTCTAGGGAAACCTAAAAGTGCAGATAGACCGTATAGTGTTTTTTATTGCTGTATGAAGCAAAGAGAAAAGTGTTCTGGACGGGGGTGCGAATCCCCCCAGGTCCACCATAAGGATTGTAATGAAAGAAAAAATATTAACTGCTATTGAAATGATTGCAGAGTTCCTAAAAGGAATAGCACAATCTTTATGATGGGCCTGCATAGTTTCGACAGGGCAAAGAGTAACAGAGTGGACAGCACGGTAGGCGATGACCGTTAATCAAGCAAAAAACGTAAATGCAAACGACTCCGCATATCGCCTAGCTGCTTAAGCTAAGCTGAGGTTTCGCCGACTGTCCTTATTATCCAATCAGTCGGCAATTTGTTCAACAAAAGGAGAAAATTTTGATTAAAAAACTCGTACTTATCGCATCCCTTATGGGTGTATTTGCAAGCGCACAGGCTTTAGAAGTTGGTATCAATGATGGTACTAATCTTAGCTCAACGCAAAATGTTTGGGGTGTTACAGTAGGTGAAACTGTGAAAGGTTATAACTTAACCGCAGGCTTCAATCGTTCTACAACTGCCGACTCTTATAGTTTGGTAAATGCTGTAGAGGTAGCAAAATTTGGACCTGTATCACTTGATGCTAAATTTGGTGCTGTCTTTGTTGACAGTCAATCAGGTTCAGCTTATGATGGTTATGCCGCTACGGTTGGTGTCGGTGCTCGTATGCCTATCACTAAATCAGTTTCAGCAGGCCTTGATTACAGTTACCAAGCTGGTCAAGACCGTGTTGTTGCAGAAAACGGTAGCCGTATCACTGCTGGCGTTAAATTTAGTTTCTAAACTAAAAAGGGTTTAATAGGTTTTCCCTGGCGGCCGACCCGTCCAAATAACCTATCAATTTTTCGAAAGGAAACCCATGCGAAGTAAAGCAATACTTTTCAGCATAGTAGTTTCCGCAATAGTTCTTTGCCTCTCCATGGTAAACATTAATTTTAGGATGCCCCTAAAAGCTGATTACCAAAATCTTACTGAGGCAACAAAAAGGCAGGTTACATGCCTTGCAGAGAACATTTACTTTGAGGCTGGACATGAACCATTGAGTGGTAAACAAGCTGTTGCTTTTGTTACCATGAATCGTGTACAAGCCGGTTACAGTAAAGATATTTGCGGAGTTGTTCATCAGAAGACGGGGGATACCTGTCAGTTTTCCTGGTTGTGTGACAAAAACATTACCAGTAAACGCTTGACAATTAGAGATAGTTCATTGTATAATGAAGTTCGTGAGTTGGCTGTGGACATGATTCTAAATCGTGACCTCAAGGAAGATGTTACACAAGGTGCAACATACTACCATGCCGACTATGTAAATCCACAGTGGAAATTAGAAAAAGTGAAGAAAATAGGTCATCACATTTTCTATAGAAGCCGTGTGGATAATATTGACAGAAATAGGAATTTTTATGAATAAAGAATTAGTGACATATATTGTTTGTGTGAGCATTTTAATTGGTTCTGCTATTGCAGGTTTCACCGTTTACAACCTAAATGAACGCAACAACTTTGCAAAGAACATGGAATCAGCAATCGCCAAAGGTGTTGATCCATTGTCGGTGAAGTGTGCTTATGAACAATTACCCACTGCAACCTGCATCACATTTGCACTAGGTAAACGATAATGGCAACTAGAGAAGAAATATCTGATTTCTCCACTAGAATATTGGAGATGGCTGATGAACAAGGTCAACCTTGTATGGATGTCATTATCCAATATTGTGATGAAACAGGTATCGAGGTAGAAATTGCAGCAACAATGATTTCTTCATTTCTAAAAGCTCGTATCCGTGAAGAAGCACAGTCGGTTAATCTAATCAAGAAGGCCGCAAAGCTACCGTTATGAATGAAGGTACAGGCTTTGCGGCCTTTGCGTTATATAATGCATTGAAGTTACATTTCACATCTTCCTATGATTACTTTAAGTATCATGGGAAGACTAATGTGAGTAAAGATACCTTTTTGAGGCGTAAAGATAAATATAGCTTCTACAAGTTATCACGCAAATACTCGTTGGATGAACTCAGGAACTTCTTTGTGGCTAATTTTGTATACGGTGACTCAACTTGGGTTGGTGAAATGACTGGACCGAATGGTGAAGATGTATATAAAAAGTGGCAAAAGATTTCTCAGAGCTTGACATATAATTTTGAATCTGATATAGTACGCATCTTAGAACAGGTAAATAGTCCTGATGAATTGATGAAGGTAAGGTCTGGTGAGTATCCTGACCTACTAGTTGGTGCGATGCAGAATTCAATTTCGATTGAAACACTGGTGATACTGAATGATATGATGAACTTCTTTTCCATGTGGGACAAAAAGATAAGTGATGACATTATTTGGCCGTCCTGGAAATTGAAGTGTGAAAAGTATGCACCATTTATTACATACGATAAAGTTAAGTTTAAGAATATTTTAAAAGAGGCAATTACAAATGAGTAAATATACAAAAATCTATTTGGACATGGACGGCGTAATTGCTGACTTTGCCAAGAGATATAAGGAATTGTTCCTTATTACACCTGAACAAGCAGATAGGAGCCGCAATTTTGCTGGTTACTTTAAGTCTTTTATTGATACTAAACAATTCGCAAACCTTGATATGATGCCAGATGCAAGGATGCTATTGGATCATTTGAACACATTAGATATTCCTGTAGAGATTCTTTCTTCTACAGCAAAACAAGATTCACATGTGGACATTTCAGACCAAAAAAGAGTATGGTTGATTTCACAAGGTATCAATTATCCACGCAATTTTGTACCAGGTAAAAGCCTGAAGTACACCTTTGCGGCACCAGAATCCATTATCATTGATGACACACTTTCTGTTATTAGTGACTGGGTTGAGGCAGGTGGTACAGCAATCCATCACACGGATGCTGCATCTACTATTGCTTCATTAGACGCTTTATTGAGCGCCTAAATACACTTATATTATGTATAAAGTGGATAATCCGTTTTAATTTTTTACACTCCGTTATATAAAGGAAAAATCATGGTAGATTTCGCAAATCTTAAACGCTCTTCGGGCAATCTTGACAAACTCTCTAAAGCTATTGAAGCTTTAAACACTACAGAGGGTTCTGACAACAAAGACAATTATTGGAAACCTGAAGTAGACAAAGCTGGTAACGGCATGGCTGTTATTCGTTTTCTTCCAGCTCCGGCTGTAGATGGTGATGACGCACTTCCGTGGGTCAAACTATTCTCACACGGCTTTCAAGGTCCTGGTGGTTGGCTTATTGACAACTGCTTGACAACCAAGAACCAACAATGTCCTGTGTGTGAACACAATTCTTCATTGTGGAATACTGGTATCGAAGCCAACAAAGACATTGTACGCAAACAAAAGCGTAAACTGAACTACATTGCAAATGTCTATATCGTTTCGGATCCAAAACATCCTGAGAACGAAGGACAAATCAAGTTGTTCCGTTTCGGTAAGAAAATCTTTGACAAAATCTCAGAAGCAATGAACCCACAGTTTGCTGATGAACAGGCAATCAACCCATTCGACCTGTGGGCTGGCGCTAACTTCAAGTTGAAGATTCGTAAAGTTGAGGGTTACCAAAACTATGACAAGTCTGAATTTGAATCTCCTGCACCATTGTCTACAGATGATGCAAAGCTTGAGAAAATCTGGAAATCAGAACACTCTTTGAAAGAGATGACTGCTGATAAGGAATTCAAGACATATGATGAACTATCGACTCGCTTGAATCGTGTTCTTGGTTTGAATGGTGAGACTATTAAACCTAAGACTACTGTTGAACAAATGAAGGCAACACCTGAGGCATTTAGACCTAAGGCTGTTGAACCTGAATTGTCACTGTCTGGTGATGATGACGATATGGCCTACTTCTCAAAGTTGGCTGAAGAAGACTAAAATTCTTTCTTTCATGGAACTTGATACCCCGCCTAGTGCGGGGTTTTTTATGCCATCGCAATAGGTGGTCCACTAAATCTACGATTAGCTTTAAGTATTGCTACTAGAGTTTCATTTGTTGTTCGGACAGGAGTTGACACAGCAAAATCAATGCCGCCGGTGCCAGTTTTTACAACATTCTTACTTGCATCAATTATAGTAGGCTTTGTACTTCCACCACTATCATTTAAATTTAAACTAGCATAAAGATTTTGATTTTGTAAAAAACTTTGAGCCGCTCTACTGGCTGCCGGCATTGTTGGAGAAAAACTACTTTTACCACTTTGATTTGGTACTAAGTTTAAGTCTGTTCCAGCAGGTTTATCTACACTTCTTAGAGGCATACTTTCACCAATAGGAGGTGGAAGACCTACTGTACCACTGGCCGACCCAAACTCGCGGGTTGCTGTTGTCGCACCACCACTAGAATTAGATGTACCTATTGTTGATGTACGAGAACCACTCCTATCAACTGCGACAGCTGTAGAACCTGGTGATTGTGCAGTTACTGGTCTCACAGAAACTGATGATGTATCTGGTTGGCTTGACATTTGATTTGCCTCTGCGCCGCCCGGAGCAATCTGAACCTGTGTCGGATCAGGTGGTCCTGCATTAGTAATGACCGGTACAGGCGCCGGTGGTGCAACATATTTTGGACTTCTTGGATTTGTGTTAGGAACAACTAAATTTTCACCTACACCACCAGAAAGAATAACCAATTTTCCAGCTCTATTTGTAACTTCACCTTGAAATTGAGCCCTTTGATTACCCTGCGTTCTCGCTAACCAATCTGTCACTTGTTGTAAATTTTGAACAGATAACTCTTGCTTTTTTTCTGCTTCAGTAAAAAGAGGATTAGTCATTATTGATTCGACTAAATCTCTAGGTTTTTGTTTTCCTATTTTTTGAGCGTTTAATGCTCCAGCTTCAGTATTATTGGAAGCTTCACCCCTCTGAATCATTGCGTATGGATCACTTAAATACTCCGCTTTGTAAGGATTAATCCTTACAGCGGCTTGACGTTCTTCAACTTCTCTTGTTGTTACCACTACTGCGCCAATGGCTGCTGCACCTAAAAAAGTTAAAGGATTTGCTAAAGCTAATGATGCAATACTTCGCAAGGTGCTCAAGTCTTTACCCATGGCAATCGATTTTATCATCGTTTTCAAAAATTTTAATAAAGGTTTTAGTTTTAGAAATACCGCGGCCAACATTTTTTTGACTATTTCAATTATTCTTTCCAGGAATCCTTTACCTTTATCTTGTTTAGTTGCAGTACCTCCACCTAAATGACCAAGTGCATCAATCAATTCTTTATGTCTTAATTCTCTTTCAAATTCTCGTTCTTCTTCAAAATTTGCAGTAATTTCATTCTGCTTCTTTTCATCCAATATTTGTTTTTTTAACAAATTGAAAATACGAGCCATAATGGTAGAAAGACCTTCACCTCTCCTTACTGGCCTGTTTTCGCCGTCAGATACTTTTGAAATTAATGGATTGTTTTTAATTGCTGTTATAGCCGAATTTCTTTTGCCGGTAAAGTAATCAATGTCTTCCTGACTTCTGCCTGCAATTTTACCATAAGCATATGCACCTAATCTTCCTCCAATTGCTCTAGAGATATTCATTGGATCAAATTTCTCTTTGAGGCCTGTTAGTTTGGCTTTAGTCTTATCTTTTATTGAACTGGAAATAGATTTACCAAAACCTTGGCCATCTAAAGTTCTATCGATAATTAGAGTTTTGAGGCTTTGATTTCTTATTCCTCTTGCTGATCTGTAGTCCATTTTTATTCTCTTTGGTTAAGCATACGCATAGTATACATTGTGGTCAGGATCGGTTGGTATTGAAATGGTTTCTCTCTTGTTTGATCCTATTATAGTTGTACTATTATTTACAAAGATAATAGATGCCATATTTTTACTTTTCTTCATCGATGAATTTAACGATGACATTTGATTTAAAGCCAAACCATCTAAAATATTTTCCGAATTTAAACTAGAACTTCTGCGTGGTGTTTGTTGTATTATTATTTTATCTTTTCTATCTTTTGTTTCTTGTTCAGATAAATCTTTTAATGTTTGTAAAGGAATAAGTTTTCTTGATAAATATCCCAATTCATTTTTATATTCACCTATAGTTTTTGGAAAATTTTCATCATTATTCTTATAAACAAGGTAATGGTTTGCTCTAATTTCAGCAGGTGTAAGAAAGTCTTTTAAAAGCTTATCATCTTCACCTTCATCAAATGCTTTTTTTATTGCCTTAGCATAAGTTATTCCGTTAAAGTGAGCCAGTCTTAGAGTTAATTCGGAAATGCTGGATCCTAAATTTTTAGCATTTTCAATCGTATGTTCATTCATCAACAATTCTTGGACATCTTCAGAATATACTGTGTCCATGTAATTTGGTCCTAAAACATCTCTAGCTCTAAATAAAAGTGTATCTGGCATGAATTGATATTTACCCATGGCTGAGCCAGCACCTTTTGCATTGAAGTATCTACTTCTACTTTTTTGTAGTTCATTAACTTCTCGTATTGTCATGTCAGTTAAGTCTTTTTCAAAATTAACTCTTTTTTCCCAAACCAATTTTCCTTTAGGATATTTTTTATAATTATCAGGATCTGTTCTTTTATCAAATGTTATTAATTTTAATTTTGAACCAGGATCACTTATGTCACCCTCACCTTTTTTAATTATACTTGTAAGAATAGGTTCTTGGGAATTTTCATTAGACCACACAAAACGGTCTTTTGAAGCTTGATTTGCACCTAAATATTCATCGGGAACTTTAGCGGATTCACCTCTTGAGATATTGGCTTTTGCTGCTTTTAATACATCTGAAGACTGTTCTTCAACTCTAGGAACAGGCACTGCGGTTTGTTCTCTTGGTGGAATTGGTGTAACAGTAACAGGTCTCGCTGGTTGAGGCCTTGGTGCTACCGGCGCAGGTTCAGGAACAGGTTGCGCTGTTACTGGTTGACCATGACGATTCTTTAATGACTCATCATTGGATGCACTTCTTTCAGCTATTTTTTGTTCTTCTTGGCGTTTTCTTTCAGCTGCAGCTTCAGTGACTTGACGCCTCCTCTCAATTTCAGCCTCACGAGCAGCTTCAAAATCTTGGCGTCTTCTCTCAGCCAAAGCCGCCGCTTCATCATCTTTACGTTTTTTCTCAGTTTCAGCTGCTATACGAGCTTTTTCAGCTTCAATAGCTGCAGTTTCTTCTCTCTGTCTTCTATCATCATCTTCTTTTTGTTTTCTTCTTCGAGCAACCTCAGCTGCATTTTGTTCCGTTTGTTGCCTTTGATTGTCTTCTCTTTGCTTTCTTTCCGTTTCTTCCCTCTGTCTTTTTTCATCATCTTGACGTTTTTTGTCAGCTTCTTCTTTTTGTTTTATTTCTTGTAAACGACGAGCTTCAGCTTTTGCAGATTCAGCTGCAGCTTGTTCTCTTTGTTGCCTTATTTGATTTTCTGCGGCCGCACGTTTTTCTTCTTCTGCTCGAGCAGCATCACTCTCTCTTTCTTTTTGTCTACTTTCAGACTTAGCTTTTTCTCTGTTTCTTTCATCTTCAGCGGCTTTTTCTTCTTTCAACTTTCTTTCTTGTCTTGCTTTATCTTCTATTTCCCTTTGTCGTTCAGCTTCAGCGTTGGTTCTTTGTATTCTTCTTTCTTCAACAATAGCCTCCGATTTAGCATCAGCTTCATTTTTTAGCCTTAATCTATCAGCTTCTCTTTGTTTTTCTTCTTGTTCAGCTCGTCTTCTTTCAACATCTTCTCTTGCTTTTTTTTCTTTTTCTTGTTCAGCTTTTAAACGTATCCTTTCTTCAAACGCTGCGCTTTGTCTTTCCAATTCATCTTGTTCTTTTTGTGCTTGTTCTCTGTTAGGTGGTGTTGGAGAAGGTGCTGGTGGCGGTGCTGGAGGAGGTGTTGGAGTTGTTTGAGCAGCTGCGGCACCAGCCATACCAAGTGCAGCTGCACCTAAACCTAATGCAAGTATTAACTCTTTTGCACCTTTAGAAACAATATCATCATCTTTTTCATTTGATTTAACATTTTTATTTCCACCAGTATGGCTTAATGCCTCCATCAATTCTTTATGTCTTCTTTTTTCATTCTCTAGCTTGGTGTCACCAAAGTTTTCCTTTAAATCTTTGATTAATTTTTTTTCTGCTATATCATTTTTTAGAATAGAATAGATTTTAGCAGCCACGGTGGCTGGGCCATCACCCTTACGCAGTTTAGGCCTTGTAGATAATCCAACCTTAGTATATAACTCTGCATTAACTTTAGATGTTATTGATTTAGCTGTATTTGTTTTATTACCCAAAAACATCTTATTCATTCTTTTGGGAGCAAACTTCTTAGCTATTTTGTTAGATTTATTAGACATTGGTCCTATGTTTGGACCTTCATTGTCTTGTTCATCGTCCTGTTCTTCAGGTTTTTCTTTTTTTACATAACGACCAGTTTTTGGATCACGAGCACGACCTTGTTCAGCAAGAATCTTTTGAATTAAGGGAACAAGTATATGCTCTCTATAACCAGGTTGTTTAGATAATTCCAGTTGCCTTTTCTTTAGCTCACTCTTTGACATTTTTTTACCGAGGTCAACAAGTTGGTCTACCTGTTTTTTAGACAAATTTCCAACACTCAACAATTCGTTGATTTTATTTTCGTTGAACATCTGCTCAAATTCTCCCGATTTAAGCATACTGTCGAAGACTTTTTGTTCCATTTTTATTTCTTAGTTGCGTTTCGTTGTTTTATTTTCTCATTTTCTTCTTCAATATATTGTGTAAGCAAAGTAATATAAATGTCTCTTTCCCAAGGTAACATGGTTTCTAGTTCGGTTAGACTGTATTTGTGATGCTGCATCAATGCAAAATTGGTTGTATAATAATTTCGCAGAGTATCATGCCGCATCACTACCCGAAAAAATTTTCAAGGCCCTCCACATCAATGGTATGATGGAAACCACATTTCTTACAGTCCATTTCAATCTTCTTATTCAATACAGGAAGATTGTCAAAAAAGTCTTCAATTCTTGAAAACTGTTCTTGATTCAAAGATTCAATAAATTCAACCATTTCTTCTTTTGAACTTTCATTTGCATAATAGAATTGTTCACCGTCAAAAATGTATTCAACACTATTGACAATCATTTCAAAAGCCATATCGGTAGAACTTTGTGTGTCCTTCACTAAATCGAGTGCAGAAAACTTTGGATAAGATAGTTTAATCATAATCTTATCTGTAAGTTGAATTTCAGATTTACTTTCTTGTGTTTCAGTAATTTGAATATCTAATAAGTTTATACTAACTTCCATCAAATTACCACAAGCTTTTTCTTCTACTATGTTCTCGCAGCGGTATTTGTTTTCTACTACTTCACCGACGGATCGTGCTCGCAGTTGGATAAAGTAGTATTCAATATCAATGATTGGTAAATTATCAATATCAATGTTCTCTGTCAGGGTACAATTGTGTAGAACTTGCTTAATGTTCTTTTCAATTGTTTCTCTTTCATTTGCCTCCATAGCCATCATTAGGTTCCTCTGTTCTTTCACTAAGAAAGGACGGAAGCGCACCAGTTTCTTGCTCATAGGTAAAGTCAATTCAAAGATTGGTGAATCTATTTTAGGTAAAGCCATAGTTTATTTCCTTTTCATTAATTATATAAGTTAACGGGTTCTCCAGCGAGTGAAAGCGAAAGTTACATTTAATTTGTGGTAACCATCATTTGACCAATCTAAATCTAGTTGGTTGACTGAAATTGGAAAAGCATCTAATAATTCACAGGTAAAAACTCTTTGACCGGAATTTGAAATTTGGTTAATTTTTATGTCACTAACATAATCTTTTTTATATCTAAAATCGTAAGAATCTACTGGATTAATCCAATTCATCCATTCATCAAATAATCTTTTTTCTTTTAGGCCAAATTCTTCGAAGCTCGGCAGATTTCGTTTCATGTTGGGAATGAGTCTAGAATCCTCTGTAATAATAAAAGTCATATCAACATCATTATATGTGGTGTGATATGCATGTTTTTCAGCCGGGTTAGATCCAAATTTTTGTTCTGTGGTTGCAAATGTTCTTCCTGGTATATTTGTAGATTCACATTTGAAATTTAATTTTAAATTATCTAACACAGAATCATTTTTTTGCAAATATGTACTAAATCCAACAGGAAGGATAATTCCAACATCAAAAAGTTTAGGTCTTGCGACATCTTTAATATTGTATAAAAAGTCGGTTATTGATGCCATTTTATTCTTCTTCCTGATTAAAGTGTGCCATATGGTCTTTGTAATGTTGCATAGAATCTTTCCACACTGTAGAGGTTCTAGCCCCCTTAAATTGTTGTAGAGGTAACATCGATGCCACATCCCATTCGTTTGGTTGAACCATTAGTAATTTAGACCTAAGGCGACCAAATAGGTATCTTTTTAACATTGGTTTGAACTCCGCATATCTCTTGGCAGAGTTTAGAATCTCATAGGATATACGCAGGCGTTTAATATCATCTTCTGGTGTCAGTTGTGCAAACTTCATCAATTTGGATAGAAATAACATCCTGAACTTTACCGGCAGATAATGCAGGTTTAATCCTAGGAAACCATCACTATACTTCTCTAACACCAAAACTACCGGAAATTTATCCCAATATGGTAAATCTGCCTTTGTTTTTGGATCATAGAAAAAACAATACATCATTCCTACTCTGAATTGATTAGCTTTTCTAAAAGTCTCACCCCTAATGGCCGCAGATATTTTATCTGGTCTTTTGATTTCGACAATCTTTTCTCTTAACCAAGCGATAGAATCCCTCGACATGGTCTTATGACCTGCCTGTTTCTTTTCTTCTGCCAATGTTGTTAATTTAGATTCCATGTACTATTTAGTTAGAGGCCTAAATGGTCTTCCGTTATCACCATAAATTCCCAACCTCGATCCAGTGCATATTCTGTTGCGGCTTTCCATTTAGCTTGATTTACACCCCATGTCATAACTTCTTGAATGTACTGCTTTGTGACCTTTTTCTTTTTTTCAGGTTCAATAGATTGTTTTTTTGGTTTAACTTCAATGATAATCGTCTTTAGTTTATTATCTTTTGTCTTAGATTTAACTATGAAATCCGGAAAATACCTGTGTTTTCTGCCATCCACCGGTGATATATAAGGGATAATAAGTTCTTCTGAAGCCCATGAGACAATATTTGGGTTTGAATCTAACCAATACATCACCTTACACTCCCAAGAAGAGCGATAAATAATATTGGTGTAATCACCCACATACTTCTGTGGATATTTGGGGATAAATTTGCCTGAGTATGCCATAAATAGTATGTATATTCTTTTTAGGAAAATAAATGGCAGAAGTAATTATAGCGCCGGCATCGACACCAAGCACTAAAGGTAGTGGTCCATTGGCCGTTTTAAAAGACGCTAACGGGAGAGGCGGCGCCAAAACAATCAATTATCCATTAAAGTTGGGTGATAAAAATTTAAACCATTATGTGATATTTTTTATTAAAGACATTGCATCACAAGATTTCGATAAAAAATTACAAGCACAAATTAGTTCAGCTTCAAATGCTTACAATAACATCACTAGAGAAGCTCAATTGAAAGAAACAGAAATACCAGATCCAATGACATTAGGCCAAAGTGATTTTGGTACATCTATTCGAGCTGTAACTGAAAACTTGTCAATACAGCACAACAGACAAGAAGCTAAAGCATATATCGGTTTATATATGCCAGATTCTTTGAAAGATTCCTATCAATCCGACTATGCTTCAATTAGTATAAGGGATGAATTGGGTTCAACATTGGGTGCAATAAGAACAGCCGCGTCAGTAGCTGATACAATTAAAACATCAGGTGAACCCTTTGCTCAAGCCATAGCATCCGATCCAGCAGCCATAAAATTTACAATTGATACTTTTGTTAACGCTCTGGGTGGTGGAGGTGGAATAGGTGAAGCTTTATTGCAAGCTCAAGGATATACATCGAATCCACAATTACAGATGATTTATAGGGGATCACATTTTAGACAATTTTCTTTGGAATTTTTATTTACACCCACATCAGCTCCCGAAGCGGAAGTAGTAAGGGAAATTATATATTTGTTCAAATTTTTTGCAGCACCTACATTAAGTGTAGGTCAAAAAGCAAAAGGTGCTATGTTTTTAACTCCACCCAGTCTTTTTGAAATTAAATTCATGAATGGTAAGTATGAAAACATAAATCTGCCAAAATATACAGATTGTGTGTTAGAAGATGTTTCTGTGGATTATGCACCTAATGGTTTTGCTGCACATAGTGATGGTGCTCCAGTACAAACACATCTAACATTGACATTCCAAGAGGTTGAAATATTAGATAGAGATAGATTGACATCTGGTTTTGAAGGCAAAGATGGGGGATTAAGATAATGAACTATTTTGAAACTTTACCTAAAGTAACAACCATTGATTATAATGGAAATAATATATTAATGACAAATCTGATGGTTAGGTCTGAAATCCTACCTAGTTTATTGAAAAATCCTTTGTTATTTTATTCTTATGATATACAAGATGGTGATTCACCTGAAATAATTGCAACCAAATACTATGATAATCCTTATCGTTATTGGATTGTTCTGTTTGCAAATCAAATGATTGACCCACAATGGGATTGGCCGATGAATTCTAGTGTATTCGGTAGTTATATTAAAAATAAATATACTTCAGATTGTGCGACATTTTATAATGTTTCAGAAAGTTCAGTAACTTCTGCTCAAATTTTATCATATACACAAGGCCAGATAAAATATTATGTTAAATCAATTTCAACCCTAGACAATAGCACAAACAAAAAAAATATATTGAATTACCGAATTGATTTCGATGAATATCAATCCACTCAAGAGAATACTATAGTAAAAACTTTTACAACTGGTGCTCAGGTAACACAAACGGTTAGTAAGTATACAGAATCATATTATGATTATGAAATGAATTTAAATGAGTCTCGAAGGTCAATTTATTTGGTGAACGCAATATATGTTTCAGAATTTGAATTGCAGTTTTATAATTTAATGAAGATGTGATATGGCAACAGGTATAAAATATTCAGGTGATTTTAAATTAATTAGTGTAATTGTCCATTCGGCGGCAGGCGATGTTGATTTATCTTTCAATGTTAAAGAAATCTCTTATAATGAAGACCTGTTTAATAACACAACGTCTGGTTATGTAATGATTGAAGATTCTATGGGATATATTAATAAACTTAGTTTGTCCGGCAATGAATTTATGTATTTACATATTGGTAAAGATAATAACACCACAAATATCATTAAAAAGAGTTTTCGCATCTTCACAATAAAGAAAAGAGAACCGTTAATTGATGGAAATACAGAAACGTATTCAATTTACTTTTGTTCTGAAGAACTATTTCTTTCCGAACAATACAAAATAAGTAAATCATATAAAAATTCAGACATTACCACAAATATAAAAGACATATTAAAAACATATTTGAAGGTGCCGGCCAATAGAATGGCGCAAATAGATAAAACATATGGTGTTTACGATTTCATAATTCCATTCTTAAAACCTTTTGATGCTATCAATTGGTTGTCTTCATATGCAAGACCTGGTGCCTTTGGTTCCACTACTATGGTTGGAGCTGATATGTTGTTCTATGAAAATAAATTTGGATATAATTTTAGGTCTTTGCAGAATTTATATGAACAAAGTCCAATGAGGGAGTATAGTTATTCTCCTAAAAATATGGACATTACAGACATGGCTAATAACCTAACGAATGCTCTTTCATATGAGATAATGGACTCTTTCGATACATTGGCTGGAGTTAATCAAGGTATTTTTGCAAATCGTTTATTGTCTCTTGATCCTTTATTGAGAAGATATAAAGTAACAGATTTTAATTATGCTAGTTACAGCAATAAAGTTGAAAAATTAAACTCTTGGCCAATAACAAATAATTATAAGAATCGTATGGGTGACAACTTATATGAAACCCCGGAAGCAGCTTTCAAGATGGCTTTCTCAAATTCAAACCAAAACGATTCTGCTCTCATTAAAAATAGTCCAGGTTCAGTTGCACATGACATATTTGCAGAGACCTACATACCAAATAGAACCGCACAAATACCTTTGGCAAATTATAATAGAATGAAAATTTCAGTTTGGGGTGATCCTGCATTGACTGTTGGCACTGTCATTAAGTTCAATTTACTTTCAAAAGATCCAGTTGAAGAAAAAAAAGGTCTTGATGATTTTTATTCTGGTAATTATTTGGTTACCGCGGTAAGACACATATTAAATCCTCCATTTCAATATAGAACTATTTTGGAAATATGCAAAGAAAGTGTTCCTACACCATATGCTGATCCAAAAAATGATAAAGTTGGTTGGAGTAATGCGGTTAAAGGAGTTATATAATGTCTAAGATGACTAGTAATTTTGCAGGTTTGAATGGATTCGTTTGGTGGGTAGGTGTTATTAAAGACCGAACCGACCCATTAGGTCTTGGAAGATGTAGGGTTAGAATATTTGGTTGGCATACAGATAATGTTACCTTGATACCAGATGACCATTTACCTTGGGCCACGCCGATGAACGCCATAAATGCTTCAAAAACATTTGGTGTACCTGAACTTAATGATTGGGTTGTTGGTTTCTTTTTGGATGGTGAGAGTGGCCAATACCCTGTAATGATGGGTGTTATGCCGGGAATAACACCAGAACAAAAAGCTGGATATTCAACTTAATAGGAGGAAGTATGGCGATTCAAGCTCAATTTGCGTTAGATTATGTCAACAGTGCTCCTGGATCATATGATCCTGTTACTAGAACAATTAATGCACCAATACAAGCTGAATGGAAATGGGGAGGAGAGTTTTTAACTAAAGGAGTTCAAACTACTCCAGGTATTGCTAGAGGTGCGTTACTAAACACAGGTGTTTATATCACCAATAGTCAAGTCGCCCACGTTTGTGATTTCACATTTAATTTGAATACAGACTTTTCACTTACAGCTTTGATTCCAAATTTAGGTCTAATAACAGGTGCAATTAAGAATGGTAAAAATGCAGCTGCTAATATCATGCGAGCCGCAATCGCTCAACTAAACAGAATATTTAGAATTGCAATTGATGCCATTTTAGGTGCATTAAATTTTGATGCAACAGGAACATTATCATTTGCATTTTCTGCACTAAAAAACATAGCAAGAAAAATTAACGAGAAACTGGAAGAAGCCGCTCAAATTATAGCCGACATTGCAATGGTCTATTTTCTTATTGAAGAATTGAAACAAATTGAAGAATGGATTAATTCACTTGAGGGTAGAGTAAAGCAAATATTATTAAATTGTTTATTCAATTTTCAACAAGTAGGAGAATCCGTTTCAAATCAATTTAAAACTAGTTTAGCGGCCGCACAAGCTGCTGCAACAGTTAATTTAGAAACTGAAGAACAAGCACCACAAGCAAATACAAAAGAAGTAGAAAAATTTATCGAAAGTTTGGTTTATGAACCTGCCAATTTAGATACTGCTCAGGTAACGGGACAAATTGACGCGAATGTTGCTGAGTCTCAAGTTGCCACAGCAGATGTTAGTTTTGCTGATAAAATAGATAATTCAGAAAGTGTATGAGGAATAATTTATAATGACAATACAAAAACCAGAATTTGTTCGACTGTGGAATGAACCTTTTTCTCCCGCTGACCTAGAGAATGGAACTCCACCCATTTACCCATTTAACAATGCAACATCAACACCTAGTGGTCATGCATTTGAGTTGGATGACACTCCAACAAGAGAAAGAATCAGATTACAACATCGTACAGGTACATTTATCGAAATGCATCCTAATGGTGATGAGGTTCATAAGGTATACGGTGATGGTTATGAGATTACAATCAAAGATAAAAACATACTGATTGGCGCATCAGGTAAAGGAAATTTAACTGTAGAAATCAAAGGTGATGTATACATGAACGTACATGGTAATTACATTCATAATGTTGGAGGTGACTATGAACTTTCTGTAAAAGGACATTATACAACAGCAGTCGAAGGCCAAATCAGTACAAATTCAAAAGGTAAACAAGTTATTTCATCAGCTGGTCGTCTTGAATTAAATACAGGAGAAGGTGTTATTCCTGGCCAAGGAGGTTATATCAATATTAATGGTGATTTGGCGGTACGCGGTGAATTTGTTGCTGATAAAATAACATCGACCGGTAGAATCGATTCCGCACTTGGAATAACCAGTCAAAAAATTGGTTTTTCAACTCCATTTGGTGGTTTAGCTGTCGGTTTAGCGTACCCAATTCCATTGTCTATCAATTGTACAGGTCCGATTAATTCACAAACTATGGTCTCTGCGCCATACATAACATCATCTTTATCATCTACGATGTTAGGATTAGATACAATCAATGGTAATTTGCGTAATATGCAATTCCATATTGCACCAAACGGCGCAACAAGTCCACCAATACCATCTGAAATAGCTTAAGGATTATATTATGAGTATTTACGGAAGACTAGGGTTTAATTCATCAGACCCAACCACAAATGCAACAATTACAAATTACAGTAGTGCTGTTGCCAATAATGTTGCTTTGATGCCACCACTATTAAAAAAATGGCAAACTCAAGATATTGGAGATTCGAATGTTGGTGGTTATTTTGTTAATCCGGTTGCAGCCGTGACCGCAACAATATCTTCTACTATGAATTCCATTAATAGTGCAACTATTGGTGTTAATGTACAATCAACCATTTCAGGTACAGTAACACAAGCTTTGCGAGATTTAGGTAATAGTGCGGCTTCATGTGTATCGACTGCTGCAAATTATTTGTATGTGACAAATAGAGAATCTAATGTTGTTGATCCAGGTACTGATACAACAACAGTTCACTATAAAATGGCCATGGGCTATGGAAAAATTCTATCTTACTTAACATATCAATCCGATGGGGTGCAAAACAATTCTCCAATTATGGGTAATTTTACCAGTATAACTTTAGGTAATACATTAAGTACCCTGAGTAGTTCACTGTCCTCACAACAAACTGCACTTTCATCTAGTATAACAATGGGTTCACCCAATACATCCTCTTTCTCTTTAGCACAAACACAAGCTCTACAAACTACTGTCAGTTCAATTAATACTTTAATGACCACTTATCCTGCACAAGATAATGCTTTTTTTACAAATTCTAAAGCGGTAATAAGTGACTATTCGACCGTTTCTCCTCTAGGTGAATTGGGATCCGCAGAAAAAACACTGGTCAATAACTATATTGGAACCGAGAAGTTAAAAACCAGAATAAACTCCCAATAAGAGTAATAAATAGAAGATGGCAACATTAAAGAAATTATATTCAGATTTAGACCTCACATTCAAACGTGTGCCAGGTACGAATGATGTTGCGCTCCGTTATGATGAAAATGCCGTAATAGCCTCAATTAGAAATCTGTTGTTGACTAATTTTTACGAGAGGCCTTTTCAACCAGATGTTGGTTCCAATTTAACCCAATTACTGTTTGAACCAGCAACAGCAATTACCGCATCAATTTTAGATATGGAAATAAGAAATACCATTAAAAATTATGAACCAAGGGTTGCGATTAATGAATTGACAGTAACACTTAATGAAGATGGAAATGCATTTTCAGTATATTTGAGTTTTTATGTTGGAAACAATTCAGTACCAACGGCAGTTAACCTAATTCTTCAAAGGTCCAGATAATGGCATCAAATACAAACATACAAATAGCTAATCTAGATTTTGCTGATATTAAGCAAAATTTCATTACCTATTTGAAATCACAAGATACATTTAAAGACTACAACTTTACAGGTTCAGCTCTTTCCACACTAATGGACGTTCTTGCATATAATACACAGTACAACGCTTTCTATTTAAATATGGTTGCAAATGAAATGTTTTTAGATTCAGCCTTGCAGCGTTCTTCAGTTGTATCTCATGCAAAATTAATGAATTATGTTCCAAGGTCAGCGATTGGACCCATTGCAGAAATAAATGTTATTTTTAGTGGTGTAACAACTACAAACTTTACAATTCCAAAATATACAAACTTTCTTTCAGAACCAATGGATGGTGTAAATTATAATTATGTAACAACCTCAGAAACGACAGTTGGTGTAATTGGTACTGTTGCAAAATTTCCACTTATTGAATTGAAACAAGGAAGTATTTCATCATATAGTTTCACTGTAAACTCAACAAACAATCCAAATTATACATACGAAATTCCAGATTCCAACATTGATTTATCCACAATTGAAGTATTAGTCCAACAGTCCAGTACAAATACCTATTATGATATTTACAATAGTCAAACCAGTTATTTGGAATTAGGTCCAACAGACAAAGTATATTTTGTTCAAGAAGCTGTAAATGGAAATTATCAGATTTATTTTGGTGATGGTGTTTTAGGAAATAAACTGTCTGATGGAAATATTATAAGTGTTACTTATCTGACAACATCGGGAACTGCTGGTGGATTAGCTAATAATTTCGTACTTATGGATAATATTGGTTCTTATTCCGCTTTAACCATAAATCCAATCATGGCGGCAACACAAGGTACAGAAAAAGAATCAATTGCTTCTATTAAATTTCAAGCACCAAAGGCCTTTGCATCACAAGGTCGTGCAGTAAGTAAAAATGATTATATTACAGCAGTTCAACAAAACTCCTTAGGTATTTCTTTTGATGCTGTTTCGGTTTGGGGCGGTCAGGAAAATAAACCGCCTGTTTATGGTCAAGTGTTTATTGCATTAAAACCAGCCGGTGCTTATGATTTGACAACAACACAAAAAGAATTAATCATGTCTCAGGTTCTCAAACCAATCAGTATGATGACGGTTGAACCTGTGATTGTAAATCCTGATTATACTTACATTCAAGTATCTGCAAATGTACTCTACAATTCAGCGCAAACCACTTTGTCTTCAGGTACAATGCAAACAGGAATACAAACTGCAATTTACAATTATGCATCTACAAAATTAAACACTTTCAATTCAACATTTAGTTCTTATGACGTTTTGAATACAATAAACTCATACAATAAATCTATTCTTTCTTCCGATTTCACTATTAAGGTTCAAAAGAAGTTTTATCCCACAATAGGTACTGCAACAACTTATAATCTTTATTTTAACAGTTCATTGAAACGAGGAATGTTTGGTAGTTCTTTGACCACTTATCCAGGAATAACAATTGTAAATCCTAGTAACATTACAACAAATTTAACAGGTATTTACTTTGAGGAAGTACCAACTCTAACCGTTGGTGTAGATTCCATTTCAGTAATTAACACAGGTTATAATTATACCAAAACACCAACCGTTGTAATTAATGGTGACGGAACAGGTGCAACAGCTACTGCCAAAATCGTCAACAACAAGTTATATTCTGTCACCGTAACAAATGCAGGCGTTGGTTATACAACTGCATTGGCCACAATTGTTCCCGCTACTGGAGACGCAACAGGAACAGGAGCTGGTGTGGTTTTAAAACTACAAGGTCAATATGGTACAATTAGAAGTTACTATAATGATACAGTAAAAGGTAAGATTGTGGTTTCTGAAAATGCTGGTACAATTGATTATGAGAATGGAGTAATTTCTCTAGTGAATATGAATCCAGTAGCTATTGAAAATGATTTAGGACAATTAACTGTTTCAATTGAACCAACGACAACCATCATTTCTTCTTCGTTAAATAGAATAATTACAATTGATCCATACGACCCATCTGCGGTAACTATTTCTATTACAGCTAAGAGAAGTTAATTAAATGTTACAAAGTACCAATAAAACATCGTTACTGGTTCCCTTTCAGCTTCCTAAATTCATTAGTGAGGACCCAAACTACGCCAATTTTGTTCTATTCATACAGGCATACTATGAATGGTTAGAGGAACAAAATAACACATTAGATTTTTCCAAAAATTTACTCAATTACATGGATGTGGACACAACCACAGAACAGTTTTTACAGTATTATGTGAATGATTTTATGTCATATTTCCCACAGGAAATATTGGCAGATAAAACAAAAGCAATCAAGATAGCAAAGGAATTGTATCAAAGTAAAGGTACACCTGCATCCTATAAGTTTTTATTTAGGACACTTTACAATACTGATGTGGATTTTTTCTACACAAAAGACGCCGTTCTTAAAGCTTCCTCAGGTAAATGGTATGTTTCTAAAAGTTTGAAATTGGCGACCAGTGATAAAAACTTTTTATCCATTCAGAATCTTAGATTGTTTGGTCAAACCTCGAAATCTATAGGAACAGTTGAATCTGCAATATATGATGGTCTTAAAACTGAAGTATTCATTTCAAATATCGAAAGACTTTTCGAATCAGGTGAAAAAGTAATAGTTGTAAATTCTTCAAATCAGCCTGTATATTTCTTGAACGGTGAAATTGTACCGGCAGGAACAGCAGGATCCGAAACATTAACAGCACAGATTGTTGGCCAAATTAGTCAAGTTAAGATTGATCCAAAAAATAGGGGCCTTTCATATCAAACAAAAGACCCAGTTGTTGTTTATGGTGGATTAAATTCAAATGTAGCAAATCCTCTTGGAGCTACTGTTGAAGTTGGTTCAGTTACTTCAGGTTCCATACAAAGGGTTACTGTTATCACAGAAGGTTATGGTTACACAACCAGTGAAGCTAACACACAAGTGGGTGGATCAAATACCTATATCAATATAACAAATTTGGTAGGTACAAGTCCGCAAGCACCTATTATTGTTGTTGGTTCTCTAAATCCTGTAGGTATTGCAAATGTGACATTTATACCTAAAGATAGTATTCAATTAAAACGATACCACTATCTAGGTAACATTGCAGGTAGCTCAGGTGCAAATACTTTTAATTCATCCACAGGACTTTGGACACAACAATCTTATCAGTTTGCTAATTTAGCTTTTTCAAATGCAAACACAACTTTAGTTAATGCATTTAGTTTTGGTAGTTTTTCTACATTTCCACTATCTTCTGTTATTGTTCAAAATCAAGGTGGTGGTATCACAGTTCCACCAGATATTCAAGCAATTTCAGAATATACTACCGATGTATACTCTCAAACAACCCTATCAAACTTGGCAATTCTTGCACCAATTCAAATTATTAAACCGGGTTCAGGTTATTCTAATAATGACCAGATTGTATTTATTGGTGGTACCGGTTATGGTGCGTTTGCGAATGTAACTGTCAATGGTACAGGATCAATTATTTCTGTTGATTATGTAAGCAATTCAACAAACAAAATGACATTAGGTGGAATGGGTTATTTTAATTTACCTAAAGTTGTAGTTGGCCGAACAGGTGGTGGTAATGTGACCGTTTCGACCACAAGCAATGTAGTTACAGGAAACGGAACAAGCTTCACCACACAATTTAGTAATGGTGCTTTACTGGTGTCTAATACTAATATTATTATTGGAACAGTTCAATCTATTGTAAATTCTAATTCAATGATATTGACTGCTAATTCTAATTATACGTTAAATGCAAATTCATACTATCTGGGAACAGCAATATTATCAGTTGATAGTATTTTAGGAACAGGCGCAACATTTTCCCAAGTATTGAATCGTGTTGGTTCAATTACATCATTTAATATTATAGAAAACGGTGAAGATTATATTGGTGCACCTAAAGTATCTCTTAAAGTACAAGATTTAATTGTATCTAATGTTTCTCCTTCAATAATTCCTTCAATCGGTGACATTATTTACCAAGGTGCAAACACTAATACAGCAACATATACAGCTTTAGTAGACTCTATTAATGTTTTGGAAAATTCCATTCCTGCAACCAATAGCATCTATCAGCTAAGAGTATATAATTATAATTCAATACCACAAAAATCATTACCTTTGAAAATTGATTCAAAAGGCGCGTCAGTTAAATTAGTTGGAGGTTATACAAATAATTTTAATACAACTTTCGATAACTCAGTTGATAACAAAAGATTTGATTCAGCTAACGGTGTTATTACTTACGGTGACGGTTTTGCAAAAGCGAATGCAACTTTCTTGTCAGGTTTAGTCATAGGAAACGGTCAATACTTAGACAAAACGGGCCAACCGAGTTCGTTTGATGTATTGCAAAGTGAAGATTATAATAACTATACCTATCAAATTACTTTATCAAAAGAGATAGAAAAATATCGTGATGTACTATTAAACCTATTACATCCATCTGGAACAAAAGTTCTTGGTCGAGTTGTTATGACTTCAAATAATAATATGGACTTTGAGACAAAATATGCATTGGATACAGGATATACACTAGGTTATTATGCAGGAAATACTGCTACCGTAACAATTCCAGCTGGCACTTCAACGAGTACAAGTAACAATATTATCAAATTTAACAATTTGTATGGTGCAAATGTTTCAGATTTTATTACCGCAAATTCTACAGAATTAGTCTTCACATACGGAACAGAAGTTAATGATGTCTTTCATGGTTTAGTTGTTAAGGTAGATAATGCATCCAATACTGTAACAATGGAAGATAATGTTTGGACATATTTTGCTAATGTGGCTATCGGTTCATCAGCAAATGGTAATAACCAAGTCATAAATATACAGTCATTGACATGGAGTTATAACATTATCAACAATGGCCATTACAGCAACACCGCATATCCTGTAAAGGATATTATTCGTGTTGGAGATAAGATTACAGTTAATGGAGTGGCTCAAACAGTAACAGCATTTGGTTCACCTTTTACTTCAGCTACTCTAAGTGGTCCTCTGACAAGTGGTGCAAACGGTTACATTTCAGTGGGAAGAAGTATAACTTCATTATACAATCAAGTCCAAATTATTGGACCAGTGGGAACACAATATCTCTCGGAACTAGGAACAGAAAACGGTGATATATTAACTTCAGAAACAGGCGCATGGTTATTAATAGGATAAAAAATGTCAACAATTAAAATTTCAGAATTACCTAAATTCAATACAATCAATGCAAACACAGCAAACACTTTGTTTGTTGGTGTTGATATACCGTCTGCACAAACATTCCATTATACTGCTGGAACATTAGCAGCTGGTCTATTTGCGAATACTGAATTGGTTGTTGGTAACAGCAAGAACTTAACTATTACAGGCAATACATTTCCACAAAAAGGATTCATTTTTACACCTAGAATTTTACAAGGTGCTCAGACAGCTATCACAATCGATTTTGCAACAGATTCTGTGATCCGTGCTACTTTTGCAGCTACAGTAACAAATACATTATCAAATTATGTTGCAGGTAAGGTTGTTGAAGTGTGGTTAACAAACACAGCAGGCAATACCCAAAGTTTGACACACGGTTGTTTGGCAAATAATTCAACAACAGGAACAACTTCAACAAATGTCTCAGCTGGACACACTATCTATTTAAAATACTTTAGTATTGCTGGAGACCTTGCAAATACTTTTGTTTCTGTTGTAAAATCATAATAAATAAATCATGGCTACAAATAAAAACATTCTTACAAATCAAGCAAAAGTAATCAGAGTCAAGACGGATTATTATAATCCGTCCTTAGAACTTAATGGCGATTCAATTAATTCAACTTATATATTTCTTAGCCAAGAAGATACATGGCCAACAATATCTTCCGTAGAAACTCCGACACAACCACAAGAAGACCAATTATCATTAAAGAAAATATTTAAGAATATGTTTGCGGTTAAATTGATAAATTCCAGCAATATTCATCCAGTAATCCAAAGAATCAATTGGAAAAATAACACGAATTTTTTTGCCTATTCCGACACTGTGAATTTGAATGCAAAAGATGCAAATGGCTTTCCACTGTATAATTTTTATGTAAAAAATAGATATGACCAAGTATTTAAATGCTTAGCAAATAACAACGGTGGTTTGTCCACATCTGAACCATATTTTGAACCTGGTTCATATGGAACAAATAATATTTACCAAGGCAATGACTTATACAAGTGGAAATATATTTATACCATTGATGCAGGCCTCAAGAAAACCTTCTTGGATACTGTTTGGATGCCTATTCCTGTCGGTGTAAACACACCACAACCATACTTGACTGATGCAGGTGTTGGAGACATTCAGGTAATTAATGTAACAAATGGTGGTACAGGTTATGATGCAGTAAACACATTCATTGTTGTTTCCGTCACCGGAGATGGTACAGGATGTGTTGCTAATATAACCAGTTCTGAAATAACATCTGGTGTAATTAAAGATATTGTGGTAAAACCTGGTTTTTCAGGTAAAAACTACACTAACGCAAATGTCACAATAACTGCATATACTTCCGCAAATATGGTTGTGGTTTCTTCCTCAGGCACAGGAGCAACAGCAGTTGCACCAATTTCACCAGTAGGGGGACATGCATATGATCCAATATCTGAATTGGGATGTAACCATGTTATGTACGCAGCTGAATTTAACGGAACAGAAAATGGAATTTTACCTACAACTGGTGTAAACTATCATCAAGTTGGTATACTTGTCAATCCACAAACTTATGGAACATCAGGTCCTGTGTTAGCAAATGGCGCAATTTATAATACAACTACACAATTTTTACTTTCTTCTGGTCAAGGAAATGTATATACATCCGGTGAGATTGTGCAACAAAAAGATGCAAATGGTAATGTAACTTACTATGGAACAGTTTTAAATTTTAACACATCAAGTAATATTTTACAGTTGATAAATACAAGTGGAAATTATACTGTTGGCCAAACAATTCTTGGTGTAACCACAGGCGCTTCTAGGGTTGTTTTCAATGTAACTGAACCTTCTCTCATTCCATTCTCAGGATATATAACCTATGTTGATAATAGAGTTGGTGTTCAAAGAAGTAATGATGGCATCGAACAATTTAAATTTGTACTAGGATACTAAAGGAAAAAAATGTCTTTAAATTTCAATGTTAGCCCATATTTTGACGATTTTGATCCATCAAAAAACTTTCACCGTATACTTTTCAAACCAGGTTCTGCGGTCCAAGCTCGTGAATTAACGCAATCTCAAACCATTCTGCAAAATCAAATTTCAAATTTTGCATCATCGATCTTTTCCACAAATACTCCAGTTTCTGGTGGCCAAGTAACGGTTAACCAAAATTGTTATTTTATTAAATTGAATAACACATATAATGGAATAACTGTTGTTGCAGAAAATTTTGCAGGTCAATTAATTCAAGATGCAAGTGGAACAATTCTCGCTAGAGTTTTAGCCACATCCGAGTCAACAGCCAGTGGTTCCGTTGCTGGTGATCCTCCAACATTAATCATATCATATCTGTCGGGTGCTAAATTTACAGATGAAGTTGTTCTTACAACAGCAAGTGGTCCAACATATTTCGCTTCTGTTATAACATCTACAACAACAAATATATCAACAGGATCATCTTCTGTTGCCTCAATTTCTAGTGGTGTTTTCTATGTAGTTAATGGTTATTCCGTTTCAGACACCACAGGTATTAAATATTCAATTGGTAATTTTGTTCAAGTTGATCCACAAACAATCATACTAAACAAATATGATAATACACCATCTTATAGAATTGGTCTGCAAATTACAGAAACAATTTATGATTATATAAATGATTCTTCTCTATTAGATCCGGCGGTTGGTGCTTCAAATTATCAAGCGCCAGGTGCAGACCGTTATGTTATTACCTTAACACTCGTAACACTGCCATTAACACTAGGTAATGATGACAATTTTATTGAATTGGTTCGTATTGAAAATGGTAAAATCTCAAAACAAGTTGATGGTACAGTATATTCAACCATCGATGATTACTTTGCAAAACGTGATTATGAAACAAACGGTGATTATATCGTTAATGATTTTAAACTGACACCATCAGCAAACTCAATATCACCAACGGAATATGATTTAAACATTAGTAAAGGTGTTGCATATGTTCACGGTTATAGAGTTGAGAGCCAATCTGATATTAAATTAACAAACGACAGAGCTCAATCTGTTGCAAATATTAGTAATAATCCCGTCTTTATTGATTATGGAAATTATTTTGTTGTCGATACTGCAAATGGCGTTTTCGACATTTCAACAATGCCGCAAGTTGATTTGCATTGTGTTCCTGCAGCTAACGTCATTTCGACCAATACCAAAACTTATTCAGCCACTTTGGCGGGTACAGCTTTTATTCGCAATCTAAAATACGCTTCAGGAACTGGAACAAATACAAAATCTTATGTTTACAATGCATATATTTCAGATTTTTCCGCAAACAAATTAACCGGAAATGTTACTTCAGGTACCACAAATACATTTACCATTACAGATACAACTGGTTCTTTTTCACCTGTTGCAAATGCATATTATGATATGACCGTCAGTATGAATACAGGTGGTCTAATTGATGTTAGAAATATTGTTAGTTATAATGGTTCCACCAAAACAGCAACTGTTGATTATCCGTTTACAGTTTCACCTACAGCAAGTTCAATATTTTCATTAATATTCAGAGGCACTGATGTTGAGTCTATTATTAAAACCGCAGGTTCAGGTTCATATGCAACAACTGCAAATGTTAATATTAACTCCACCAGTGGAAAAGTTAACGGCCTTGCAAATTCTCAAACAATATTATTCTCTCAAGTATCACCTGAAGTAATATATCAAATTGGATATCCTTATGTTGCTCAGTTGATTACAACATCATATTACACACAAAGAGTATACCGATCAAAAACATTTACTGGTACAACATTAACGCTACAATCTACTTCCGGAAATGCAAGCAATCCATTAAAATTTACAGGTTCTGGAACCTTAGACAGTTCATCAGCTCAACAACTGTTCATGGTTATTGATAATTCAACAGGAAGTGTTATGGATTTTACCACATCAGGTAATACAATTTCCATTTCAGGCGATAAAACCACAGCAACCTTCACTGTTGGATCAGGCGTTGGAACAAATAAAAATGTTACAATTATCGCACAAGTTCAAGTGAGTAGTGGTGATTCTTCGAGTTATGTTTTAAAATCTAAGAGTTTAGTTACAGGAAATACCACAATTGTTGGTACACTCGCATCAATTGCGGGTACAAATTCTTATCAGGACTTAACAAAAGGTCAAATTACAATTAAAAATTCAGATGTTACCACAACTGGAAAAATATCTTTATATGTAAATGACGTTAAGAAAATTACAAAAGTTTTTGATTCGGGTGTAGCAGGAACAAACCCAACTGGTTCATTGTCAAATTACACAGATGTTACTTCCTACTATAAATTAGACAACGGCCAAAGAGACAATTTTTATGACCATGCATCTGTATCATTAATTCCAGGTGCACCTCGCCCAGTAGGCAACATCTTAGTTGTTGTGGACTACTATTCACATAGTCAAGCTTCATCTGGTGATGGTTACTTTAGCATTCAATCATACAATACTTCAGGATCAACATACGGTGGCGTATCGAGTTCAGCTGAAGCTTATGCACAAATTGGAACATACACAGCTAATGACGGTGTTAAATATACATTAGGTGATTGTATTGATTTCAGGCCTTGCCGTGTAAATAGCCAGACTGCCTATATTTGGGAATATTCAGGATCTCAAACTTCCAGTAATGATATTGGTATGTTAATACCGAATAATTTATCAAATTTTTCAGGATTCTATCAATATTATTTGGCTAGAAAAGATAAATTGGTATTAACAAAAGATAAGAGTTTCAATATTATTCAAGGAACACCTTCTGTCAATCCTTCTTTTCCAAATCAACCTGCCGGTTCTCTAGTAATAGCAAATCTCTCACATGACGCTTATACAGCTTTTGTTCCAGGTGAAGGTACTCCAGGTACAATTTCTAACCTATCTATTAATAAGATTATTCACAAGCGTTGGGCTAAAGAAGACATTACAGATTTAGAAACCCGTATTAATAATTTGGAATACTATACATCTTTAAGTATTTTAGAATCGAAAGCAAGTTCTCAACAAATTCCTGATGCTAATGGTTTGAATAGATTTAAAAATGGTATTTTAGTTGATGATTTTTCATCATTTGGAACAGCAGATACTTATAATCCAGACTACGCTGCAAACATTAATGTACGCAAAAATCAAATGTCGGCGTTGCAAACTGTTGAAAATTTTCAATTACAAAATCCTGTCGTTCTTGCTGGTTTAGGTACGATAGCAAATACAGGCAGTTATAGCATTAGTGGCATCAATAATGCTCAAACTAATCTATTCACATTACCATTTACAACTGAAAATGTTGCATATCAACCACTTGCAAGCAGTACAGTTTCGGTTAATCCTTTCAATGTTTCAGTAACTGAAGGTATTCTAAATTTAAATCCTCCAATGGATAATTGGGTAGATAACAACGAATCTCCTGCAATTCTAATAACTGATCCTAATTTCCAAGTTTATCAATCCAGTAATGGCGTTAACTTATTAAGTTCAGGTGACTATCAAACAATACCAGGAACAACAACCTTTAAAAGCACTACATCAACAAGTACAACAGGAAATCAAGTTGTGGGGTCAGCAACAACAACCATAGTAACCGACACTTATGTTAATCAGATAAAAAATACTCTTTCAGGTGCTTATAATCCATCATCTTCAACTTTTGCAATGAATAATGGTTATTTGACAAATGTTGCAATATTACCATACATTAGAAGTCAAAGAATTGTTATTAGTGCAACAAATATGTTAGTTAATTCAAATGTATCAACATATTTTGATGGTGTAGATGTATCTAAATATTTGTCTAATCCAAATACCATCGAATTAACTGCTGTATCTGGAACATTCAACAAAGATGATATTGTTGGTTTCTACATAGCAAATGTTTTTTATCCAGTTGCTCGAGTAATTAACGTATATTATTATCCAAATACATCAAAAGTTCGTTTATATGTTGCAGATATAGTTGGCGCACCAAATGCAGTAGGATCAACAATATTAAGAAATGCATTTTTCGACGTTAGTGGTAATTATGTTTCTTCTTCTGCATCAGGAACCGTGCCGGCTGGAGCAATAGTAAACATAAGTCAATCAGGATCAATCAGTGGTGTTGGAGGAGGTTGGTCTAACACATTAAATAGTGGAACAACAACTCAATTATATGGAACACCAGTAGTACAAAACTATTCAACTCTACTTAACAATTATGGTATTTGGGGTGATGCAACTAACGGAACAACATTTAATTTCACTTCGCCGGTAACATTCACAACGGCAGGAACATATACCATAGAAGTTGGTGCATCTGGCAGCGCTTTTGTTTATGCAAATGGAACAAGTATTGGTGCATCCTTATCAAGCACACCCGCATCTACGACAACATTCACATATACAGTCGCAACTGCTCCAGCTACAGTAAGAATTGGTTTTTCTGCGACAAGTTCAGGTACAACAACCTCAGCTTTTGGTATGACGATCAAAGATTCTGGAAGTAATATTGTTTATTCAACAATCAATCCACCAATCTCATATGTAAATGCAGGTACAAAATCTATATTGCCTGGTGGTGGTGAATGGTTCATTGATGCCACACAATTAAGATTAGATCCATCAACTGCGTCCAATATTTCAGATTATTATGTAGGCTCAACTATAAGTGTAACTTCAAAATATGTTTATATATTCAATAACAGATATTACAGTAAAACTCAGACATTCAATTCAACTATTACCGCCTACAGTAACGCAACAAAATTAGTCACATTATCCACACCTGTTAATTTATCATTAGGAACAAATTCACAAATAGGTGGAGATATAACTTCTGTTTATTCAATTAGTGGTAATTTAAGTAAAATTAATGCTGCAGTTCAAGCAGGAACTTCACTAGCTAAACCATCCACAGATGAAGCTGGTAATTTTGTTGCTGTTTTCAATATACCACCTGGAGTATTCAAAACAGGTAGCAGAGTGTTTCGTATAGATAACAGAACTGTTGCAACTCAGCCATCAACCGCAACAACAATAGCTGAAGCTACATTTGTTGCTTCCGGTTTATCGACAGTATCACAACAAGTAAATTTTGCACCTTCATTAGATTCATCCAGCTCAGTGTTTACACAGGTGAGTGAGTTATCAAATCAATTTATTAGTTCAAATAGAAGTAGCACCACAAGAAGTTGGGACTTGACGCCTCCACCGCCGCCGCCACCACCACCGCCACCGCCGCCACAGAATTCAGATCCACTTGCCCAGACTTTTATTGTTTCTAAAGAAAATTATCCTAATGGAATTTTCTTATATTCAGTTAAATTATTTTTCTATTCAAAAGCTACAGATAATTCTCCAGTCAGACTTACTGTTGTTCCCACACTTAATGGTTATCCAACAGGAGATACGTTGGACTATTCAACTGTATACCTAGAACCAAGTAAGGTTAATGTTTCAACTACACCACATTATTTGGATCCATCTTCTTATACTGAATTTATTTTCCCTGCACCTGTTTATATTCAATCGGGTGTTATGTATGCTTTCATTGTAAAATCTTCTTCGAAAGATTATTTGGTTTATTACGGTCAACAAAATCAAATTGCTATACCTTCTACAGCGAAGGCTAAAGTGTCTGATCCAAATCCAGCCAGTCCGACAAAAATTACGGCTTCACCTTATATTGGTTCTCTATTTGAATCACAAAATAGTATAACATGGTCAGCAGACCAAACTAAATCTATGATGTTTGTTATGGAAAAATGTGTATTCTCAACTGACAGAGTTTCAATACCTTTTATTATTCCTAAAAATCTACCATATAGAAAAATGGGAAGTCAAGAAATTTTGAATAAGTTAGATGCAAATAGTGCTTCAAACCTATTTGGAAACTATTCACTAGATAAAAATTATCATGCATTAAACATCACTACAACAGATTTCACACCTTCAGGAACTGATATTAATTATACATATGCTACAACATTAAGTACCGGAAATGTTCCGACAGGTGTTAAATCAGTCAATCCTGGAAAATTAGGAAGTCCCACATATGAAGACATTTATCTGTCCGATGGTAATGGAGAAAGAGTCCTATTGAGATCCTCAAATAGTTCATTCTCTTTGTATGCATCATTAGTTACAAATGATTCCGATGTGTCTCCAATCATTTCCGATGATGGTCTTACACTGTATACTGTTTCCTATAACATTAACAACATGGGTATTGGTAATAACATTATTTCAATTAGCAATCCAGGTTATGGTTATAATGTTAATACAACAACAATATCAATTTCAAGTCCTGATATTGGTTCCAATACTGCATCATTAGGATTTACTGCAAATGCAAATGGTGCAATTACTTCAGTTTATACCATCACATCAGGAGCTGGTTACATTAACACACCAACAATTACAATTTCCGATGCTGCAACTCGCGGCGGAAATGCAAATGTTGTTATAACTGTTGCAGGTGAAACCTCACCTTCAGGTGGTAATTCAATTGCAAAATACTTCACAAAGAAAGTTGTACTTGCACCAGGAAATGATTCAGGTGATTTGCGTGTATACTATACAGCTTATAAACCACCTGGGACAGCTGTTTATGTTTACTACAAAATTCTAAACGCTGACGATACTTCAACATTTGAATCTGGAAATTGGCAATTAATGACCACTCTCCAAAATCCAAATACATACTCCAAATCTAGGACTGACCTATATGAATATGAGTGTGCTCCTGGAATTTTTGCAAGTAATCAAGCTGATAACAGTATAAGTTACACCAATTCCACAACAGGCCAGACGTATAATTCATTCATCCAATTTGCAATCAAGGTAGTTTTGGCAACAAGTGATAATACCATTGTTCCATTCCTAACAGATATTCGCGCATTAGCATTACCGGCAGGAACAGGAATCTAACATGCAACTAGTAAAAGTTACCAATACAAATTTTGTTCGTGATATTGAAAGTAGAGCTCTAATGCCTACTGATAATACAGAAAAAAATGAGTATTATGCTAAGCTTAGGTTGGTTAAGATGCAAAAAGATGAAATAAATAAAGTAAAGTCAGAAATAGATTGCATCAAATCGGATATGTGTGAAATAAAATCCCTGTTGCAACAATTACTAATAAAAGGTTAAGATGGCAAATACAGTTAATATTTTAGGCTACGCCAACACATTTGGTGATTGGATCGTTGCAACTAATGCAGGTTCCAATGAAATCAATTCTATTGGTAAATACGATTGGACCAAAGATTCTGGCACATTGACTTTAAATGGTACAGGTACTGCTTTAACTGTTGCTAATAATGTCATTGTTGCAGGTCAATTACTGGTTACAGGTACAGCTTCTTCAGCAACTATCGACAATAATTTAACTGTAGGTAAACAAGTATATTTTACAAACACTACACAAAGCTTGGTTGCAAGTGGTTCTGTTACTGCAAATGGTACAGTTTATGCTAGCAATACAGGAACAAGTTTAGCCGTTGCAAACAATACTACAATTGGAGGTTCTTTAACGGTAGGTGGTGTAACATTAATCTCAAATACATTAACTGTTACTAAATCAACAGTTCTTCAAAATACTTTGAGTGTTGGTAAAGACACAATAATTACAGGTAATTTAAATGCAACATTAGAAACTTATACTAACTTATTAGTATCTAATACGGCTATCAGAGCAGCAGTTTTATCAGTTCTTGGTACCACTTATACTAACACACTTCAGGCCAATACAAACATTTTAACTGGGGTAATTCAATCTAACACTTCAGTAAATACCGCAACACTATCTGTAACAGGCACATCCTTTACAGATAAACTACAATCTAACACCGCAGTTAATACTGCCACAATATCCGTTACTGGTGCAAGTTTTACCAATACTTTACAAGCTAACACCGCCGTAAATACAGCCACGTCTTCAGTAACAGGCGCAAGTTTTACCAATACTTTACAAGCTAACACCGCTGTAAATACAGCCACACTATCTGTTACCAATATTTCATATACCGATAAACTACAAGCTAATGCCGTTGTAAATACTGCGACTTCTTCGGTGACAGGTATTTCTTACACAGATAAGTTACAATCTAATACAGCAGTTAATACTGCCACAATATCCGTTACTGGTGCAAGTTTTACTAACACACTTCAATCTAATACGGCAGTTAATACTGCGACTTCTTCAGTGACTGGTATTTCTCATACTGATAGATTACAAGCTAATAGTTCAGTTAATACGGCTACAATATCTGTTACTAATATTTCTCACACAGATAGATTACAGGCTAATAGTTCAGTAAATACCGCAACACTATCTGTTACCAATATTTCTCATATCGATAAAGTGCAAGCTAATAGCGTTGTAAATACAGCCACATTATCTGTTACCAACATTGCTTATACTGATAAGTTACAAGCTAATAGTGTTGTAAATACCGCCACACTATCGGTCACAGGTGTTTCGTATACTAACACACTTCAGGCCAATACGAATGTTTTAACTGGAGTAATTCAGTCTAATACTGCTGTTAATACGGCTACAATATCTGTTACTAATATTTCTCATACAGATAGATTACAGGCTAATAGTTCAGTTAATACTGCTATTTTATCTGTTACCAATATTTCTCATATCGATAAAGTACAAGCTAATAGCGTTGTTAATACAGCCACATTATCGGTTACCAATATTTCGTTTACAGATAAGTTACAGGCTAATAGCGTTGTAAATACAGCCACATTATCTGTTACTAACATTGCTTATACCGATAAGTTACAAGCTAATAGCGTTGTAAATACAGCCACATTATCCGTGGTTGGCAATACTTGGACTAATAGAGTTCAAGCTAATGCTTCCGTAAATACAGCCACATTATCCGTGGTTGGCAATACTTGGACTAATGCATTACAAGCTAACGCGACAGTTAATACGGTTACAATGTCTGTGGTTGGCACTAGTTACACAGGATATTTGCAATCTAATAATACTGTAAACACTACTACAATTTCAGCAACAGGAAATACATATACTAGTTATCTTATTGCAAATAATGATATTTCTGTATCTAAACTGTATGTTACGAGTACACTTCTTTCGGCAACAAATGCTGTAGGTGCATTCCAATCTCTAACAACATCGGCCGGTTTGACTGTTGGTGGTACGTTTACAATTAACGGAACAACAGTTTATACAACAAATAATTTTGTAATAAACGCAAACACTTATACACCAATCACAAGTTATTTTAGTGTTAATAGGGGTACTGCAAATAATCAACCCACTGGTATTCCAAATGCAAATGCATCCATTCGTTGGAACGAATCAAACAAATATTGGGATATTTTAGATTCAAATAATGGCATTTACTATTCGCAAATTATGACTGCGAATATGATTTCTGATAGTGCAACATCTACAAGTATTTCAACTGTTCCAACAAGTAAAATTTCAACCGCAATTTATGCTCATGCGAACGCGGCCTTTGAGCAAGCTAATGTAGCAATACCAGCTAGCTCGTATGCTAACTCAGCTTACCTGCAAGCTAATTCAGCCTATGTGTCACAGAATACAACCGGTCAATATGCTAACTCGGCCTATGGTGTATCCAATTCAGCTAGTTCGTATGCTAATTCAGCTTACCGTGGCGCAAATTCAGCCAGTTCGTATGCTAATTCAGCATTTATTACTGCTAACAATGCTTTAGCTAATGTTGGTTCCATGGTTACGTCTAATAGCAGTACCATGTATACTTTTGCCAACAATTCGGCATCCACTTCGAATGTCACAGGTTCCGTTGTTATTGCGGGCGGCCTTGGTGTAGGTGGTAGTGTATACACTGGCAATGTTGTGATTAGAGGTTCTGGTAATGGTATTACCTTTGTTGATGGTTCGGTTCAATTCACAGCAGGTTCACCTGCAGCATCTGTATATGCTAATGCCGGTTTTGCACAGGCTAATACAGGTACTCTAAATGCAGCGTCAGCCAGTTCATACGCTAATGGTGCATTCTTAGTAGCTAATACAGGTACTTTAAATGCTGCAGCAGGAAGTTCATATGCCAACTCAGCTTATGGTGTAGCTAATAATGCATTGGCTAATACTGGCACATCAGTAACAGCTAACAGCTTAACAGTATACACTTTCTCAAATGCAACAGCATCTTCTTCAAACACAACTGGTGCTGTTGTTATTGCAGGCGGTCTTGGTGTAAGTGGCAGTGTGTATTCTGGTAATGTTGTTATTAGAGGTACTGGCAATGGTATCACCTTTACTGATGGTTCAGTTCAATTTACGGCAGGTTCACCTGCAGCATCCGTATATGCTAATGCCGCTTTTGCTGCAGCTAATACAGGTACTTTAAATGCAGCATCAGCCAGTTCATATGCTAATTCAGGTTACCGTGATGCAAATTCAGCCAGTACCTATGCCAACTCTGCATTTGCTGGAGCTAATACAAGTACTCTAAATGCGGCTTCTGCTAGTTCTTATGCTAATTCAGGATACCGTGATGCCAATTCAGCTAGTTCATATGCTAACTCTGCTTTTGCTGGAGCTAATACAAGTACTCTAAATGCGGCTTCTGCTAGTTCTTATGCTAACTCTGCATTTGGTATTGCTAATACATCCATTTTAAATGCTGCATCTGCTAGTTCCTATGCTAATGGTGCATTTGCTAGAGCTAATACAACTGGCCTTTACGCTAATGCTGCGTATGTACAAGCTAATACAGGTACATTAAATGCTGCATCTGCTAGTTCCTATGCTAACTCTGCATATGGTAAAGCAAATACTGCACTAACCACTGCGGGTGGTCAAATCATAGGTGATTTGGGTATTACTGGTAGTTTAACTGTTAATGGTCCATTAACTTACATAAATGTTGCAACATACCAAACAGTCGATTCTCTAATTGAATTAGCTGCAAACAATTTAGGAGATGTGGTTGATATTGGTTTTTATGGCCAATATGTAAACTCAGGTACAAAATATACAGGACTAGTAAGAACAGCTTCGAGTGATTGGACTCTATTCCAAGGAATAACAACGAATCCAACAAGTAATAGCATTGGTGCTATATCGTTTGCAAATTATGGAACATTAAACACAAATATTGCTGCAGGACAAATAACCAGTTCACAGGCAATTCCGGTTGCTTCCGGTGGTACTGGCGTCAAAACATCTACAGGATCAGGTTCAGTTGTATTGAGTGCTTCACCTTCATTAACATCACCTTCATTTACAGGCAACATTGGTGGTGATATTGGATTTAATGGCGTAGGGGTATCTCAGTGGAATCTTACTCTTGGTAAAACAGTTACAGGTACGAACACGGGTGGTGGTATATTGGCGCAAGGAACCGCCGGTGGTGGTATGACTGGTTGGTATACAAGTTTCTATAGTAATATAAACACCGCCGCCGGTTTACTTATGGATAACGCTTATCATTTCATAGCCGGAAGTGTAGCTGCAGGTGGTGGAAGTGTTGTATCTAATACTACGGGTTTATATATTTCCGATTTGTCCACAGGAACAGTATCTAATCACGGTATTAAAGGACTTGTTTCAGCTGGCGCAGGTAAATATAATCTATATCTCTCAGGAACCGCAGACAATTATTTACAAGGCAACGTAGCAATTGGTGGAACAACACCTGCGTCTGCTCCTAAATTGTCTTTATATGGCAGTATGCGATTCTTGACTAATCAAGCGCCATCTGCAACTTATACAGGTATTGGTTCTGTTAGAACTGATGAAGTTTCTATATCTACATCAGGCAACGAAAGATTTAGAATTACCTCTACCGGCGCAGTATATTTTGGAACAAATGGAAATGGTAGTGGAAGTGTTAATCCTGATAATATATTCCAAAGTGATTTAACGAACACGGTCCAGAATGCAACTTCAGGTATATTTCATCGAATAAACGGAGCAGATAGGCTCGTTACAGCTAATGCAGGTGTAACTGCTACAGGTGTCCTAACAGCTACAGGTAACGTCGTTGCATTCTCTGACATAAAGCTTAAAACAAATATAACAAATATTGATAATGCATTGCAAAAAACTTTACAATTGCGTGGTGTTTATTACAACAAAAAAGACGATATTGAAACGAAAAAGGTCGGTGTAATTGCACAAGAAGTTTTAGAAGTATTGCCTGAAGTTGTAATGTCACATGTGGATCAGACAACGAAAGAAGAAACACTAACTGTTGACTATGGTAATATAGTAGGATTGTTAATCGAGGCTATTAAAGAATTGAACGAAGAAGTTCAATACTTAAAATCAAAAATACCAAACCAATAAACATAAATATGGTTAACGAATCAAATAAAAGGTACACAAAATGGCCGCAGGATATTCAGACCAATACATGGAACAAGGGTCATCCTTTAATGCCCGTCTGGCGTTAACAGATGATTCTGGAGTTCCATATGACTTAACAACCTTCACTATAAATTCCAGAGCAAAGAAATCTTACACAACAGCTAATGTTGCTTTCACTTTTACTGCACAAATCAGTACGGAAGAAGAAGGTGTAATATTCCTCTCGTTGCCTGCAGCAAATACTGCAAATGTACCTTATGGAAAATACGTCTACGATGTAAATATTAAAGATTCAGTAACTAATTTGGTAACTCGCGTATTGGAAGGACAAATATATGTTTCTCCTGGTGTGACCGGAGTAATTAATTCCAATGGTCCTAACGCATAATGGCAACTATAGTAAATCCAGTAAATCAGATTAGTGTACGAGTTGGTCCAGGTTCTCCTGCGGCCGTGCAATCAATTACGCAATTCACAGGACCAACTCAAACGTCCAATATTGCAAATCTGCAAATTCAAATTACCACTAATGAAGTGGTTGCCAGAGTTTCTTCAAATACGGTGGGGATGTTCGCTAATGCGGCCTTCAGATTAGCAAATACAATTGCGAATGGAGGTGTTGATGTATTTGCAAGAGAAAATTCAAACAATGCATTATCCGCAGTAATAACAACTGGATCATACGCCAATTCAGCTTTTGCTTTAGCTAATTCATTGATAGTATCTGTAACAGATACAGAAGCTAGAGCGAACGCAAATCTTGCTTTTGCTCGAGCAAATGCTTCATACAATCTAGCTAATATTGTATTTGCACAAGCTAATACTGCATACACACAGGCTAATGCTGCGTTTGCACAAGCTAACAATGTAATACCAGCAGCTTCTTATGCCAACGGTGCTTTCGCTAGGTCCAATACAGCATTCAATTTAGCTGGTACTAAATTGAGTAAAAATGGCGATACAATGCTTGGTGATTTGGTTATAACTGGTAATATTATTCCATCAACAGCCAATACTTATTTCTTGGGATCTAAATTAAAACCATTCAAATCATTGTTTGTTGGTCCAGGGTCTGTTGACATTGACGGTATTATTTTGAGTAATTCAGGTGGTAGTTTGATTATTACCTCAAACACAGGTGATTCTATTGACCTTACTTCGAGTGCCAATGGTTCCTTTTTACAAGCTAACGCAGCTTATGATTCACAAAATACAACTGGAGTATATGCGAATGCCGCGTATCTACATGCTAATTCGGCATATGTATCGCAGAATTCAACCGGTCAATATGCTAACTCAGCATACATTCACGCCAATTCTTCTTATGTGTCTCAGAATTCAACGGGTCAATACACTAACTCAGCTTATATTCATGCCAATTCAGCATATGTGTCACAGAATTCATCCGGTAATTATGCAAACTCAGCTTATTTTCAGGCCAACACAGCTTATGAATCACAGAATACAACAGGTCAATATGCAAATACAGCATTTACTAAGGCCAATTCGGCATATGTATCACAGAATACAACAGGTGTATATGCAAATACAGCACATATTCACGCCAATGCATCTTACATAGCACAGAATACAACAGGCATATATGCAAACACAGCATTTACTCAGGCCAATGCGGCTTTCGCAGCAGCTAATGGAGGTGCTAGTGTAATTGTTGCAGGATCATATGCAAACTCAGCTTATCTGCAAGCGAATGCATCTTTTATTCGTGCAAATAATTCACTGAATGTACAAACAGGTGGTACAATTACAGGTGACATAACAGTTACTGGAAATTTGTTCATCAATGGCACAACAACAACAGTTAACACAACGGTTGTGCAAACAACAGATTCATTAATTAAATTAGCAAACAATAATGTCCTTAGTGATACCTTGGACATAGGTTTTTATGGTAGTTCATTGACAGCTGGATCAGCTGTACCAACTTATCATGGATTAGTTCGCCAAGCTGGTTCCAATAATTTCTTGTTGTTTAGGGATATAACACAGGACCCATCATCGAATATACTTTCTCCTGGATCAGCAACTGTTTCAAATGTTGGAACACTTATAGCAAATGTTGCCGGTTATACAATAACTAGTTATGGTACAGATTTATTAAAGTTTTCAAGTTCATCTTATATTCAAGCTAATGCAGCTTTTGATGCAGCTAATTCTGGTAGTGGTGTAGTTGCTGCTGGATCATATGCCAATTCAGCATACGGTGCCGCAAATTCAGCCAGTTCTTATGCCAATTCAGCATATACACATGCCAATTCGGCTTATGTATCACAGAATACAACAGGTCAATATGCCAATTCATCATATACACATGCCAATTCAGCGTACGGTGCGGCTAACTTAGTTGGTTCATATGCCAATTCAGCTTACATACAAGCCAATTCAGCATACGACACCGCGAACTCAGCAGGTTCATATGCAAACTCAGGTTACATACAAGCTAATTCAGCATACGGCGCAGCTAACTTAGTTGGTTCATATGCCAATTCAGCTTACGGTACTGCAAATTCAGCAGGTTCATATGCTAACTCAGCTTACATACAAGCCAATTCGGCCTATGTATCACAGAATTCAACCGGTCAATATGCTAACTCAGCATACGGTACTGCAAATTCAGCCAGTTCATATGCCAATGGTTCTTTCATAACAGCAAACACATCTAGTTTATATGCAAACTCAGCATATGTTCACGCCAATTCATCATATGATAGTGCCAATTCAGCCAGTTCCTATGCTAATGGTGCATTTACTGGATCTAATACGGCAAGTTCCTATGCTAATGGTGCTTTTGCTGGTGCTAATACAGGTATTTTAAATGCTGCTTCAGCTAGTTCCTATGCTAATTCAGGTTACCGTGATGCTAATTCAGCTAGTTCTTATGCAAATTCGGCATATTTTCACACTAATTCAGCTTTTATTATAGCAAATTCAGCCAGTTCATATGCCAATGGTGCATTCACTGTAGCCAATACAGCCAGTTCTTATTCTAATAGTGCTTTTGTTCAAGCAAATGCAGCGTTCGAAATGGCTAACACATCGGCTAATACTACGGCGTCCGTAGCCTCCGTTGCTTCATATGCTAATGGTGCATTTGGTGCTGCGAATAATGCTAGTTCTTATGCCAATGGTGCTTTCGTATTAGCATTTTCAGCTTTATCTGTTGGCAATTCAGCGAGTATTTATGCTAATGCTGCTTTCGATGCAACAAATACATCCAGTTCCAATGCAGCATCAGCTAGCTTTTATTCTAATACTGCTTACATACAAGCCAATGCAGCATATAGCACAGCCAACTCAGCTAGTTCTTATGCCAATGGTGCATTTGCTGGTGCTAATACGGCCAGTTCTTATGCTAACTCCGCTAGTTACTATGCAAACTCCGCTTATGTACATGCCAATGCGGCTTTCGCAGCAGCTAATGCAGGTGTTGGTGTAATTATTGCAGGATCATATGCTAACTCAGCTTACATACAAGCCAATGCATCTTATGGTGCAGTTAACTCAGTAAGTTCATATGCTAATAGTGCTTTTGCTGGTGCTAATGTATCCAGTTTGTATGCAAACTCAGCCTACATTAATTCAAACACCAAAGTAAGTAAATCCGGTGATACAATGATTGGATCATTGATACTTTCTGGTGTGGGTAGTGATGTAAAATTTACTGGTGGTGCTGCATTAGTAGGAAATGAAGCTAACAATTTAATAAAAATTACAGCAAATGCCAATAATGATATAACTGGTGTTGCTGCTCAGAGCGGTGATGGAGGCCTTGCACAAGTATATTCCAATGGTCGTGTAGAGATAATTACAGATACGGGTGCGGCAGGTGCTCTTTGGACTTTTGCTAAAGATGGTTCATTAACATTACCGGGAATAATAGGACAAGTTGGACGTAGTGGTTATACTAACGGATTAGATTTATATAATGGTGAAGCTGGTGTTGGGTATGTACGATTAAACAATGCCGACCAATCTTTTGTATGGGTTGATCCATCTGGCGCACATATTCAAACTACCGGCGGTACATGGAACTTTGATGCAAATGGCAATATAACATTCCCAGATAGTACAATACAAGCTACCGGTTTTAGAGGTTATGGTATTGATAATGTTGCACGTTATTCAGCAAACTCATCAGGTTCATATGCTAATGGTGCTTTTGCTGCATCGAATACGGCTAGTTCATATGCCAATTCATCGTATGTTCAAGCTAATGCAGCATATGGTACTGCAAATTCAGCAAGTTCATATGCTAATGGTGCTTTTGCTGCATCGAATACGGCTAGTTCCAATGCATCTTCAGCAAGTTCATATGCTAATGGTGCATTTGAAGCTGCAAATACTGGTTCTGGTGTAGCATCAGCTGGTTCTTTTGCCAACTCAGCTTATGGTGTAGCTAATTCATCCAGTTCATATGCTAATGGTGCTTATGTTACTGCCAATTCATCTAGTTCATATGCAAATGGTGCTTTTGCACAATCTAATTTATCTTTCAATTCGGCTAATAGTGCTTCTAATTATGCTAATGCATCTTTCATTCGGGCAAATAATTCACTAAATGTACAATCAGGTGGTACAATTACAGGTGATGTGACTGTAACGGGTAATCTTTTCATTAATGGAACAACTACCTCCGTAAATACAACGGTCATACAAACAACAGATTCGTTAATCAAGTTAGCTAATAACAACTTATACAGTGATACTTTAGATATAGGGTTCTATGGTACCTCATTAACAACTGGTTCTGGTGTACCAACTTATCATGGTCTTGTGAGGCAAGCTGGTTCCAATAATTTCTTGTTGTTTAGGGATATAACACAGGACCCATCATCGAATGTAATGCCGGCAGGATCGGCAAGTGTATCCAATGTTGGCACACTTATAGCAAATGTTGCCGGTTATAAGATAACCAGTTATGGTACCGACTTGTTACAATTTGCTAATGCAGCCTTTATGCAAGCTAATGCTGCGTTTGATTCATCCAATTCTGGTACCGGTGTATTATCAACTGGATCTTATGCCAATTCAGCTTTTCTACACGCTAATGCATCTTATATCACTGCCAATTCAGCCAGTTCATATGCTAATGGTGCTTTTGCTGGTGCCAATTCAGCCAGTTCGTATGCCAATGGTGCTTTCACTGGAGCTAATACAGCCAGTTCCAATGCTGCATCATCAAGTTCGTATGCTAATAGTGCTTTTGGTATTGCAAACTCATCTAGTTCATATGCCAACTCAGCATTCTTAACAGCTAATACGGCCAGTTTGAATTCGGATTCAGCAAGTTCATATGCCAATGGTGCATTCTTAGCAGCTAATACGGCCAGTTCCAACGCAGCATCAGCAAGTTCATATGCTAACTCTGCATTTGCTGGAGCTAATACAGCCAGTTCCAATGCTGCTTCAGCAAGTTCGTATGCTAACTCATCCTATGGTTCCGCAAATTCAGCAAGTTCATATGCCAACTCTGCATTTGCTGGAGCTAATACAGCCAGTTCCAATGCTGCTTCAGCAAGTTCATATGCTAACTCTGCCTACATTCAAGCTAATGCATCTTATGGTGTATCCAATTCAGCCAGTTCATATGCTAATGGTGCATTTTCTGTAGCAAATACAGCAATACCAGCAGGTTCATATGCTAATGGTGCTTTTACTGGAGCTAATACGGCAAGTTCTAATGCTGCTTCAGCCAGTTCTTATGCTAACTCTGGATTTGTAGCAGCTAATACGGCCAGTTCCAACGCAGCATCAGCCAGTTCTTATGCTAATTCTGCATTTTTAATAGCTAATACATCTAGTTCCAATGCATCATCAGTAAGTTCTTATGCTAACTCTGCATTTGCTGGAGCTAATACGGCCAGTTCTAATGCTGCTTCAGCCAGTTCATATGCTAATGGCGCATTCTTAACAGCCAATACAGGTACTTTAAATGCTGCTTCATCTAGTTCATACGCTAATGGTGCATTTTTGCGAGCTAACACTGCAATATCCGATGCATTAGCATATTCTATAGCTTTAGGTTAACACATAAATAAAAAATACTAGGAATTACAAATGGCAAACAATTTTAAAAACTATGCTCAATCAGCTGTAGGAATAAGTCCTACCACAATATATACAGCTGGCGCGGGTGTACAAACTACTGTTATTGGTTTTACAGTATCTAATAATTTAGAAACTTCAATAACGGCAAATGTTATTGTGAACATAGGCGGTTCAAACTATTATATGGCTAGAAAAGTACCAATAGATCCAGGAAATTCTTTAGTTCCAATTGGGGGTGACCAAAAATTGGTACTAGAATCTGGAGATTATATTTCCGTTTCGACCAGTGATGCATCTTCATCAGATGTTATAATGAGTGCATTAGAAATAAGTTAAAATGACATATTCATACATTGGCAATCAAGAAAATAAAAATGTAAAAATAGTAGGAGGATATGCCAATTCAGCATATATCCAAGCTAATTCAGCACATGGAACAGCCAACTCAGCCAGTTCTTATGCTAATGGTGCCTTCATTGTATCCAACTCAGCCAGTTCTTATGCCAACTCTGCATTCACACAAGCTAATACATCAATACCGGCTGGGTCATATGCTAATGGTGCTTTTGGCATTGCTAACTCAGCCAGTTCCTATGCTAATGGTGCATTTACTGGATCTAATACGGCAAGTTCCTATGCTAATGGTGCTTTTGCTTCTTCCAATTCAGCCAGTTCCTATGCCAACTCAGCATATACAGTAGCTAATACAGCAATACCGGCTGGGTCATATGCTAATGGTGCTTTTGGCATTGCTAACTCAGCCAGTTCATATGCTAATGGTGCTTTTGATGGAGCTAATACGGCAAGTTCTTATGCTAATTCAGCTAGTTCATATGCTAATGGTGCATTTGTTTCTTCGAATACGGCCAGTTCTAATGCTGCTTCAGCTAGTTCTTATGCCAACTCCGCATATAATATTGCTAATTCAGCTAGTTCCTATGCTAATGGTGCATTCTTAACAGCCAATACAGCCAGTTCTAATACAGTTTCAATTAGTTCCTATGCTAATGGTGCTTTTGGTATAGCTAACTCAGCCAGTTCATATGCCAATGGTGCTTTTGCTGTAGCCAACACAGCAATACCAGCTGGGTCATATGCTAATGGTGCTTTTGTTTCTTCAAATACGGCCATCACTAATGCAGGATCAGCCAGTTCATATGCTAATGGTGCATTCACACAAGCTAACACAGCAATACCAGCAGGTTCATATGCTAATGGTGCTTTTGTTTCTTCGAATACGGCCATCACTAATGCAGGATCAGCCAGTTCATATGCCAATGGTGCATTCACTGTAGCAAATACAGCAATACCAGCAGGTTCATATGCTAATGGTGCATTTGTGGCAGCTAATACGGCCATTACTAGTGTAGGATTAGCGAGTTTGTATGCTAATGGTGCTTTTGCTGGAGCTAATACAGCAAGTTCTTTTGCTAATGGTGCTTTTGGTATTGCTAATACGGCCAGTTCCAATACAGTTTCAATTAGTTCCTATGCCAACTCTGCTTTTGGTATAGCTAATACAGCAACACCAGCAGGTTCTTATGCCAACTCAGCATTCTTAACAGCTAATACAGCCAGTTCCAATACAGTTTCAATCAGTTCTTATGCTAATGGTGCTTTTGATATATCTAATTCAGCTAGTTCATATGCCAACTCTGCATTCACTATAGCTAATACAGCAACACCAGCAGGTTCTTATGCTAATGGTGCTTTTGGTATTGCTAATTCAGCCAGTTCCTATGCTAATGGTGCATTTGCTTCTTCCAATTCAGCCAGTTCCTATGCCAACTCGGCATTCTTAGTAGCTAATACAGCAATACCAGCAGGTTCATATGCCAATTCTGCCTATGTGAGAGCAAATAATTCTTTAAATGTTCAATCTGGTGGTACAATTACAGGTGATGTTACAGTTACTGGAAATTTGTTTATTAATGGAACGACAATATCCGTAAATACAACGGTCATACAAACAACTGATTCATTAATTAAGTTAGCCAACAATAATGTTCTTAGTGATACTTTAGATATAGGTTTTTATGGTACTTCATTAACTGCCGGTTCAGCTGTACCAACTTATCACGGATTAGTTCGCCAAGCTGGTTCCAATAATTTCTTGTTGTTTAGAGATATAGCAGAAGACCCATCATCGAATATATTAAGTCCAGGTTCAGCCACAGAATCCAATGTTGGTACACTTATAGCAAATGTTGCTGGTTACAAAATAACCAGTTACGGCACCGACTTGTTGCAATTTGCTAACGCAGCTTTCAACCAAGCTAATGTTGCGTTTGAATCATCTAACACATTTACAGGTGCTGCATATGCGCGGCGTCAAGCAAACGCTGCTTTTAGCCAAGCTAATGCAGCATATGGTACTGCAAATTCAGCAAGTTCATATGCTAATGGTGCTTTTGATGGAGCTAATACGGCCAGTTCTAATGCTGCTTCAGCCAGTTCCTATGCCAACTCTGCTTTTGGTATTGCTAATACAGCAATACCAGCAGGTTCATATGCCAATGGTGCTTTTGCTGGTGCTAATACAGCCAGTTCTAATGCTGCATCAGCTAGTTCCTATGCCAACTCAGCATTCAATGTAGCTAATACAGCAACACCAGCAGGTTCTTATGCTAATGGTGCTTTTGCTGGTGCTAATACAGCCAGTTCCAATACAGTTTCAATTAGTTCCTATGCCAACTCTGCATTCGATGTAGCTAATACAGCGATACCAGCAGGTTCATATGCCAATGGTGCTTTTGCTGGCGCTAACTCAGCCAGTTCTAATGCAGCAATAGCCAGTTCTAATGCTGCATCAGCTAGTTCCTATGCCAACTCAGCATTCAATGTAGCTAATACAGCAATACCAGCAAGTTCCTATGCCAACTCAGCATTCGCTATAGCTAATACAGCCAGTTCTAATACAGTTTCAATCAGTTCATATGCCAACTCTGCTTTTGGTATAGCTAATACAGCAATACCAGCAGGTTCCTATGCTAATGGTGCTTTTGCTGGTGCTAATACAGCCAGTTCTAATGCAGCAATAGCCAGTTCCTATGCCAACTCCGCATTCGCTATAGCTAATACATCGATACCAGCAGGTTCATATGCTAATGGTGCATTCTTAACAGCCAATACAGCCAGTTCCAATACAGTTTCAATCAGTTCTTATGCTAATGGTGCTTTTGGTATTGCTAACTCAGCCAATTTTAATGCAGGATCAGCTAGTTCATATGCTAATTCTGCTTTTGCTGGAGCTAATACAGCCAGTTCCTATGCTGCATCATCCAGTTCATATGCCAACTCAGCTTTTGGTATAGCTAATACAGCGATACCAGCAGGTTCTTATGCTAATGGTGCTTTTGGTGGAGCTAATACAGCCAGTTCATATGCCAATGGTGCATTCTTAACAGCTAACTCAGCCAGTTCTAATACGGTTTCAATCAGTTCCTATGCTAATGGTGCTTTTGGTATAGCTAATTCAGCTAGTTCATATGCTAATGGTGCATTCTTAATAGCCAACACAGCAATACCAGCAGGTTCATATGCTAATGGTGCATTTGTTTCTTCAAATACAGCCATCACTAATGCAACAATAGCCAGTTCATATGCTAACTCAGCATTCACTGTAGCCAATACAGCGATACCGGCTGGTTCATATGCTAATGGTGCATTTGTTTCTTCAAATACAGCCATCACTAATGCAGGATCAGCCAGTTCTTATGCTAATGGTGCTTTTGCTGCTGCTAATACTGGTTCTGCTGTAACAGCAGCCGGTTCCTATGCCAACTCAGCATTCGCTATAGCTAATACAGCCAGTTCTAATACAGTTTCAATCAGTTCATATGCTAATTCTGCTTTTGGTATTGCTAATACGGCCAGTTCGAATACGGTTTCAATCAGTTCTTATGCTAATGGTGCTTTTGATATAGCTAATACATCGATACCAGCAGGTTCATATGCTAATGGTGCTTTTGCACAAGCCAACTCTGCTTATACAAGAGCAAACAATACAGTCAATGCAAATACTGGTGGTACAATTACCGGTAATGTAACAATTACTGGTAATTTAATAATAACAAATACAACCACATCTATATCAAATACTACAGGTGCATTACAAGTTACTGGTGGAATTGGCGTAACAGGAAATGTTTATGTTGGTTATACTGGTGTTGTTGGTTTTTCAAACACAATTAGTAGCAGTGTTGTATATGTAACCTACAATGCTGCAAATAATAGTCTAGATACAATATTTGGATAATAAGAGATTAATATGATAAGTATTTATTTTGAATTTGATAGTCCCTACGGCAAATACGCAGACGCTATTGTTTTGCTAGACGGTCAAACCATGACTGACGCTGAAATTGAAATAATGAAGCAAGACCGCTACAACAGGTGGCTTGCGGCTGTAGCCTCACCTCCTACTGAGGAGTAAGCATGGCCAATAGATACTGGGTAGGCGGCACAGGCACATGGGATGCAACAACCACAACCAACTGGAGTGCTGCCTCAGGTGGCGCGGGTGGTGCATCGGCGCCTACATCTGCGGATAATGTGATCTTTGACACGGCATCTAATGCCACAGCCTATGCTGTGACTGTGGGAACCAATGCTGTTGCAGCAGACATAACCATTGCTGGCCCTGCTGCGGGCAATGTCACCATCACCTCTGGAGCCACGGCGGTAATCAACTGCTATGGTAGTTGGTTAAATTCCGCCACAGGTGTTGTTTTTACCACCACAACCGGTGCAGCCATAAACTTCTTGGCTACCACGACCGGTAAAACTGTTACCACAAATAACGTGACGCTGGGAGCGATGGCAGTCACCTTTAACGGAGTAGGTGGCGGTTGGACTCTTGGCAGTGCTTTTACCAATATTACTAATGTAATTACTGTAACTGCGGGTGCATTTAGTACTGGAAATTTTGCCGTTAGTAGCGCGGGTATGGCTTCTAGTGGAACCGGTGTTAGGTCAGTTACTTTAGGAAGTTCTACGCTTACCTTATCTGTGCAGGCTGCATGGACATTTACCACCACAACCAATCTGACGTTCAGCGCAGGCACATCCACAATCATTTGTAGCGTCATAAACCCTATATTTGCTGGTGGTGGATTGACATACTACAACGTGAGTTTTACAGGTACATCGGCTAACACAGTTACTATTTCAGGACCAAATACTTTTAATAATTTATCTAGTGCCACATCGGCTAGTGTAGGTATTCGGCCTATTGTCCTTGCGGATAACCAAACAGTCAATGGAACTTTGACTTTAAGCAACGCCGCATCAGCGACCCGCCGTATATTTATTAGTAGCAGTGTTTTAGGCACTCCCCGCACATTGACTGTTGCTACTCTTGCCGCACTGGTTGATGTGGACTTTCAGGACATTGTTGCTGCGGGTGCAAGTGCCGCTAGTCCTTGGTCCGGCACTCGCTTGGGTAACTGCCTGGGCAACACCAACATCACATTTGCTGCAGGTGTAAACAAATACTTTCGCAGCGTGAGTGGCGCAAGCGCAAACTGGGGCGGCACTGTATGGTCAACATCTTCGGCTGATACTGCAACACCGGCTGTGAACGATTTTCCCTTGGCACAAGACACCGCCATTATTGATGATGCAGGGGCCATTGCAAACAACGGCTTGCGTACTGGCAACACTATCACGATAAGCGATAACTGGAACATGGGTACTCTGAACTTTAGTGGACGCACCACAGCATTCACTTGGAATCAAGGCAATCAAGACCCAACCATATACGGAAACGTGACGCTCACTTCGTCCATGACCATGACTGGTGCAACAAGCCCCACTTGGACTTTTTCCGGGCAGGGTCTAACGCAAACAGTAGACTCAGCAGGCATAACTCTATTCCTTAATAATTTTATAGTTGACTCATTTAACGGCACAGTTTCTTTGGCTAGAAATACCACTGTAGAATTAGTTGCCGGAACTTCAGGCAACTACACCCTGACCAGCGGCACATTAGATTTGAATGGGTACACAGCCACTTGTAATGGATTTAGTTCATCAAATACCAATGTGAGAACACTGGCTTTTGGTTCAACAGGCAAATTGGTTATAACTAATAGCACCGGTGCTACTTGTTTTAGTGGTGCTACTTCAACAAATGCATCAGTTTCAGGCACTAACCCACTTGTGCAATTCACCTATTCTGGTGGTACAGGCACTAGAAATATCGTAATGTGGGCTTTGCCAGAGGCTCAATCCATCAGCGTTGAGTTTTTGAACAACGCAACTGATGTAGTTGTTATACAAGGCACTTCCGGCGGTTATAGAAATATTGATTTTACCAATTTTAATGGAACAGTTAATCCTGCAAACACTCCACGTTGTTTTGGTAATTTTACGCTGGGGGCTAATGTCATTTCTACATCAGGAACCAACACCCTTACATTCGCGTCAACTAGCGGTACAAAAACCATTACTTCCAATGGCAAAACAATAGTTTTTCCTATTGCATTTAATGGTGTTGGTGGCGCATGGGCGTGTCAGGATTCTTTGAATATGACGGGCGCACTAACATTTTCTAACGGCACGCTGCAACTCAAATCAGGCGTGACCAGCACTGTGGGTTCTTTCGTAACATCAGGCACAACACTCAAGTACCTGCAAAGCACAACCCCCGGAACACGAGCGACAATCAGTCAAGTCAGTGGTACAGTTTCAATTTCTAATACCTTTATCAAAGATATTAATGTAACAGGCGGAGCAACATGGAACGCTAATGGTTCAGGTAACACAAACGCTGGTAATAATAGTGGCTGGACAATATTACCTGCTTGGTTTATTTCAAGAATCAATAGTAATGGTGTCTTGTTCGTTCCAATAGGTTCTCAATTTGATGAAACAACTTTAAATCAAATTAGTATATCACCAACAGTAACGCATGCATCAAATTTAGATGAAATTACATTACAAGGCCAAAACATAGCTAAACGTGAAAATTCTGATGGTACATTAATGGTTAACGGTTATTTTGATGAAGTGACTGGAATACTATGATAAATAGCATATCAATCAAAAAATAAAAATATGGCAAAACTTCTAAGTGGAACAAGAATATACGGAAATACATCAGTAGATACCTTTATAACGGTAGGCTCAAATGTTTCTATTTCTGGAGCAAATAATTCTACATCAAATTTAACTGGCGCGCTTGTCATATCGACTGGTGGTTTGGGTGTTGTTGGTAATGTATATACCGGAAGTCATGTAATTACAGGTACAGGTAATGGTATAACATTTGTCGATGGTACAACACAAACAACATCACCTGCAGCGACAGCATCATATGCCAACTCAGCATTTTTAGCAGCTAATACAGCAGATTCCAAAGCAGTATCAGCTGGTTCATATGCCAACTCAGCATTCACTGTAGCCAACACAGCGATACCGGCTGGTTCATATGCTAATGGTGCTTTTGTTTCTTCAAATACGGCCATCACTAATGCAGGATCAGCTAGTTCATATGCTAATGGTGCTTTTGCTGCTGCTAATACAGCCAGTTCCAATACAGTTTCAATCAGTTCATATGCTAATTCTGCTTTTGGTATAGCTAATACGGCCAGTTCGAATACGGTTTCAATCAGTTCCTACGCCAACTCTGCATTCGCTATAGCTAATACAGCAACACCAGCGGGTTTCTATGCTAATGGTGCATTCTTAGCAGCTAATTCAGCAAGTTCCAATGCAGCAATAGCCAGTTCATATGCCAACTCTGCTTTTGGTATAGCTAACTCAGCCAGTTCCTATGCCAACTCTGCTTTTGATATAGCTAATACAGCAACACCAGCAGGTTCTTATGCCAACTCTGCTTTTGGTATAGCTAATACGGCCAGTTCTAATACAGTTTCAATTAGTTCCTATGCCAACTCTGCTTTTGGTATTGCTAATACAAGTACTTTAAATGCTGCATCAGCTAGTTCGTATGCTAATGGTGCCTTTGCACAATCTAATTTATCTTTTGATTCAGCCAATAGTGCTTCAAATTATGCCAATGCTTCTTTTGTCCGTGCAAATAATTCATTTGCACAAACAGGTGGTACAGTTTCAGGTGATGTATTTGTAACGGGTAACCTTTACATTCAAGGAACAACAACATCAGTCAATATGACTGTGATACAAACGGAAGATTCGTTAATCAAGTTAGCTAATAATAACTTATTCAGTGATACCTTGGACATAGGTTTTTATGGTAGTTCATTGACAGCTGGATCAGCTATACCAACTTATCATGGTCTTGTGAGGCAAGCTGGTTCCAATAATTTCTTGTTGTTTAGGGATATAACACAGGACCCAGGTACAAATAATACATTAAGTCCGGGTTCAGCGTCAGAATCTAATGTTGGCACACTTATAGCAAATGTTGCCGGTTATACAATAACCAGTTATGGTACAGACTTGTTGAAATTTTCTAACGCATCTTTTATTCAAGCTAATGCATCTTTTAATTCTTCGAATTCAGCCAGTTCATATGCTAATGGTGCTTTTGGTGGATCTAATACGGCAAGTTCTTATGCTAATGGTGCTTTTGGTGGATCTAATACGGCAAGTTCTTATGCTAATGGTGCTTTTGATGGAGCTAATACAGCCAGTTCATATGCCAACTCTGCTTTTGGTGGAGCTAATACAGCCAGTTCATATGCCAACTCTGCTTTTGGTATAGCTAATACAGCAACACCAGCAGGTTCTTATGCCAACTCAGCATTCACTGTAGCTAATACAGCCAGTTCCAATACGGTTTCAATTAGTTCATATGCTAATTCTGCTTTTGGTATTGCTAATACAGCGATACCAGCAGGTTCATATGCCAATGGTGCTTTTGGTGGAGCTAATACAGCCAGTTCATATGCCAACTCTGCTTTTGGTATAGCTAATACAGCAACACCAGCAGGTTCTTATGCCAACTCTGCTTTTGGTATAGCTAATACGGCCAGTTCTAATACAGTTTCAATCAGTTCTTATGCTAATGGTGCTTTTGATATAGCTAA